>ENA-UESJ01001444-UESJ01001444.1-human-gut-metagenome-genome-assembly--contig:-NODE-1444-length-11174-cov-3.983509_pt1 | contig 11174 bp, 12 predicted proteins | sample MGYA00243000_ERZ508001 | MGnify/ENA primary metagenome ERZ508001 (study PRJEB26167, sample SAMN06115479) | human gut metagenome | host: Homo sapiens | place: China:Chongqing | collected 2015-03-03... | reverse complement strand
AAACGCTGCAATTTGAAAAAAAGAACTCCTCCCATCTTCACAGGCGCTTTTGGCTGTGTGCTGCCGCTGCAAGGGCGGCGCATAGCCAAAGACTGCCACCGGCGTAGCAGACTGCAAACTGCCGCAGCCGGTTTTGTGGGGATATTCTGCGGAGGCGTTTTGATTTTCCGGTCAAGACGTCTCCGCTTCTTTTTCACCTGCCTTTTTGAAAAAAGAATACCCCCGCCGGTGCCCCGTCTGAGCCATAGCAGAAGGGGAGAGTGGCGGGCCTATGGAGGAAGTTATAATGAACCAGCCTTTCTGCTCCCCCGTTCAGGCGCTGCGCAGCGTGCTGGACGCGGCAGCGCTTCTGCCTTCTCCGTCCCCGGAGACCATCCCGCTGGAAGCCGCCTGTGGGCGCATTGCCGCCGCCGACCTCTGCGCCCGGATGGACCAGCCCCCCTTTGACCGCAGCCCGCTGGACGGCTACGCCCTGCACAGCACGGATACTGCCGGTGCAAGCCGGGAGACCCCGGTCACCCTGTCGGTGGTGATGAAGCTTTACGCGGGCGATGCCCCGGCTGCGGCGCTGCCCGCAGGGTGCGCTGCCCGCATCATGACCGGAGCTCCCCTGCCGGAGGGCGCGGACTGCGTCCTGATGCAGGAGCTGACCGACAGCGGCGAAGAGACCGTACAGCTCTATGCTGCCGTAAAACCGCTGCAAAACGTCGTGTTCCGGGGGGAAGATGTAGCCGCCGGTGCGGTCATCGCGCCCGCCGGGACGGTGCTCACCCCCGCCCATCTGGGCGTGCTGGCAGGGCAGGGCTACGCCGAAGTAGCCGTCTGCCGCCCGCTGACTGTGGGTATCCTTTCCACCGGCAGCGAACTGCTGGCACCCGGCGCACCGTGGGCACTCGGTAAAATTTACGATGCCAACGGCATCCAGAACGCAGTCCGGCTGCGTCAGCTGGGCTTTGCCGTGGAGCGGCAGCAGTGCTCCGACGACCCGGAGGTCATCACCGGTAAAATGCAGGAGCTGCTGACCCGCTGCGATGTCGTCATCACCAGCGGCGGCGTCTCCGTAGGGCAGAAGGATTATCTTCCCCTTGTGTTGGAAAAGCTGGGTGCACAGCTGGTGGTAGAGGGCGTAGCCCAGAAGCCCGGCAGCCCCATGCTGGCGGCTACACTTAACGGTAAGCTGGTGTTTTGCTTGTCCGGCAACCCCTTTGCCGCCGCCGCTACGCTGGAGCAGTATGCCATCCCCGCGCTGCTGCGCGCCGCCGGACGCCGGGAGGAGAGCTGCATCCCCGCCCGCACCGTCTGCACCCTGACCAATGGCTTTTCCAAACCCAGCAAGGGCAACCGCTACCTGCGGGCGACTGCCTGCGGCGGCAAGGTGACCCTGCCAGGCGCGGGCAACACCGAGGCGCACTCCTCCGGTGCGCTGTCCGCCATGATGGGCTGCAACTGTCTGGTGGAGATCCCCGCCGGCAGCGGGCCGGTAGAACCCGGTACAGAAGTGGAGGTGCTTTGCTTTGTACAGTGAACAAAAACAGGCACTGGCCGAGACACAGGCGCTCAAACGCCCGGCGGTGCTGGCGGTCAGTGGGGTGCACAACAGCGGTAAGACCACCCTGCTGGAAAAGCTGCTGCCCGTGCTGCGCAGCCGTGGACTGAAGGTAGGCGTCATCAAGCACGATGGCCACGATTTTACCCCGGACGTGCCCGGCACCGACAGCTACCGTCTGCGGGAAGCCGGTGCCGAGGGCGTGGCGGTCTACTCCGGCACGCGCTACCTGCTGACCGAGGAATTCCGCCTGACTGAGCAGGACCTGCTTGCCCTGTTCGAGCGTCACGGCTACGACCTTGTGCTGCTGGAGGGGTTCAAATCCAGCGGCTGGCCGAAGATCGAGGTGGTGCGCAGCGCCATTTCGGATGCGCCCGTCTCCTTCCAGCCGCTGGCGGTGGTGGGGGATATCCCCGGCGCAGATTTTGACCTGAACGATATTCCGGCACTGGCAGACTGGATCGAAGCCCAGATGCCCGCGCTGTAAGGAGAATGCCATCATGAAACTGATCCGTACTGTTGACGCTGCAGGGCAGGTGCTCTGCCATGATATCACCCAGATCATCCCGGGCGAGTACAAGGATGCCCGCTTCCGCAAGGGGCACGTCATCCAGCCCGAGGACATTCCTGTGCTGCTTTCCATCGGCAAGGAGAACCTCTACGTCTGGGAAAAGCACCCCGGCATCCTCCACGAGGACGAGGCAGCCGCCCTGCTGTACAAGGCCGCTGCGGGCAAAAATATCCACGGCACTGCGCCGAAAGAGGGGAAAATCGAGCTGATCGCGGACTGTGACGGCCTGTTGAAGATCAACCGCAAGGCGCTGATGGCTGTGAACAGCACCCCGCAGATGATGATTGCCACCATCCACGGCGACCTGCCGGTGAAAAAGGGACAGAAGCTGGCCGGTACCCGCATCATCCCGCTGGTCATCGAGCAGGAGAAGATGGACGCCATGCAGGCTGCCGCCGGGGCAGAACCTATCCTGAACGTGCTGCCCATGCGGGCCAAAAAGGTGGGCATTATCACCACCGGCAGCGAGGTGTTCAAGGGACGTATTGAGGACAAGTTTACCCCCATCCTGCAAAGCAAGCTGGCGGTCTACGGCTGCGAGATGGTTTTCCATAAGGTCTGCGATGATGACCCCGCCGGGATCACCGCTGCTATTCTGGAGGCCAAGGCCGCAGGGTGCGAACTGATCTTCACCACCGGCGGCATGAGCGTGGACCCCGACGACCGCACCCCGCTGGCCATCAAGAACACCGGGGCGGATATCATCACCTACGGCGCCCCGGTGCTGCCGGGAGCCATGTTCCTCGTCAGCTATCTGGACGGTGTGCCGGTGTGCGGCCTGCCCGGCTGCGTGATGTACGCCAAGCGCACCATTTTTGACCTGCTGCTGCCGCGCCTGCTGGCCGATGACCCCATCACTGCCGAGGACATTGCCCGGCTGGGCGAGGGCGGGCTGTGCTTAGGCTGCGCCGAATGCCACTGGCCCAACTGCGGCTTCGGGCATTGCTGAAACCCTCTCAGTCAAAGCCTTACGGCTTTGCCAGCTCTCCCAAAGGGGAGAGCTTTATCAAGGTAAAAATTATGAGCGAAACAAAACTTTCTCATTTTGATGCGTCCGGCAGCGCCGTGATGGTGGATGTGAGCGAAAAGCCCGTCACTGCACGGCAGGCTGTGGCCCGCGGCATCATCACTATGAATGCGGCAGCCTTTGCCGCTGTTCGGGACGGCACCGCCCAGAAGGGCGACGTGCTGGGCGTGGCCCGCATTGCAGGCATCATGGCGGCCAAGCGCACCAGCGAGCTGATCCCCCTGTGCCATCCGCTGCCGCTGAGCAAGCTGACTGTGGATTTTCACCTTCTGCCCGAACAGCAGGCCGTAGAGGCCGTGTGCACCGCCAGGACCATCGGCGTGACCGGCGTGGAAATGGAAGCTCTGACCGGCGTTTCTGCCGCGCTGCTCACCATCTACGATATGTGCAAGGCCGTGGATAAGGGCATGGAGCTGGGCGAGATCCACTTGGTCGAGAAGACCGGCGGCAAGAGCGGGCACTATGTGCGGGCCGAGGGCGGCTATGTTTGATGCATACGGCCGCAATATCCACTATCTGCGCCTTTCGGTCACCGACCTGTGCAACCTGCGCTGCCGCTACTGTATGCCGGACGGCGTGCCAAAGCTGGCCCACGAAGATATTCTGACCTATGAGGAATTTCTGCGGCTGGCTGCGCTGTTCGCCCAGTGCGGCATCGACACGGTGCGCATCACCGGCGGTGAACCGCTGGTGCGCCGGGGCGTGGAACAACTGACGGCGGGCCTGAAAGCCATTCCCGGCATCCGCCGCGTTGCTCTTACCACCAACGGCGTGCTGCTGGCCCAGAAGCTGCCCGCCCTGCTGGCGGCGGGCCTTGACAGCGTGAACATCAGCCTTGACACCTTGCACCCGGAGACCTTCCGGCGCATCACCGGCAAAGACGAGCTTGCCGCCGTGCAAAACGGCATCCGGGCGGCCCTTGCCAGCGGCATTCCGGTCAAGCTGAACTGTGTGCCGCAGCCCGGCGTGAACGAGGGCGAGCTGGAAAGCCTTGCTGCCCTCGCACAGGAGCATCCGCTGCAGGTGCGCTTTATTGAGATGATGCCCATTGGCTTTGGTGCCGGGCTGCCCGGCCTTTCCGGCCCGAAACTGCTGGAGCGCTTTTACCGCCGCTGGCCGCAGCTGCAGCCGGTGACCGGTGCGGCCTTTGGCGATGGGCCGGCGGTGTATTATTCTGCGCCTGACTGGCGCGGCAGCATCGGGTTGATCGCTGCCGTGCACGGCAAATTCTGCGCTTCCTGCAACCGTGTGCGGCTGACAAGTCAGGGCTTTCTGCGTCCGTGCCTTGCCAGCGAATCCGGCACCGACCTGCGTGCTCTGCTGCGCAGCGGCGCGGACGACGCGGCCCTTTTGCAGGCCATTCAAAACACGATTCTGGCAAAACCCCGGGAACATCACTTCGGCCAAGGCTCCATGCCCGCCACACGAGGGATGTACCGGATCGGAGGATAACACAAATTTATGGGTAAAATTCTGGCTATCTGCACAAGCCCCCGGCGCGGCACCTTGAAAACGCCGGTGCCGTCCGCTGTTCTCACCCCGGAGTGGGGTATTGTGGGCGATGCCCACGGCGGCAGCTGGCACCGGCAGGTCAGCCTGCTGAGCGCGGAAAAAATTGAAGCTTTCCGTCAAAAGCTCTGGGTGGACTACGGTGCCTTTGGCGAAAATCTGGTGGTGGAAGGGTTCGATCTTGCCACCCTGCCGGTGCCCAGCTTTTTTGCCATTGGGGATGCCGTGCTGGAAATGACCCAGATCGGCAAGGAGTGCCACAGCGACTGCGCCATCCGCCAGCAGACCGGCGACTGCATCATGCCGCGGGAGGGCGTGTTCGCACGGGTGGTAAAAGGCGGCACCATCCACACCGGCGACGAGATGAAGCTGCTGCCCACCCCGGCAGACCTGCCCCTGCGCGCGGCGGTGATCACCCTTTCCGATAAGGGCAGCCGCGGCGAACGGGAGGACAAAAGCGGCCCACTCATTGTGGAGATGCTCACCGCCACAGGCTACAAGGTGGAAGAAACGCTGCTTCTGCCGGACGATGCCGCCCAGCTCAAAACCCAGCTGCTGCGCCTTGCGGATGCCCGTCAGGTGAACCTGATCCTCACCACCGGCGGCACCGGCTTTGCACCCCGGGATATCACCCCGGAGGTGACTTTGAGCGTAGCCGAACGCAACGCGCCCGGCATTGCCGAGGCCATGCGGTACCATAGCCTTACCATCACACCGCGCGGGATGCTGAGCCGTGCCGCCAGTGTGCTGCGCGGCAAGACCCTGATCGTGAACCTGCCGGGCAGCCCTAAGGCCGTAAAAGAAAACCTCGAGTACATCCTGCCCAGCCTTGCGCACGGCATCCGCCTTGCCGCCGGGCTGGACGGCGAATGCGCCCGGAAGTAAAAAAGTATCCCGGTGGGCGGCACCGCATCCTGTACCGTATCAAATGCAAAGATTCATTTTAAAAACAGGAGCGCTTATCATGGACAACACTAAAATTTCCCGCCGCAGCTTTCTGGCTGCTGCCGGTATCGCCGGTGCCGCTGCGGCCCTGACCTCCTGCGGCTCCTCCGCTTCCAGCACTGCATCTTCCGTGGCAGGCTCTGCCGCTGCTTCTTCTGAAGCTACCGGTGGATCCATGGAGCTGATCGTGTTTGCCGCCGCATCCCTCACCGAGACCCTCACCGCCATCGGCGAGATCTACTCTGCCGAGAACCCCGGCGTGACCCTCCGCTTCAACTTCGACTCCTCCGGCACCCTCAAGACCCAGATCCAGGAAGGCGCGGACTGCGACCTGTTCATCTCCGCCGGTCAGAAGCAGATGAACCAGCTGGACAGCACCGCTTCCGCCGATGTGAACACCGAAGGACTGGACTTCGTGGACAGCGATTCCCGCGTGGACCTGCTGGAGAACAAGGTCGTTCTGTGCGTGCCCGAGAATGGCGATAAGGGCATCGACAGCTTCGATTCTCTGGCCGAGCACCTCAAGGCCGAGGACATTCTGTTCTGCATGGGCAACAGCGATGTGCCCGTGGGCCAGTACACCCAGAAGATCCTTGCCTACTACGCTTTGGACGAAGAAGCACTGGCCGCAGCCGGTGTCATCACCTACGGCTCCAACGTCAAGGAGGTCACCACCCAGATCACCGAAGCCAGCGTGGATGCCGGTGTCGTGTACTGCACCGATGCCTACAGCGCAGGCCTGACCCCCGTGGATGAGGCCACCAAGGAGATGTGCGGTCAGGTCATCTATCCTGCCGCCGTGCTGAAGGCCGCCCCCAACGCCGAGGCTGCCAGGGAGTTTCTGGCCTATCTGCAGACCGACCGCGCCGCGACCGTGTTCGAGCGCGTGGGCTTCAGCGCACTGTAAATCCGTTGTTTTTCAGAGCTTCCCCTCCGGGGGAAGCCTTTTTATTCGGAGGTATCATTTATGGACTGGTATCCCCTTTGGAACAGCCTGCGCATCGCCCTCGTCAGCTGCGCGGCGGTGTTCTTCCTTGGCATTTTTGCCGCCTACTATATTGCCAAGCTGCCGCGCACTGTCAAGGGCGCGCTGGACGTGGTGCTCACCCTGCCCATGGTGCTGCCGCCCACGGTGGTGGGCTATTTTCTACTGCTTTTGTTCGGCGCAAAGCGGCCGCTGGGTGCCTTTTTCATGGAGCATTTCGGCGTGAAGCTGGTCATGAACTGGTACAGTGCCATCTTTGCATCCATCGTGGTGGCCTTTCCGCTGATGTACCGCACGGCGCGCGGCGCGTTTGAAAGCTTTGACGAAACGCTGGCATGGTCGGCGCAAACGCTGGGCCAGTCGGACGTGTGGATCTTCTGGCGGGTGCGGATGCCCTGCTGCCGTCAGGGCATTCTGGCCGGCACGGTGCTGGCCTTTGCCCGCGCGCTGGGCGAGTACGGTGCCACCAGCATGATCGCAGGCTACACCCCCGGCAAGACCGCCACCATTGCCACCACCGTGTACCAGCTGTGGCGCACCAACGACGAAGCCGGTGCCATGCGCTGGGTGCTGGTGGATATCGTGATCTCGGCAGTGGTGCTGCTGGCCGTGAATCTGCTGGAGAAAAAACAGAAAGCAGGTGGCCGCGCATGAGTCTTGAAGTGAACATTACCAAAAAGCTGAATGGCTTTACCCTTCACGCCAACTTTGCCGCGCGCAGCACCGCCACAGCCATTCTGGGCGCGTCCGGCTGCGGCAAAAGCATGACCCTGCGCTGCATTGCCGGTATCGTAAAGCCGGATGCGGGCCGCATCGTACTGGACGGCCGGGTGCTGTTTGACAGCGCCCAGCACATCGACCTGCCGCCGCAGCAGCGCGGCGTGGGCCTGCTGTTCCAGAACTACGCACTGTTCCCCAACATGACCGTGGAGCAGAACGTGCTCTGCGGCCTGAAAGCCGAAAAAGACAAGGCCGCCCGCAAGGCCCGCTGCGCCGAAATGCTGCAGGCCATGCGGCTGGAATCCCTTGCCAAGCGCTACCCGGCCCAGCTTTCCGGCGGACAGCAGCAGCGCACCGCGCTGGCACGCATCCTTGTGGGCAGGCCCAAAATTCTGATGCTGGACGAGCCGTTCAGTGCGCTGGACAGCTACCTGCGCGAGGAAGTGGAGGGCGAAGTGGGCAGCCTGCTGGCCGGGTTTGGCGGCACGGCGCTGCTGGTCACCCACAACCGTGACGAAGCCTACCGCCTGTGCCGGGATATGATCGTGATGGATGGCGGGCAGGTGCTGCGCACCGGCGGCACCAAAGAGGTGTTTGCAGACCCGCAGAGCACCACCGCTGCACGGCTGACCGGCTGCAAGAACATTCTGTCCTGCACCCGCGTGGATGCCCACACCGTGCGCCTGACCGGCTGGGATGCGCCCCTTCACCTTGCCGCCGAGGTGCCGGAAACCTGCACCGCCGTGGGCATCCGCGCCCACGACTTTGCCCCCTGCGCACCAGCTGCGCCGAACGCTCTGCCGGTGCAGCTGAACTCCACCAGCGAGAATCCCTTTGACTGGAACCTGATTTTTACCGCGCCGGACGGCACCACCCGCCTGTGGTGGAAGGTGAGCAAGACGAACCTGACCGCTGCGTCGCCGGAGGCACCGGCGTTTCTGGGCACTGCACCGCAGAACATCATGCCGCTGGGGTGACGGACAGCGTAAAAACCGCCCTGCAGGGCGCTGTGGAAAGCAGCGGCTTTGCAAAGCCGCACAGCACATCCCACGGCCAAACAGCCGCACCTTATCCACAAGCTCACTATTATATGCGCCAAACTCGGAATTGTGCAGGTCGGAAAGCACCACCATCCGGCTGGGCCTGCGGTCTGCCCTGCAAACTCCGGCTGTGCAGGGCCGTTTTTCTGTGGTATACTGGTACTGGAAGCAGCCCGCCGCTGCGGGCACTTTTTTGAAAAGCATTCACGCAAACTTCACAGCTTTTTTTTATTCTTGCTGTATGATATTCTGGTCAAGAAGTCTATTATTGAGGAAGGTGTCTGTATTATGGCTAAGATCCTGATCGTTGACGATGAGCCGCGCATCCGCGAGCTGATCCGTGAACATTTACAATATTCCGGTTATATCTGTGAAGAGGCCGCTGACGGCACAGCTGCGCTGACCCAGCTTTCCGGCGGAGCCTTCGATCTGGTCATTCTGGACCTGATGATGCCGTTCATGGACGGTATGACCTGCCTGCGGGAGATGCGCGCCCGCCACATCAACACGCCAGTCATCATCCTGACCGCCCGGGGCGAGGAATACGACAAGCTGTCCGGCCTGGAGAGCGGTGCCGACGACTACGTTGTCAAGCCCTTCTCTCCCCGTGAGCTGGTAGCCCGCGTCAAGGCCGTGCTGAACCGCACCATGCCCAAGCCCGCCGCTGCCTCCGACACCATGACCTTTGGTGAGCTGACCATCGACACGGCCAGCCACACGGTGCGCGTTTCCGGCGAGGAGGTGGCCCTGACCCCCAAGGAGTTCGACCTGCTGGTGTTCCTTGCTTCCAACAAGGGCATCGCCCTCAGCCGTGAAAAGATCCTGCAGAAGGTGTGGAACTACGACTACTTCGGCGAGGACCGCACCGTGGACACCCACGTCAAGATGCTGCGGGGCCATCTGGGCAAGTGCCGCAGCTACATTGCTACCGTGTGGGGCATCGGCTACAAATTCGACCCCGACGCAACGCGCTGATAAAGGAGCGGAGGATTCATGCGGCACCATCACTCCCCCGGCATCCGCGGCCAGCTGATGTGGTTTTTGTGTTGTATCTGTCTGTTCCTGCTGGCACTGGTGTGGTTTCTGTCCACCCAGCTGCTGGAACCGCTGTACACCAAGCACATTGAAAAACAGCTGACCACTCAGGCAGAAAGCATCACCGCCGAGCTGGACAAGGCTATTGCAAACGGCGAAGCCCTTTCGGCATGGTCTTTTGGCCATCTTACGGTCAACACCACGTTTTTTGACCGGCTTGCCACCCAGCTGTACGCCAGCGGTTCGCTGAACAGCTTCTGTGTGGATATTTCCGATACCACCATGCGCACGATCTATAAGATCGAGAACCAGTCCTACTGCAACCTGCACGAAACGCTGCTCTCGGATTCCGCCAACAACGATATGATCGTTTCCACCGCTGTGGCCATGCGCAAGAAATGCCGCACCACCGGCGGCTTTGTGCAGACCCTGAATCCGCCGCGGCTCTCCGGCTCGGCACAGCTGCTGGTAGGGCGCAACACCTCCGGCGGCGAGTACACCGTTCTGGTCACTACCAGCCTTGTGCATGTGGCCGAAGCCGGCAGGGTGCTGAGCACCGTGCTGCCCATGGCAGCGGCGCTGATCTTTGCCTTTGCCATGACGGCGGCATGGCTGTTCAGTGAGTGGTTCACAAAGCCGCTGCGCCAGCTTTCCAGCGCTGCCCGCCAGATGGCCATGGGCAACTATGCCGTGCAGGTGGATACCCGCCGCAGCGATGAGCTGGGCGATCTGGCCCGGGACTTCAACCACATGGCAAGCGAGGTGCAGCATTCTTCGCAGATGCAGCGCGACCTGCTGGCCAACGTCTCCCACGACCTGCGCACCCCGCTGACCCTTATCAAGGGCTATGCCGAGACGGTGCGCGACATTACCGGCGACGACAAGGCCCACCGCGATGAGCAGATGAACATTATCGTGGACGAGACCGACCGCCTGACCGCACTGGTGTCCAGCGTGATGGAGCTGAGCAAGGTGACCAGCGGTGCCGACAAATGCGAGCGCGTGCACTTTGATATGGGCCAGCTGTGCGACGAAGTGAGCGAACTGTACTATGCCATCTGCGCCCAGAACGGCTGGCAGCTCCAGCTGGAGCTGCCGGACGAGGAGCTGCCCGCCTACGCCGACCCGGACATGATGCAGCGCGCGCTGCACAACCTGCTGGGCAACGCCATGCACCACATCGGCAAAGACGGCATCTTCATCCTGCGGGCCCAGCGCTGCACCGAGGGCGTGCGGATCGAGGTGGAGGACCACGGCCCCGGCATCTCCGCCGAGGACCTGCCCTATATCTTTGATCGGTACTACCGCTCCCGTTCGGATGCCGGCAAGCAGTGCACCTGTCTGGGCCTTTCCATCACCAAGGCCATCTTCCAGCAGCACGGCTTCCGCTTTGGTGTGCAGAGCGCCATCGGCATGGGCACTACGTTCTGGTTCATCATGAACGACCTGCCCGCCAATGCAGCCGAGATGGCCGGGCAGGAATAATCAGGAATAATTTTAAAGCCGGGATGACCGTGTGGTCGTCCCGGCTTTTGCTTTTTCTATAGAGCATCGTTTCTGCCTGCAATGCTGCGGCCATTCCAAGTGGTTTACTGGCTGGAATCTGCTGTGCGATAAATTCCGAATGTATTATCCGGTGCGGGCATTTCCACCCGGGAGGCACGATCATTCACAGCCCACATCATCCAGCCCATTGCAGCCAGTGCCGCCAGAATGATGATCCATTTGACAAAATTCGGCAGTTTTTTCATAGAAGATCCTTCAAATCCGTTTTATACTTTATTTTATATTTTCCG
>ENA-UESJ01001443-UESJ01001443.1-human-gut-metagenome-genome-assembly--contig:-NODE-1443-length-11176-cov-5.534823_pt1 | contig 11176 bp, 8 predicted proteins | sample MGYA00243000_ERZ508001 | MGnify/ENA primary metagenome ERZ508001 (study PRJEB26167, sample SAMN06115479) | human gut metagenome | host: Homo sapiens | place: China:Chongqing | collected 2015-03-03... | reverse complement strand
GAAGAACAGGTGAAAGTAAGACGAGCAGGTTCTATAGATGCAAGAGGAAATATAAGCATCAGCGAACCACAGGATAATTGTGAACATATATATATGAGCCTTAATCATGTTATGGAATATTATATATATGCATTTTATTTCAAACCTGATTGCGATGTGGTACTAAGTGAACTTCCATATGGTGAATATTACAGGTCCTATGGCGATTTGTGTGTGAAAAGCGGGCGTTATAAAGCAGGTATTGAAGCATACAGCAACGCAATATGCTGGAATCCCGTAGATTTGGATGCAATTCTTGGACTTGCGGAATGTTACAAGTATCTTAATATGTTAAAAAGATATATGATAGCAACAAAAGAGGCGTACAGGCTTTGCTGCACAAGAGCAACAATGGCCAGATATTACAGAAATATGGGATTTTATTATCTTTCTGCATACAAGCCGGAAGTGGCAAGAGCCTGTTATATATATAGCAATATTTATTACAAAACAGATAATGCAGATGCAGAACTTTCTTATATTGAGCAGGCTTTAAATCAGGAGACACCTAAGCTTTCTGTTAAAGAAATGCAGAAAATGTTTGATGATGAAGGAATTGAGCCGGGACCATCATCAGATACTATAGGTGTAATATACCGTGTCGGACAGATAATGATGGAAAGTCAGGATTATCGACTTGCAAAAGATTGTTTTTCGATAGTTTATGACATAACACAGGAAGAACAGCTTGAAAAGCTTTTGGAGGAACTTGAAAATGTTTGATTCAATAATATTTGACCTTGACGGAACATTGTGGGATTCAACAGTGCCAATCTGTGAGTCGTGGAATGTTGTATTAAAAAGACACGCCGAAATAAAAAGACCACCGGTTACAATAAATGAACTCGGTGAATGTATGGGACTTCCAATGTATGATATTGCGGCTAAACTATTTCCTTTGGAATCAAAAGAAGTACAGACTGCGATTATGGACGAATTGTGTGCGTATGAAAATGAATATCTTTCAGAACATGGTGCGAGGCTTTTTGACGGACTTGAAAATGTATTATCATTATTATCAAAAAAATACAGGCTGTTTATAGTGAGCAACTGTCAGGACGGCTATATCGAAGCTTTTTTAAAGGCTCACAGGCTTGCAAAGTATTTTGAGGATACTGAGTGCTGGGGAAGAACCAGAACATGCAAGGGCGAGAGTAATAAGATTCTTATAAAAAGAAAAAACAAGTCAGAACGGCAAAGAAACAAAGCATACAGGCGCGAAAAAACATCGAAACGGAATATGAGTTGCCTGCCGCAGCCCATGGATTAAAACACGTTGACCCGGTTTACATGCTGACAGACGGTTTCGCAAAGCGGTTTGACGCCGTAGGAACAGAACACTCCAGACAAATGGCGGGAAACAGCGAACAATTCCAGCGTACTGACGGAGAGAATTCCAGTACAGGCGGCGGTTTAGGTTCCAAAAAAGTTAATGGTCGGGAGCCGACCGTGGCTGCTGATTCGCGCCGTGAATCAGATGAATGCAATTTTGCAGACAAGTTTTCGTCGTATGCATTCCGTGGTGGGAAGCTTGCCAACGCAGTTATGGCGGGGCAGGGTCGTCAGGTGTTTACTGTCTGCCTTTCAAGGGCGCTTGGCAGGAGTTTTCACGGTTCTGAACGGCAGAAAAAACTACTCGGGAGCGCTAACGATTTTCACGTTGGAAACACTTCCGCGAGGGTCATGTTCAACCGCGACGCACAGTCTGCTGTAAGTCTCGTGACGGACGCGCTCCGTGGAAGCACAAGGATACTTGAGCTGTTTAGGAATCTTGCGAATGGCAGTGGTCAGAGGTCAGACGCACCGTTGGAAATGCGCAATATCGACACGCTGAAAATGGCGTTTCCGTTTTTGCAGACCGACGATGATAAGCGGCTTATACTGTCCTGCAAGAGCCGTCTGAAGGAGCTTGAGAACTCAAAAAATCCGAAATCTGAGAACGCAGCACGGCTTCTCAGGTCGGCAGTGATAAAGCATACCGCCGTGCTTCGCAGAAAAGAGGAGCAGCAGCGGAACTTCCTTACAAAGCTGAACGAGATCAACAGCAACGTGCGTGAAGCCGAAAAACTGTTCAGCTCCGACGGATTTGCTGAGCAGGCGCTCCGCGAGGCGGAGGAGCTCATGGAGGGAACTCCGCCCGATGACGATAAGCGCCGCAAAGCCTCATTCGAAGCCGCTTCGGCGGTCGCGGACTTCTTTTCAGGTCTGAGAGGAGACGAAAATGGAACAGCTCGGCAAAACGAAGCAAACCAGCCGGAAACCGGCGCACCAGAAAAAACCACAAAATCATAGCTCCCAGGCTGTGTTTTACCCGGAGATCTTGTCTGCGGCGGCCTCCGCGGCAGAGCATTCGCTGAGCGAATCCCTGCTGGGAGTGTCTCCCGAACAGCTTCTGAGCGCTGGAAATCAGTTCCTGCTCAGACTTACGGGCCGCGAGTTCCACGTTACCTCTAACCATGAAATGCGTTTTTCTGAACAATCCCCGGAAAACGCATTCGAGCAGGTTCCGGTGGGTCTGGAGTTTCAACAGCCGGAATTTTCGGGTCAGCTTATCACGCCGACCAACATAAATGATATCTCAGCAGGGAGCCAGTAATGGATTATTCCGAAATTGTAAGAAGCGAGCTTTTGCAGCGAGGTCTGAATTTCATCGAGGAATACGGCGCGTTTCAGTTTACCATGAGCAGCGGACAGCGTCGGTGGCGTACTCTGCTGAGCGCTGAAAACAACGCGCTGATTTGCTGCGCGCAGTTCCCGTGGATATCCGGAGGCTGCCTGAAAACGCTGAACCAGCTAAACGCTGAGGCCGCGCTCGGGTGCTTTCTGCTGACGGAAGGACACGTTGTGTTTCGCTGCGGTGCAGAGGTCTTTGACCCGCTGACCGCCGGAGAAACCGCGATATCTCTTCTGCGGCTGAGCGGAAATACAGTCTGCCGATACTGGGAACGCGTAAGGTTCTGCGGAGGTACTGATGAGCTTTGATTATTCCAGCGCGGGGAAACGCTTTGCAAGCCAGAACGAGCTTCTGGACTGCTTTGCGGACGTCCTCGATCTTCACATATATTACATCTACAAATATCACTACTGGGTCAGCCCGGAAAACAGCATGCAGGGCATGCTCGGGGTTGTCGTTACCCGGGAGGAGTTCGAAAAGGGACTGATCCGGGCTTCCGGCGGAACTGCATGGGAGAGCCTGAGCGACGATGAGACCTCCGAAATCGAAATGACCAGGGAGTACTTTTTCGGAAGGGTTCTTGCGACTCCGGACGACTGCGGATTCCCGGTTTTCGGAGTTGAAAACGCGTTCAGAACGGACAGATTCCGCTTCCTGACGGTGCTTACGCTGCTTTGCTGCGATGTGGAGCGCCGTTACGAGAAGCTGTTTGCATTCCTACAGGACGATATCTCGAAAAAGCTCCCGACAGCCGACACGATGATACGTCTGTGGGCGGAGCCGGGCAGGCGCATAGCGGATTACTACCGCTATTTTTCAGAGCAGGACGCGCTGATGAAGTACATCTGCGCCCCCGTAGAGGGTACCCTCTGCACCCGGCAGCTCCAGCTTTCTGAGCCAATTATCCGGTACCTTACAGGCGGGGAGTGCGCGTATCCCGTGTATTTTCCGCAGGAGGATCCCGGGCAGGCTTACATAATGGCGGAAATCGCTGAGCAGGCGGCGGCAGCGGCGGAGCGTTCGCTGAATGGCGCACCCGCAGTGATATGCCTGTGCGGTAAGCGCGGCAGCGGCAGGAAGTTCCTGATAAAGCACTGCGCACGGAGGTGCGGCGAGAGCGTTGCGTTCGTTCCGGCTGCGGAGCTTATCTCAGCGGAGGATACGGCGGAGGCGTTCCGGCGGGCGGTCTGCGAGGCTGCTCCGAGGGGAGCGGCGCTCTGCATTACCGATTTTGAACAGTTTCTTGAGGAAGAAAACCGCGCGAAGCTGGCTGAACTTTCAGCGGAGCTTTCAGACAGCGGGCGCTTCTTCGGTACTCATATATTCATAACCACGCAGCGGCGCTGGCAGACTGAAATTCCAGGCGCGGGCACGCTTCTGCTAACGCTGGAGATTCCTGATACCGACGAGGATCAGCGGCTCACACTGTGGCGGCACGCGCTGTCCGGTCTGGAGCTTTCCGAAAGCGTCGACCCGGCGGAGATGGCGGCGAAGTTCCGGTTTACCCCGGGGCAGATAGCCGCGGCGGCGAACCGTGCCAGGGAGCTTTCCCGAGGAGGAGTAACTCCGGAGCTGCTGCACGAATGCTGCTACGCTCAGGTGGTGGTAGGGCTGAATACGCTCGCCACGCCTATAAAGCCCGCTTATTCCTGGGAGGATCTTGTGCTCCCGGAGTCCGAGATAAAGCTGCTGAAAAGCGCGCTGACCCACGTGAAGTACCGCCATAAGGTCTACACGGAGTGGGGATTCTCGAAAAAGGCGGCTTACGGCAGGGGGCTGTCGGTGCTGTTTTCCGGGCCTCCCGGCACGGGAAAGACGATGGCGGCGCAGGTCATAACGAATCAGCTTCATATGCAGCTTTTCAAGGTGCAGCTTTCTCAGATAGTCAGCAAGTACATCGGCGAGACCGAGAAGAATCTCCGGCGGGTTTTCACAGAAGCAAAAAACGCAAACTGCGTGCTGTTCTTTGACGAGACCGACGCACTTTTCGGCAAGCGCTCCGAGGTCAAGGACTCCCACGACCGACATGCGAACATAGAGACCGCGTATCTGCTCCAGCAGATGGAGGAATACGACGGCGTTGTGCTGATGGCGACGAATCTCCTTCAGAATATCGACGAGGCGTTCATGCGAAGGATAAGCTTTGTGGTCGCGTTTCCGTTTCCGGACGCCCCCACGCGGAAGCTGCTGTGGCGCAAAATGCTGGACGCGAAGGCTCCGACGGAGAACATCGACTACGATTTCCTCGCTGAGAACTTCAAGATGGCTGGAGGAAATGTCAAGAACTGCGTGATACATGCGGCGTTTCTTGCGGCTTCAGAGGGCTCTCCGATAGGAATGCGCCATCTGCTGACCGGAATAGTCAACGAGCAGCGCAAGAACAACACAGTTGTGCTGCGCGAGGATCTTAAACAGTACGCCGACCTTGTTTTCGGCGAATGACACAGGTTAGTTTATCCGACAGGATCTACTATAAACGAAGATCTGCTGTCCGGCGGACTTCACAAAATTTATTTGAGAGGAGGCACTGATCTTCTTGCAGCCCGCGAAAGCCGGAAAGCTGGAATGGAGATCAGAAACAAGTTATGCCAGAGTATTTATCCCCAGGTGTGTATGTTGAGGAATACGAGTCCGGCGCAGTTCCTATGGAAGGCGTTGGAACAAGCACGGCAGGCTTTGTAGGTCTTGCAGAGAAGGGCGACGTTATCGGAAAGCCGCAGCTTGTAACAAGCTTCAGCGACTATGTTCGCATTTTCGGCGGTTATCTTTCCGAGACGAAGTACGGCGACAAGAGATTCCTGCCGTATGCGGTCGAGCACTTTTTCATCAACGGAGGCTCCAGGGCTTTTGTTATGAGAGTCTGCCCGGATGACGCAAAGTGCGCTTCCACAAAGAGCGATTCCATACTGAGCTTCACCGCAAGGAATCCCGGCGAGTGGGGCAATCGTATCAAAGTGACCGTATCCCCCGTATCACGCGTAAAGACGCAGGTCTACGAGGTCGAGGGAAACAGCGCGACTGTAAGAAGCGTTGACGGCTTCAACATCGGCGACGTAGTCGAGTTTGCGGACGGCAAGACCTCCGTTTATAACCGCATCACCGCCATTGAGGAAAAGACGATCTCATTTGAGAATCCCGTCAGCCCCTCCATCATCGACAAGAACCTTGTGCCCACAAAGTTCATCAAATCCAGCGAGATAGACGTTTCCGTAAAGTACGGCGACGTCAAGGAGGATTACCTGTTCGTATCCCTCAACACCGAATCTGCGGACTACATATGTTCCAGAATGTCCAGAAGCGAGCTCGTGACCGTTGAAGTCTCCGCTAAGCCGGCGAAGCCCATGGTTCCCGAGGTAAAGGACAAGGAAAAGAAGGACGCGGCTCCCGCAGCGGTTTCCGGTATCGTAGCTCCGTTTGACGCGGTAGGCGGCAAGGGCGACGCTATGATACTCCAGCTCATAGGCGGAACCGACGGCAATGCGGATTCCGTAGCGGCTTCCGACTACATCGGCAAGGACGGCGGCCCCGGCAGAAGAACAGGCATACAGGCGTTCATCGAGAACTCCGACGTAAGCATAATGTCCGTTCCGGGTATCACGATACCTGAGGTTCAGATGTCCCTTATCGCGCACTGCGAGAACATGAAGAGCCGCTTTGCAGTTCTCGACATGCCGAAGGACAGAAAGAAAACAGATGAGCTGCTCGAATATCGCGACATGTTCGATTCAAGCTACGCTGCGTTCTATCACCCGTGGATTCAGATTTTCGACCCGCTCTCAAAGAAGAACGTGTTCGCGCCGCCTTCCGGCTCAGTGCTTGGCGTTTACGCGCGCACTGACAACACCGTCGGAGTCCACAAGGCTCCCGCAAACGAGGTCGTACGTTCCTGCACCGGACTTGCAAGCAGCTACAACACCGCCGAGCAGGATCTGCTCAACCCGAAGGGCGTGAACCTTATCCGCTCCTTCCCGGGCAGGGGTATCAGGATCTGGGGTGCGAGAACCGCTTCCTCCAACGCGACATGGAAGTACGTCAACGTACGCCGCCTGTTCATTTACCTTGAGGAATCCATTCGTGCAAACACCAACTGGGTAGTGTTCGAGCCGAACACCGAGGCTCTGTGGGGCAGAGTAAAGAGGACGGTGGAGATGTTCCTCGCAAGCACATGGAGAAGCGGAGCGCTGGCAGGCACTTCCCCCTCCGAGGCGTTCTTTGTTGATATCGGCAGGAACACCATGACCCAGGACGACATCGACAACGGCAGACTGATCTGCGTTATCGGCGTAGCTCCCGTAAAGCCCGCTGAGTTCGTCGTATTCAGAATCGGTCAGTACACCAGCGAGAGCAACGGTTGATTTTTGTAGGAAAGGAATGAGAGTAAATGCCGGAAATTAGATATCCGTTCAAGAATTTCAGATACAAGGTGGAGTTCAACGGCACCGAGGCTGCCGGCTTCAGCGAAGTATCTGGCGCAGACATCTCTGTTGACGTTATCGAGTACAGAGAGGGCAACGAAGTACGCACCACCCCCAGAAAGCTCGCAGGTCTGACGAAATACGGCAACATTACGCTGAAATGGGGAGTAGTAGGTTCGCTGGAGATGATGGAGTGGCTGCACACCGTGGCTTCCGACAACACCTCCGGTCCGACCGGTATCGAGCGCAAGACCATCACAATAAAGCTCCTGGACGACACCGGAGCAGAGGGCCCGAGCTGGGAGATAATCAATGCATGGCCCACACATTACACCGCGCCTGACCTCAACGGTCTCGGCGGCGAGGTAGCTATCGAGACTCTGGAGATATGCCACGAGGGCGTAAACAGAATAGACGGCGGATCAATGGACTCCGCAACACCGTCTGAGAACTGATAAACAGTAACTGAAAACAGAACCGCCGTCGGTTCTTCGGTGCGACCGTTGAGCCGATGGCGATATCTGGTTTTTTCAGGCCGGAGGAAAAAATGAGCTTTCAGACAGAATTTGAATTTGAACTCCCCAGAGGGTATGTCGACCAGAACGGCGAGGTGCACAAACGCGGCGTCATGAGGCTGGCGACTGCCGCTGATGAAATAATGCCGCTGAGGGATCCAAGAGTTCAGCAGAACCCGGGGTACCTGACGGTGATACTGCTTTCCCGCGTGGTAACGAAGCTGGGAACGTTGCAGGCGATAAACAACCGCGTAATCGAGAACCTGTTCACCATCGACATGGCGTATCTGCAAGATCTCTACCAGCGCATAAACATGCAGGAGGTACCGGCGTACAAGGTCGTCTGCCCGCACTGCAATAAGGAATTCGACCTTCCGTTGGATTTTTTAGAAAAGTAGAGCTGTCGCTGTATCCCCAAGACAAGCTCTATGAGGAAATGACGTTTCTGGGGTATTACCTTCACTGGAGCCACGACGAGCTGATGACCCTGGAACACCGCGAGCGCCGCAGATGGTGCACGGAGGTGTCTCAGATAAACAAGAAGCTCAGCGGGCAGAAGGAAAAGAAGAACCTGTTTGAGAAGTAAGGGGGCGGCTAATGGAGAGCAGACACACCGGCGGGAATTTCAAAGTTATAATCGCTCCCATTGAGCTGACCGGGAATTTCTCAGCGGTTTCCGGGCTGAATGCCGAGCTTGAGTGCGAGGAGTATATCGAGGGCGGAACGTTCCGGCCGGTATACCTCCCGAAAGGGCTGAGGTACGGCAGGATAGTTCTTCAGCGTGGAACTGCAACGCTGGAACCGCTGGCGCTGTGGTTTGATACGGTGAGAGCCGGGTCGCACATCAGGTACCCTATGGTGATAACGATGATGGACAGCGCCGGAAAGCCAGTCAAGATATGGACGGTGCTTGACGCAATGCCGGTGAAGATAGACTACGGCACGCTGGACGCTATGAGCGGCAGCGTGGCACTTACCACGGTCGAGCTGGTGCACGGAGATATCGTCACGATAATGTAAGGAAAGGAGCATGCTTAGTGGAAAGTATCACTGCTGCAAGGAATATCAGCGGTCTGGAGCCGATGAGCGTGCTTCATGGAATTGCTCCGCTCTGCGTTCCGATGAGTGTTTCCGGGGACTTCGCCGACGAAGTGGGAAATCGCGCGGTCCCGCGTATCGTTTCGCTGTGGGAGCGGCTAGGACTGTTCTATATGCTCGAACAGCCGCAGACTGCTCCGGTGAGCAATACGCGCGTTACGGTTAACAATTTCACGGCGCAGATGATATTTCGTCTCTGTTCATTTTCACATACCGACAGGCTGATTGAAAGATATCAGCCCGGCTCTGTATTTCCGGAAAATATCCGCAGGGCGTCTCAGGAGAACGTCCGCATGATACGTTCAGCGGAAATGCGGAGGGTATTCCGCGCGCTCACGGAAAACAGCAGGTACACCGAGGAGGTCGGCAGGGTATTCCGGCTGATTTTCGAAAAGGAGACCGGCGGCATTCCGCTTCAGACGGTCTGCCGGGCGCTCGCGGCGCTGCTTGGCTCGAGCGGAGGCGGCGCGGTTTTCACGGCTCAGCAGCGCAGAATATTCGAGCGTATCGCCGCCGTGCTTGGAAGCGAGTACCCGGAAAGCCCCGCCGCCGTCGAGATAAGCCGTCTTGGAGCTGCCTCCGGCTTCACCGAGGAACAGCGTGCGCGTATTCTCTCGGCGGTTGGCAAAACCGGGAACCGTCCGCAGACTGACGCGGCGCAGATGGTGGTTCAACTGGCTGAGCGCGGGAAATCCGCCGTGGAAGCGGCAGAACTTATCCGCAGCGAGGTCAGAAGCTACGGCTTTACCGAGCGGCATTACGACCGCGAATCCATTCGGGAGATGATCGGCGCAGTTCCGGGCAGAATAGTTCCGGCCGGCAGGTCGGCAGCGTTCATCGCGGCTGATCCTGAGAGCGCCGCGGCGCGCAATGGAGCCGCCAGACCCGCAGGCGGTATTTACGAAGCGGCTGCGCTGCTGTATCAGGAGCTGTCCGGCACTGGAAGCGATGATTCGGCAGGGAAAACGGATAGTTCCACGACTCAGCGGAACGTTGAATTCCGACGGCTCTCCGGGAAAATGACCGCCGGGATATCGGCTGTTTTTTCTGATATTCTCAATAGCGCGCAGTATAGTTTAAACAATCCCCGCTATCAGGCGGAGCGCAGAATTCCAGACCGGATTTTCCGCGAGAACGTTCTCGGCAAAGCGGTTTCTGCGAACGCAGAAACAGGCAAGCCGGGAGGGATCGGAATTCCCGGAACTTCAGAGCATTCGGAAAAAGCCAAATATGCAGGCGCTTTGAATCCAGCCAGCGAGATAACGATGAGGTTCTATGCCGATTCCCCGGCGGGAAGGCTGCTTGAGCAAATTTCAGACGGCATGGTCAATTCTGAGTCCCGCCGCGGGATAAGCGAGTATTCTCGTCAATTTGAAATCCCGGTATCGGAGCTTTTGGCGGGCGCTCGGCTGAATGCAGGCGCGGGAATTGATTTCGGAGAAAAACAGGGGTTATCACAATCCGGAGAAGCACGTGTTGTTCCAATGAATAACATGGACGCTCCGCAGGACGTAACTCAGACGATGGCGCTTCCGGAACCGATTTTGAATAATTTCCAAGCTGAAGAGAACGGAGCAAATTCTGTTTCGCTCTGGAGCAGCTTTGAAAAATCTGTTGAAGGTCGATTGACAAGTCTTTTTTCCGAGATTTCCAGGAACGTAAATTTCGGCGGCAGAACCGTCGTGCTGTCAGAAAGTGATACGCACCCAGAATCAATGCGAACTGTGCAGAATCAGGTGTGTATTACCGCTCCGGCTTTGCGGCGTATTCTGAGTAGATTTAGCTTTGAAACTGATATTTACTCCACGGCGCAGCATAGTAATTCGGATACGGCGCTGACTTCTGTGGTAAATGAAACAACAGAGCTTCTCAGAAGGTACTCGTTTGAAGAAAATCGTCACCAGAATAGTCCGGAAACGCATATTTATCAGGATTATTCATTTCGGGAAACAAGCGGTTTTTCAGAGAAAAACACAGTCTATAATAGCTCTACCGCATTGACATTCAACAATGCAGTGCAGAAAGAAAATGAGGAGGCTCCGGCTCACTCCACATCGAAAAATACGAATCACCCCACAGGCGCAGTGCTCCCACCAGAACCGCAGAGCAATGCGGCTCAAAGGGAGCAGCTGACAATCCCGGAGCGCTCCACATCGGAAACCGCAAATCAACTCACAGGCGCAGTGCTCCTGCCAGAACCTCAGAGCAACGCGGCTCAAAGGGAGCAGCTGACAATCCCGGAGCCTTCAACATCGGAAACCGCAAATCAACTCACAGGCACAGTGCTCCCGCCAGAACCGCAGAGCAACGCGGCTGAACCGAATCAGCTGACACTTCCGGAACGCTCCTCATCGGAAACCGCAAAATCAATGAAGAGAAAAAACGTCAGGAAGAAGAACGTAACCGTAAACGACTGGAAGAATATACTGCATACA
>ENA-UESJ01001433-UESJ01001433.1-human-gut-metagenome-genome-assembly--contig:-NODE-1433-length-11212-cov-4.990301_pt1 | contig 11212 bp, 8 predicted proteins | sample MGYA00243000_ERZ508001 | MGnify/ENA primary metagenome ERZ508001 (study PRJEB26167, sample SAMN06115479) | human gut metagenome | host: Homo sapiens | place: China:Chongqing | collected 2015-03-03... | reverse complement strand
GCTTCATCAGTGCCGTGGGCAGTGCGCCGACAAACTGGTCGTCTATACCGCAACTCCGAACCACTCCGGCGATGCCCGGAATTCTGTCTCATCCATGGCTAAAAGCTGCTCGTCTGTCAGACGCATATTGTGATTCCAGATCTCAAGTACTTCATCTCTGGAAAGGTAATCCATACTGGTGTCACGAAACATACTGCTGCCTCCTTATTCTCTGTATTCTCCGCCTATAAGTTGCCCCAATAGTTGTTGGGAATATCCTGTCCGCCACTGTTAATATCTTTGGCAATTTCCGCTGCGATCTTTAACAGCAGAGGATCACTGCGTCCTCTCTTCTGCTCCAGCGGAATCTCGTAGATCTTCTGGATCGTACTGGGTCTTGGGCTTAACAGCACGACTCTGTCTGCCAGAAATACCGCTTCGTTGATATCATGGGTGACGAACAATACCGTCTTGTTCTCTGCCTGTCTGATATTGATCAGTTCCTCCTGCAGAGTGCATTTGGTCAGATGATCCACGGCACTGAAGGGCTCATCCATGAGGATGACCTTGGGATTCATGGCAAGGGTTCTGGCGATGCCGGCTCTCTGCCGCATACCGCCGGACAGCTGTGCCGGATATTTGTTCTCAAAACCGTTCAGGCTGACCATGGAGATATAACGCTTTAACCGTTCTTCTCTCTCTTCCCTGGGTACTCCGGCGATCTCCAGTCCGAATGCCACATTTTTCCGTACGGTTCGCCAGGGAAACAGGGAGGCATCCTGGAATACCACGCCAATATCTCTGCTGGTACCGTGTACCGGCTGTCCATCCAGCAATACTTCGCCGCTTGTAGCATCCAGCAGGCCCGCCACGATCTCTAACAGGGTACTCTTACCGCATCCGCTGGGACCTACGATGCAGACGAATTCACCTTCTGCCACATCAAGATTGATGTCATGCAGTGCCTGTACTTCGTTTCCATCCTGATCGATATAGGTTTTGTTGATATTTTTAATGGATATTGCGGGCATTTCCATTACCTCCGTTTCCTGTGTCTCTTATTTTCAGAGCATTCTCAATTATTTTGCTTCCGGGTCGGTCATTCCCAGGATATCTGCAGCTACCTGCGCGAATTCGTTGGTGTAGGTTCCTTCGTAGCTGACATTTTCATCTACCCAGCCGTACTCCTTCAGATATTCAAAGGTGGTAGACAGACGATCTTCGGGGATTACCGGATAATCCAGCCATACATCGATTTCCGACTCGATGGCCTTTCTCATAACCTCTTCGGAAGTATTCATCTCTTTTGCTGCCCATGCAACAAATTCGTCGAAATAGTCATTCTTAACTTCTTCATGTACCTGATAATAAGCGGTCAGGAAGCGCTGCAGCTTCTCTGGCTCATTTTCAATAAAGCTGTTGCTTGCGATGATCGTTCCGGTATAGTAGTCGGGGATGTAGTCCCAGGCTCTTCCCAGGATATGTCCGGTGCCGTCTGCCTCAGCCAGTGCCGCATACGGGTTGTGAATGATCGTAGCGTCCACTTCGCCGGAAGTCAGGGATGCATAAGCGGTCTGGTATACGCCGTTGGCGATCAGATCCACGTTATCCGTGCTGACACCGTTCTTCTCCAACATCTTCAATACGGAAAGTCTCATTCCGCCGGAAGCTCCTGCGGTACCGACTTTTTTGCCTTCCAGATCGGAGAAGTCCTGTATATCATTGTTTGCCACCAGCCAGTAGCATCCGGAATATCTCCACATATTTCCTACCAGCTTGGCAGGCACACCGTTGTAGATACCGGGGATATAAGAACTGGGATCTCCGTCTGCCACATCGATCTCTCCTCTGGTGATCAGGGACATTACTGTGGAGTTGGTATCGGCGCTGGCCTCTACGTTTTCGAACTCAATACCAAGCTCTTTATACAGACCCTTTTCAATGGCAAAACGGTTCACCGCACCGGTCATTCCGGTAGCGAAGCAGGAACGGATCACGATGGTGTCTCCGGATTCCTCTCCTGCGGTAGTTGCACTTGCTGTCTGGCTTCCCTCATTCTGTGCGGCTCCGGTTGCTGCATTGTTGCCGGTTGCTGCACTGCTGCCGCAGCCTGCCAGTACTCCGGTTGCCAGTGCCACAGTCAGTAATACGCTGAATACTTTCTTTTTCATAACATTTTCCTCCTCGTCTATTGAAAAAATTTATTTGCTTATACATGTCTCCATCGATAGCTGATAGCATATTCGATGGCATCGATCAGTTTCACTGCGCCTACAGATAATAAGGTGATCAGGATGATCAGGAAGAACATCCTCGGGGTGTTCAACAGGTTCTGGGATTCTGTCAGCAGATAGCCGAGTCCCGCTCTCGCCGACTGCATTTCCGAGAACAATACACCGGTCAGTGCCGTTGCCGCTGCCAGCTTCAATCCGTTGAAGATCGACGGCAGTGCCGCCGGAATGATGACCAGAAATACGGTCTGGAAACGGTTGGCCCGAAAGACCCTTGCCACCTTCAGGTATTCCTTTTTACACTCCTTGGCTCCGGTCACTGTGTTATACAGAATTGTAAATACCGAGAACAAAAATACCAGAAACGCCTTGGACTGAAAGCCGATGCCAAACCACAGGATCAACAGCGGCAGGATTGCTACTTTCGGAACTGCCATGATTGCCGAACAGAATACATTCATGTACTTCTCCGATACCGGAAACAATGTCCACAACAGACCTACCGCAATACCGACTACCACTGCGGACAGGTAACCTGCCAGTGCCTCCTGGATCGTCAGCAATAAGTGAGGCCATAAGGTTCCGTCTGTAATGATCTTAATGCCCTCTTCCACGATGGAAGTCGGGGACGCCACGAAGATCGTAAGCACCCTGCCGGAATCTACTGCCCATTGCATCCACAGAAGCAGTGCCGCCACGGTGAGTAGCTGTGCCAGATTCACCCAGGTAAAACGTTTCTTATTCTTAGTTTTCTTCTTTTTTTCCATAAGTGTATTCTCCTCGCTTCACCTTATCGCTTTCAAAGTACTCTCTCTTACAACAGGTACATTCCAGGATGACATTCTGTGTGATCCTGTGGGAGAGACATTTGGAAAAATTCTCAATGGTGGTGGTATCGATCACGTCACAGTAAAACGGTGCGATCTCTCGGAACCAGGGATATTTGTCAAAATAAGTTCTCCACACTTCCGCATAGGGACAGTGATCTTCTCCCCATTCCGGGATCCATCCGGTGAAGGGAAGGTCGATAACACTCATAAAGTCTTCTACGGAATCTGCCTTCAGGCCTTGCGCCAGTGCCTTTTCCCGCAGCTGATCCGACCGGTCCACTGCCAGTTCGAATACGGTCTGTCTCACGATATCTTTGGTCTTCTCCAGTCCGAACTGGTCATATAATACTTTACTGAAATGGAAGAACTGCATGGCGAACTGTCTTGCGGCCTTTCTCACTTCACTTACCAACAGTTCTCTGGGAACCGTTCCTTCTATTTTATAATCTGCTTTACTCAATGTCCGCTTCCTCCACCTTATTAAAGCTGTCCATAAAGGCTATGTATTCCTGCTTATCTGCGAATCTCGGATGATATTCCTGCTTTGTCCGCTTCGTCACTTCCGCACCATTCTTTAACATTCTGTAAGCACTCAGGGCAAATATTTTTGCGGTCAACACATAAGCTTCTTCCTCATCCACAATATCGAAATCCACCTGATGTAAACCACCGACGGCACCACCGGTATTGAAAGTGATCACAGGAAGCAGATGCTGTACATCTCCCACATCTGTGGATCCTCCGCTGTGTTCCTCCGGTCTGACCTCGTATACCGTTTTTTCTCCTGCCAGTGCTTTCACCGCATCGGCCACCTCTTCCGGTGCTGGCTGCCAGAGGGAAGGAAGATAGCCCGGCATAGTCTCGATACGATACCCTGCTCCCATGGCAAGTGCTCCTGCCTTAAAGGAACGATCTGTCTTGACGGATGCATCTGCGAAAGCCTCCAGGGTCTTGCCTCTTACCAGTGTCTCCAACACCGCTTCGTTGGGAACTACATTGACCAGATCTCCGCCCTTGGTCAGGATCGGATGAACCCTCACGCAATCCTCATCCCGGAAGGTCTCACGGTTCAGTGCCAGTGCCTGTAACCCCAGGCTTGCTGCCGATAAGGCGTTGACACCTTTTTCCGGACATCCCGCCGCATGGGCTGCTTTTCCTTTGATACGGATCACCTTGGATACAAAACCATTGCCGCTGTTGCTTCCCAGCCGGATTCCCTCTAAGGAAATATGATGCGCCAGTGCCACATCCACATCATCGAAAGCACCGATGCGGATCAGTTCACATTTTCCACCACCGTAAGCGATCCTGCCATCAGCGATCAGCTGATTCTTGAATTCGATCTCACCGTACTCTTCCGCCGGTGTGGCGAAGAAGATCACCTGTCCATCCAGCTTCTGTGCCACCTCTGCATCCGTAAGTGCCAGCGCCGCTCCGATGACTCCTGCCAGTTGTGCGTGATGTCCACAGCAGTGAGCTGCCTGTGTCTCCTGATTTGCATGTGCATGCTGCGGAATCCTCAGGGCATCCAGTTCTCCGATCAATGCCAGGGATGCATTTCCGGCCTTTTCTTTATTTAAATAGGCTTTTGCTCCGGTGATGGCCAGATCTGTCTGTACCGGCAGCTGTAAGCTCTTCATAAAATCCACGAACTTTTTCGAAGTGCGGAATTCCTTGTAGCCCAGCTCTGCATGATCGTAAATATCTCTTGCGAACTCTACGATGGTCTCCCGGTTGTCATCTATGATCTTAAGGATTCTCTGTTCTGTCGTATCAAAGGTTGCTGCCACGGTGTCATCCTCCTCGTCTTTTATATCATAGTAAGTCTATATGTTTTCTATGTTTTAGATGATATTACCTTATATTTCCTAGTTTGTCAATATGGTTAGTATGCATTTATGCAAAAAAGTTAGGTAACAGTTCAGATATGTTCATGGCTGAACTGTTACCTATATTTACTTACTTATTTACTCTCTATTCTTCAATACTTCCGCAGGCACCAGCTTGTTCAGTCTGCCCACCAGCAGGAAGTTGATCACCAGATAGCAGATCAGGATGCCTCCGTAGATCATGCCGTACAACTGCGGCGGGAACTGCAAATCCATTCCGATGGCTACATTGGAAATAAAATACGGGAAGATCAGATCCATGGACCATTTTGCCAACGGTACTCCCAACAATGCTCCCAACATTATAATATAGAAGTTCCCGTCCAGATACAGTCTGCGGATCTCTCCCTTTCGGTAGCCGAATACTTTCATCAGGGAAATGGAGAATGCAGAACGGTCGATCATGACCTTCATCATCAGATACATGACGATCATGAAGATCAGTGCGGAGATGGCCGCCAGCATGCTGACCATAGGTCCCATCATATCCGTAAATATCTGAGAGCTTTCCTCCACGTTTTCTCTGGATACCGTAGAATACAGTCTGCCGTTGTCGATGTCCAGTGCATGATCGGCGAATACTACATTATAATAGTCGTCTTCCTGATCGAACAGTTCCTGCATGGCATCCCGGTCTAAAAATACATAAACACCGGAGGCAAAATGAACGATATCTTTGACAGTAAACGCATAATCTCTCTCGTTCACTTCATCGGAAAGCACCAGTTTGTCACCGACCTTCACGCCAAATTTCTGTGCTGCGGCGCTGGAGATCACGATCTCATTTTTCTTATTGCTGGTCTCCACCGGAAAATATGGATTATCCTTATCGATTCCCAGTACCGTCACATCCAGATTATAACCGTAAGCCTCTTTTTTCAGACTCTCCACATAAGCCGGAGTACCATCCTCCGGCACATCCTCCGTGGGATATTTGTAAGTATACATATAAGCATAGGTCGTCTCATCCAGGCAGGCGTCTCCAAAGTTCTTACACAGAACATAGCAGTCTGCAGAGATCAAAAGTACCAGCAGGCAGATAAACATACCGATCACCACCGCCACGGCAGAACGCATCTCCCGAAGGAGCTGACGGACCTGGAATCTGTGAAGGAACTTCATATTTCCCAGATTTACATCTTGTATCTTCCCGGCCCTGCCTGCGGTCTGTTCATTTCGAAGCAGAGACAGTGCCGTGCGCTTCAACTTCTTGCTGATCACCAGACAGTTTACCAATGCGGCCGTCACCGGCGGCATGACCAGACTGTAGACCAGCAGATAGGCCGGAGTCACGATTTCCATGGGCGGCAGGGAAAAATACACGATACTGTCCTGCATCTGCCAGCCGGTACCATACTTCGAAAAGCCCAGGACACAGCCGACCGCACCTCCTAAGAAGGAGATCATCATGGGATTGAGCAGATAATGGAACAAAAGCTGCCCTCGCGTCACACCCAAAGCGTACAGCGCACCGATGACGCTGCTCTCTTTTTCAATATTATGTACCACAAATACGGAGATCACGTAAGTGAACATGACCATCAGGATAATACCGGATACCATACCGGCATATTTATTGATGATCACATCCCCGCTGGCGGCATCGATTCTGGGATTATCCCCTGCCACCAGAAACTGTGTCAGATTGTCGATATCGAAAGTAAAATACTCATCGATCATATCATTGGCTTCATCCTGCAGTTCCTGCACACCGTCCCGCAGTTCCCTGCTGCCATCCGCAATCTCATCCACGGCATCCGTATAATCGATGATTCCTTCCCGGAAATCCTCCAGATCCGCCAAAGTATCCTTCGCGTCCTTCAAGGAATCCCGCAGCCTGGCATCCACACTGCTGCCCTCTGCCATCAGCCGGTCCAGCTCTTCCTTATAATTGTCGGCAGTCAGTTCTACCTGAATATCACTTTCTTCCAGCTGTGCCTCCACCATATCCATCAGTGCATCCACCACGGCATCTGTGCCGTCTACCAGAGGCTCACTGGCGGTATAAAGCACGCTCAGACCCTGAAACAGCTCCTGGGATCCTCCGGCTGCTTCTCCGACACCGGCGGTATAGGCTTTCACCCCATCCCGAAACTGTGCCACGGTGTCCAGCTGACTTTTCACTGCAGACAACTGCACCGCTGCCTGGGATGCCCCCATCTGTGTAAAGACAGTTGCCAGCTGATCCAGCTGCTCTCCGTAACCGCCAGCCGTCAGTCCCGGAAAGCTGATCCCGTATGCCGCATAAGGTTCCAACTCTGCCTGGAGCTGTTCATTCACCATGCCCAGAATGGCATTAAAAATAGCATCAGCTCCCTGATTCAACGCAGCACTGTTTTCCGTGATCTGACTCATACCGCCCACCAGTGCTCCGCCGCCGGCAGAAGCTGCATTAACTCCGTCCGTGTAGGATTTCACACCATCCCGAAACTCCTGCAAATCTTCCAGAGACTTTTTTGCGTCCTGCAGGTTCTGCCGCAGGGATGCGGTGTAGGCATGAGGATTAGCGATCATGGCATTCAGCTGTTGTTCATAATTTCCTGAAGTCAGTGTCACTTCCACTCCGGCATCCTTCAGGCTGTCATTCACCTGTTCCAGCATAGCATCAAACAACTCATCCGCCGCATCCGTCAGTTCTGTATTATGATCCGCCAGTTCATCCACACCGTCCACCAGCTCATCTACACCATCCAGAAGTTCCTGGATACCATCCTGAATATCGTTCTTCGTCTCTTCCGCATCTGCCAGCATTTCCAGAAAATAAGTATCCGTCACCTTACTGCGGTCCAGTTCGAAGGATTGTAACAGTTCCTTCAGTTCCTGATCCGTCATGGTATCATTCAGCAGATAGGTGTAAATATAATCCTCCGTTCGGAAATTCTGTCCGCCTGCTTTCAGAGCTTCATAATCCTCTGCCGTGACAAATCCGAAACCAAACAGATTGCTGTCTACAGTGGTATCTGACGTTTTCTCAAAAGCAGCATCGTAATCCGGCGTGCTGCCAATTCCGGCAACGGTGAACTCTTTTCCCCCAACGATAAAGATATCTCCTAATTGCAGCTCATGTTTTTCCGCATAATGCTGTTCCAACAGGATCTCTCCCTGTGCCGGAATTTCCTCCCCTTCTGCTGGAACGAACAGATCTACCGATTCTCTTGCCTGATAGACACGAAACGTGGACTGTCCCAGATGAAAATCCAGGGAAAAATCCATCTGCAGTGTCACACCTTTTTCCGTGATCTGTGCAGTCTCTTTTTCGGTCAGCGGAACAAAAACGCCAAACTGTCCGTCCTCTCTGTGATGGACACGTCCGCTCTCCTTCGTCCCCTGCATAATAGTCTCGGCAGCTCCCACAATAGCCACCACCATATACATGACCAGTGCCACCAGGAAAAACAGTGCCAGATACCGAAGCAGGTTTTCCCGGATATCCCGAAGTACTCGTTTGCTTAATATCCTCTGCATCCTACAAATCCTCCAGTTCTGCCGCAGGAACACGTTTCTCGTTCCGGTAGTTCTTGCTGATCTGTCCGTCCTTGATCATAATGACCTGATGTACCATGTTTTTAATGGAATTATTATGCGTAACAATAAGCATCGTAGTGCCATACTGTCTGTTGATATCCTCCAGCAGTATCAGGATGTCCCGGGAAGTCCTGGAATCCAGCGCACCCGTAGGCTCATCGCATAACAGAAGGCTCGGATTCTTGATCAAGGCTCTGGCGATGGCACAGCGTTGCTGTTGTCCGCCGGAAAGTTGTGCCGGGAACTTGTTCTGATGTTCCGTCAGTCCCAGTACCTGCAGCAGTTCCTCCATATTCAAAGGATTCTTCGTCAGATACTGGCAGACCTGGATATTTTCCTTCACCGTAAGATTCGGCACCAGATTATAAAACTGGAAAATAAAACCCAGCTTCTCCCGACGGTAATTGGAAAGTGCTTTACTGTTAAGCCCCGCCACCTCCTGTCCATCCACTACGATGGAACCGGAATCCACGGTATCCAGTCCTCCGATGCAGTTGAGCAGCGTGGATTTTCCGGAACCGCTGGTGCCCTGGATGACACACATTTCACCTTGTTCCACTCCTGCGTTGATTCCCTTTAATACCTGTACATAACCGCCGCCTTCTCCATAGCTCTTCTTCAGATCCTTCACTTCCAGATACATATCCTGCCTCCTCATCACTAATGATAATGATTTTCATTAACATAACAGTGTTATGTTAATGTTCTGAAACAGCACCCCTGCAAAGTCCAAACTTCCTTGGGGTGCATTGTATTTTAGCTTTCTGTCATTATCCCCATCCATCCGCGCACCAGATACATCGTCAAGGCGTCCACATGCTTCAATGCCACTCTCTCTTCTGTCTCATGCAGAAACAGGTGTACAAAAGTATCTACCATAATGTGGGCCATCCAGTGTGTCATGTAATCATCGACCCGCGGTCTTCCGGTGGCATTCGTCACCATATCGCATAATCTGCGGTACTGTTGCTCCGAGATATCCACGACCTCATCCAGACAATTTTCAAATCGGGACCCCTGAGATTTCGTCAGGAGCAGCAGAAAGGCCTCCCGGTTCGCATACATCTGCCGGATGATCTGTCTGGATGCTTCCAGATCCCCGTCATCCGCAATATCCAGCTGTGCCACCTGATCCTCGTTGTGCATCTCTGTGGCATAATGTTCTTCCATTATTGCATACAGCTGCCGCAACGGCTCTTCCACCAGTGCTGCCAGCAGATCTTCCTTATCCTTGAAGAAAAAATACAGCGCCCCTGTGGTCACTCCGGCCTCTTTACAGATATTCCGCAGGGAAGCTTTCATATATCCTTTTTCCAGGAACTCCCTTTTGGCACATTCCAGAAGGTGCTGCCTGGTTTCTTTATTCTCATTTTGCGTTTCCTGTTTTAAGGGCATTGCGATCTCCTTCGGGAATAATACTCCTCTCATAGAAAGCATCCCCTGCCTGCAAGCAGTCAGGTATGTTTTCTATGGAAGAGTTTATTCTATCATATGTTCACTCGTTCACATAACATTGTTATGTCTGCATTATAAATAAAAACAGGATTGCTGTCAACCCTGTTTTTATTTTCGCCATTTCGTTTTATTTTGTTTTCAGCTGTTCGATCTTTTCCTGTAAATCTGCAATGGCTCTCTGGCTGTTCTTAATGGTCTCGCACTGCTTCTCAAAAGGAGGCTCAGGCATATCACTGTACTGCTCAAAATAAATCTTGCCGATCTCCAGATAATTTTTCTTCATCACTTCTTCGCAGGTAGAAATCTGGCTCTTCAGATTTGCAATAGCCGCCAGTTCTTTTGCCTTATCTGCCGCCACTTTTCCTTTTTCTGTAATGGTATCGCCAATCTTCTCTATAATATCCATGGTATGATCTCCTTTCTGGTACTATTATTTTACTCTTGCACGCTTTCCACGTCAATAGCAGACCCTTGTGTTCAGTTTTTGTTGTTAAATGAACTGTAATTTCTGAAACTTTTCTTTGTTTTTTCTCATCTTTGCGAAGTGAACTTTTAAATAAATAATATATGAAACTTAGACATCTTTTTCTTTTCTGTGTAATTTGCTGTTCTGTATCTATATCTGCCCAAAACAAAAGTAAGCTTCCGAAAACGAGTGGTAATCCTATTTTCCCTGGTTGGTATGCCGATCCGGAAGGGATCATTTATGGTGATACCTATTGGGTTTTCCCGACTTGGAGCGATGCGTATGAGAAGCAGACTTATTTCGACTGCTTTTCGTCCAAGGATTTGGTGAACTGGACGAAACATTCGTCTGTACTCGATACCTCCGCCGTGAAATGGGCGAAGAAAGCCATGTGGGCGCCGTCTATCATCCATAAGGATGGCAAATATTATTTTTTCTTCGGGGCCAACGACGTGCATGAAGGTGAAGTAGGAGGAATCGGGGTTGCCGTCAGCGACCGCCCGGAAGGTCCGTATAAGGACCTGTTAGGCAAACCGCTTATCAACGAGATCGTAAACGGGGCACAGCCGATCGACCAGTTCGTTTTCCGTGACGATGATGGCCGCTACTATATGTATTACGGCGGTTGGGGACATTGCAATGTCGTCTGCCTGAACGACGATTTCACCGGATTGGTTCCTTTTGAAGACGGGACGGTCTACAAGGAAGTGACACCGGATAAATATGTGGAAGGTCCGTTCATGTTCAAAAAGAACGGGAAGTACTATTTTATGTGGAGCGAAGGGGGCTGGACAGGTCCCGATTATTGTGTCGCTTATGCGATTGCCGATTCGCCTT
>ENA-UESJ01001430-UESJ01001430.1-human-gut-metagenome-genome-assembly--contig:-NODE-1430-length-11234-cov-12.918616_pt1 | contig 11234 bp, 3 predicted proteins | sample MGYA00243000_ERZ508001 | MGnify/ENA primary metagenome ERZ508001 (study PRJEB26167, sample SAMN06115479) | human gut metagenome | host: Homo sapiens | place: China:Chongqing | collected 2015-03-03... | reverse complement strand
GATGATGTATCAGAAAAAGAGATGGCGAACATACAGGAGACTGCAGCACAGGAAGTGACAGCACAGGAAATTATAACACAGGAGATTACAACCGAAAAAGAACCGGAAGATGACGAATATGTACTTGTTAAGAAATATATACCGGACATATATGTCGAATTGATGTATGCAACAGACAATAACTTTACAGGTGTCAGAATATATGATTTCACAGACGCATACCTTCGATACGGAACAGTTAAGAAGCTTGCAAATGTGCAGAAAGAACTGAAAGAACAGGGATACAGCTTAAAGATTTGGGATGCATACAGACCGTTTGAGGCACAGCAGAAATTATGGGAAGTATATCCGGACCCTAACTATGTGGCAAATCCGGCTAACGGAATGAAAAAGCATAATCTTGGAGGAACAGTGGATATTACAATGGTTGCTGCTGATGGAACTGTTATATCAATGCCGACAGAATTTGATGATTTCTCTCTAAAAGCAGATAGAGATTATTCTGATATAGAAGATGAAGAGGCTGTGAAAAATGTGATGATTCTACAGAATGCTATGGAAAATAACGGATTTACAGGCTATCAGGGAGAATGGTGGGACTATTCAGATACGGTGGAATATGAAGCGGTTGATTTCGAACCATGATGAGACATGATATGAAAAGGTGCATTATGGTAAAGCAAATGATGGTAAAGTCTATTATAGAAAGATTAGGGGAGTAACACATGTCATTACAATTAATTCTGGGAAGCTCAGGTGCGGGTAAATCGCACTATCTGTATACGCATATAATTGAAGAATCAATGAAGAATCCTGACAGGAATTATATAGTTGTTGTGCCGGAGCAGTACACTATGGCAATTCAGAAAAGACTGGTGTCCATGCATCCAAGAAAAGGAATACTTAATATAGATGTTGTGAGCTTTGAAAGGCTTGCGTATAAAGTATTTGAGGAAGTGGGTGAGGATAATCTTGAAGTCCTTGATGATACAGGAAAGAATCTGATTATTAAAAGAGTTTTAGAGCAGAACAAGGACAGATTAAAATATTTTGGAAGTAATCTGTCTAATACAGGATTTGTGTCAGAGATGAAGTCTGTTATATCGGAAATGCTTCAGTATGATATCAAGCCGGATGTTATGCAGGATGCGGCAGGTGCAGCATACAGTGATTCAGAGGGAAGTGCAGCACTTCAGTATAAGCTTGATGATATAGTACTTGTATATAACGCATTTGCAGAGTACATAGACAAGAATTATATAACTAAAGAAGAAATACTGGATAAATTATGCAGTAAGGTTACAGAGTCAGAGAGAATAAAGAATTGCGAGATAGCATTTGACGGATTCACAGGATTTACGCCGGTTCAGTATAATTTACTGACAATTCTTTTATCAATGTGTCCGAAGATATATGTTTCTCTGACAATTGATGCATCTGAGCGTGAAAATTCAGTAAGAGGCAGGGAAGAACTTTTTTTCATGAGTAAGGACTGCGTATCAAAGCTTTATAAGATATGCGATGAAGAACATGTGAAAGTCCTTGAACCTGTGTATATTGCAGGGAAAGCAGTACCGGGAAAGAATGTAATTGTAAATGTTAATTCAAGATTTAAGAATTCAGAAGAACTGGATTTCCTGGAACAGAATCTTTTCAGAAACAATTCGGGAAGATTTAATAAGAAGACTGACAATATCGTTATATATGAGGGAGCTGTTGCCAGGGAAGAATTAACATTTGCAGCAGGAGAAATAATAAGACTTACAAGACTATGTGGATACAGATATAACGAGATTGCGATAGTTACTGCGGACATGGATGGCTACGGCAAACTGGCGGCTAATATATTAAAGCAGAACGATATACCATATTTCTTAGATTACAAGCGCCATGTGACGGACAATCCATTTATTGCGGCAATTAACGGTGCACTTGGAATAATAGAGAATAATTACAGCTATGACAGCATATTAGGATTCCTAAGAACCGGAATGAGCGGAATGGAGCGCGAAGATATTGATCTGTTAGACAATTACTGTGTTGCGGTTGGAATCAGAGGCAGGGGAAAGTGGCATGAACCGTGGATAAGAAAGTTCAGGGGAACAGTCAATAATACTGACCTGGAGAAGCTTAATTCACTAAGAACAATGATAACGGATATGTTGGACCCATTGGAAGAAGTGCTAAAGTCAAAGGAATCAAATGTTGCTGATATGGTAAAGGCACTTTATGAGTTTCTTGTGCGTGAAGATATGGAGCAGAAGGTAAGTGCGCTTAATGACAGCGAGTACACTGGTGATGAATATGCGCAGTTATATAAGAAAGTTATAGAAGTATTAGATAAAATGTATGCTCTTCTTGGAAGCGAGAAGGTTGGTATAAAAGAATTTAATAAAATACTTGCGTCAGGATTTCAGGAGATTAAGATAGGACTTATTCCGCAGACCAATGACTGTGTTGTTATAGGTGATATAGAAAGAACCCGTCTTGACAATATCAAGGTCATGTTCTTTGTTGGAATCAATGACGGCAACGTCCCTAAGAAAGCTGATTCAAGAAGCATTCTGTCAGAAAGCGACAGGGAATATCTTGAGGATAAGGGGATTGTTATGTCCGCTTCCGTAAGAGAGAAAGCATTTACACAGAGATTCTATCTGTATCTTATTATGACGAAGAGTGCGGAAAAGCTGTACATGTCATATGCTGTGAAAAACAGTGAGGGTGCAGCACTTATGCCATCTTATATTATAAGAAGCATGAGAAAAATGTTTCCACAGTGCCTTAAGTTATCTTACAAAGACACAGCACAGCAGAATTCTTATGTAACAATACCACATGCTGCTTACAGCTATGAACAGACTGAAACTGCTGCAAATGTAGATGAGGATATTATTGATTCACTTACAGGCGGAAGGCTTGTCGGAAGCGTAACTTCTTTTGAGAACTTTGCAGAGTGTCCATTGAGATATTACCTGAGGTATGGAGTTGATTTAAAGGAAAGGGAAGAATTTACATTTTCACCAGTAAACTTTGGCGTCGTACTGCATGCGGTTATCCGTGAGGTGTGCGACGAAATCAAGAAAAACGGTGAGTCGTACTATCTGATATCAGAGGAGAAGCGCCGCGAGATGGTAAAAAGAAGTGTCGCTGCAATTACTGACATATACCAGAACAGCATCCTTAAGGATTCAAGCCGTAATTCATTCATGATTAAGCGAATGGAAGACCTTGCAGACCGTACTATATGGGCAATGGGTGAGCAGTTAAAATGTGGTGATTTCGTGCCATTTGTATTCGAGCATAAGTTTAATATGGAAGTCGGAGACGGAGACAGAAAGCAGCTTATGAGCGGAACAATTGACCGCGTGGACATATGTGAGAACGACACAGATGTGTATGTCAGGATTATTGATTACAAGACTGGAAAGAAGGATTTCAACATAGTAAAGACCTACTATGGAATTGATATCCAGCTTATGGTCTACATGGAAGCGGCGATGAAGCTTGTGGCAAAGATGCGTCCGGGTAAAAATGTGCTTCCTGCCGGAGTATTCTACTACAACATAAGCGACCCGATTGTATCTGCAACAAATGAGAGTGCGGAAGAGATAGAGGATAAGATTAAGGGTGAACTGCGTCTTAAAGGAATGGTTAATTCTGATAAGGATATTGCCGAGAAGATGGACAATACAGAAGGAACATCGCTTAACATCCCTGTAAGCAGAAAAGCTGATGGCGGATTTGATTCAAGAAGAAGCAAGGTGATGAATACAGAGCAGTTTAATATGCTTGGAAGATTCGTTGATGTAAGGGCGGTTGATACCGCGGATAGAATTGCAGGTGGTGATATAAGGAGAAGTCCTTATAAAGATGGACAGTTTTCAAGCTGTGACAGATGTCCTTATGGGGCAGTGTGTGGATTTTCAGTGGATTTGCCGGGCTGCAATTACAGAAAATTAAAGAAATTTGATGATGAAGTGTTATGGAATAATATAAAGGAAGGGGTTGATGAGAATGGAAAGAAAATGGACACCGGCGCAGAAGAGCGCGATTGATACAAGAGACTGTAATGTGCTGGTTTCGGCGGCTGCTGGTTCAGGAAAGACTGCTGTTTTAGTTGAGCGAATCATTTCCATGATTACAGACCCTGACAAGAATATAGATATAGACAGGCTGGTTGTTGTTACATTTACAAAGGCGGCAGCAGCCCAGATGAAAGACAAGATAAGAAAAGCACTTGATTCAATGCTTGACGAGAATCCGGGGGATGTGAACCTTTTAAGACAGATAACACTGCTTAACAACGCACAGATAACAACGATAGACAGTTTCTGTCTATGGATAATCAGAAATCATTTTCCAGAGGTTAATCTGGATCCGGGGTTCAGGATAATGGACGAGGGTGAGAAGAAGCTTATTGAAAATGATGTGTTGGAAGATGTGCTTGAGGAATTCTATGCCGAAGCAGATGAAGAATTCTTTAATCTTGTTGATGCATTTGGCATGGGACGGGACGATTCAGGGCTTGTGAGCATTATAGATAAAATATACCGTTTTTCACGAAGCAATCCGTGGATTGATGAGTGGTTTGACGAGTGCATGTTAGTTTATGATGATGAGACTTACGATAATCCGGCAATTAAGGAGCTGTATGATTCCATTAAAAATGCACTTCTTGATTATCGTGATAAATACAACCGATTAGTAGATATCTGTTCTGAGCCGGCAGGACCTGCAGCATATACAAGTGCTTTGCAGTCTGACCTGCTTGGAATTAATGAGATGATTAATTCACAGGATTTTGGAGAACTTGGCAGAAGAATAAGAATATTTTCATTTGAAGCCCTGTCAAGAAAGAAGGATGCAGGAGCAGACCCAGATATTAAGGAATATGTCAAGGGGCAGCGAAAGCTGTTTAAAGATTATATAGGACGGCTTAATGACAAGATATTCTTAAAAGACGATGATGGAATATTTGAAGACATGCAGGGAGCAGGTATTCAGATACGGACTCTTCTTAAAGTGGCAAAGGTGTATGCAAAGCGTGTTTCGGAGGTGAAGCGGGAGAAGGGTATAATTGATTTTAACGATATGGAACATCTTGCACTTTCAATACTTGTAAAGAAAGAAGACGGAAAGCTTGTGTATACAGAGACTGCTGACAAGCTTGCAGACAGATTTGAAGAAATACTAATAGACGAGTATCAGGATTCCAATCAGTTGCAGGAGGTTATTCTTAATGCGGTGTCAAAGACGAGACTGACAGGTGAGAATAACAATATATACATGGTTGGTGATGTAAAGCAGAGCATATACAAGTTCCGTCTTGCATGCCCGGAGCTTTTCATAGAGAAGTACGATACATATGGCGAGACTGGTGATAATGTAAGAATTGAATTACAGAAGAATTTCCGAAGCCGTGAGAATGTGCTTGAATGTGCCAATGATGTGTTCAGTCATATTATGAATAAGAATTTTTCGGGAATCGGGTATGACGAATCTGTAAGGCTTAATGCGGGATTTCCATATCCTGAATACAGTGACAGTAATTACGGTGATGAAGTCAACAAGAGTACAGATGTAATTCTTATATCTTCAGAGAATGAAGAAGAAGCTACGACAAGAGAGCTTGAGGCAGACAGGCTTGCAAAACTGATTGAGGGAATAGTTGCTTCTGGTGTAAATGTGTATGATGCAGATGAGAATATATACAGACCGGCAGAATACAGGGATATTGTAATTCTTACAAGGTCAGTTACAGGTTGGGCAGATACATTTGCAGATGCCCTAATGGACAGGGGGATACCGGCGTATACAGATTCGTCAACAGGATATTTCAGCGTGCGTGAGATACAGGTAATCTTAAGCATGCTTACAATAGTAGATAATCCGGTTCAGGAGATAAGCCTTGCGGCGGCAATGATGTCTTATTTTGGAGGATTTACGGCAGCGGAGCTTGGAATGGTGAGAAAGCTTGGCAGAGAGCATGCAGATAAGAATGTGCATAATAATCTGTATGAACATTTGAAAGCAGTTGCAGCGCTTGGCGGAGCAGATAAGATACAGGAGACGGATGTTAAGCAGCTGTCCGGCAAATGTGCATTATTTCTTGCAAAGCTCACAGAATACCGAGACAAGAGCAGTGTTGAGTCACTATATGATCTGTGTTGGGAGATGATATATGATTCAGGCTACTACGATTATGTTGGAACAATGCCTGCCGGAGCGCAGAGACAGGCTAACTTAAATGTCCTGCTGGAAAGAGCAGCGGGATATGGAAAGTCAAGTTATTCAGGTCTGTTTAATTTCTTAAGATATATTGAAAGACTTAAGAAGTTTGACGAAGATTTTGCGGAGGGGGCTGCCAGCCTTGACAATGAGAATCTTGTAAGAATTATGAGTATTCATAAGAGCAAAGGTCTGGAATTTCCGATTGTAATACTTGCTGGAGCGCATAAGAGCATTAACTTTATGGATGCAACAGCGCCGGTGCTTGTAGACCAGAATTTAGGAATTGCAGTTGATTATGTTGACCTTGAAAGAAGAACGAAGACACCTACCATAATAAAAGGTGCCATGGCAAGAAGAATTGTAAGGGAGTCGATATCAGAAGAAGAGAGACTTCTCTATGTTGCAATGACAAGAGCAAGAGAAAAGCTGATAATCACTGGAGTTGTAAAAGATGCAGACAAGACACTTGAGAAATACAGGGGAAGTGCAAAGCAGCTTGAAGCAGATGGAATGTTGTCTTTCGCAGACAGTGAGAATATAAAGAACTATCTTGATATGATAATGCCGGTGTGCCTTATGGATTCAGATAAATTGAAAGGCAGCTTTAAAGTGATGGTTGATGCCGGAGAGGATTCCTTGGCTGATGCGGATGAATCCGGAGAGCTGGCTGGTGTAGCGAATGTTGTTGGAATCGGGGAACTGGCTGATGAAATTAAGGAAGCTGTGTCTTATCCTATATTAGATGAGCTTCCGGAATATGTTCCTGCTGATAACGCAGCCGGCAGGATGAAGCTGACGGTTTCGCAGCTTAAGGCTATGCAGGCGGATGATGATTCAGAGGAAAATGCTTACATGGATGAATCTGTGAAGGCAGCACTTAAAAAGGAAGCAGACGATGAGCAGACAGACAGTGAAGCAATGGTTGAACTGTCAAATTCAATAATTCCTAAATTTATAAGCGGCAAAGAAGTAAAGCTTGCAGCTAATGAACGAGGCAGCGCATATCACAGGGTTATGGAATGTCTTGATTATTCAGTGAGCGTGAACCTCGAAGGAGTTAAAGCCGATATTGAGAGGATGTTAGAAACCTGCAAGATGAATGAATTGCAGGTGAAAAGTGTCAATCCGTGGGATATATATACATTTGTACAATCAGATACAGGCAGGAGAGTTGCAAATGCGGTGAACTGTGGCAGTGTCAGAAGGGAACAGCCTTTTGTATTTGAGTACGAAGGACAGCTTATACAGGGTATAATTGACTTGTATTTTGAAGAGGACGGAGAACTTGTGATTGTTGATTATAAGACCGACAGGGTTATGAAGGGCAAAGCGGGTGAAAAAGAGCTTGTTAAAAGATACGCAATCCAGCTTGATTACTATGCAAAAGCGCTGGCACAGCTTACCGGAAAAAATGTAAAAGAAAAAATTATATATTCATTTGCATTAGAAAAAGAAATAGTGTGTTAAAATGACAAAATTATTCTTTAATATGTAAAATGTGGTTGAAAACATTGTGCAATAATGTTAATATGAATTTGATTTGTGAATAAAACATATCAAATCTGCACAAAAATGTGTATATAGGAAAAGGAGAGGAAAAATGAAAAAGCAAGTAAAAAAATTTATGAGTGCATTACTTGCATGTGTAATGGTGGCAGTGTCAGTTATAGCATTTGACATGAACCCAGTACATGCAGCTTCTGGCGCAATAACAGAAGCATCAGGCTGGCTTGAGACAGCATATGTTAAGTGGACACCTGTAACAGGAGCTACAGGTTACAATGTATATGTTAAGTCTGCAAGTGCCTCAGATTCAGCTTATGTCCAGTTGGATGATGAGCTTATCAGAAAGTATCCGTCTTACATGAGAGCGGATGCTGTAGGATTAAAAGCAGGCGATTATGTTATGAAGATTGTTCCGCTGAACAATGGCAAGGAGAATACAGCAGCTGCTATCGTTTCAGATAAGCTTACTGTAAAAGCACATGACAGAAGCGGATTCACATTTTCAAGTAATTCACCGGTAAAGAATGGTGTTGGTGCATATAACAACGATGGAACATTAAAGTCTGATGCATCAGTGCTTTATGTTACAGAAGCTAATAAGAATACAGTTAAGTTAACTATTGGAAATACAGAATATACAGGTGTGGCAGCAATCACACAGGCAATTAAGAGTAAGAATAACTGCCAGCCGGTTGCTATCCGTATTATCGGACAGGTTACATTAAGCGGACTTGCCTGCAAAGATGTATCATCAGCATATGCAATTGGTGTTAAGGGCGCATCTAACGTAACATTTGAGGGTATTGGTGATGATGCTACTTTATATGAAGCAGGTGTGGCTGTATTCCAGTCAACAGGCATAGAAGTAAGAAATCTTGGCCTTATGAACTGGGGCGGCGGAGGCGATGGAGATGGTATATCTCTTAAGCAGTCAGTTGGTGTATGGGTACATAACAACGATGTGTACTACGGTAATGCTGGTTCAGATGGTGACCAGGCTAAGGGCGATGGCTCTATGGACTTAAAGGATAATTCTCAGTATGTAACAGTATCTTACAATCATTTCTGGGATTCAGGAAAGATGTCACTTTGTGGTATGAAGTCAGAATCAGGTGAGAACTGGATTACATATCACCATAACTGGTTTGACCATTCTGATTCAAGACATCCTCGTATCAGAACAATGTCAGTTCATGTATATAATAACTACTATGATGGCAATGCTAAATATGGTGTAGGCGCTGCAAAGGATAGTGAGGCATTCGTAGAGGCTAACTATTTCAGAAACTGTAATTATCCAATGCTCAGTTCAATGCAGGGCAGCGACGTTCTTGCAGGCGGAATATTCTCAGGAGAGAATGGTGGTGTCATCAAAGCATACAACAACTATATGGAAGGTCAGAAGTCTGTTATATATGCTAATTCAGATACAGGCACAACAAGTGCAAGTGCAACTGATTTCGATGCATATCTTGCAGCATCAAGAAGTGAGACAGTACCTTCAACTTATAAGGCAAAGCAGGGCGGAAAGACATATTCTAACTTTGATACTAAGGTTGATTTAGGTGTTGATACTGCTGATATTGATGCACCTGCAGATGTTCCTTCAATTGTAACTAAGTATGCAGGACGTGTTATGGGTGGCGACTTCAAGTGGACATTTGATAACAGTGTTGATGATACAAGCTATTCACTCAACAGACCTTTAAAGGATAAACTTAATGCATACAAGACATCTCTTGTATCAGTAGGTGGTGGAAGCGTATCTGGTACTTCACATACACATACATATGGTGAGTGGACAGTTGTTAAGGCTGCAACAGAGACAGAAACAGGTCTTAAGAGCCGCACATGTACAGTATGTGGTTATAATGAAACAGCAGTTATTCCAGCTATTGGAAAAGATACACCTGTCACACCTGACACACCAGTATCAGGAGATGCAAAGGTACATAACTTTACAGAATCAGGAACAACAAGTGACTTCTATAGTATTACAGGAAGCATAGCAACAAATAAAGGTACAGCAACATACAACGGTCTTACACTTACAAAATGCCTTAAGATGGAATCATCAACAAGCATTAAGTTCACAGCACCATCCGCTGGAAAGCTTACACTTGTATTTGGCGGAACAACGGCAGCTTCTGGCAAGGGCGTAAAAGTTAATAATACAAGCAAAAAAGTTGGTTCTGATGGTACAGTAACAGTAGATGTTGCTAAGGGTGCTGTAACTGTAACAAAGGGAGATGCAATCAATCTTTTCTATATGGTATATACACCATCTGGAACATCAGAGACAACACATACACATAAGTATGAGTCAAAGATAACAAAGCAGGCAACATGTACAGAGGCAGGAGTGCTTACATATACATGTACATCTACAACAGGAACATGCGATAAGAAGACATACACAGAAACAATCCCGGCAACTGGACATAAGTTCAGTACAGAGTGGACAGTAGATGTTGAGGCAACAGAGACAACACCAGGAAGCAAGAGCCACCATTGTACAGTATGTGATGCGAAGACGGATGTAACAGAGATACCGGCAACAGGAGTTGTTGAGAAGAAGAATGGATTATACTATGAGAATGGCGCATATGCATACTATACAGATGGCGCTATAAATTATGGCTATAGAGATTTTGCGGAGTATGAAGGAAAATGGTACTATGTAACAGAAGGAACTGTAGATATATCATATGTAGGATTACGAGTAAATTCACTAGGAACATGGTATTATGTAAAGAATGGATATATTAATTCGGATTATACAGGACTAATGACACATGAAGATGGAAGAGTATTCTATGTAACAAGCGGAGTGTTTGACGGAGAAAGGACAGGATTCTTCAATTATAATGATAAATGGTATTATGCAGAAAAAGGCTGCGTAGATAAGTCATATGCAGGATTTGTGCAGAATAATGATGGAAACTGGTATTATGTTGAGAATGGATATATTCAGACAGGATATACAGGAGTAGCAAAGCATACGGATGGCTCATTGTTATATGTAAAGGATGGAATGTATGATAATACATATACAGAATTTGCACAGTATGACGGAAAATGGTATTGCATGGAATATGGATGTGTAATAGATCTTACATATGAAGGATTAAAGGTTAATTCATTAGGAACATGGTATTATGTAAAGAATGGATATATAAATTCAGATTATACAGGATTAATGACACATGAAGATGGAAGGGTATTCTATGTAACAAAGGGAGTATTTGACGGAGAAAGAACAGGATTCTTCAATTATAATGACAAGTGGTATTATGCAGAAGAAGGTTGTGTGGATAAGTCATATGCAGGATTAAGAGAAAACATAGATGGAAAGTTATATTATGTATCAAACGGATATATAGATGAGACTTTCAATGGAGAAGTTTTATATAATGGAACTAAGTATACAGTTGTTAATGGAACTGTTAAGTAAAAACTCTATAATATACCATTAAACAAAAACCCGTAAAAGATGT
>ENA-UESJ01001421-UESJ01001421.1-human-gut-metagenome-genome-assembly--contig:-NODE-1421-length-11273-cov-5.056091_pt1 | contig 11273 bp, 6 predicted proteins | sample MGYA00243000_ERZ508001 | MGnify/ENA primary metagenome ERZ508001 (study PRJEB26167, sample SAMN06115479) | human gut metagenome | host: Homo sapiens | place: China:Chongqing | collected 2015-03-03... | reverse complement strand
ATCTCTTTCTTCTGATCTGCTGTAATCATGCTTTTTTCCTCCATTTTCTTATTTTGTCCAGTCGCTGAGTTATGGTCGGAGTGATCCTATAACCAAGTGACGGCATTTGATATCTTACCACAAGACCTTCATCTTGTAAAGCACTATTTTACTTATAAGTTCCACCCTTGATATAGCCCTCGGCTTTCTCGCTTCCATGTGTGAATTTGTAGCCGATTCCTAACCATTCACTGTTGGTTTTACCAAAATATCGAAGTGGATCTGTCCAATTGTTATCTGCATTCTGTGGATCGAAGTTGTACCAGATTCCGTTGATCTTGATGACACACCAGTAATGCTCACCATACGAGTTATCTGCACGTAATGTCTCGCCTCCGACACGATACGCCTCAAAGCCGAGTGCTCTTGCAAATACAACCATCGCCGAACCATAATTGATACAGGTTCCGTAACGTTGCCCATTCACGCCGCAAATAATTGTCTTTGCAAAGCTGACAACCTGTCGATCCCGATTATTAGAATACGAAACATTAGTGTTGTTCCATGATCCTGTGAAGCCATCATACTTATAAAATGAATTATCTATAATCCACTTATAACATGCCAGAAGCTTGTCATAATTATCCATTTCAGGCTTTACGACCTGTGCCAATACTTCCTGCACTTTTGTATCAATTGCCGTATCTCTGGTTATGGTTGGAACCAGCACAGCCTCGCTCAGAACCTTGCGCAGATTCTCGCTGGTCGCCTTGTCGTTTGCTTCCTTCTCAGCTTCTTCCTGCCGTTTTCTTTCTTCTTCCTTTTCCTTCTCGATCTGCTTTGCAATCGCAGCATCGACATACGGATATCTCGTCTCGCCCGGTGCAGTCTCGCCCTTTTCTACGAGCACGATCTCGATCGCCTCCAGACGCTTTGCAAGCCCCGACGTTCCGGAAGCCTCTCCGTTACATGCCCAGTCAAGCCATCCATACGTCTGGCTATGTACACGATAATACACATCGAACTTCTCTGCCATCTCTCCGGTCAGCTTGATCTTGATCGCTTCGAGACGCTTCGCCTGTCCGGATGTACCTGCCTGCATATCATTCGTTACCCAGTCCATCCAGCCGTAGGTCTGGCAATGAACGGAATAGGTAATACCACCTGTACAGCTTGTATTTGGCACATCAATCTTAATTGCCTCCAGACGTTTGCCCTCACCGGTTGTTCCAGACTGCTTACCATCTACTACATAATCCAGCCATCCATGTGTCTGTACATGTGTCGTATACTTGAGGTCTGCATCATCGGCGCCATTTTTACGAACGAGCTTGATCTGGATTGCTTCAAGACGCTTCGCCTGTCCGGTCGTTCCACACTCAGTACCATTCTTTACCCAGTCTGTCCAGCCGTAAGTCTGTCTGTGTACACGATATACAACGTCATACACCTCAGCAAGCTGTCCGGTCAGACGGATCTTGATTGCTTCGAGACGTTTTGCCTCTCCGGTCGTTCCACATTCCTCGCTGTCCTTCTTTGTTCCGATGCTCCAACCATAGGTCTGCACATGTGTCTCGTATTCCACGCTACCGGAAAGCTCGGACTTCACCCAGATCTTGATAGACTCCAGACGTTTCGCCTGTCCAGATGTACCGGTTACCTCGCCGTTTTTAGCAACGCCAAGTCCCCAGCCATACGTCTGACAATGTACTGCATAATAAATATCTGCATCTGTACTTGCCGCTTTCGCTGTGCCTGCTGTATTCCCTATCTGTACCAGTCCAAGCACCATCACACATATCAGTATTCTCGCTAAAATCTTTTTCATCTGCTATTCCTCTTCTTTGTTTTGTAACAATTTTGTAACATTATCGCACATGTATAGGAAAAAATCAACAGGCTCTTCCTATTTTTCACAAAAAGATGTATAATCCCTTCAAATGTATATACAATATGAAAGGATTATATTACCATGGCTGGTTCAATATACGGAAAATTATTTACAGTCACTACATGGGGTGAATCACACGGCAAAGGACTCGGCGTTGTCATCGACGGCTGTCCGGCTGGGATTGCGCTTTCTGAGGAGGATATCCAGATCTATCTCGATCGCAGAAAGCCAGGTCAGAACGAATTTACGACCAAGCGAAATGAAAGCGACAAGGTCTCTATCTTGTCCGGCGTCTTTGAAGGAAAAACAACCGGAACGCCGATCTCCCTCGTTGTCATGAATGAAGATCAGAAATCAAAAGATTACGGTTCGATTGCAGAAAGCTATCGTCCGGGGCATGCGGACTACTGCTTTGATGAGAAGTATGGATTCCGCGACTACCGGGGCGGCGGTCGTTCTTCCGGCCGGGAGACAATCGGCAGAGTTGCCGCAGGCGCGGTCGCTGCCAAGGTCTTAAAAGAGCTCGGTATTACCCTTACTGCATACACACGTGCGATCGGAACGATCAAGGTTGCAGACGATGCGATCGATCTTAATATGGTCAATCAGAATCCACTCTATATGCCAAACAACACCTGTGCAGCAGATGCAGCTGCTTATCTCAATGAAATGATGGAAAAAAAGGATTCGGTTGGCTCTATGGTGGAATGTATCATAACCGGTGTTCCTGTCGGTGTTGGCGAACCAGTATTTGACAAGCTTGATGCGAAGCTGGCACAAGCAGTCATGTCGATCGGCGCTGTCAAGGCAATCGAAATCGGAGATGGTACTGCTGTTGTCTCATCCATCGGCTCTGATAACAACGACAACTTCTATATGGATGGCGACACTGTCAAAAAGCGCACCAACCACTCTGGCGGCACACTAGGTGGCATGAGTGACGGCAGTCCGATTCTCATTCGTGCTTCTTTCAAGCCAACACCTTCGATCTTTCAGGCGCAGGATACTGTCACATGGGCACACGAAGAAATTGTAATGGAGATCAAGGGACGTCACGATCCGATCATCGGTCCACGTGCAGTCGTTGTCGTTGAATCCATGTGTGCGATTACCGTATTGGATCTGCTGATGCAGAATGCAACCGCAAAGCTGGACAATCTGAAAAGGATTTATCGTTCATAATATATAGGAAAAGGATTTAGTAGAATGGTTTTTTCAAGTATTGAATTTATGTTCCGCTTTTTACCAATCTTTCTGATTGTGTATTTTGCAGCGGCACCGAAATACAGAAATATAATATTGCTGATCGGCAGCTTAATCTTCTACGGCGTTGGAGAGCCTTCGTATATTATCCTGATGATTCTCTCCATCCTCGTCAATCATTTTGCAGCCGTCAACATCTACACCGCATGGAAACGCGAGGATGACACGCAGGCATCCACAGAGACAAACCGAAAGGTCTGGCTTATTGCTGCCATGGTCTTTAATTTCGGAATGTTATTTGTATTTAAGTACCTGAACTTTTTTATCGGCATCATCAATGGAATTGCAGGTACAACCGTATTAAAGCTTGTGTCACTTACCCTACCGCTTGGAATCAGCTTCTACACTTTTCAGGCTGCTTCCTATGTGATTGACATCTACCGCAGGAAATATGAGATTGCAAACGGACTACTGGATTTTGCAACGTATCTTTGCATGTTTCCTCAGTTAATTGCGGGACCAATCGTCAGCTTCTCAGAAGTCAAAGATGATCTGCACAAGCAGCGCAAGATCAGTCTGCCAAAGATTGAATGGGGCACGACGATCTTTGTACTTGGACTTGCTTACAAGGTACTGCTGGCGAACAAGATAGCTTCCCTCTGGAATACGGTTATGACGGCTGGCGTTATGGGGATTCATCCACTGACCGCATGGCTTGGTTCATGGGGATTTTCGATGCAGCTCTTCTTCGACTTCTTCGGATATTCCCTGATGGCGATTGGACTTGGACGTATCCTTGGATTCAAATTCCCGACAAACTTCAAGAACCCATACTGTGCCACTTCCTCCACGGATTTCTGGCGCAGATGGCATATCACACTCAGCAGATGGTTCCGGGAATATGTCTATATCCCACTGGGTGGAAACCGCAAAGGGCAGAAACGTATGATTCTCAATACATTTATCGTGTGGTTACTCACCGGCCTGTGGCATGGCGCGGACTGGAACTTTATTATATGGGGCATGTTCTTCTTCGTGCTGCTGACCGTCGAGCAGTTATTTTTATTGGACAAGCTGGAACGGCATGCGATCTTATCCCATATTTATATGCTGATCGTGATTCCGGTTTCCTGGACAATCTTTAACATTTCCGATCTGCCAACGCTCGGAAATTATATCAAGCGGTTATTTTTCCTTCCAGTCAAGGGATCGGTCAAAATCGATACCTTCCCGAAGTTTCTGGAATTGTTCGGTACCTACTGGTGGCTGCTCGCAATCTGCGCCATCTGCTGTACGCCGATTCCAATCCGCCTGTTAAAGCGGTTTTACAAGACATGGGTATGTAAGATTCTTATGCTGGCACTCTTCTGGCTTTCGGTTTATCAGATTGCCTCCGGTGCAAATAACCCATTCCTGTATTTCCGGTTCTGACGACTTTGGAATCTGATTTTCCCAAAATCATATATACAGGAACCGGACTATAGATGAAATAAGGATGATGATTATGAATAATAACAAAAAGCGAAGACAACCGAAAACAATTTGGGATTTCCTGCGGGAATGTCCGCTTGTATCCCTGATCCTGCTTTCCGTCATCGGCTATACTTTATATGCCCTTGTCGGTGCTATGGGTGGCGAATACAAGCTGCGGATTTCCAAGGATCATACGCTCTTTATGTCTGCCATGATTAAAGAAGATCCATTTGTGAAAAAAGATGACACAAAGAAACCTTCCGATGACACGACGGCAACCGGTACAGACGCAGATTCCAATCCTATTCCTGCCGCGACATCAACCGATGCACCGGCGACCTCTTCGGATGCAGTCAGCACCGATGGAAGCGAACCGATTCCAACGACCTATATCACAGTTCCAATGCGTAAGGCACGCTCTGCTTATTACGACGATAATGACCGTGTGGCACAGACAACCAACTACGATTATATCACTGTAAATACTGACTACTTTAACGATGCAGCCTTTATCGGGGATTCCCGTATTGAGGGACTACATGACTATGGTACGCTCCGCACCAAAACAACGGCTGATTTCTACTACAAAGATGGTGTTTCCATCTGGGATCTGATGGATAAAACAATGGCAAACGGCGAAACAATTCCAAATGTGCTTGCCACAAAACAGTACAAAAAAATCTTCCTCATGTGTGGTGTCAACGAGCTCGGAAGCGGCTACGCCAAGGATTATCAGGCGCAGTACAAGAAAGTATTAGATCAGATTCAGGAATTACAGCCAGACGCTGTAATCTTCGTCATGGGTATGATGCATGTTACACAGAGCTACGCAGATAACTCAGATGTGTACAACAACGACAATGTGGATTGCAGAAATGCTCTGGTTGCAGAATACGCAGACGGACAGCGTATCTTCTACCTTGATATGAACACCTGCGTCTGTGACATGGACGGCGATGTTCCAATGGGTGTTAAAGCCGATTATTCCAACGATGGTATCCATCTACAGGCACAATACTATTCCCTGTGGGAGGCATACCTGTTGAAACATGGTGTCAGTGACAGCGTATTTACAAACCTGCAAAACAAGTAGTAACTCATTATAGATTATAAATGCTGTATTGTCAGATGCAACAGCGCAAGAAAACCTCATTACCAGATATTTCTTCTCTGATAATGAGGTTTTATCTTTTTATTTCATCTATGAAATTTTATCTTTCTATTTTGATTTCATTTTTATATGGCTTTCACGCCATCTTTGCACGTGGATGTGCTTTCTCATATTCTTCCTTCAACTTGCTCTGTCTGCTGCGCAGATAAATCTGCGTGGTCGAAATATCCGAATGTCCAAGCATCTCCTGTACCGCCTTCAAATCGGCACCATTTGATACCAGATGTGATGCAAAGGAATGACGGATCATATGCGGTGTGATATCCTTGTCGATACCAGCCTTTGCTGCATATGCCTTGATCAGTTTCCAAAAGCCCTGTCTCGTCATCGGCTGTCCCTTCATATTCGTAAAGAGGAACATACTTCCATGACTGATGGATTCCCGTACCGACTTGATATAGTTCTCCAGTGCCATCTTCGCTACATTCTCGATTGGAATGACACGCTCCTTCGATACATCCCGGCATAAAATATAATTCATCGTCAGATTTACATCTGTGATCTTTAAATTTATAAGTTCTGATACACGCATGCCAGTCGCATACAGAAGCTCCAGCATTGCCTTGTCCCGGATTTCCTTTGGTGTCAGGCGTGATGGCTGATCTAAGAGCAGATTGATTTCCTCAATGGAAAGCGTCTCAGGTGCTTTCTTCTCGATCTTTGGCGGCTTCAATGCATCCGCATAATCTTCTGTGATCTCCCCCTGCTTCAACAGATATAGAAAAAACGATTTCATACTTGCTATGCTTCTGGATATCGTCGCTGTGGACATGCCTTGACTTTCCATATCCAATACATACGAATTCAAATCCGTTCCCCGAAGGTCACGCACATCCGTACATTGTCTGTCCGCAAAAAAGCGGCTCATCTTCTTCAAATCAACTCCAAACCATTTTTTACGAATGTCATCATCTGAAATTTTTTCATACAAATCACTGGAAATCATTTTGTAATTTCCTAAATTACCACCGTATCCCGGGCCGTAAGGATCAACTTGACTCATGAATGAAGCGTAGAATGTATTTGTTTCACCATTAATATCAGCCCCCCATAACACTTCGCTCAAAGAAAGGTCATTAAAGCCGGAAAGTAATTCTTTTTCACTCATCAGTGAGCCACCTTCAATAGCCAATTTTGCGTATTTAGCAACTTCATTCCATTGATCGGGATAATCATTAACAAATGAAAGAATGTTTGCATAAATAGCAGCTGCTGCATATTCATTTAATTCATCTTTCTTGGCTATTCCTTTTCCTTTCAAATAATTATATCCTTTATCTATATCACTTAATATCTGTTCATAGACCTCACTTACAGGAACACGATTCAATTTGGTTTCAGATTCAGTATAAATAGGAATACCTAATTTATCTTTATTCCATTCATAAGGTTGCTGGTACATGTTTATTAACCAAAAATAGCAGTAAGCACGTATGGTGTAACTTTGTCCCAACATCTTCTCAACACTCTCATCACCGCTATCTGCTTGTTCTTTCAGACCGCTGATTACTTCATTTGCACCACTGATTACAGCATATAATTCTTGCCAATAAGTGGTCGTACGACGATAACTTGAAGCACGGTTGTCAAGCAGATAATCATATACGAAGAAGTGTGAGGTCATATATGCCATATCATCTCCCATCAAATCTGTAGCCAATTCAAATGCCTTTAATCCGAAATCATCATGACTTTGCTGTGCTTCCGGAGAAAACATATTTTTGTAATATCCTGTAATATATGCTTGAATAGCTGTAGGATCTTTATCAAGCAAATCTTTAATTTGGTCTTCTGATGCATTTTCTGAAGGTTCCTTGTCCAAAAAGTCATCGCTACAAGATCCCATCATAAACGCTGCAGCCAATATTGCTAAATATTTTGTATATTTCATAATTTTATTCTTTTAAAAGTTCAAATTAATGCCGAATGATAAAGTACGAATCGCAGAATAATTAGCAGCCGAATATCCATAAGCATATTGGCGTGGGTCCATACCTTTACGTTTAGAGAATAAAGCTACATTGTCGGCAGATACGTAAATACGTGCACTGCTTGCTGATATTGCTTTCATCCATTCTTTTGGAAAAGTATATCCTAATGAAATGTTACGGATGTTAAAGAATGATGCATTTATCAAGAAACGTGAAGATTGGCTATTACTATTTTGTGCACCATCCATTATAGGCACATTTGTATTTTTATTTTCCGGAGTCCAAGCATTCAAGATATCCTTGTGCCAGTTACTGCCAATATTGCTTCCCGCATGCATGAAAGAAGAATACATGCTGTCATATATCTTTCCACCAATTTGAAAGTTTGTAGCTATAGAAAGATCGATTCCTTTGTATGCAAAATCAGTTGAAAAACCTCCTTGGAAATCGGGCAAAGTAGAACCTAATTCATATTTGCTTGCCTGAGTATAGTCTTCGGTTACGGTCCTTCCAGTCACTTTGCCATTAGCATCTTTCTCATCCATATACCATTGTGCTGCTCCTGTTTCTGGATTAACACCTGCGTATTCATAGGTATAAAGATCATAAATAGACCCTCCTTCCATTAAGCGGAACAAAGAAGCAGTACCATGAATAATTCCATTCTCTCTTTTGTCTTCTGGAAGATTCAAAATCTTATTGCTATAATGTGTACCGTTAAAAGATAAATTCCATATAAAATCTTTTGTTTGAATTGGGGTGGCAGAAATAGTAAATTCAATCCCCTTATTCTGCATATCCAACAGGTTCATTGGAACGTAAGAAATTCCAGAAGAAATAGGATAAGGCATATTGTACAACATATCCGAAGTCTTCTTCAAGAAATATTCAGTTTCTAGTTTCAAACGGTTATTAAGAAAAGCAGCTTCCAAACCGATATTTAAATTTTTGCTTTTTTCCCAAGTCAAATCTTTATTTCCACGATAAGTTTCGACTACAGAGAAATCTCCGTTATTATTGGTTACAGAATATTGCTTCAGATATGGTTGATAGACTACATAACCATTTATATCAAGAATTCCATCATTACCTTGTGTTCCATAACTTGCTTTTAGTTTAAGATTAGACAACCATTCCACATCTTTCAAAAACTCTTCCTGTGTTAATCTCCAAGAACCTCCGACAGACCAAAAAGTACCACGGCGGTGATCAGGATGGAATTTGGAAGATTCATCTGAACGAATACTTGCAGATAGATAATATTTGTTATCAAAATCATAGTTTACACGACCAAAGAAACTTTCCATACTATGTTCTTGTGTATATGAATTCATATCACTCATAGTTATGGCATTGTTGAACTCAGGATTTCCAATAGTATAAAAATTGTATTTATGAGTATACTGATATTTCAGTGTATATGAATAAGATTCGTGACCAGCCATTATGTCAATATTATGATGACCAAATGCTTTACTATAGGTTAAAAGTTGATTTGCTGTAAACGATTCAATACGTTGATTATATTTATAAGTACGACCATTCACATTAGCAGCATCCCCATATAACTGATTCATGTGATCTGTACGGATTTGATTCATTAAATCATAACCAATGTTAGCAGTCGCTTTTAAACCATCAATAATATTAATGTTAATAGTACCACGGCCATTAAAATTGTCATTCAAAGTCTGATGCACATCCAACCCAGAATTAGCTGCAACATTTTGATTACTGAAACCGCCCATACGTGTACTGTATGTACCATCACCAAAATCATAAACAGTGTTGCCTTCTTCGTCATATATGCGATTTCCGTTTTCGTCATACGCATATACAGGATAAATAGGAGCGATTTGCTGAGTGAACATAAAAGCATTAGAGTAATTAGACAAACTAGCATTTTGTGACTGGCCTGCATTTTTTTCCGCTCTTGCGTAAGCCAAATTACCATTGATATCAATAAACTTATTTACAGTATGATTAATATTGGCACGTGCTGAAATACGTTCAAAGTCAGTATGTCTTAAGATTCCTTCATCTTTCAAATATCCCAATGATAAAAAATGAGTTGTCTTAGCGTTACCACCTTGCAGACTCAAATTATATTCCTGACGCATACCATTATGTAATGCGGCATCAGCCCAATCGTCATTATGGCGTAGAGCCGCAGAACTAACTACGCCATCTGCTGAAACCATGGCATTATTAGCTACACCGATGAATGGATTGTATCCAATGCTACCTATTAATTCTTCGGAAGCTTCTGCACCTGTAGATTGATTTTTTAAAGTATTCCAGGCTGTTAGTACGTATTCTCTTTGATCTTTCATGATATCATATTCTGGAACACCACGAGTATTTACTCCCCAGCGTGCATCAAGAGTAACTTTGGATTTATCTACCATACCTTTTTTAGTAGTAATCATCACAACACCATTTGCTGCACGTGAGCCATAAAGGGCTGCAGATGCAGCATCTTTTAATATAGACATACTTTCAATATCGGCAGGATTTAATGCATTAACCGACTCTTCGTCATAAGGCATACCATCAACTACGTATAAAGGAGCCGATGATGCGCTAAAAGAGCCAATACCACGGATTCTTATTTTAGCATTTTCTCCAGGCTGCCCACTGGTATTGATTACTTGTACACCTGCTGCTGCACCTTCCAAGGCTTTAGATACTGAAGAAACCTGCATTTTTGCTATTTTTTCTCCACTAACAGCAGTCGCTGATCCTGTAAAAGATGACTTTTTCGCAGTACCATAAGCAACAACCACTACATCGTCAAGCATCTCTGTATCAGATTTTAAAATGATGCTAACATTCTGTTTGATAGAAACCTCTTGACTAGCCATCCCGATAAAGGAAACTACCAAAGTCTTTGCGGAACTAATTATTTATGTAAATAATTGATAACCAGTACATGTATTACTGAATCTCTTATTCGTTTTCCTTGATTTAAGCCGTTTAAAGAGTATGATAATAATAATTTTCTACCTTTCTTCTACTGAAAAAAGAATTGACTTGCAACATTCCTGTTCGTTGTTACTCTGTTCATAAAATACCTGAAATACTAAGATTGATATTTTTCAACTTTTTAAATATTTCAAAACTTCCAAAGATTGTTTGCACTTTAGATTACAAAAGAAGATAGTAGGACATGAAGTAAATTAGCAAACTATTATTATCATTTTCTGATATAGAATTTTATATGCGCATATTATATGATATACATATATGAATTTTGCAGAAATTCAATAACCTTGATACCTATTTTCTACCCGGTTAGGCTGAGATGGAAATATTGTCACATTTTATTTCTTTTAGTTTATCGTATTGCAATCACAACAAAAAATTATCATGTTCACAAAACGATAAACTTTATTAAGAAGATAAGGCTATATTCACTTTTGAAAATGATTCTTCTTCATCTTTATAAGAGATAATGTATAGACAATAGAGTTAATTATCTTTTTTGACATTTTTTCAAGTCTCGTATAATTGTACTTCCCATAACTTCTCCATAAATTTGTGTTGTAGCAAGGTTTTTATGCCCTAATAATTTTTGCACGGTTGTTATATTAGCACCTTTATATATCAATAAAGTAGCATTAGT
>ENA-UESJ01001411-UESJ01001411.1-human-gut-metagenome-genome-assembly--contig:-NODE-1411-length-11327-cov-4.179556_pt1 | contig 11327 bp, 9 predicted proteins | sample MGYA00243000_ERZ508001 | MGnify/ENA primary metagenome ERZ508001 (study PRJEB26167, sample SAMN06115479) | human gut metagenome | host: Homo sapiens | place: China:Chongqing | collected 2015-03-03... | reverse complement strand
GCTGTTTGACGACTACCACGCCAGCCGGGTACTGCCGGGCTTTCAGCCGGACAGCAAGCTGCAAATGCTGCTGCAGCTAAAGGACCAGGCGGAGATCGTCATTGTAGTCAGCGCCCAGGATATTGAGAAGGACAAAGTACGTGGCGATTTGGGCATTACCTATGATATAGACACCCTGCGGCTGATTGAGGCTTTCCGTTCCAAGGGGCTGACCGTCAGCTCAGCGGTACTCACCAAGTACGCCCCCTCACCCAAACTGGACGCCTTTGAGGCCCGGCTGCAGGCGGCAGGCGTGGCGGTGTACCACCACTATCTGATCGACGGCTACCCGGCCAGCATCAGCAAGATCGTCAGCGACGCCGGCTACGGCAAAAATGATTATATTGAGACCCGGCGCTCCCTGGTAATCATCACCGCCCCCGGTCCGGGCAGCGGCAAGATGGCCACCTGCCTGTCCCAGCTGTACCATGAGAATCGGCGGGGCATTAAGGCCGGGTACGCAAAATTTGAGACCTTCCCCATCTGGAACATTCCTCTGAACCACCCGGTGAACCTGGCCTATGAGGCTGCCACCGCAGACCTGGGGGATGTAAATATGATCGACCCCTGGCACCTGGAGGCCTACGGCCAGACCACGGTGAACTACAACCGGGATGTGGAGATCTTTCCGGTGCTGAAAGCCACATTTGAAAAGATCTACGGCACCTGCCCCTACCAGTCCCCCACGGATATGGGAGTCAATATGGCCGGCAACTGCATTGTGGATGACGACGCCGTCTGCACCGCCGCCAAAGAGGAAATCCTGCGCCGCTACTTTACCGCCTGCTGCAACGCGCTGCGCGGCAAGGAATGCAGCGACGAAATTTATAAATTAGAGCTGCTGCTGGGTCAGGCGGGACTGAATACCGACGATCGGGCCTGCGCGGCAGCTGCAACCCGGACTGCGGCAAACACCGGCACGCCCTGCGCCGCCATTGAACTGGAAAACGGCGATTTGATCACCGGCAAAACCACCGAGCTGCTGGGCTGCGCCAGCGCTATGCTGCTCAACGCCTTAAAGCACCTGGGCGGTATTCCGGACGAAACATTGCTGATCTCGCCACAGGTGATCCGTCCCATCCAGGCGCTAAAGACCCGCCACCTGGGCAGCCACAACCCTCGGCTGCATACGGACGAGGTGCTCATCGCCCTGTCTATGTGCGCGGTGACGGATCCCAACGCCGCCTTGGCGCTGGAACAGCTGGGTAAGCTGCGGGACTGCGAAGTGCATTGTTCCGTGCTGCTGTCCTCCGTGGATGAGAACACGCTGAAAAAGCTGGGCGTGCACCTGACCTGCACGGCAAAAAGCGACAAAAAGGTCATTTACTGATCGACCCAATATCATTTTATATACAGACTACAACACAGAAAGGGTGATTTCATTGGGCAAAACCAAGTATATCTTCATTACCGGCGGCGTTGTCAGCGGGCTGGGCAAGGGCATTACCGCCGCTTCCCTGGGCCGACTGCTGAAGTCCAGAGGGCTAAAGGTCACCGCGCAGAAGCTGGACCCGTACCTGAATGTGGACCCGGGCACCATGAACCCGGTACAGCACGGCGAAGTATTCGTTACCGACGACGGTGCGGAAACGGACCTGGACCTGGGGCACTACGAGCGCTTTATTGACGAGTCCCTGAGCCAAAACTCCAACTTGACCTCCGGACGCGTGTACTGGAAAGTAATCACCGACGAGCGCAAGGGCGTATATGGCGGCCAGACCATTCAGATTATTCCCCATGTGACCAATGAGATCAAGCGTTCCATCTCCCGCAACGCGGACACCGGCGCCGATGTATGCCTGGTAGAGATCGGCGGCACCGTAGGCGATATTGAGAGCCAGCCGTTTTTGGAGGCCATTCGCCAATTTGCCGTGGAGGCCGGGCGAGAGAACTGCCTGTTTATCCATGTGACCTTGGTGCCCTACCTGGCAGCCTCCGATGAGCTGAAAAGCAAGCCCACCCAGCACAGTGTAAAGGAAATGCTTTCCATCGGCATCAATCCGGATATTATCGTTTGCCGCACGGAGCACCCGCTGACGGATGAGATCAAGCACAAGATCTCCCTGTTCTGCAATGTGGATCCGGAATGCGTCATTGAAAATAACAACTGTGACATTCTCTATGCCGTGCCCATCATGCTCCACCAGCAGCACATGGACGATGTGGTGATCCGCAAACTGGGCATTGACTGCCCCGGTGCACCGGATCTTGCCGACTGGCAGGAAATGCTGGACGCGCTGCGCCACCCGGTACAGACGGTCAAAATCGGTCTGGTGGGCAAATATGTGGAGCTGCACGACAGCTATATCAGCGTCAACGAGGCGCTGAAGCACGGCGGCATTGCCACCCACAGCGCCGTGGATATTCACTGGATCGACTCGGAGACCCTGGAGGGCGACGATGTGGATCTGGATGCCATCTTGGGCGATATGGACGGCATTTTGGTACCCGGCGGCTTTGGCTCCCGTGGCATAGAAGGCAAAATCAACGCCTGCCGTTACGCCCGCACCCACGGAGTGCCCTACCTGGGAATCTGCCTGGGTATGCAGATTGCAATTATTGAATTTGCCCGGGATGTGCTGGGCATGGCAGACGCCAACTCGGCAGAGATCGACCCGTCCACCACACACCCGGTGATCGACATTTTGCCGGAACAAAAGGATGTAACGGACATGGGCGGCACCATGCGCCTGGGTCAGTACCCCTGCACCTTGAACCCGGAGTCCAAGGCCTATAGCCTGTACGGCGCCTCTATGATCTATGAGCGTCACCGCCACCGCTATGAGGTAAACAATGATTATCGCCCGGACCTGCTGAATGGGGGCATGATCTTTGCCGGTACTTCGCCGGATAACCACATTGTAGAGATGGTGGAAATCCCGGATCACCCCTGGTTTGTGGCCGGCCAGTTCCATCCGGAATTCAAGAGCCGTCCCAACCGCCCGCACCCGCTGTTCCGCGGTTTCGTCACCGCTGCCGCAGCGCGTATGAACAGCAAGAAATAAGCGCAATAAATATGCCAAGCACCCCTATGACCCGCAAGAGCCATAGGGGTGTTTTTGCGTAAAAAGGAGCGGCGGGAGCAAGCCCCCGCCCTACGGTAGGGGCGGCCATCTGCCGCCCGCAAAAAACAGGAAACGGTACACACCGTTCCCTGTTTCCATTTTTATACCCATTTATCTGTTTATTTCTGCACGGCAGACACAACGCCCTCTGCCAAACCGGCAAGGCCTTGAATTTCCGACGGAATGATGATCTTGGTGGCCTGACCGTCGGCAGCCTTGGAGAACGCCTCCAGCGCTTTCAGCTTAATCACCGCGTCACCGGCGTTGGCCTCATTGAGCAGGCGAATGGCATCTGCGGTGGCCTTTTGCACCGCCTCAATGGCCGCAGCCTCACCCTCGGCCTCGCGAATTTTCGCTTCTTTCACAGCCTCGGCGTGAAGGATGGCCGCCTGTTTTTCTGCCTCTGCTTCCAGGATCTTGGACTCCTTGTGTCCCTCGGCCACCAAAATACGGCTCTGCTTCTCGCCCTCGGCGGTCAAGATGGCCTCGCGGCGCTGGCGCTCCGCTTTCATCTGCTTTTCCATAGCGTCCTGAATTTCCCGGGGCGGGATAATATTTTTCAACTCCACCCGGTTCACCTTAATACCCCAAGGATCCGTTGCCTCGTCCAAAATCACCCGAATCTTGGTGTTGATGGTGTCGCGGGAAGTGAGGGTGCTGTCCAGCTCCATCTCGCCGATAATATTACGCAGCGTGGTGGCAGACAGGTTCTCAATGGCAGAAATGGGGCTTTCCACACCGTAGGTGTACAGCTTGGGGTCCGTGATCTGGAAGAACACCACCGTGTCGATTTGCATGGTCACATTGTCCTTGGTGATCACCGCCTGCGGCTTAAAGTCAACCACCTGCTCCTTAAGAGAAACGGTCTTGGCAATCCGGTCAATGAACGGAATCTTTACATGCAGACCGGTCTGCCAGGTGGCGTAGAAAGTGCCCAGCCGCTCCAAAACGAATGCCTTGGACTGAGGCACTACACGAATGTTGGCCAGCACCAGCGCAATCAGCGCCAGAATGACCACAGCTAAAATGATCCACTTTAACATACAAATTCTCCTTTTCTTTCATTCTTTATAGATAAAAATGGATAACAAGATCAAGCCTTGCCCACCGGAGCCTTGGCCGTGCGCACCATCAGCTTCACGCCCTCAATGCGATCCACCACCACCGTGGTTCCGGCGGCAATGGGCGCACCGTCCGTACTGCGGGCAGACCACACACTGCCGCACACTCTCACCTGTCCGGTGGCGGCTAAATTGTCAATATCTTCCAGAACCACGCCGGTTCGGCCAACGCATCGGTCTGCGTTGGTGGCCTGAATACGGGGGCGCAGGTACTTCTTCACCAGCGGTTTGGTGGCCAGCAGCGCCACCACGGACACCGCCACAAACAGCACCCCCTGGAGCCAGACAGCCCCGCCGCAGGCTGCCGCAACAGCCGCAGCCACCGCGCCCAGCACAAACCAAATGGACACCAGTTGGGCGGTAATCCCCTCCAGCACGCCAAATACGACGGCGGCAAGAATCCATATATACAACATTTGCATGGGCTGCAACCTCCTCTCGGCGCAAAAAGCGGTAAACCGCCCCGATTTTCTATTCTCAGTATAGCATACGCTACACCCCTTTGCAATACACATTCCATTTTAATCGACGCGTGCCCGGCAGGGGGATTGCACCGCTATCTATTCGCTCAAAACAAAGCAGCTCCCCTTGTTTCCAAGGGGAGCCGTAAAAGGGTACTATATTTACGCTTCTTCCTCGCTGATCGTCTTGCGGGTTTTCAGAATAGAAGCGGCAGACACGGAGAATTCGTCCAGTCCCCACGCCAGCAGATGGGGGATCAGCCGGGGGTCCGCCGCCCCCTCGCCGCACATACCCACCGGAATACCGGCGGCCTTGGCGGCCTTAATGGTCATTTCAATGGCAGAGAGCACTGCCGGCTGCATAGGATCGTACAGCCGTGCCACCGCCTGATTGCCACGATCCACGGCCATCACATAGCCGGTCAGATCATTGGTGCCGATGGAGAAGAAGTCCGATTCCTTGGCCAGCTCCGCTGCGGTCAGCGCCGCAGCCGGGGTTTCTACCATAATACCCACCGGCACCGGGTGCACATCCTCGCCGGCTTCGATCAGCTCCCGCAGACACTGCTCAATCAGCTTTTTGGCTGCCAGGATCTCTTCCTTGCAGGTGATCAGAGGCAGCATCAGCTTTAAGTCGCCGAACTTGGCCGCCCGCAAAATGGCGCGGATTTGGTCGCAAAACAGATCCGGGTGGTCCAGGCAGTAGCGAATGGCCCGGTGTCCCAAAAACGGATTGTCCTCTTTTTCAATCTCTAAGTAGGGAATTTCCTTATCACCGCCAATGTCCAAAGTACGGATGATGACCTCCCGGCCGTTCATGGCCTTGGCCACCGTGGCGTAAGCCTCAAACTGCTCTGCCTCCGTGGGGCGGGACATCCGATCCATAAACAGGAATTCCGTGCGGAAAAGGCCGATACCCTCACCGCCGTTTTGCACCACCGCCTGCACATCCTCCGGCTTGCCGATATTGCCGTACACGGCCTTTTTCACGCCGTTCTTGGTGACGGTAGGCAGATTACAATAGCGGTTGAGCGCCTCTCGCTCTGCCAAATATTCCCGCTGCCGCCGCTTAAATTCCGCCGTCTGCTCCGGCGTAGGCTCCGGCAGCACTGTGCCGCGAAAGCCGTCCACCGCCACGCATTGGCCGGTGTGCAACGCCTCTACTGCACCGCTGACGGACAGTACCGCCGGAATGCCCATGGCCCGCGCCAAAATGGCACTGTGGGAGGTCATACCGCCCACCTCTGCCACAATGGCTGCCACATGCTCCCGGTTCATTTTGCCGGTCATAGAGGGGGTAAAGTCGTGGGCCACCAGCACCGTACCCGGTTCAATGGCACCCAAATCCACCTGCTCCGCACCCAGCATAATACCCAGCAGATCCTCTCGCACATCGGCAATATCGCTGGCTCTCTGACGGGTCAGCTCGTCGTCCATGCCGGAAAACATGGCGATAAATTGGTTGCATACCCCATCAGCCGCCGCTTCCGCCGTGGCGCCGCCGTCGATCATTTCCTCCATTTGGGAGAGCATAAACGGATCCCGCAGCATCTCCATGTGACCGTCTAAAATCGCTGCCTCTTTCTCTCCGGCAGAGGCTTGCAGACGATCCCGCAGCTGCTCCGTCTTTTGCATAAATGCGTTAATGGCTGCCCGAAGCCGCTCTTTTTCCTGCTGGGCGCCGCCAAAGACCACGCCGCTGTAATCCAGCGACCGGTGCTGAATGATCAAGGCCTTGCCGATGCCGCAGCCCTCGCTTACGCCTGTTCCTCTTAGCATGGTATCGCTCCCTCTCCTTGTTCAACTTAATAAACACAGCCAGGGAACTGCCCCAAAGAGCCGTTCCCTGTGTGCAAAATTTTTCTTATGCCTCGCCTAAGCCGGACTCAATCAGACTGACCGCCTTGGCCAGCGCCTCATTTTCGTCCGGGCCGTCGGCCCGCACTTCCAGCTGGCTGCCGCACTTAATGCAGCCGGCCATAATGTTCATAATGCTCTTGGCGTTAATGTCCTTGCCGTTTAAGATCAGATGCACATCACTCTGGAATGCAGTCATTTCCTTAACGAACATATTTGCCGGGCGCATATGGAAGCCCTCTTTATTGATCACCTTTGTTACCTGAGATACCATTATGCTCTCTCCTTCTCTGTTTTATTCTTTTTCAGCAGGGCCAGCATCAACGCACCGACCACAGAGCCTGCAACCAGAGCCACAATATAGCCCAGAGGATGATCCACAACTGCGAAAGTGAAAACACCGCCGTGGGGTGCCGGGCAAGCACAGCCAAACAGCGCGCAGACCAAACCGGCTACGGCAGAGCCAACCATACAGGACGGAATCACGCGCAGCGGATCAGACGCCGCATAAGGAATCGCGCCCTCTGTGATGAAGCACAGACCCATCGCATAATTGACCGGACCGCTTTTCAGTTCCTCTTTGGTCCACTTCTTCTTGTTAAAGGTGGTGGACAAAGCGATGGCGATAGGCGGCACCATACCACCGATCATCACCGCCGCCATGATCCAGGTATCGCCGGTGGCGACGGAAGCCGTACCGAACACATAAGCCGCCTTGTTGAACGGGCCGCCCATGTCAGTGGCCATCATAGCCGCCAGAACAACGGACAGGAGAATGCGGGAGGTTTCGCCCAGACTTTTCAGTCCGGCAGACAACGCCAAGTTGATATACCCCACGAAGGGATTGATCAGCAACATAAACAGACCGATCAACACAGTGCCGAACAGGGGATACAGGAACACCGGCTTAATGCCATCCATGCTCTTGGGCATCCAGGAGAAGGCCTTTTTCAGTCCGTTGACCAACAGACCGGCCACAAAACCGGCCAGCAGCGCGCCCAAGAATCCGGACACAGCCTTGTCATCGCCGGTAGGCGACTGCAGCGTGGCGCCGATGGTGGCCAAATAACCGCCAACGATACCGGGCAGCAAACCGGGACGATCCGCAATGGACTGGGCAATATACCCGGCCAAAATGGGAATCATAAAGCTAAATGCCGCTTTACCGATCCAAAAGATCACCGCCGCTACCGGGTTGGTCTGGCCGAAGTTGCCGCCGGCATTGGCGTTGCCGGCCAATGTATCAATCAAGAAGCCCAGAGCAATCAGCACGCCGCCGCCGACCACGAAAGGCAGCATGTGGGATACGCCGTTCATCAGGTGTTTATACACCTTGTGGCCGAAGCTCTCCTTCTCATCGTCATCCCCGGCGGGGGCTGCGCCGCCCTCTGCGTGGTAAATGGGAGCCTTACCGTCCAGCACCTTTTGGATTAACTCCTGCGGTTTGTTAATACCGGCAGAAACCGTGGTTTGCAATACCGGCTTGCCGTCAAAGCGGTCCATCTCTACATTTTTATCTGCTGCAATGATAATACCGTCACAGTCAGCGATCTCTCGGCGGGTGAGTACATTTTTAGCGCCGCCGGAGCCGTTGGTCTCTGCCTTTAAGGGGCAATTCATGGCCGCGCCGGCCTTTTCCAGCGCCTCGGCAGCCATATAGGTATGCGCAATGCCGGTGGGGCAGGCGGTCACCGCCAAAATACGATAGCCTTTCGGAGCCGCCTGTGCGGTTACCACCGTATCCTCCGGGGTCTCCTCCGGGTACTTGGCCCGCTCCTGGGCGTCAATAATTTCAATAAATTCCTCTGCCGTTTTGGCGCCACGAAGCCGATCGCAAAATTCCGGCTCCATAAGCATCACCATCAGGCGAGAGAGAATTTCCAAATGCACATCGCCGTCCGGCGGAGCCGCGATCATAAACAGCAGCGAACTGGGCTTGCCGTCCGGGGCGTCATAATCCACACCGCCGGGCACGGTCATCGCCGCCAGTGCCGCATGGGCCACGCTGTCGCTCTTCGCATGAGGTACCGCAATGCCCTCGCCGATGGCAGTGGTGCCCTGTCCCTCTCGCGCCAGGATCGCCGCCTTGTAGGCCGACGGGTCCGTTAGGTTGCCTGCTGCCGCGTGCAACTCTACCAACGCGTCGATGGCTTGGCTTTTGCTTTCAGCCGGGGCGTTCAGCCGGATCGCCCGAGGAGACAGCAAATCTTTAATCTTCATAGAGAACCCTCCTTACACAGGGCGTCGCCCTGCACATTTAATTATTCTCCGACTGCTCTCAGTCGGCAAAATACTGTGTCTTATACCGGCGAATGGTATCGCCGTCTGCCACGCCCTCACAAAAGGCGGAGGCATTACCGGCGGCGGAAGCCCACTGGAGCGCCGTCTTGTAATCGCCGCTGTCTGCGTACCCGGCCAGGAACCCGGCCACCATTGAGTCGCCGCAGCCTACATTGTTCACCGGTTTGCCGGGCACCACGCCCACGGAGTGGGTGCTGCCGTCCTCTGCCAGCAGCGTGGCGCCGTACTTGCCACGACTCACCAGCACATTGCGTGCGCCTTTCTCTTGCAACTTGGCTGCAAAGAAGCGAATCTTCTCTTCATCGTCCGGGCGAATGTCCTCGCCAAAGATCTCGCCCAGCTCGTGGTGATTGGGCTTAATGAGAAACGGGTGGTAATCCAGCACCGCCAGCAACGCGTCGCCGGTGGTGTCTACCACAATATGCACGCCTTTATTTTGCAGCTTGGCGCAGATTTGCTCATAAATGGAGCCGGGCATTTGGCTGGGTACCGCCCCGGCCAGCACCAAAAAGTCGCCGGGCATCAGTCCCTCCAGCTTGTGGAACAGAGCCTCCACTTCCGCCTCTGCCGGCTGGGCGCCTGGGGCGTTAATATCCGTTTGCCGATCGGCAAAGATCTTAACATTGATTCGGGTGTTGCCCGCTGCCAGCGGCACAAAATCCGTTTGGATCCCCTGGGCCTGCAGCATCTGCTCCAGTGCCCGGCCGGTAAATCCGGCCACGAACCCCAGTGCCCGGGTGGGCACCTCCAGTCCGGACAGCACCATGGACACATTGATTCCCTTACCGCCGCACAGCAGTTGGGCGCTGTCCGCCCGGTTTACATCCTCGCTGCTCAACCGGGGCAGGCGCAGAATGTAGTCCAGCGCCGGGTTCAACGTTACGGTATAGATCATAACAACGCAACCTCCTTTACCACCGTGCGTTCTCCGTACTCCGGGTCCGGCAGTCGATCGGTGATGATAGCCGCCTGATCCAGGGGCGCAAAGCTCACGGTAGATACTTTGTCAAACTTGCTGGCGTCTGCCAGCACATAACTGACGAAACTGCGCTCCATGGCCGCCGCTTTTAAGTAGGCCTCGTCCGTGTCCGGCGTGGTAAATCCCTGACGAATGGCAATACCGTTGGTGCCGATGAAGCACTTGGAAAAATTGTAGTTATGCAAATTCTTGGCTGCCGCCAAACCGATGATGGCATCGGTGGAGTGCTTTAACTCGCCGCCCAGCACATAGGTTTTCATGCCCTTGGCCACCAGCCGCTGAGCGTGAAGAAGACCGTTGGTCACAAAGGTGGCACCCGGCTGCAAGTGGTCGATCATTAACAGGGTGGAGCTGCCGGCGTCTAAATATACAAAATCTGTATCGTCCACCTGGGCAGCGGCGTAAGCGGCGATCATCTCTTTTTCGTCCATGTGCAGCTGCAGCTTTTCGTCCAGCTTCTCCTCCCGGCGAATAAAATCCCGCCGGGTCAAAGTGGCGCCGCCATGCACCTTGTGCAGCTTACCCAGCCGATCCAGCGCAATCAGATCCCGGCGCACCGTGCTTTCGCTGGCGCCCAAAAGCTGGGTCAACTGCGCAACGGATACGGTCCCTTTTTCCTCTAACTGGGCCAAAATCTGCAAGTGTCTTTCCTGGGTAAGCATAGACGGTTCCTTTCTGAATTTTCCGGGCGTTTGCCGCCCTCGTCCTTACACCCAAAGTGTACCACGGCAAGCAAAAGCCGTCAAGTTCATTCCTTCATTTTCGTTCATTCCGCACAGTGAGCACCTGCTCTTTTGGGCAATTTATGCAAACGCAGCCCCTTTCTCTGCACGGTTTTGAACGGTTGTGGCAAATCGTGCACAAAATCCGTCATTTTACAGACGCACTTGTTTGCCAAAAAAGGCGCAAAAAAGCGCCGCATCCTCAGGATACGGCGTTTTTTTATAATCTGGATTTATACCGCTTCTAAATATGCGGCTACGGTCTTGGGATCTTCCCCCCGCACAAAGGCAAACTCATCGCTGATGATATGCAGCGCACTGCGCAGCGCCTTGGCGTCTGAAAGATACATTTTCTTGCCGATCTGCTTTTGGTGCTCCTCATGGCAGCGAAGTGTCTTAATCAACCGCAAAATGCGCTTATGATCCGAGCTGTGGAGGATCTCCTCCGTTTTGGCCTTACGCTCGTGGACGTTGCTCACCCACTCGTAGGGCTGGCAGGTCTTGGCATAGCCCATCAATTCCTCCACCATTGCCGGAGCAATGGCTGAGCGGATTTTGATCCGCTGGGGATCGTAATCCGTGGGCACGTAATACTTGGAGTTCCGGTCAAACACAGGCACCAGCACATAGTAGTCCTTGGTCTCGCTGGAGAACTTCATGGTTTCAATTTCGCGCACTTGGCAGATGCCCTTGGTACTGTAATGCACGAAAGTACCGATTTGCATGACACTCACCTTTCTTGATAATACAATAATACACTATTTTTTCTCCTGTTTTTCTAT
>ENA-UESJ01001407-UESJ01001407.1-human-gut-metagenome-genome-assembly--contig:-NODE-1407-length-11350-cov-4.060410_pt1 | contig 11350 bp, 10 predicted proteins | sample MGYA00243000_ERZ508001 | MGnify/ENA primary metagenome ERZ508001 (study PRJEB26167, sample SAMN06115479) | human gut metagenome | host: Homo sapiens | place: China:Chongqing | collected 2015-03-03... | reverse complement strand
TGTATAGAAAAATCATGGGTTTTCTGGAAGCATGGAAAGAAAATGAACACCGCAAACCTCTTATTTTGCAGGGGGCAAGACAGGTGGGGAAGACTTATTCTATTTTAGAGTTCGGGCGAATTCATTATGAAAATGTAGCCTATTTCAATTTTGAAACGAATCCAAAACTGAATGAAACCTTTGAGGAAAAGATCAGTCCTGATTATTTGATACCGATTTTATCTCATATTGCAGGTCAGACGATTGTAAAAGAAAAAACATTGATTGTATTTGACGAGGTACAGCTTTGCGAAAGGGCTTTAACGTCATTGAAATATTTTTGTGAGGATGCCCCGGATTATCATATTATTGTGGCAGGCAGCCTGTTGGGCGTTGCCGTCAACAGAGCAAAATTTTCATTTCCCGTTGGTACGGTTGATATGAAAACGCTGTATCCGATGGATATGGAAGAATTTATGATTGCTGTGGGAGAGGATGAACTTGTAGAGCAGATTAAAAAATGTTTTGAAACGAATCGACCGATGCCATCCGCACTCCATGATGCAGCCATGCAGCTTTACCGTCAGTATCTTGTGGTAGGCGGTATGCCGGAGTGTGTGATGCAGTTTGTCCAGACAGGGGATTATATCCTGATCCGCCATACGCAGGATACCATTCTGACAAGTTATCTGAATGATATGGGCAAATACAATAATCTGAATGCAATTAAGAAAACCAGACTTGCCTATGATAATATTACGGTTCAGCTTTCCAAGAAAAATACCCGCTTTCAATATAATCTGATCAAAAAGGGTGGACGTGCTTCTGAATTTGAAAATGCGATTGAATGGCTCTGTCTGTCGGGAATTGCGTCACAGGTCTATAGGGTAGAGCAGATCAAGAAGCCTTTGGAAAATTATCGGGATATTGATGCGTTTAAGATTTACGTTTCGGATCTGGGGCTGCTTTGCGCCAAGAAGGATTTAGCTGCAAACGATATTCTCTATATGGTGGAGGAACTGAATGATTTTAAAGGTGGCATGACAGAAAATTATGTCAATGTACAGCTTGCCATCAATGGTTATAACACTTACTACTGGGAATCCGAGCGTGGGGCTGAAATAGATTTCGTTATCCAGCGGGATGGTCAGCTGATCCCGATTGAGGTGAAATCCGCCGATAATACCAGAGCCAAAAGCTTAAAGGTCTATATGGATACCTATAAGCCGGCTTACGCGATCAAACTTTCCGCGAAAAACTTTGCGTTTGAGGACAACAAAAAGGTGGTTCCGCTTTATGCGGCGTTTTGTATTTGAACCGTGGGCATACTGATAAGAATTCAAGAACCGCATTACTGATAGAAATATCGGTAATGAGGTTCTTTTTTGCATAGAACATGAAGGAGAATCCGTTGCATTGGATTTGAGGTGCGGTCTATAATGAAGCCAACTATATTTCGTGATGACTGACTGAAAAATATAAAAAATTATATAAGAACAGAGGGATTGCGATGGGGATTTCACTGGAGGGAACGTGGAAGGTAATATTGACGGATGGAACGGCAGCGCAGATGCATCTGCCGGGAACTTTGGACGAGAGCGGCATCGGTCACAGAGACGTCGGAGCGAATTAATGGCACCCGGATGCGGAGCTGGGTAACGCTGAGGTTTTGCAGAACTGGTGCAGGAGTGTACCGGAGGACGGATCCACATCATTGTGGAGAGTGAAGCAAAACTGGGTTCGGAAAGCGAAGTACTGGAACAGATCAAATACGGCGGCATTGCTTTTGCAAGAGTTTCCCTGTCGCAGATCGCAGAACAGGCACCGGAGATGAATGTACTGCAATTGCCGTATCTGTACAGAGATTCGGAGCATATGTGGAGGGTATTGGACGGAGAAATCCTGCGGGAATGTGCCAGAGAGTCTGCGGAATATGAAAGAGTACTCTGGAAAGACAGAGAGGAACAGTCCAGACAGACCGCCATTGCCAACGGAACTTGTGTGAGCACCCTTTCTGCGGAAGAAAAAGAACGAGGGAATCAAGTTCCAGCGTATTGATGCGGATGTGACCGATGCCCTGAAGTCCAAGACTTCCAAGAAGGCCGAGAAAGAGATGGAAGAGCAGGCGGAGAGCATCAGCAAGCTGTATTCCATGCCCGGTATGGACATGAGTGCCTTCGGCGGTGAGGGAGAGACCCTGATCCTGAATGCCAGCCATCCTCTGGTACAGTACATTACTGAGCACCAGGATGGTGAGAATGCAGAAATGATCTGCGAGCAGCTGTACGATCTGGCAAAGCTTCAGCACGCACCTCTGTCTGCCGATGCCATGACCAAGTTCGTGGCAAGAAGCAATGACATTATGATGCTGCTGATTAAATAATAAGATAGCTTGTGAAGTAGACAGGTAAAAGCAAAAGGAACTGCAATGTGTGTTTATACACAGGCTGCAGTTCCTTTTTTGGAATGTGGAGACGGAGAATGCGGCAGAGGCATAGTGTTATCTTTACGATATTGACTGGGAGAGATCCCGGTCATTTTTTTGAAAAATTTAAAGAAATAGGCATAGCTGGAGAAGCCGAGAAGTTCCTGTACCTCGGTGACGGTCCGGCCCTCTGCCAGCATCGTCTGGGCGAGGTTAGCCCGCTGCACGGAGATATAATGCCCAATGGTGGCATGGGTATGTTCCTTGAACAGGCGCCCGAGATAGTCCTTGTTCAGGTAGAATTCTGCAGCAATGCTTTCCAGGGTCAGTGGCTCTGTCAGATGCCGGTTGATAAAGGCCATGACCTCATTGATGTTTTTCTGGGACTGGGAAATAGAACGCTGTCCGGTAGAAGATGCCTGTAGGCTGTGCTGGATCCGGCTATCCAGTATACTAAGCAGAGAGAAAAAATCCGCATAGGCAGAAAGGGAGGGCTGAGGATGCAGCTGCAAATAGTGATCCAGCTGACTGCAGAGCCCGGTAAGCCCGGTGGGAGAAAGCCGGAGGATCGCAGGAGAGAAAGCCGGATCTGCATAAGGCATGAGTCCGGAACCGGCTCCAAGGACAGTATACAGCCAGTCGCTGTTAATATTCAGGACGTAGCGCTCATAGATGGTCAGCTTCTGATTGAACAGCTGATGCACATGGTGAGGCGGAATGATGATCAGAGATCCTTTTGAAACACTGGAGACAGTGTCGTCTAAGAGGACATCCGGGAGGTCGGACATTGTAAGATATATTTCCAGAGCGTTGTGCGTATGCGGTCTGGCAGGAGAAGAGGTTCCGTTGTTGCGGTAAGCCAGTTCATAGGGTGCATCAATTGTAAAATAGGGAATAGTCATTTGGGTTTTCATAGGCACTCCAAAGGTCGTTATTTTGCATAAAATTAGTATTTTATATACATATTATTACAATCGTAGAGAAGTTACAATAAGAACATCAAAGAAATACATCAGAGAATGAAAGGAAAGGTGTCTAAATGGAAAAGGTAAGACTGGGCATTATTGGTATTGGGAGTATGGGAACCGGTCATGCAGGCAATGTGTTGAAAGGGATTGTGCCGGATATGGAACTGACCGCCGTAGCGGATATCCGGCAGAGCCGCCTGGACTGGGCAAGGAACAATCTTCCGGAGACGGTCAAGGTATTTGATGATGGCAGGAAAATGATTGATTCGGGAAGCTGTGATGCCGTTCTGGTGGCAACACCACATTATCTGCATCCGGAATTCGTCATCTATGCATTGGAGCATGGACTGCATGCGATCAGCGAAAAACCGGCAGGAGTCTACACGAAACAGGTGCGGGAGATGAATGAGGCAGCGGAAAGGTCTGACAGATCCTTTGCCATCATGTTAAATCAGAGGACCAACTGTGTATACAGAAAACTTCACGAAATGATCCAGAGCGGCGAACTTGGGCAGCTGCGACGTGTCAACTGGATCATCACCGACTGGTATCGTAATCAGAGCTATTATGATGCGGCGGGCTGGAAGGCAACCTGGGACGGAGAAGGTGGCGGCGTGCTGTTGAACCAGTGTCCGCACCAGCTGGATCTGCTGCAATGGCTGTGCGGCATGCCTGTGAAGGTGAGAGCCTTCTGCCACGAAGGAAAATGGCATGATATCGAGGTCGAGGATGATGTGACGGCTTATATGGAATTTGAAAACGGAGCCACCGGTGTCTTCGTGACTACCACGGCAGATGCTCCAGGAACCAACCGGCTGGAGCTGACCTTCGAGATGGGAAAAATCGTGTGCGAGGAAGGCAGACTATTTTTTGATAAACTGTCCACCAATGTGAGCGATTTCTGCAAAACGGAGAAGGAAGGATTTAAAAAGCCGGAATATTCCAGAATTGAGATTGAGACGGATGGACAAAACGAGCAGCATATTGGTGTATTGAAAGCGTTCGCAGGTCATATTTTAAGAGGAACTCCATTGGTGGCAGAGGGAACGGAGGGAATCCGGGGGCTGACCCTGTCCAATGCCATGCACCTGTCCAGCTGGCTGGACCGCACCGTGGAACTGCCGTTGGATGAAGAATTGTTTTTACGAGAATTGAACAAAAAACGTGCCACTTCCAGAAAAAAGGAAGACACTGATATTGTATTTGATACGACAGGCACTTATTAAGGAGGACAAAAGAATGACAGTAAAAATCACAGGTTTTGCAGATGAAATCGCACCGGAACTGACAGCTCAGATCGCAGGACTGAAAGGACTGGGAATGTCTTATGTGGAGATGCGTGGAGTGGATGGAGAAAATCTGATCTATCACACGGATGAAAAAGTGGAGCAGATCAAGAAGACACTGGATGATAATGGAATCCGGCTTTCTGCCCTGGGATCTCCCTTGGGTAAGATTCTGATCACGGATGATTTCACTCCCCATTTTGAAGAGTTCAAGAGGGCAGTGGAGATCAGCCATAAGATGGAATGCCCGACGATCCGGATGTTCAGCTTCTATCTTCCGCAGAAGAGTGATCCGGCAGCCTATGAGGGCGAAGTCTTCGACAGGATCGGTAAATTCGTGGACTATGCCTCTGCGAATGGTACACTGCTCCTGCATGAAAATGAAAAAGATATCTATGGAGCAATGGCTCCGGAATGCAAAAAACTCATGGATACCTTTTACGGGGATCATTTTAAAGCTATTTTTGACTTTGCCAACTTTGTACAGTGCGGACAGGATACGCTGGAAGCCTATGAGATGTTAAAGTCCTATATTGCCTATATCCATGTAAAGGATGCACTGAAGTCAGACCAGAGTGTAGTTCCGGCAGGCTATGGTGACGGAAATGTGGCGGTGATCCTGAAGCGTCTGTCAGCCTCCGGATTTGATGGATTCCTGTCACTGGAACCGCACCTGTTTGAGTTTGAGGGTTTCCATGCACTGGAAAAGGACGGCAGGAGCATTGCTGTCAAAGAAAAGAAGGTACTCAGTGGTCTTGAGACATTTACCATAGCGCATGATGCTTTGATGAAGCTTCTGGACAACTGCATGTAATTCCCTTACGATGAGGGAGACTGCATCAGGAGGGCGCAGAGGCACCCACCTTCTCAATATACTCTGTGGGAGTATAGCCGGTATATTTTTTAAATACCTGGCTGAAATACTGTGGATTATTGCCGAATCCCACAGACCTGGCAATAGTTTTGATATTGTCATTATGATAGTACACCATAAGGCGGATGGCTTGTTCCATCCGCTTTTTGTTCAGGTAATCGGAAAACCGGATGCCTTCCTCCTTTACAAATTGTTTGCTCAGGTAGCCGACACTGACAAAGAGATAGTTCTCTGCCAGCCATTTTAAAGACAGGGTCTCACAGTCCAGGTGGGCTTCCACGTAAGATTTTAAGAGGCTGATGTTGGCACCGCCCTTAGAGGAGGCAGCCTCGTCCTTCTCCTGCAGCAGTACGATCTCCGCCAGCTTCCGGATTTCGGAGGTCTGGGTACAGGAATACAGGCGGCGGAAAAAGTCACAGGCAATATCGAGCGGCGGCTCTTCTCCTGAGTTATCGGGATTCAGGAAAAGTCCCAGGGCGATATTCTTCGCAACATCCGGAGTCATGGAAGGAGTGAAGACGGAATCCAGTAGAGATGGAATATCTGTTTCGGCCGGGGAAGCGGTAAGTGCTTCACGCAGCCTGGAAATCCGCCAGGGAGCGGCCATGTTGTTATGGAATTCCCTGGTGTCTCCGGTTTCTGGGCGGATCAGCAGGATCCGTTCATAGCGGGATATCTTGGATATGATCTGCGCAAACAAATCTTCCGAAGTGTCACCGTGGAGAAAAGAGGTTTCAAAGGTTACACACTGTTGCGGATAATGCAGCTCCTCCAAAGACTGGCGGATCGTTTCCTGATGGGCCAGGGTGGGAGAGGACAGGACGAAAAGCGCACTGTTTTTTACATAAATAACAGAAAAGACACTTTCTGCTCCGCAGGAAAGCAGAATCCGCACGATATCCTTTAGAAAGCTTTTCAGATAGGTTTCTTCTACAAAGGAACAGATACAGGCATATAGTCCCTTTTCGGGAAAGGACAGAAGCCCCTGATACTTTTTGAATACCTGGGGAAAATTGTCAGGCTGATCCAATGCTTCCATAAGCAGCCCCTGTTCTAATGGTGACTGCATATCCTTCAGCAGAAGTTCTTGCTCCGCTTTCTGCTGTATCTCTTTTTGCTTTTTTTCTTCACGGATTGTATTCAGACAGCTGATCAGCTCCTGCTTGTCCGTGGGTTTTAAGAGATAATAGCGGACCCCGTATTTCATGGCCTGCTTGGCATATTCGAATTCACCGTAACCGGATAACAGGATAAAAGTGATCCGGGAGTCGATGCGGGAGGCACGTTCGATCAGTTCCAGACCGTTCAAAATAGGCATCTTGATATCCGTGATCACAACATCGGGATAGTCATCACGGATCCGGTCATAGGCTTCCATTCCGTTTTTGGCGGTAGCAATCACCTCGTAGCCGAGGGAGGTATAATCGATCATGGAAGAAAGTGCTTCACGTATGATCTGTTCATCATCTACAATCATCAATCTGAGCATAAGAATCCTCTCTTTCTTTGGGAATGGACAGCAGTACAATGGCCATTCCGTCTTCATTGTATATAGATAAGCCGTACCGGTCGCCGAAGAGCAGCTTCAGGCGGGAGTTGATATTCACCAGTCCCACACCGGAACCCTGGGGAGTGACCTGCCTGTGTTCCAGCTTCCAGATGAGATCATCCTCGAAATGGGGATGGAAACCGGTATTTGATATGGTAATCTGGTAGACGGAGTCTTTTTCGGAAATGGTGACGGTGATATGACAGACATCGTCACTGAATTCCAGAGCATATTTTAATGCGTTCTCTACCAGAGGCTGGATACAAAGTGTCGGGACATAAATATGGGAAATGTCATCCGGCACATGCAGCTGGAAGTCCAGCCGGTCTCCGAAACGGATCTGCTGGATCCGGATATAATCCTTTAAAACGTCCAGTTCCTTTTTTAAAGGGATCAGGTCTTCTTTGCTGTTGACAGCAGCGCGGAACAGATTCCCCAGGGAACGGACCATGGTGGAGATGTCATCGGCACCGTATTTTTGCGCCATCCAGTTGATGGTATCCAGGGTATTGTAGAGAAAATGCGGGTTGATCTGCTGCTGCAGCATCTTGATATTGGTATCCCGGAGCAACAGCTGCTTTTCATAGTTTTTATCCCGCAAAGTCTTTACATTGGATTTCATTTCGTCAAAGCTGACATGCAGCTGCCCGATCTCATCGGTACGGAGACTGTAATCGTAGTGTCCTCCGGATCCGGGAGTCCCTGTCCGAAGCGGCGGATCTTCTCTACCAGAAGATCCAGATGGTGCAGTATCCTGCGCAGAAGCAACAGTGCCAGAAACAGAGCGATCATCACGACCACGGCGGAGAACAGGATCATCCGGATCAGAACGGTATGGATCGCAGAAAAGAGCGGATCGTAATCCTGAAAATACAGATAATTCCATCCGGTACGTGGAAAATCTCCCTGGATGACAAAGGTCTTTCGTTTATCTATGGAAAGAATAGAATAATGGCTGCTGCCATGATTCAGTGACTGCAGCAGGCTGGAATACAGTTCCGGATGGTAAGTCTCTTGTGGATAAAATTGCGCATTTTCTGCAAACAGGATAAAACGGGAATGCGTGGAGAGAGAATATCCGGCATTCTCCAGGGCATCACTGATCAGCTGGTCCAGGTCGATCACTATGTACAGGTAAGCCAGATGATCCAGGGTCAGATGACGAAGCTGCCGGATATCCCGGTAAAGTACGATGGTATTCCCGGGGGAAGCCGGTGCACTCCAGCTGGCACGCCCCTGGCAGGCTGCTGCATTTTCTGCCAATTCCTCCAGAGGAAAAGCATCCAGATCGGAAGTATTTCCCATGCAGATCAGTGTGTCGTCAGGAAGTATCAGACTGATGGATTTGATATAGTCGTCATCAAAAATATAAGGATAGAGAGCCTGATATATCGTCTGCTTTCTCTGGGCATTACGGATACTGGTGGGAGCATCCATGATATCGGCGAGATTCGTCTGAATGATGGTATCGGACAGGATCCGGGCAGAACCGGATTCCACGGTCTCCATTCTTGCAGAGACGAAGGAAGATACATAATTCAGAGACTGTGCATTGGAAGTATACAGCTCACGGGCATAATACTGGGAAAGAAGCTGAATGCCCACAACAAAAGCAAAGAACACAAAAAGCAATGTCGTTGACAGGATCAGTAGTATTTTCTTATATAAAGACAGATTATTAAAACGCTGTGATAAATTGCTCATGGAAAAACCTCCGTATCATGGTTATTATATAGTAAAAATATGGGAAGTTCAATTTTCATCCGTGGGAAGAAAACAAAAAGCCGTTTTTTGAACATTCAGAAACCTTTTTTTGAACACGAAATTATGCAAAATGCCATATGAAATATGGAAAAAACTGAAAAAGTATGAAAATGTGACGAAAAAAATGTAAGATTATGGTTAAAAAGCCATTTTTTTGCATCGACAGAACCGTTATTTAACTTTACCATTATGCAAAATGGACATAAAATAAATTCATCAAAACAACAACGAGGGATGTGCAGGACACATACCAGAAAGATTGTATGGGAGGTATAACAAATGAAGAAAAGAATGATTGCAGGTCTTATGGCTGTAATGATGACCATGTCTCTGGCTGCATGTGGAAGCAGCGCAGGCAGTTCTGATGCATCTGGCACAGGCTCCGCTGCCACAGGTGATAACAGCTCTGCACAGGCTGCCAGTGGTGACAAAGTAACCCTGAACCTTTGCTGGTGGGGAAACCAGACAAGAAATGATGTAACCAAGAAGGCAGTTGACCTTTACATGGAACAGAACCCCAATGTAGAGATCAAGGTAGAGTTTACCGACTGGTCCGGCTATTGGGATAAGCTTTCTGCAATGGCAGCAGGCGGCAACCTTCCCGATATTATCCAGATGGATTACTCCTATCTGCAACAGTATCAGCAGAGCGGACAGCTTGCTGATCTGAGCCAGTTCATTGACAGCGGTGTCATTGACACAAGCAAGATTGCAGACAGCGTTATCGATAGTGGATCTATTGATGGAACCTGTTATGCATTAAGCCTTGGCAGTAATGCTCCTATGATGGTATATGACAAAGAAATCGTAGAACAGGCCGGTGTAGAGATTCCCGAGCAGCTGACCATCGAAGAACTGTATGATATCGGACAGACCATTTACGAGAAGACCGGTGTGAAGACCTACTACGATGGCGGCATCAACATGATGCAGGTCATCGCAAGAACACAGGGCTCCCACCTGTTTGATGAGCTGGCAGCAGGTACCAAGACTGCTTGCGAAACCCACTTCGCTAATGTGGATAAATTCAACAAGGCAGAATCCGCTATTTCTCCTGATCTTCTGGCAGAGAAGAACCCGGATGTAGTAGAGACCAAGCCCATCATTGACGGAACTACCTGGAATGACTTTTCTTATTCCAACCAGTATATCAGTATTGCCAACACAGCCGGTAGAGATCTGGGAATCACCATGTATCCTACTACCAGCGATGCAACCACCCAACCGATGTTCTTAAAGCCCAGCCAGTTCTTTTCTATCGCCGAGACTTCTCAGAATAAAGAGGAAGCTGCAAAATTCCTGGACTGGTTCACCAACAGCGTTGAGTGCAACAATATCCTGCTGGCAGAGAGAGGCATCCCTGTGAACAGTGATGTGGCAGAAGCAATCAAACCTAATGTGGATGAGAATTCCCAGAAGGTATTTGACTATATCGCAGAAGTATCCAAGATCGCAACTCCTATTGATGATCCCGATCCCTCCGGTAAGGGTGAAGTAGAAGCACAGGCCAAGACCATTGTTGAGAACCTGCGTTATGGAGATACAGATGCAGCAGGAGCAGCAGAAGAATTCGTAACCACATCTCAGAAGATTCTGAGTGAGGCGGCAAAGTAAGACTTCTGAAGTAAGACCGTTATAACAAATTGTAATAAAAGGACGCCTGGATCCCATCCGGCATCGGGCGGGGGCCGGGCGTTTGTTATAAAAAAGGCAGAAGGAGAGGAAAAATGAGCAAAGAAAAGACTTCCCCAAAGAGAAAAAGAACATTGGGTCAGTGGATGGATAGTCCTAATGTATCCGGATATGTGTTTGTCGGACCGTTCATTATCGGGTTTCTGGCATTCATGATGGTTCCCATGCTTTTATCTTTTGCATTTTCATTTACTAGATACAATATTTTACAGTCCCCGACATTCATTGGGCTGGAAAACTACATTACCATGTTCACGGATGATCCGAAATTCTGGAAGGTATTCGGCGTCACCATGTATTATGTGGTATTTTCCGTACCTCTTCGTCTGATCATGGCATTGATCGTAGCAATGCTTTTAGTGAAGAGCACCAAGCTGTCCGGCTTTTACAGAGCAGTATATTACCTTCCTTCCATTATCGGTTCCAGTGTGGCAGTTGCCATTCTGTGGAAAAGAATGTTTGCCAGTGACGGTGTGATCAACGGTCTGTTCGGACTGGATATCGCATGGCTGGGACGTTCCGATACTGCGATTTGGACACTGATCATTCTGGCAGTATGGCAGTTCGGATCCTCCATGCTGATCTTCCTGTCAGGATTAAAGCAGATTCCCGTAAGCCTATATGAGGCAGCCACCATGGATGGAGCTGGCGGTGTCCATAAGTTCTTCAAGATCACACTCCCCATGCTGACCCCCACGATTTTCTTCAATCTGATCAACCAGTTGATCAACGGCTTTATGGCATTTACACAGAGCTACATTATTACACAGGGAAAACCAAGGGATACCACCCTTTTCTATACTGTATATATGT
>ENA-UESJ01001395-UESJ01001395.1-human-gut-metagenome-genome-assembly--contig:-NODE-1395-length-11408-cov-8.233254_pt1 | contig 11408 bp, 8 predicted proteins | sample MGYA00243000_ERZ508001 | MGnify/ENA primary metagenome ERZ508001 (study PRJEB26167, sample SAMN06115479) | human gut metagenome | host: Homo sapiens | place: China:Chongqing | collected 2015-03-03... | reverse complement strand
ACCAGTACGGTGGCCGGAACGCAGTATTTGCAGTATTTGCCCCAGCTGATGGGGTGGCCGCTCTTGGCCGACACGGACGTGGCCACGACGTTGGCCGACGCGCCGATGGGCGTGGCGTTGCCGCCGAGGTCGGTGCCGAGCGACAGCGCCCAGGCGAGCACGGACAGATCCATGCCCTGCGTCGCCGCAATGGACTGCACGACCGGGACCATGGTGGCTGCGAACGGAATGTTGTCGATCAGCGCGCTGCACACGGCCGACAGCAGCAGGATGATGAGGATGACGACCTTGATGCTGCCGCCGCTGATGTTGGAGATGAACTGCGCGATGAGCTTGAGCACGCCGGTCTGCTCCAGGCCCGCAACGGAGATGAACAGGCCGATGAAAAACAGCAGCGTCTTGTAGTCCACACCGCGGATGACTTCCTTGACCGCAGCGCCGCCGTTGGTAAACACGGTCACCAGCAGCGTCAGGCACGCGACGATGACGCCGATGCACGAGACGGTCAGGCCGGTCTGCGCGTGCGTCACGAGCAGCGCGACCGCGATGAGAAACACGATCACATCCGCGACGAACGCCTTGCGGTTGGCGATGGCGGTCGCCGGAGCGGGGCAGACGGCGTCGGCCGGGCGGGCGGCCTCGCTCGCCTTGAGCGGCTTGCGGAAGCACAGCCAGAAGAAGATCAGCACGAACACAAAGCAGATGCCGATGATGACGCCGGTGTTTTTAATGAAGTCCGTGAAGGTATAGCCGAGCGCGGTGCCGATGATGATGTTGGGGGGATCGCCGCACATGGTGGCAGCGCCGCCGAGGTTGGCGCAGAAGACTTCCGACAGGATCATCGGGACAGGGTCAAAGCACAGGATCTGCGCCAGCTCCAGCGTAACGGTCGCAAGAAACAGCACGACCGTGATGCTGTCGATGAACATGGCCAGAAACGCGGACATGGCCATGAAGCACAGCAGCAGTGGCACGATGTGGTAGTGCGCGAGCTTTGCCAGCGACAGGCACAGCCAGCGGAAGAAGCCGGATTTGCCGAGGCCTTCGACCATGATCATCATACCGGTGATGAAGAAGATGGTCGACCAGTTAACGCCGGAGCTTGCGCTCTCCGAAGCGCCGTACCAGAAGTCGGCGCGGAAGATCGCACCGAGGTTCAGAGCATTTTTGATCGCGTCCCAGCTGTGCATGCAGATGCCGAACACGACCACGAGCACGAGGGCTGCACTGCCAAGGGTGACATACTGGCGCTCGAATTTGTCCATGATGATGAGCGCAAACATGCCGACGAAGATGACAGCCGCAAGGATTTGAGCAGTCATGGAAAGACCTTCTTTCTTGCTTGAAATTTGCGGGGAGTGCCGACGCAGAGGCATCGAAGAAAGAGGGTTGCTTCGCGGTGGTGTCCTTCCCCAACAGGAGAGGAATTTTAGCGCGCTCGAAAGCAAAAGTCAAGGGCTTTTCGCAAATCTGAGCGGGTTCTTATCAGACTTTTCAATGCTTGATATTACAGGCATTTATAGGCGATGATCGTCGCGCCGCCCTTGCCCTCATAGCGCTTGATCTGATACTTGTTCGGGAAGGCGGCCAGCAGCTCCGGCAGCTTGCTGTAGCCGTAGGCGCGCACGTTGAAATCGGGCTTGACGCGCTTGATGTACAGCCCCGAGGAGCTGACGTTGACAAAGCCGTCGGCGTCCTGATACTTCTCGGACGCGATGTGCAGCAGGTTGTGGATCTCGCCGATATTGGGCTTTTTCGGTTCCGGCTCGGGTTCGGGTTCCGGCGTCGGCTCCGGCTCGGCGGAAGGCGCGGCTTCGGCAGCGGGCTTTTTCGTGCTGCGGGTGGTCTTTTTCGTCTTGCGGGCGGGCTTTTTGGCCGCGGGCTCCGCGGCGTGCTCGGCGGCTGCCGGCTTTTCGTCCGCCTTGGACAGGTAGTCGATGAGGATGAAGTCGTCGCACGCATTTTTGAACGACTCCGGCGTCGTCGTCACGCCGGCGCCGATGATGTACAGGCCCGACTCGCGCAGACGGATGGCCAGCGGCGTGAAGTCGCTGTCGCTCGACACGAGTACGAGCGCGTCATACATATTGTTGTGCAGCAGATCCATGGCTCCGATGACCATGGCGATGTCGGTCGTGTTTTTGCCGGCAACGTAGTCAAACTGCTGCTCGGCGCGGATGGCGAGGCGCTTGAGCTCCGGCTCCCAGTTTTTCAGCGAGTCCTTGCGCCAGTTGCCGTAGGCTTTTTTCACGACGATGCGGCCGTAGGCCGACACCTCGTGCAGCACGGCCTCCAGCTTGGACAGCTGCGTGTTGTCCGCGTCGATGAGCACGGCGATTTTCTGGAAATTTTCCATAGATATTACTCCCAAACCGCCCCGTGGGCGGTGATTTTTTCTCCATTATAACGTTTTTGCGCGCAAAATGCAACGAAAGCGGGGATCATGCCCCGCTTTCCCTGCGCGCCCTATGCGCCCTCGTCCGCAGCCGCCGGGCACTGGCGGCCGTTGGGGTCGATGCTCGTGTCGCCGGGGAGGATCATCTGCGAGATCGGGATGATGGAATACCCGTCGGCGATGAGCGCCTCAATGATCCCGGCCAGTGCCTCCGGCGTGTGCTCGGCCGCGTTGTGGAACAGCACGATGCTGCCCGGCTGCACGCGCGTGAGCACGCGCGAGGTGATCTCGTCGCTGCTCAGGCCCTTCCAGTCGAGGGAATCGACGTCCCACTGGATGACGTGCATGCCCAGGCCGTTGATGGTGCTAACGACCGTGTCGTTGTACTCCCCGTAGGGACAGCGAAACAGCGTCGGCCGCGTACCGGTGACGGCCTCAATTTTATCGGCGCAGGTGTTGACCTCCGTCTGGATCTGCTCGGCGCTCAGCTGCGCCATGTGCGGGTGCGTGGACGAGTGGTTCATGACCTCGTTGCCCGCGTCCGCGAGCGCCTTGACTGACTCCGGATATTTGTCCACCCATTCGCCCACGACGAAGAAGGTCGCGTGGACGTTGTACTTGTTGAGGATGTCGATGAGCATCTGCGTGTCCTCGTTGCCCCAGGCCGCGTCGAATGACAGACTCACGACGCGGTCGTCGCGCTGCACACTGTAGATGGGCAGCACGCGCTTGGCCGCGCTCACGCCCACGATTGCGGGGCTGTTGACCGCCCAGAACATGAGCGCGATGGCCAGCACCATCGCGCACACGCTCAGCAGTTTCCGGTGTTTTCTGACGGCTTGCCGCACTTTGTACATTGCACCACCTCCGGCTTTCTGCCTTCATCCTATGAGCAGGGGGTGCGCGGTATGCGCCGATTGGTTTACATAACTTCTGCCCATGCGCAGAAAAAACGCCCGCACACGAAACGGTGTGCGGGCGCAAACGCTCAAAACAGGCCGGTGATGCGGCCGTCGTCATCGACGTCGATGTTTTCGGCGGCCGGGACTTTCGGCAGGCCGGGCATCGTGAGCACGTCGCCCGTGAGCGCGACGAGAAAGCCCGCCCCGGCGGACACGGTCACGCTGCGCACGGTCACGGTGAAGCCCGCGGGCGCGCCGAGCAGCGCAGGGTCGTCCGACAGGCTCGCCTGCGTCTTGGCGATGCACACCGGCAGGCCGCCGAAGCCGAGCGCCTCCAGCTCGCGGATCTGTCTGCGCGCGGCGGGCAGGATCTCCGCGCCCGCGCCGCCGTAGACCCGGCGCACGACAGCCGTGATCTTTTCCTCGACCGGTGCGTCGAGCTCGTAGGCAAAGCGGAAGCGGTTCTCTGTTTCGCACAGGCGCACGACCTCGCGCGCGAGCGCCTCGCCGCCGCGGCCGCCGTCGGCCCAGACGGTGGACAGCACGACGTTGACGCCCAGCTGCCCGCACAGCTCCGTCAGCAGTGCGATCTCGCGGTCGGTGTCGGTGGGGAAGCGGTTGATGGCCACGACGCATGGCAGGCCGAACGTGTCGCGGATGCAGCGCACATGGTGCAGCAGGTTCGGCACGCCGCGGCGCAGCGCGTCGAGATCCTCCGTGCCGAGTTCGTTCAGCGCCAGACCGCCGTGCATTTTCAGCGCGCGCACCGTCGCCACCACGACGGCGGCGTCCGGCCGCAGTCCGGCGAGCCGGCACTTGATGTCCAGAAACTTCTCCGCGCCGAGATCCGCGCCGAAGCCGGCCTCCGTCACGGCGTAGTCGCAGCGGTGCATGGCCATGCGCGTGGCGAGCACGCTGTTGCACCCGTGCGCGATGTTGGCAAACGGCCCGCCATGCACGAACGCCGGCGTGCCCTCGAGCGTCTGCACGAGGTTGGGCTTGAGCGCGTCGCGCAGCAGCGCCGCCATCGCGCCCACGGCCTTGAGGTCGCGCGCCGTGACGGGTCGGCCGTCATACGTGTAGCCCACGATGATGCGGCCCAGCCGCGCCTTCAGATCGGCCATGGACTCTGCCAGGCAGAGTACGGCCATGATCTCGCTGGCGGCCGTGATGTCAAAGCCGTCCTCGTGCGGCACGCCGTTGGCCCTGCCGCCGAGCCCGCCGACGATGCAGCGCAGCTGCCGGTCGTTCATGTCCACGCAGCGCCGCCACGTGATGCGCCGCGGGTCGATGCCGAGGGCGTTGCCCTGCTGGATGTGGTTGTCGAGCATGGCGGCGAGCAGGTTGTTCGCCGCGCCGATGGCGTGAAAGTCGCCGGTGAAGTGCAGGTCGATGTCCTCTATCGGCACGATCTGCGCGTAGCCGCCGCCGGTCGCGCCGCCCTTGCGCCCGAACACCGGGCCGAGCGACGGTTCGCGCAGCGCGACGGCCGCGTCCTTCCCAATGCGGCGCAGCGCGTCGGCCAGACCGATGGTCGTGGTCGTCTTGCCCTCGCCGGCGGGCGTGGGCGTGATGGCCGTGACGAGGATCAGTTTGCCCTTTCCGCGCGGCGGCTGCCCGAGCACGGACAGGGCCACCTTCGCCTTATGGCGGCCATACGGCTCTATATCAGCATCGTCGATGCCGACGGTGCGTGCAATGTCACAGATCGGCTGCATCGTGCAGCGCTGGGCGATCTCCAGATCGCTTTGATATCCCATATAACCCCTCCCTTGGATGCGTGTACCCTTTATCATACCTGACGGCGGCGGGTTTGTAAAGCTTGACGCGGGGTGGATTTTCCGCTATCATGGGCCGGATGATGAGGTGATGACCATGCAGTATCTCTGCGCGCCGATGGAGGGCGTGACCGGCGACCTGTTCCGGCAGGCGCAGCGGCAGACGTTCCCCGCGGCGGACAGCTACTATACGCCGTTTCTCTCGCCGACGGCGAACCGCACGTTTTCCCCGCGCGAGCTGCGCGAGATCGAGCCTGCGCACAACGCGGGCATCCGTGTCGTGCCGCAGCTCATGGGCCACTGCGCCGAGGACTTTCTCTGGATGGCGGGGCAGCTCGCTGATATGGGCTACGACGAGGTGAACTTCAACCTCGGCTGCCCGTCGAACACCGTCACGGTGAAGAAAAAGGGTGCAGGTCTGCTCACGGAGCCGGATCTGCTGCGGCGGTTTTTCGACGCCGTGTTTGCCGCCTGTCCGCTGCCGGTGTCGGTCAAGACGCGGCTCGGCAAGACGACGGCGGAGACATTCCCCGCGCTGCTGGAGCTGTATAATGACTACCCGATCTGCGAGCTGATCGTGCACCCGCGCGTGCAGGCCGACCAGTATCACGGCCACCCGGATCTCGACATGTTTGCCTACGCGCTCGCGCACAGCCGCGCCCCGGTGTGCTACAACGGCGATTTGTTCGACGCTCCGGCCGTGCGCGCGTTTCAGGTGCGCTTTCCGACGGTGGAGCGCATCATGCTCGGCCGCGGGCTGGCCGCCAACCCCGGCCTTATCGGCCAGCTGCGCACGGGTGTCGAGCCGACGGCGGCGCAGTTTCAGGCGTTTCATGACCGGCTCTATGCGGCCACGAGCGCGCGCATTCCCGACCGGCGCGCGCTGCTGTTTCGCATGAAGGAGGCGTGGCGCTATCTCGGCTGCAGCTTCGCGGATGCCGAGCGGCCGCTGCGCCGCATCCGCAAGGCGCAGGACATGATAGAGTACGAGAGCGCGGTGCGCCAGCTCTTCGCGTCCTGCCCGGTGCGGGAGAATGCGGGCTATTTTGTCTGAAGATGCAGATATCCCCGGCAGCCATGCTGCCGGGGATATGTTTTTGTGTTCAGTTCTGGCTGTACCAGTCGCCGCCCGGCTGCGGGCCAGGGTTCGGCTGCCAGCCGTTGGGGGCACGGTCGCCCATGCTGCGCGGCAGGCTGCGGTAGAACGCGGCGTGCGACACGGTCATATACGGCGTGAGCCAGAGATAGCCGATGCCGGCGGTCAGCGTGGCCAGCAGCGCCCAGCCGATAAAGCTCAGGTCAAGGCAGAACAGGTCGCCCTTGCGCCCGTCCATGAGCGCCTTGGAGCGCTCGATGGCCTCCGTGGCCTGCATGCCCGGATTTTCGGCCATGATGTACGTCGCCATGGAGTAGCGGTAGGCGGCGACGATGCCGGGAATGACAAACAGCAGCGACCATGCGATCACCTTGAGCGTGATGAGCAGGTTGAGCACGAAGGCGTTGCCGAAGATGTCAAAGCCGGAAAACAGATCCTCAAACTGTGCCTGCTCGCCGTCGACCAGCTTCAGGCAGAAGCGGTTGTGGCCGATGGAGACGCTGCCGCCGATGACGAACTGCACCAGCGAGATCACTCCGGACACGGGGAGAAACACCTGCAGCGCGTGGCGCAGGGCCTCGGGATAGTACTGCGTCAGGTCGTCCCCGTTGACGGTGAGGCTAAATGACGGGGTGAAGCTGCTGCTCGTCCCGCCGAGGATGCTCGCCAGCAGCGTCACGCCGACGGCGAGCCACCAGTAATTTTTCAGCGCGCGGCGGGCCATGCCGCGGTAATCGGATGCGGAATACATAGGCGTTCTCCTTTCTGCCCTTACCAGGGCGTGCGGGTCTGTCCGTGCACGAGGTAGGCGTGCTCGGCCAGCTCCGCGAGCGGACTGTCGCTGCGGGAATCGGAGTAAAACTCCGCGATCTCGACGTCGGGATAAGCCTCGTGCAGGCGGCGGACCTTTTCCGCGCCGTGGCAGTTTTCGCCGTCGGTCTTGCCGGTGTGTTTATCCACGCGCGAGGCCAGCAGCCGCACGCCGAGCTTCTGCGCCGGAATGCGCACGAGAAACTCCGGCGAGGCGGAGATAATGATGTCGTCCGGTCGCCGCTGCGCAAGATACCACGGGTTTACGCGCGCAAAATTCTGCGCCCAGAACGCCTCCAGCTCCGCGTCCACATCGGGCACGCGGCGCAGAAAGCCGTACATCCGCTCCTTGATGGCCGTCTTGCTCACCTTGCCGAGCCAGTAACCCGGCAGCAGGACCAGCGTGCCCAAAAGCGCCCGGATCACACCGGGATGCCGCCGCAGACACCAGCGCACGAACGCCACCGTGCTGTCCACGGGGAAGATGGTCTTGTCCCAGTCGTATACGTTGACTTTTTCCATAGGACACCTCTCAGTACAGGGTGCCGGCCAGCTGCATATACGCGGCGGCAAAGGCCTCCCGGATGAAGTAATTGACGCGCATGGTCGGCAGCGTCGTCTCGGCAGCGATGCCGACGGGCTCTGCGCCCAGTGCCCGCGCCATGTGTTTGGCGCGGTAGAGGTGGTATTCGCTCGTCACGATGCCGACGCCGTTCGCCGGGTCGTACCCCCGCGCACGGAGGATGGCGAACGAATTTTCCAGGTTCTCGCGCGTGGTGCGCGACTGATCCTCCTGCACGATGCGCGCGCTGTCGATGCCGTGCGCCGTGAGGTAGTCGGCCATGGCTTTGGCCTCTGTGATGTCCTCGCCCTCGCCCTGGCCGCCGGAGACGACGGCCAGCGCGTCCGGGTTCGCGCCCAGATACGCGAGTGCGGCGTCGAGCCGGTTGCACATCGACAGCGACGGTGTGCTGCCGTTGACGCCCGCGCCGAGCACGATGATCGCGTCCGGGTGCGCGTCCGTGTCCGTGCGCGCGTCGCGCACGACGGGGATCTCAAAGACCGCGAACACGATCACCCCTGCGCACACGAGCACGCCCAGCACGATGCGCCCCACGCGGTGCAGCCGTGGGAATAGAAACACCAGCACGGCGATGCCCCAGAGCGCGTAGCCCAGAAAGTCGTGCCCCGGCATCGCAAAACGCAGCACGCAGCCGGCGATGACGAGCACGATGGCGGCAATCAGAGATGTTTTGTGTTTCATTCGCACAGCGCCTCCCACGCCTCGTAGAGCGCCTCGAGCTGCGCATTGAGCGCCTGCTTTCGCGCATCGATCTCCATGAGTTTCTGATAGTCCGTGGCGTTGGCCTCGCTCTCGGCGTCGAGCGCCGCAAGCTGCCCCTCCAGCTTTTCGATCTCGCGCTCCGTGCGCTCGCGTTGGCGCGTGGTGTTCGGGGCGCGCTTCGGCTTTGGCTTCGGCTCTTTTTTGCGCTCGACGGCCTTGGCCGTCTGCTGCAGGGCGGTCTGGCGCGCGCGGTAGGCGCGGAATTCTTCGTACGTGCCGCGGTAGTCCGTGATCGTGCCGTTTTCGAGCAGCCAGATGCGGGTGGCGAATTTCTCGATGAAGTACCGGTCGTGCGATACGAACAGCAGCGCCTGCGTATAGTCGCTCAGCGCGTCCTCGATCCACTCGCGGCTGGCGATGTCGAGATGGTTCGTCGGCTCGTCGAGGATGAGGAAATTGATTTCCCGGCGCATGAGCATGCACAGCCGCAACCGGGACAGCTCGCCGCCCGAGAGCGCCGACACGGGCTTGAGCACATCCTCGCCGCAAAAGCCGTAGGCGCCGAGCTGGTCGCGCGCCTCCTGCGGCGTGCACTTGCACTCGTAGAGCATCGTGTCGAGCATGGAGCGCTCCGGCACGGCAAAGCGGACGATCTGCGGCAGGTATGCCGTGCGCACGGACGGCCCGCGCTGCACCCAGCCGGTATCCGGCGTCTCTTCGTTCATGACGAGCCGCAGAAACGTCGTCTTGCCGGCGCCGTTGTCGCCGATGAGGGCGATGCGCTCGCCGCCGGTCACGGTCAGGTCGAGGTCGTGAAAGAGCGTCCGCTCGCCGTAGCGCTTGCCCAGACCCGACATGGTCAGCACGTCGTCACCGCGGAATTCCTGCGCCGTGAAGTGCACGTTGAGCTTGCGTGCCTCGGTCGGCCGCTCGGTCGTTTCGAGCTTTTCCATGCGCTTTTCGATGGAAAACGCGCGCTTGTGCAGCTTGTCGTTGCCCATGAAGGCCCAGAGGTGCAGCTTGGCCGCCGCCTCCGTGAGCTGCTGGAGCTTGGCCTGATCTTTCTCGTATTTTTTGAGCTGCTCGTCAAAGCGGCGCTGCCGCTCGACGACGTAAAAGCTGTAGTTGCCGCTGTAAAACTCCGCCTGCCCGGACGTAAAGTCGATCGAGCGCTGCACGACGCGGTCGAGAAAATACCGGTCGTGGCTGATGACGAGTACCGTGCCGCGAAAATGCAGCAGGTACGCCTCCAGCCACTCGGTCGCGCGCAGGTCGAGGTGGTTCGTCGGCTCGTCGAGCAGGAGAATGTCCGTGTCCTCGAGGATGAGCCGCGCGAGGTTCACGCGCGTTTTCTCCCCGCCGGAGAGACTGTCGAACGGCTGCGCGCGCATCGCGGCCGGGATGTCCAGACCGTTGGCGACGCGGTTGCGCTCGTGTTCCATGTCGTACCCGCCGAGACGGCGGAAATTTTCCGACAGGCGGTCGTACTCCGAGAGCAGGGCGGGGGAGTCGTCCGTCGCCATGCGCGCGGTGAGCTCGTTCATGCGCGCTTCCATATCGTAGAGCCGCCGGTGCGCCTCGCGCAGCACGTCCTCCGTCGTCCAGCCGTCGGGGTAGACGGGGATCTGCGAGATCAGCCCCAGCCGCCGCCCGGAGGCGATGGATACGGTGCCGGCGTCCGGCTGCAGCTCGCCCGAGAGGATGCGGAAAAACGTCGTCTTGCCGCAGCCGTTGCGCCCGAGGATGCCCACGCGCTCGCCGGCGTTGACGTCGAATGTGATACCTTTTAATATATCGTTGCCCTGCTCAAAGCCCTTGACGAGCCCACGGACGGATAGATCGATCATGTGTGACTCCTAAATTACTTGTTCACGGCCGCCTGCAGCACGGTGTTGGCCACAGCGCCCGCATTCGTCAGGCCGCCGCCGGCGTTCTCCACCAGCACGACGAAGGCGTACGGGTGCGCATCGTCGTGCAAAAAGCCCGTGAACCAGGCGTGCGACGTGCCGTCGCCCACCTCGGCGGTGCCGGTCTTGGCGCAGAGGTTCAGGCCCGGGAAGCGGTTCGTGCCGTAGTGGGCCGAGACGTTGTAGTTCATCATGTCGCGCAGCTTGTTGGCGGTCGCGGTGCTCAGCAGGCTCGTGGTCGAGCCGCTGGGTGTGTCGAGCAGCAGCGATGGTTCCACGACGCTGCCGCCGTTGGCGATGGCCGAGACGTAGCGCAGCATGGAGTACGGGCAGATGAGGTCCTCATACTGACCGATGCCCGACCAGGCGAGATTCGCGCTGCCGGACGCGCCCTTGGTGAAGCTGCCGGCCATCGTCGGGATGCCGCTCAGCGACTGGGAATCGAGGAAGCCGAACTTCTTGGCGTAGCTCTCGATGGTGTCCGCCCCGAGCTCGAGCGAGATCTGCGCGAACGCGCAGTTGCAGGAGTTGGCCAGCGCGTCCTCAAACGTCTGGCTGCCGTGCACGCCCGTGCACTTGACGGTCACGCCCGCCACATCGACGCTGCCCGCACACGTAAAGCGGCGGCTGTCGATGTCCTTGATGTTCTCGATCGCGGCGGCGGAGGTGATGAGCTTGAAGATGGAGCCCGGCGTGAACGAGCCGTTGATGCAGCGGTTGATGTATGCGCCGTCCGGCACGTCGCCGTCGCTGCTGGGGTCGATGCTCGGGCCGGAGGCCATGCACAGGATCTCGCCGGTCTTGTAGTTGCTCACGAGCACGGCGCCCTTGCGCCCGGCGAGCGCCTCATAGGCGGTCACGCACAGGCTCGAATCGAGCGTGAGCGCGACGGTGTGCCCGTCGGTGGCGTAGGTGCCGGTGATGGGGTTGTAGCCCGACAGCTGCTTGGAAAATGCCTTGAGCGCGCCGGTGCCGACGTTGCCGGTGTAGTCGCCGACGGCCTGGTAGCAGGCCGTGCGCACGGCGGCGTCCTCGGCGTAGCTGCGCGAGCCGCCGTTGGCCGTTGCGAGCACGACGCCGCTGCGGTCGGTGAGCGTGCCGGTGCTGAGCACGCCGCTGGTATAGACGCTGCTGTTGGCGGCGAAGGTCGCCCACTCGGCGCCGTGTTCGATGTAGCGCACGATGTACACGCCGATGCCGCCGAGCACCAGCACGGCGACGAGCAGCGCGCTCAT
>ENA-UESJ01001386-UESJ01001386.1-human-gut-metagenome-genome-assembly--contig:-NODE-1386-length-11447-cov-38.808795_pt1 | contig 11447 bp, 10 predicted proteins | sample MGYA00243000_ERZ508001 | MGnify/ENA primary metagenome ERZ508001 (study PRJEB26167, sample SAMN06115479) | human gut metagenome | host: Homo sapiens | place: China:Chongqing | collected 2015-03-03... | reverse complement strand
TGGGCAGTATTGCGGTGGCCGTTCCTACTCCTAATGGAGCAGGTCCGTGGCACTTTGCAGTCATTACCATGATGATGCTTTATTTGAACCGGGAAGTATCTATTGGTTTATGCTGTTTTTCTTTATACCCTCCGAACTTGTAGGTAAAGGATAAAGTTATGTTGCGTGAATAGTTGTTGGTGTGCATGTCCATGTATTGTCCTTTATTACGTAGTGTCACATCTATGTTGCCTTCCATCGAATTGAACAGATCATTGGCCTTCACTTGGATACTTGCTTTTTGGTTAGCAAAGTTCCAACGTATTCCGGTATGGATGGCCCAGATATGATTTAAATCATAACTTCCCTGGATAGATGGGCTCAAATAAAGTCCGGTCAGTTCCATGCGAATATCCGGTTTGGTAGAAAGTATTATATTATTTTGTAACATGGCGAGTCCGATCCACTTGCTGTGGTTGAAGGAAAGATCGAAGAATTTGTTACATTTTGCTTGACGGTATTCAGCTTGCAGTGTGACGTGACTGTCCAACCAATGTCCGATTTTGAAGGGAATGATAGTCGTGGCTGAGAAACTTTGCTGATAATCCCAGTTTAAGGTTTTGTAAATCAAAGCCAGGCGTTCTGTGCTTTGATAGGCTAGTTGCTGAAATAAATCGGGTTGATAATCATAAGCCAGGCTGAAGATATACTTGTTCTTAAAAATATAATTCAGATTTGCGGAATAATCGGTGGATGGCTTTAACATTGGATTGCCTTGTACTTCTTCATAACCACTTATATAGCCGGTACTTTCGCTCAGATCCCAGTAGCTGGGATAGGTCTTATCTGATGTGAATGAAAGTTGTAGAATATGTGCTGGGGTCATTACGTATGTTAATTCGGTTGTAGGATAAGCCGCCCATGCATGATAACGGGCCGTTTTGTAATATTCTCCGGTTATGGACGCGCTGAAAGACAAATGTTCTCCCATGTTTTTGCTGAATCCGACGTAGAAGTCATATGTATATTCATTATAACGATTGTTTGTATTGAGTTCGCTCATGTCTGTTCCGTTTTGGGTATGATAGAACTGAGTATTATGGTCACTGGCATAAGTTAAAGAGGTGCCATAGTTTAAGGTCCACTCTCGTGGTAGTGTGTGTGACTGGTCTACGTATATTTTCCAGCGGTCTATTGTTTGTCCGCTAGTCGTGTGAAATTCGCTTGTTTGGTTCTTGTTGTCTTTGTTGGTGAATTGCTGATGACTTTCGGAATGGTAGGAGGTATAGTTTATTCCAGCTTTCATACCGAAGCTAGAGAGATAATCTAAAGCGATATTGTGCATTCGAGTCTCCTTTTTTGTCCGGTTGTCTGCGGTTGTGATGTTCCCGTCGGAATATGAATGATTATCGTTGTTAGGGTTGAAGACACCAGTATAGGCTAGATTGATATGAGCATTATCATTGAATTTATATTCAGCGCCTGTTCGTACATAATGTGTTATTCCTTTCCTGTCAATATCATTGTGTTGACAGATATCATATATATTATTTTTTAAGGTGTGATGTGAGTACGTATCTGTTGTTTGTCTGTTTTGTTCATAATGGGTATTATATAGCAAGTCTATATTCCATTTAGGAGTGGTGTAAAGCAGGCTGATTCCTCCTTGTGTGCCACTTCTGTAATTGTATAGATATCCGGCGTTAACTTCTCCTTGCAACCCACTTTTTTCAGGACGGTAACTTTTCAAAAGTAAGTTGATGGCAGCACCTCTTACATGATATTGCGGCGGTGTGCTATACATAATTTCTGCCTTTTCTACACGTGAAGCCGGAGTGTTTTTTAATAAAATGGTCAACTGTTCGTGACTCATTGTTGTGGGCCTTCCGTTTAAAATAATGTTCAGATTGTGTGTGCCTGCTAATGAAAGGTTGCCGTTTATTTCCTGTACACCGGGTAATTGCTGAAGGATTTCATAAGCATTGTTCACGATTCTATGTGTGGTGAGTTGTGACAGATCATACGATAATTTTCCTTCTTCCACTTTTACAAGAGGGCGTTCCCCTTTGACGATAACTTCGTCCAAAGCATAATCTTTACTTTTCAGGGTAATCGTGCCTGCGTCTTCTCCTGTAGTTGTCAATAAGAGGGTTTCGTACATGATGTGTTGGAAAATCAGCCGATAAGATGCTGGTTGCCGGTTGAACCTGAAGTAACCGGTGGTATCTGTGATTACGGCGTCCACAAAAGTAGAATCAATGGTTTGTAGGATGACGGTTGCACCGTCAATGGCTTGTGCATGGATGTTTGTAACCTTTCCGGTAATGGTTTGTGCAGTGGTTGTTCCTATAACCCAAAATAAAAATAGCGATGTGATGATAAAATTTTGCTTTTTCATATCTATTTGTTTTTAATATTTTCTTTAACTTTGACGAAACAAAAGTAGGGAGACTTTTTTCCTTACGTGGTTAATGGCAGGTTAACACAATGTTAACAAAGTATGGATAGGATATAAGTGTATGACAATCAAACATATTCGTTGGGTAGCTTGTATCGGACTGTTGGCAATCATCTGTTTGCAGTACGTTTGGCTTGTAAATACCTATAAGCTAACTAAGGAAAGTATACAGTTCAGAAGCAATGAAGTATTTAGAGATGCAACGATGCGTGAGGTGTTTTATCGCATGGAAGTATATCAAGATTCTTTGCAAAAGAAGTATAAGGACAAAGATACTTCCATTATGGTTAGAATAAATCTGGATGAAGATTATGATTTTTTTGAGGATGGCAGAGGTGATAAAAATGTGAACCAATGGTTGATGTCCAATATGCAGGTTTCCATGCAAGAGATTGTCAAGAGGGATTATAAATTGTCTGTTTCTTTGTCAAGTTTAGATTCTATTTATCGGACAGGCCTTGCTGCCGAAGGATTGGATGCAGAAGTAATAACTTGTGTGACAGATTCGCTGGGGAATATTCTTAGAAGTTCCCGTTCCATACAGGTAGGGGATTATGGCTTGTTGAAAACCGGATTACAACCTATCAATTATAAATGTACGGAGAATCTTCAGGCTTTTATTGTTAATCCTTATTGGGTTATTTTCCAGCAGATGACCTTGCTCCTCATTGCTACTGTCTTGATGATGGCAATGATCGTCTATTGTCTTGTTTATCAGATTCGTATTATTGCTCATCAGAATAAAATAGCTAGGATGCGTGAGGATTTCTCATACGCCATGATTCATGAGATGAAGACTCCTCTTGCCTGTATTTTGATGGGGACCCGAATGTTGAAATCAGGAAAGTTGGATATTTTTCCGGATAAACGCGAGAAGCATTTTCAGATATTGGAGGACGAGAGTGAACATTTATTGTCACTGACTAACAAAGTGCTGACGCTGTCAAAATTGGAAAATGCTCAATTGAGGCTTTGGAAAAAGGAGATACAACTCCGTCCGATGTTAGAGGATCTTATTGAGAAATATACTGCTAAGGCAGATAAACCAGTACATTTCTCTCTTCATTTGGAATCGGAATGGGTATATGCTGATGAAGAATTCTTGAAAGAAACTATCGGTAATTTGGTAGACAATTCTATAAAATATTCAGGTGAAGAGGTGGACATACAGATTTCATCCTTGCGTCAGGACTATAACTTTTATTTGATAAAGGTAAGAGATAACGGCATAGGTATTCCGTTGAAGGACCAGAGTCGTATTTTCGAGAAGTACGAGCGTGCTTCGGCTGCCGACCGCAGCCGTAAAGGCGGTGCGTCAGGCTTCGGATTGGGTTTGAATTATGTTTTCCGCGTGGCTGAAGCGCATGGTGGAAAAGTGTGTGTAGAAAGCATTGAAGGGGAGTATAGTGAATTTTTTCTTTTTTTGCCGAGTGGGGAGAAGAAATAAATATTTTTTAAGGAGGAAGATGATATGATAAAACTGTTGTTGGTGGAAGATGATGCCAATCTTTGTTATATTATTCGTGGTGGATTGGAGGATATGATAGGTGGATACGAGGTGATGACCGCTTCTAATGGCGAAGAAGGGTTGAAGATATGGAAGGAGCAACATCTTGATATCATTATTTCAGACATTGAGATGCCTGTTATGGATGGTTATGAAATGGTACGTCGTATTCGGGAAACGGATGGATTTATTCCCATTGTTTTTACCTCGGGCAGGGTTTCGCCTAAAGATGTGGTGAAAGGTTATGAATTGGGGGTGAATAATTATATTAAGAAACCTTTTTTGGCGGAAGAACTGGATGCGCATATTGGTGCTTTGTTGAAAATGAAGCGGGGAATGGGAGCCGCTAATGAAAGTGAGATTTATCGGATTGGTGAAAATTATACATTTGATGCTGTTCATGCAGTATTAAAGCATTCGTCGTGTGTACAAAAGACAATGACGGAACGCGAAGCGAAATTGCTTCAGATGCTTTGTAAAAAGAAAAATGAACTAGTGAGGCGGGATATTATTCTTTCAAGACTATGGGATACGGAGGATGATTTTTTTGCATCACGTAGTCTCGATGTTTTTGTTACTCGACTTAGAAAATTGTTTGCTGATGATGAACGGATACAGATAAAGACTGTGAAAGGAGTGGGTTTATGTCTTTCGGACAAAGGATGAATATGTGTAATATAACATTTATTGTAAGTTCTTTTGGCATTTTCCGGATACTAAACGTTTTTAAGCAACTCGAAAAGATGTGCATTGGTGAAACGACCGTTCTTGAAAATGGATTTTGTCATTATCCCGACTTTGTTGAAGCCGGCCTTTTCTAATACTCGCATGGAAGGAAGGTTGTGTTCAAAGACAAGTGCGAATATACGTATTGTATTCGTATAAGTGAAGTAATGGTAGATGGCTTCTTGTAATGCGTCGGTTACAATACCTTGGTTCCAATATTTTTCTCCGATAACGTACCCTACTTCGGCATTGAAGCATTCCACATCTGTGCCTGGTGTAAATCCGATATTGCCTACGGCTTTTCCATTAACTTCAATACAAAAATCATGAATGCCTTCTTTTTTCTGGATGAGGTCAATAAAGGTTTCCGCATGCTCTAGCCTGTAAGGGTGGGGGAATACGTTGCGGCAATTGTCCCAAATCTTTTTGTTATTCAGTTCTTGAACTAATGAATGAGCGTCTTCTGTTTGCCAAGTACGTAGTGTGTACTTGTTCTTTTGTACAAACACAGCATGATAGCGTTTCATGGGGGTACTGCAGAGCCCATGGTAATTTTGTTTTTCTCCTACGACAGCAAATCCCAGACTCCGGTAGAAAGGAATAGCATAAGTAGAAGAATTAACCGTTGTTTCAATGGAAGGATGGAGGGTGGAGGCGTAGTGGAAAAGTTTTTTTCCTAATCCGTGCCTGTGATATTCTGGCTTGATAAAAAATAGGGAGATATGTTTACCATTACTTTTTATACCTAAAATGCCTGTTAGAGCTTCATTGTCAAAACTACCATAAAATATGATTTCGTTTATACATTTTTTGTTATAAATAAAGCTTTTGAAAAATTCCAATCCCTCATTGTTGAAATCTTCTTTGCCGGTGATGGTGAAAACTTGCCAAGATAGTTCGATGGCTTTTGGGTATTCATCTTTTGTGAGTTGTCGTATGCTATTCATGGTATGCCATATTGTAGATTAGTGTAAAAATAGGTAGAGCAGGTATGTTCTTTGTAAGGTGGAGAAGGATAAAGGTGCATTTAAAAACAACTTTATCCTTCTTTGGCTATTAACTAGAAATTATAGGCTACGCCAAGATTGAATACGGCTTGGTCTAGGTCGCTGATTAATTGGTATTTAATATCAAAGTTTAAACTCCAGCTTTTGTCTAAGTCAAACTCCATACCTGCTCCTAAATTAACTCCAAATTTTCCATCACTTCCACTGACATCGTAATCGCCTGCTTTCCCTAAATCCAAATGCCAGTTAGTGTATGTAAATCCTGCTAATGGATATAGACTAATATTGCTTGCTATGGGAAAAAGGTAGTGGATATTTGCGTTGATGTCAAACATGCTAAGTCCATCATTTTTAAAGAAGTAATTCATAGACGGCTCTATTCTGATTTGATCAGTAATATTATATTGATATTTCAGACCAATACCAACGCTCTCTATTTCAGTTCCATAACTTAGATTTCCACCAATAGCTTGTTTCCCTTGTTATGCAAAAACAGAACCACAACCTAAAAGTGCCATGTATGCGGCAATAATAATTTTTTTCATAATCACTCATTTTAAATGAATACTAACTTTTCTTTATATGTAGAATTATTTTTCTTCCTCCTTAAACCAGGAAGCATACATTAAATATCCATTGGCTATTTTCTGATTGAGTTCTTTGCTTTGTGCCTCGGGAATCTTTTTGATAAATTTGGCTGGAACTCCTGCCCATAGGCTTCCAGGTTCGATGACGGTGTTACTGAGTACCAGCGCTCCGGCAGCTACAATAGCTCCTTCACCTACGACCGCATGGTCTAGTATGGTAGAGCCCATTCCAATTAGAGCGCCGTCTTTTATAGTCGCACCATGTATGGTTACATTATGTCCTACAGAAACATCATTCCCGATTTCGACAACTGATTTTTGATATAATGTATGTACTACACTGCCGTCCTGGATATTTACGCGGTTACCTATGCGGATAGCATTAACATCGCCGCGTAATACGGCGTTAAACCAAATGCTGCAATCTTTTCCAATTACAACATCGCCAATAATAGTGGCATTATCGGCTAAATAACAGTTCTCGCCGATTTTTGGAGTGAATCCTCTCACTGATTTTATAAGTGCCATAATTAATTTCTACCGTTTTAAAGGAGATGTTACTTCTTTTAACCACTCGCGTTCCTCGTTGTTCAATTCCGGATTCAAACAATTGTAAACTTTTTCATGATATTGGTTGAACCATGTTATTTCTTCATCGCTCAGCATATCTGTCAGGATGGCTTCTTTGTCAATAGGGCAGAGGGTAAGTGGCTCGAATTTATAGTAAGTGCCGAATTCTGTCTCTTGTGACGGAACAATTAACATGGTATTTTCCGTACGTACTCCATGGCGTCCGGTTTTATATATACCGGGCTCGTTGGTTACTGTCATGCCTGGAACAAGTAAGGCCGGCATGTGGTTCATGCGGAATTGGTGAGGACCTTCGTGTACATTCAGAAAACAACCTACACCGTGGCCTGTTCCATGCAGGTAATTGATTCCGGATTTCCACATAGGGAGGCGAGCCAGCGCATCTAGTTGTGTTCCGCAAGTTCCATGTGGAAATTGAGCCATTGAGAGTTGGATAAATCCTTTTAAGACTAATGTGTAATCTGTTTTTTCTTCTTTCGTGAGTGCTCCTAAAACGATAGTACGAGTAATATCAGTTGTTCCGTCCAAATATTGTGCTCCACTGTCCAGCAGCAGCATGCCTTCAGGTTTTAAGGGAATATCGGTTTCGGGGGTTGCTTCATAGTGAACAATAGCGCCATGAGCTTTATATCCGGCAATGGTGTCAAAACTGATACCATTGAAGTGGGGTTGTCCGGCGCGGAATTCGTATAATTTCTTATCTATACTTATTTCGGTTTCATTTCCAGTAGAAACAGCTGCTTTCAGCCAGCGGAGAAATTTAACCATGGCTACTCCGTCGCGTTTCATTGCGCGATGGAAGCCTTCTATTTCTGTCTCATTCTTTATCGCTTTTAAAAAAAGTACAGGCGAAGGAGCTATTTCTATTAAGGAATGGGCGCAGGCTGCTGCATGGACAGCGGCATTGATATTAGCTGACAACAGGAGTTTGCCGGTAAAATCTTTTAAATCTTTTTCAATTGTTGAATAAGGCCTTACTTTAATTTCGTTTTCTGTTAGATAGTCTTTTACTTCATCTGACAGTTTATTCTCTATTATATATAAGGTAGAACTATATTCCGTGATGAGAAGGTAACTTACAAATACCGGATTGCAGTGTACGTCACTTCCCCGTAAGTTTAGGGTCCATGCCACTTCATCCAGTGCGGAAATTAAAATGCCTGTGCAACTGTTACGACGGATTGCTTCTCGTATTTGAGTGATTTTATCCTTGCAACTGAGACCGGCATATTTCAATTCATGTATAAACACTTTGTTATCGGGCAATGCAGGCCGATCTGTCCATAATTCATTGAATGGATCGGGAGCAAGGGTTAAGTGTATCTGTTTTTTTTCTAATTCTTTCTGTAAGTTGCTTGTTTCTTGATAGCTGTTCACCCAGCCGTCTATACCCACATTGTCTTCTGCATTCAATACACAGCCCAACCACTCTACAATGGAAGGAGTTTCCGGTAATCGTTCCTTGAATAAAGTAATACCTGTGTTTTCCAATTGTTCGGCCGCTTGAAGAAAATAGCGTGAATCTGTCCAAAGTCCGGCTTTATCCAGTGTTACGACAACCGTACCTGCCGAACCTGTGAAACCTGATATCCATTTACGTGCTTCCCAATGTTTGGGGATATACTCTCCCGAATGGGGATCCGTACTGGGAATAATAAAGGCTGAAAGCTTGTGTTTACGCATGAAATTGCGCAGACTAGCTATTCTATTTATAATTTCCGATTTCATTTTAATAGGTTTATAATGGTTTGTACTAGAAAGCAAAGATACGATTTCTAGATTATTTTAAATAAATAATTGCGGAAAGTTTTGTAAATAAAGAAAGTATGTGTAATTTTGCGCCGCAATTTGACTATCGGAAAATATTAATAACAACATATTTAATAATTAAAAACAATGATTGTAGTACCAGTAAAAGAAGGCGAAAACATTGAAAAAGCGCTGAAGAAGTTCAAAAGAAAATTTGAGAAAACAGGTGTTGTAAAAGAACTAAGAGCTAGACAGCAGTTCGACAAGCCGTCTGTATTGAACAGACTGAAAAGAGAACGTGCTATCTATGTTCAGAAACTTCAGCAAGTAGAAGAATAATTAAAAACTCGCACATTCTTTGAATAATTGAATTCTTTTTCATATATTCGTTGCTGAATTGATAAGCGACGTTTCTTATGATGACAGATTCTTTTTTGGATTATCTTCGATTTGAAAAAAACTATTCTGAAAAAACAATAGTTAGTTATGGAATAGATTTGACCAAGTTCGAAGAATACTTCAAGGGGAAAGACGAGAAAGTCGATTTTACAACGGTAGATGCTGATTTGGTTCGTGGTTGGGTGATGAACCTGATGGAGAATGGATATACATCTGCTTCTGTAAACCGAAAATTGAGTTCACTCCGGTCGTTTTATCGTTTCCTTCTAAAGAAAGGTGTGATAGAGGAGGATCCGATGTTGAAAATCATTGGACCGAAAAATAAGAAACCTCTTCCTGTATTTCTGAAAGAACGTGAAATGGACCGACTCTTGGATGATGTTCCTTTTAAGGAGGATTTTACAGGTTGTCGGGATAGAATGGTGTTGGAAATGTTTTATGCTACAGGCATGCGGCTTTCCGAGTTGATAGGGCTGAATGATGTGGATGTCGATTTTTCTGCGTTTCTGATAAAAGTAACGGGAAAGAGAAATAAACAGCGTTTAATTCCTTTTGGAGAAGAATTGCGAAGGGCGATGTCTGTTTATCTGAAAATAAGAAATGAAGTGTTGCCTGGAAAGGCAGAGGCGTTTTTCGTCCTAAAAAACGGAAAACGGATGTATCCTGGAAAGGTGTATCTTTTAGTGAAACGGAACCTGTCAAAAGTGGTGTCGTTAAAAAAAAGAAGTCCGCATGTGTTGAGACATACTTTTGCAACTGCTATGTTGAATAATGAGGCAGAGTTGGGCGCAGTGAAGGAATTACTGGGCCATAGTAGTCTGACTACAACGGAAATTTATACGCATACGACTTTTGAGGAACTTAAAAAAGTTTATGAACAAGCTCATCCAAGAGCGTAAAAAAAGGAGGTATTTATGGAAGTTAGAATTCAAGCCATTCATTTCGATGCAACAGAAAAACTTCAGGATTTTATTCAGAAGAAAACTGCTAAGTTAGAAAAGTATTGTGACGATATAAATAAAGTGGAGGTGTCATTAAAAGTTGTAAAGCCTGAAACTGCGATGAATAAGGAGGCTAGTATAAAAGTGCTGGTGCCTAATGGTGAATTTTTTGCAGAAAAGGTGAGTGATACATTTGAAGAGTCGGTTGATGTATGCGTAGATGCGCTTTCTAAGCAATTGACAAAATATAAAGAAAAACTACGCGGTAAATAAAAAAAAACACCGAAAGTTTTTGAGATTTAAAATAAATATCTAACTTTGCAGCCGCTTAACCATTCAAGGCGGAATGGTTGTGAAGTTAGATATGACAAGCCTCTTTAGCTCAGTTGGCCAGAGCACGTGATTTGTAATCTCGGGGTCGTTGGTTCGAATCCGACAAGAGGCTCAAGAAGAAAAATCTTAGTCTGATTCTAAGAAATGGGCAAATACCAGAGTGGCCAAATGGGGCAGACTGTAAATCTGCTGGCTTACGCCTTCGGTGGTTCGAATCCATCTTTGCCCACTAAAAATTGCGGAAGTAGCTCAGTTGATAGAGCATTAGCCTTCCAAGCTGAGGGTCGCGGGTTTGAGCCCCGTCTTCCGCTCTTTTTAAAATATTGTTGGGCAAGTACCAGAGTGGCCAAATGGGGCAGACTGTAAATCTGCTGGCTTACGCCTTCGGTGGTTCGAATCCATCCTTGCCCACCGCAAATTTGCGGAAGTAGCTCAGTTGATAGAGCATTAGCCTTCCAAGCTGAGGGTCGCGGGTTTGAGTCCCGTCTTCCGCTCATAAAAAAAGCCTGTCTTTCGACAGGCTTTTTTCGTATCCTTTTCTTGCTTATTTCCGGAAAGGAGGTTTCACTACCTGCGCTTTCAGTTTTCTTCCACGATTGTCCAGATAAATCTCCGTACCCGGCTTGCTGTATTCAGTCTTCACGTATCCCATACCGATACCTATCTTACGCATAGGCGACATGGTTCCTGAAGTGACCTGACCAATAGGCTCTCCGGCTTCATTCAGCAACGCATAGCCATGACGGGGAATTCCACGGTCAATCATCTCAAAACCTACTAATTTCCGACTGACACCTTCAGCTTTTTGTTTCTCCAAGGCTGCACGATTGGTAAAATTCTTACCCTCCACAAACTTGGTAATCCAGCCCAATCCGGCTTCCAACGGAGAGGTTTCATCAGTAATATCATTCCCGTACAGACAGAAGCCCATTTCCAGACGCAGTGTATCGCGAGCTCCCAAACCAATCGGCTTGATGCCAAATTCCTGACCTGCTTCGAAAATCGCATCCCAGATTTTCATGGCCACTTCCGGATAAAAATATAATTCAAAGCCCCCGGCTCCGGTGTATCCGGTATTGGAAATAATCACATTCGGTACTCCAGCAAATTCACCAACTTTGAATGTATAATAAGGAATGGATGACAAATCTACGGAAGTCAGTTTTTGAA
>ENA-UESJ01001384-UESJ01001384.1-human-gut-metagenome-genome-assembly--contig:-NODE-1384-length-11461-cov-6.680077_pt1 | contig 11461 bp, 10 predicted proteins | sample MGYA00243000_ERZ508001 | MGnify/ENA primary metagenome ERZ508001 (study PRJEB26167, sample SAMN06115479) | human gut metagenome | host: Homo sapiens | place: China:Chongqing | collected 2015-03-03... | reverse complement strand
GGCGGCCGGCGCATGCGCGCTCTGGAAGCCGTTTTTTGGCGGGTTGCGCTTCTGTTTGTTCTTATTCTTTCCCATTTTATATCGTTTTCCTTATCAGGTCAATCTTTTTTTGTGAACAATCAGCCGGGGCTGAAATGTGCGCGTTTGTCGATCGACAGGTCGATGGTGCCGGCATCGCTGGCCGTGAGCTGGGAGACCGCGCTTTGCAGCATACCGAATTTGTACTCGACATTTTCATTCGCGCCGAGGCGCACCGTGAATCGTCCGTCATAGGTGAAGCCGGGGTTGGACGCATCCGACAGGTCGATGACCGTGACCTTGGACGCCATGTCGCGCGTGAGCAGCTGGCAGAGGATCGCCGCCAGATACGTGACCTTCGGCGCATCGGCCTCACCGGCGTTGAGCACCTCGCCGACCTTCGGCTCGACCGGCGTAATGCCGTCGACCCGGGCAAGGCCGGTCAGCTCGCTCTCCGTGACGGATTTGAGCAGCTTGCAGTTCTGATCCAAAACCCAGTAACCGCCATCCGCCTGAACATAGGCCATGGCGCTGCTCTCCTGGATCGTGATGGTGACGCGGTTGGGCAGTGCGCGCGTGACCTTCGCTTTGTCCACATACGGGAGCTTGCTGAAGATGCGGCTGGCAGCCGAGAAACGGTTGATGAAAAACAGATTGTCGCCCGTGCCGATGCCGGAGGCCTCGACGACCTCCTCGGCCGTGTAGATGGAGTTGCCCACGACCTCGATCTTTGCAACACGGAAAAATACGCTCATGCCCAGGACGAGCGCCGCGCAGATCAGCAGAAAGATCAGCGGCTGCAGCAGCGACCTGCCCCGGCCGCCGGACGGGCGGCGGGGCCGGCGCGCGCGGCGCGGCCCGGGCTGCTTCGATTGTTTCATAGACAGGTGATTCCTTTCACCGCGACGCCGCGCAGCGCACATCGGCCCCAAGCGCCGACAGGCACGCATCGAAGCGGTCGTAGCCGCGGTTGATATAGCCGTTGTCGAGGATCTCGGTCTCGCCCTCGGCGGAGAGGCCGGCCACGATCATGGCCGCGCCGCCGCGCAGGTCGCTCGATGTGAGCGGCGCGCCGGTGAGCCGGTCGACGCCGGTGACATAGGCCACGCGCCCCTCGATGCTGACGGCTGCGCCCAGACGCCGGAACTCCTCGGCATGACGATAACGGTTGGTGAAGATGTTTTCGGTGAACACCGTGGTGCCCTTCGCCTTCAGGCAGGCAGCCATGAGCGGCGGCTGCGCATCCGTGGGAAAGCCCGGATACGGCTGCGTGACGACCGGCCGCGGCGCGGTGAGCCGCCCGGTCGATGTCAGGCGCACGGTGGACGCCGTTTTCATTATAGCACACCCTGCCTCGGAAAGCGAGTCCAGAACGGTCAAAAAATGGTCCGGATCGACGCCCTGCAGTTCCACATCGCCGCCGCAGGCGGCTCCGGCACACAAAATCGTCGCCGCGACGATGCGGTCCGGCATGATCGTGTGCTCCACAAACGGCTGCGGCCGGAAGCCGCTGACCGTGACCGTCGACGTGCCGGCGCCGGAAATGCGCGCGCCCAGCTTGCGCAGGTAGCACTGCAGGTCGAGGATCTCCGGCTCGCGCGCGGCGTTGCAGATGACCGTCTCCCCCGCCGCCGCGCAGGCGGCCAGCATGGCGTTTTCCGTCGCGCCGACGCTCGGAAACGGCAGCAGGATGCGCCGCCCCTTCAGATCGTGCGCGCAGCAGACGATGTCTCCGCCGCGCTCCGTGACCTCCGCGCCGAGCGCGCGCAGCGCGTCGAGGTGCAGGTTCACCGGCCGCGGGCCGAGCTCGCACCCGCCCGGCATGGACAGGCTCGCCGTTCCGAAGCGCGTGAGGATCGCGCCGAGAAAAATGACCGAGGAGCGCAGCTCCCGCATGAGATCGTGCGGGATGAAGTCGCGGTTCATGCCGCGGGAATCAATGCGCACCGTGTCCCCGTCGCGCTCCGCCGTGCAGCCGAGATGGCGCAGGATGCGCAGCGTGATCGTCACGTCCTTCAGGTCGGGCACGTTGTGCAGAACCGTCTCACTGCCGGCGAGCACGGATGCCGCCATAATCGGCAGCACCGCATTCTTGGCGCCCTGCACCTGGGTGCTCCCGGTCAGTCTGTTTCCGCCGTAAATGTGCCATATGCTCATAATCTTTCCTCCGCATAGCAAATTCATGCCATCCTATGCAGAGAAACGCGAGATTGTCATTTTGCGTGCCGGTCGGCCAGTTTCAGCACCAGATCGGCAATGCGCTCGGCGGCGTCGGAAACGCCGGCGGATTTCATGTTCTGCGCCATCTGCGCAAGCTGCGCGGGGTCGGCGAGCAGGTCGCTGACGAGGTTATACAGATCGTCTGCCGTGAACGCGCCCTCGAGCAGCACCTTCGCCCCGCCGGCGTGCTCGAGCACGCGCGCGTTGCGCTCCTGATGGTTGTTCGTGACGTTCGGCGACGGGATGAGGATCGCGGGCTTGCCGATGCACGAGAGCTCCGCGAGCGTGGACGCGCCCGCGCGGCAGAGCACGAGATCGGCCGCGTCCATGACGAGCGGCATGTCATAAATATACGGCCGCACGTCCATGCCGTGCGCGGCGAGATCGGCCGGGCACTTTTCGAGCAGGGCCGCGTGCATCTTCTCATAGCCGTTGCGCCCGGCCGAGTGGATGAGCGCAAACGGCGCGTCCGTGACGGCGGCGCGCGTGATGAACGCCGTCATGACCTCGTTCATGTACGACGCGCCGAGCGAGCCCCAGACCGACACGACCAGCGGCCTGTCCGGGTCGAGCCCGAGCTGGCGCTTGGCCTCCGCCTTGGAGCAGACCGTGAACGCGCCGCGCACCGGCGTGCCGGTGACGACGACCTTTTCCTGCTCGCTGTAGTGCTGCTTGCTCTCCTCGAAGCCGACGAGGATGCGGTCGACCGCGCCGGCAAGCATCTTCGTCGTCAGGCCGGGCACGGCATTGGATTCATGCACGACGGTGGGGATACCGAGCTGCGCCGCCGCCTTGAGCACGGGGTAGCAGACATAGCCGCCGGTGCCGATGGCGACGTCAGGCTGAAAGTCCTCGATGATCTTGCGCGCGTCCTTCGTCGCCTGCCGCGCGTTGTGCAGCGAGCGGAAGTTGTACGCGATCTCCGACGGCTTGAGGCTGCGGTGGATGTTCGTGACCTCAATGGTCACGATGTCGTAGCCCGCGCGCGGGACGAGGTCGGTCTCCATCTTGCCGTTGGCGCCGACGAAGAGGATGCCGCAGTCGGGCATCCGGTCGCGCAGGATGCCAGCGACCGCGAGCGCGGGGTTGATGTGGCCTGCGGTGCCGCCGCAGGTAAAGAGAAAATTCATAGCAATGCCTCCCAGGATCAAAAACGGAAATCGGGCAGTCCGCGCCGAAGGCCGCCGCGGGCTGCCGGATATACACTTCAAAGTCAGAAACTAGCGCGCTTTTTTCGTCGGAATGTCGCGCGAGATGCTCAGGATGATGCCCATCTCCCCGAGCTGCATGAGCAGCGCCGTGCCGCCGTAGCTGAAAAACGGCAGCGAGATGCCCGTGCAGGGGATGAGGTTCGTGACGACTGCGATGTTCAAAAACACCTGGATCGACAGCAGCGTCGTGATGCCGATGCCGACGAGGAAGCTGTAGCGGTCGGGCGAGTGCGCGGCGATCCAGTAGCCGCGGCAGATGAGCAGCGCAAACAGGATCAGGATCGCAATGGCGCCGACATAGCCGAGCTCCTCGCAGACGATGGAAAAGATATAGTCATTGTGCTCCTCGGGCAGATAGAGGTACTTCTGCCGGCTCTGGCCGAGGCCGAGCCCGAGAAAGCCGCCCGAGCCGATGGAATACAGCGACTGCACGATCTGATAGCCGGCCGCGCTCGTATCGGCAAACGGGTCGCGCCAGGACACGATGCGCTTGTGCACATAGGGCACGAATTTGGCGGCGAAAAGCAGCAGCGCGCCCGCGCTGCCCATGCCGACGAGCAGGTACGAGAGTTTGATGCCGCCGACAAACATCATCACGATCGCAAGCGCCATGATGATGATGGACGCCGACAGATGCGGCTCGAGCATCAGCAGGCCGACGATGATGACCGTGACGACCATGAACGGCACGACACCGTAGCGGAACGTCTGCATCTGCTCTTTATAGGTGCAGATCATGCTGGAGAAAAACAGCACGACCGCGATCTTTGCGATCTCCGACGGCTGAAATGTCGTAAAGCCGAGACTCAGCCACCGGCGCGCACCGTTAACGCGAGTGCCGATGTGCGGGATCCAGACGACGGCAAGCAGGAAGATGCTCACGCCCAGCACCAGCAGCGACAGACGGCGGTAGGTCACCATGCGCACTTTGGACAGCAAGATCATGGCCACAACGCCGGCCACGGCAAAGGCCGCCTGGCGCACGAAGTAATACGTCGGCGACTTGCCCTGCGCATACGCGCGGGCGAAGCTCGACGAGAGTACCATGATGACGCCGATCGTCAGCAGCAGCAGCGTGAGCACGAAAAACGGCAGGTCAAAGCTGCCGCGCTTCGGCCCGGCGGACACTTTCGCCTGGCGCGCGGGAAGTCTCAGATCGGAAATATTCATATAAGCACCTCCCTGCACCGCGGCGCGCGCCTCACACGCCGAAGCGGTGGAACACGCCGATGAACGACAAAACTGCAAACAGCACCGTCACGCCGGCAAACAGCGCCACAATCTGCGTTTCCTTCCACTTGTGGCCCGTCCAGCCGCCCATCTCGAGATGGTGGTGGAACGGGGACATTTTGAACACGCGCTTGCCGTGCGTGAGCTTGAAGTAGCCGACTTGGATGATATCCGACAGCGCCTCGATGATGTACATGATGCCGAGCGTCACAAGGATGAGCGGCATGTCGTAGGCAAAGGCCAGCGCCGCGACCGCGCCGCCGAGAAAGAGCGAACCCGTGTCGCCCATGAACACCTTCGCCGGGTGGAAGTTATAGATCAAAAAGCCCAGCAGGCCGCCGGCAATGCCGGAGGCAAACACGCCGAGGGACAAAAACCGCTCGCCCCAGAGCATGGAGATGACGGCGAAGAAGATGCACACCGGCATCGTCGTGCTCGCGGCGAGGCCGTCCACACCGTCGGTGAGGTTCACGGAGTTGACCGTTCCGACGATAACGAAGGCCGCGAAGATGACATACAGCGGCTCGGAGACCGGCACCGTCTTGTTCCAGAACGGGATGTACAGGCTGTCGAGCGCGACATAGCCGAAGCGGCGCATGAGGAAAATGAACGCCACGGCCGCCGCCAGCTGCAGCAGCAGCTTCTTGCCGGCCGTCAGGCCGAGATTCTGCTTTTTCCGGAGCTTTTCATAGTCGTCCAGAAAACCGATCGCGCCGAACACGAGCGCGAACGCCAGACAAAACAGGTGGCCGTATTCGCCCTCGGCCATGCACTCAAAGCCGACCGACAGGCACACGACCGCGATCGCGGCGATGAACATCAGCCCGCCCATGGTGGGCGTGCCCTGCTTGGACATGTGCCACGTGGGGCCGTTTTCCTTGATGCTCTGGCCCGCCTTGATGCGTCTGAGATACGGGACCAGGAAAAATCCGACGACGGCCGACACCGCAAACGCGATGACGAACGCCAGTATCAGCTTCAGTGTCATTTCTCTCTCTTCCTCTTCTCGAGTATTTCGGCGACGATCTCGCGCTCGTCCATGTGCACTTTCGTCTTGCCGATGATCTGGTAATCCTCATGGCCCTTGCCGCAGAGGATGATGACATCGCCGGGGCAGTGATTCTCGATCGCGTAGGCGATGGCCTCGCGCCGGTCGGGCCGCACGACATAGGGCGTGTGCGTCTCCTTGAGACCGGGAAGGATATCGGCGATGATCGCCTCCGGGTCTTCCGTGCGCGGATTGTCGCTCGTGACGATGACGAAATCCGCCTTCTGGCCCGCGATGCGGCCCATCTTCGGACGCTTGCCGCGGTCCCGGTCGCCGCCGCAGCCAAAGAGGAACACGAGCCGCGCGGGTGCGAACTCGCGCACCGTCGTGAGGATGTTGTCGATGGCGTCGGGCGTGACGGCGTAGTCGATGAGGATGGCGTAATCCCCGTCGGTCTCGAGCACCTCGGCGCGGCCCTTGACGGGCTTTGCCGTGTCGAGCGCGGCGGCGCAGTCGTCGAGCGAAATGCCGAGCGCGCAGGCGCAGGCAATGACGCTCAGCGCGTTGTAGACCGAGAACATGCCGGGGATGCCGAGGCGCATGCGCGCGATCGCATTGCCGTGCATGGCGACAAAGCGCACGCCCGACGCGCTCAGGCGGATGTCCTTGGCCACGAGGTCGGCGTCGTTGCGTTTGGCGGAATAGGTGTGCATCGGGCATTTGGCGTGCTCGAGCATGACGTGCGCCCAATCGTCGTCCGCGTTGACGATGCCGACGTCACTCTGCGCAAACAGCTGCGCCTTGGCCGCGGCATACGCCTCCATGGTCTTGTGAAAGTCCAGATGGTCCTGCGACAGGTTCGTGAAGATGCCCACCCGGAAGCGGATGCCCTCCACGCGGTGCAGCACGAGCGAGTGCGACGACACCTCCATGACCGCGTGCGTGCAGCCGGCGTCGACCATTCGGCGCAGGAGCTTTTGCAGCTCATAGGCGTCGGGCGTGGTGTGCTCGGTGTGCAGCACCTCGTCGCCGATGACGTTCGCGTTCGTGCCGATGAGACCGACCTTCGTGTGCAGGCACTGCTCAAGCATGTGCTTGATGAGCGTGGTGACGGTGGTCTTGCCGTTCGTGCCGGTCACACCGATCATGGTCAGCTCACGCGACGGGTTATCGAAAAATTCGCAGCAGATGCGCGAGAGCGCAAGGCGGCTGTCGGCCACGAGGATATACGGTATCTCGACCTCTGGCTTTCGCTGGCAGAGCACGACGGCCGCACCGCGCTCGGCGGCCGCGCCGATGAACCGGTGCCCGTCGGACTCATACCCGCAGACGGCGGCGAACAGGTCGCCGGGCTGCGTGGTGCGCGAGTCAAAGCTGATATCCCGGATGTCCAGTTCCGGATCGGCGGTGCATTCGCACACGTCCAGAACGGACAGCAGTCGCTTGAGTTTCATAAACGTACCTCCGTTGTTCGTCAGTATCGGCCCAGCATGCCCGAATCGCTGGTCACGAGCGTGACCTCCACGACCGTACCGTGATCGATCTGGGTGCCTGCGGCGACGCTCTGGCCGGAGATGACCTGCGCCGCGGTATCCGTGATCGAACTGCTGGTCTTGATATACAGCCCCAGTGCGGCCATGCGGTCGCGGGCTGTCTGATAGCTGAGATTGGACAGATCCGGCATCGTCTCCTTGTCGGCCGAGGGCTCTTTGCCGGCATAGAGCAGAATGGTGCTGCCGTTGGCCACGACCGCGCCGCTGCCCGGAAGCTGCGCCGTGATTGTGCTGCCATCGCCGTAGATGCGCGCCTGCAGGCCCACCTCCGCGAGCGCGGCCTTCGCCTGCTCAACGGACAGGCCCGTCACGTTCGGTACGGTCTTATCCATATGCGTCTTTTCCGTCTCGGAGTACGACGGCTCCACGCCGAGGTACGGCAGGATGTCCGCCATCATTTTGCCGACGACGGGCGCGGCCATCTGGCCGCCGCTGATATAGATGCCGGTGCTGTTGCTCGGCGTGTCGAGCAGCACGAGGATGACGATCTGCGGGTCATCCGCCGGCGCAAAACCGATGAACGAGACGATGTACTCCTTCGCGCCGCCGGCCGCGTCCTGCGCGACCTTTTCCGACGTGCCGGTCTTGCCGCCGATGCGGTAGCCGGCGACGTAGGCGTTCTTGCCGGTGCCGTCGACGGGGTCGCCGACGACCTGCTCGAGGATCTGGCGCACGGTGGCGCTCGTCTGCTCGCTCACGACCTGGCGCACCACGGTCGGCGAATTGGACACGACCGCTTCCCCGTCGCTGTTGACGATGCTCTTGACGACGTACGGCTTCATGAGATAGCCGCCGTTGACGCAGGCGCTGACTGCCGTGATGAGCTGCAGCGGCGTGATCGTAAACGTCTGGCCGAAGGAGGCCGCCGCGAGCTGGGAGAGGTTCTCCGTGTCGTAGAACGTGTTCTGGCTCCACCAGATGCTGCCGCTCTCGCCGGACATGTCGATGCCGGTCTTGGCGGTGAGGTTGCTGTCCACGTTGCTGGTCAAGTTCAGGAAGCCGAACGCCTCGGCGTACTTGTAGAAGGTGCGCGCGCCGATGAGCTGGCCGATCTGCACGAGCGCCACGTTGCACGAGTGCTGGATGGCCTGCGTCAGGTTCTGACTGCCGTGGCCGGTCGTTTTCCAGCACTTGAGCGGATCGGTACGGCCGAGCACATTCGTGCTGCCGCCGCAGTAAAACGACGAATTTTCATTGACCACGCCCTCTTCGAGCGCCATGGCCAGCGTGATGATCTTGAACGTCGAGCCGGGCTCGTAGGTGTCCGACAGGGCCTTGTTGCGCCACTGCTTCGTCTGCGCGGCGGAGAGCATCTCGGCCTTCTTGTCGGGATTCGTTTCGGCGTCGATGGCCTCCTGATCCTTGTCGCTGACCTTCTGATAGTCGTTCAGGTCAAAGTTGCCGAGCGAGACCATGCCGAGAATGGCGCCGCTGTTGGGGTCCATGGCGATGGCCGCGGCGCCATTTTGCACGTCGTAGTCCTCGACCGCCTGCTGCAGGTGCTTTTCGAGGTAATACTGGATCGTGGCGTCGATGGTCAGGTTCATGTCGTCGCCCTTTGTCTCATCGTAGTAGTCCTCGTAGTTGACAAAGAGCATATCCGTGCCGCGGTTATCCGTTGCGCGGATGATGCGCCCGGCGCTGCCGGTCAGATAGCTGTCATAGCGCTGCTCCAGGCCGTAGAGGCCGTTGTTGTCCTGCCCGACGAAGCCGATGACGTGCGCGGCCAGATTGCCGTAGGGGTAATAGCGCTTCGTGTCCGGCTCGATCTTCACGCCGGTGAGGTTGTTCTCCTTCTTGAACGCGCGCACTTTTTCCGACACTTCCGGCTCGACCTTGCGCTTGACGACCTCATACCAGCGGTCGGTATTCTTCGTCATGGCCAGGATCTTATTATAATCGACGTCGAGGATCTCGGAAAGTTCGCGCGCGATCAGCTGCGGATCTTCTTTGTTCTTGACGATCTCGGCCGGGCTGATGAAGATCGTATCGGCCGAGGCGTTCATGGCCAGGATCTTGCCGTTCGTATCGTAGATCGCGCCGCGCGAGGCCGTGATCTCCGTCGTGCGCACCTGCTGGTCGATCGCCATTTTTTCGTACTCGTCATGGTGTACGATCATGACATTGAACAGCTTGATGCCAAGGACAGCAAATGCAAGGATGCCGCACACAATCAAAAGGAAGCGTGTGCGGCGGAGCATCATGATATTCGGTGTTTTGGTACTTGCACGAAAAGGCACGCGGTTGTCCCGGCGCCCGGAAGTTTCATTCGCCATGTCTGTCTCCTTGTTCCTGCGGGGATAGTACTATCATACAGGCTGGCTTATCGAAAATATTCCAAAATGGAAGAGAAGAAATCGCCGAGGCGATCGGCAAGGCTCAGCGGTTCGGCCGCGTTCTGGTCAAGGACCACCGCCGTGTCCGTGGCGTCGCTGCTGATATAATAGAGCTGATCGCTGCGCGGCTTCTGCATGCCGAGCTCGTGGATGGCGTAATCCTCGATCTCCGTGAGGTTGAACGCGCTCTCGTAATCAATGCGCAGGCGCGTTTGCTGCTCCTGCAGCTGGGTATACTGATCCTCCAGCGCCGAGACCTCCGCCGACGCCTGCGAGAGCTGCACGCGCGCGACCAGCGACACGACGATCAGCACGGCGGCAATGGCAAAGCCGAGCACGGCCAGCGGGGCGATCGCCTGCTTGGGGGTGGGAACGGACTCCGGGACGACGGCCTCCGTCGTCCGGGGAGCGTGCGGCATCTCGACCGGCGCACTGTACCGGTATTCTTCGGCAGCCGTGCTGTGCAGGTCATACGCCGCGTTGCCGTCCATGGGCGCGGTATTGCGTTTTTTCGAAGCAGGAGATGCCATGATCAGCTCCTTTCTCAGACGCGCTCGGCAACGCGCAGCTTCGCGCTGCGGGCGCGCGGGTTACACTCCAGTTCTTCCTCGCCGGGCAGGATCGGTTTGCGGGAGACGCTGCGCAGCGTCTGCACAAAGCCGCAGGTGCACACCGGCGCCTCGCGCGGGCAGGTGCAGCCGTGCTCCCGCCGGGCGATGCCGGTCTTGACGATCCGGTCCTCGAGGGAATGAAAGCTGATGACGCACAGCCGCCCGCCGACGCGGAGCTTGTCCGGCGCAGTGTCCATCATCTCGCGCACCGCCGCCAGCTCGTCGTTCACGGCGATGCGGATCGCCTGAAAGCTGCGCTTGGCGGGATGCTGCTTTTCGCGCAGCGCCGCGCCCGGCATGGCCGAGCGGATCACATCGACCAGCTCCAGCGTGGTCGAGATCGGCCGCTGCGCCCGGGCGCGTACGATCGCCCCGGCAATGCGAGGCGCATAGCGCTCCTCGCCGTATTCATACAAAATGCGTTTGAGCTCATTCTCCGGCCACTCGTTGACGACGTTCCACGCGCTCAGGCCGCTGGTCGCGTCCATGCGCATATCGAGCGGCGCGTCGTGCATATACGAAAAGCCGCGCTGCGTCTCGTCGAGCTGCGGTGAGGAAACGCCGAGGTCAAAGAGCATGCCGTCCACGGCGTCGATGCCGAGGCGGTCGAGAATGGCGGCCGTGTCGCGGAAGTTGCCGTGCACGAGCTGCACGCGTTCCCCGAACGGGGCCAGCCGCGCGCCGGCGCGCGCAATCGCTGTCTCGTCGCGGTCGATGCCGATGAGCGTTCCGGTCGTCAGGCGGCCGGCGATCTGCTCGGAGTGGCCGCCCATGCCGAGCGTGCCGTCCACGTAAATGCCGTCGGGGCGGATGTTCAGGTTGTCGATGCATTCGTGCAGCAGCACGGGGATATGTCCGGCGTCCATCAGAAATCCAGCTCCTCCATCACGGCGGCGATGTTCTCCGGCAGCGCCTCGAGCGGGCAGATCTCATCCCAGCGCGCGCTATCCCAGAACTCCGCATGGTTGTTGCTGCCGACCACGGTGACGCTCTTGGTCAGGCCGGCGAATTCACGCAGGTGCTGCGGCAGGAGGATACGTCCCTGTCCGTCGAGATCGCAGCGGGCCGCATACGCGAACAGCGGGCGCACCTTGCGCTGCTGCAGATTGGTCATGGCCGCCGCCTTCTCGGAGATCGCCTTCCAGTTTTCCTGACTGTAGGCCGACAGGCACTTTTCGGGCGAGACCGTCACATAGAACGTGTCGCCCAGCTCTTCACGGAGCTTGGCCGGGATGAACAGACGGCCTTTGGCGTCCAGCGTGTGCTGATAGATACCGGTCATGCTGCATCCCCC
>ENA-UESJ01001381-UESJ01001381.1-human-gut-metagenome-genome-assembly--contig:-NODE-1381-length-11472-cov-21.943133_pt1 | contig 11472 bp, 6 predicted proteins | sample MGYA00243000_ERZ508001 | MGnify/ENA primary metagenome ERZ508001 (study PRJEB26167, sample SAMN06115479) | human gut metagenome | host: Homo sapiens | place: China:Chongqing | collected 2015-03-03... | reverse complement strand
CTCCTTATTATAATCTGAACCAGAATGCTTCCGAATATTACAAAGGACATGAAAACAAACTGGCTCTTTATGCTACTCACGACTGGGACATCACCGATAAATGGAATGTGTATTATGGCGCACGCTTCGAGTACCAGCGTCTGGCAGGAAAGAACCTGGCGGTATATAATGCCGAAGGCAATCCGGTAGGCCGCTTTGCCGGTTATCATATCGGGGCAGTTGCAGCCGATGGTACGAAGATAGCTCCCCGTTATTTCAGTTACAACTGGCTGAACATGGCTTTCACGGCTGCCGCCACTTATAAAATGACAAAGCAGTTTGGCTTTACCGCCGATTTCACCTACAATACCCAGCGGCCGAATATGTCGAACTTTGCTCCTGCCGAGATGCCGAATGTAGATAAGATTACGATTCCGTTGGGGCGTGCGGGTATTTATTTCAATAATGACTGGATTAGTCTGACCTCACTGTTCAGTTACATTGCCAAGACTAACAACAACTCTACCTTGAATCTGATTAATCCGAATAATGATAAGGATATTAAGGCGGCTGCATTGAGTTATGATATTGAAACAATAGGGTGGACGACGGATGCGGTGGTGAAACCTTTCAAAGGATTTGATTTCCACTTCCTGTTCACTTACCAAAGCCCGAAGTATAAGAAGTATGAAACGGGAGTGACCTTTAGTGACGGGACAACATCGGGTATCAATGCCACCGGCAATATCGTTACCGAAATTCCGAAGGTGCTGATTGAGCTGGACCCTAGTTACAACATTACCAAAGACTTGAAGGTATGGGCCAGTTTCCGTTACTTCAGCAAGACGTATGCAAATATTAAAAATGCTTATTATTTCAACGGCCGTTGGGAAACATTCGGTGGAATAAACTGGAATGTGAACAAACATCTGTCCTTAAGCGGAACTGTGATAAACTTCTTGAACCAGACCGGGGCGAAAGGAAGTATTTCGGGAGCCGAGCTGGTAGATAAGGAGAATGCGGCGGCATATAACGGCGCATGGATGGCAGGCAGCTATATCCGTCCGTTCACCGTAGAATTTGCGGCGAAAATAACATTCTGATTCAAGAGGGATTTAATTCTTCTTTATGGTGGAAAAGTAACATTTATACATAAGAATGAAACAAATGTTTCAGCCGGTAAGGCAGGTTTCCGTTAACTTTGCCGATAACGAAAAACAATCAAACAAAACTTTTAATATCCTATACTTCATGAAAACAAATCTTGTTAACCTTGCATTAGGTTTAGCCTTTACAGGAGGCGCTGTTTCTTGTCAGTCACAAAAAAATGACCTGGTTTTCGAACATCAGGGAGATACGGTGACAATCGTACATATTGCCCGTCCCGCTAAATATTTGTTGCTTCCGATTCAGGAGAGCAGCAAGGAAGGACTGGTAAGGCTGGATACTGGGAGCCCCGCAGATACCGATATGGATGTGCGTCTGGCTACAGACAGCGTTGAATATTATGTTCCGTTTGCCTTGCCTCAGGGAAGTGAGGAAGCTACTGTCATTATAAAGAAGGTGGAGGCAGATGCGCTGTGTTGGGACAGCATCCGGGTTTCGGATACATTTGATACGGCAAACAGGGATAAGTTCCGTCCGGTTTATCATCACACTCCGCTTTATGGCTGGATGAATGATGCTAACGGACTGGTTTATAAAGACGGTGAATATCACCTTTATTTTCAATATAATCCATACGGCTCCGTATGGGGAAATATGCACTGGGGACATTCCGTGAGCAAGGATTTGGTTCATTGGGAGCATCTTGACCCGGCGATTGCCCGTGATACATTGGGGCATATCTTTTCGGGAAGTGCCATTGTGGATAAACATAACAGCGCAGGCTACGGTGAAAATACAATTGTCGCTTTTTATACTTCGCACCGTAATATACCCGGTGGGCAGAGCCAGGTGCAAAGTATGGCATACAGTACGGACAACGGGCGTACTTATACGAAGTATGAACAGAATCCGGTTCTTACTCCGTTTGACGGACTACAGAATTTCCGTGACCCGAAGGTCTTTTGGTATGAACCCGAACAGAAATGGATTATGATTGTCAGTGCGGACAAGAATATGCGTTTTTATTCGTCTGCCAACTTGAAGCAATGGGAATACATGAGTGAGTTTGGAGAAGGATTTGGTCCTCAGCCCAATCAGTTCGAATGTCCGGATTTCATCCAACTGCCTGTAGATGGTGACCGGACCAGGATGAAATGGGTGATGATTGTCAATATCAATCCGGGATTTGTCTATGGAGGCAGCGGTACGATGTATTTTACAGGCGACTTTGACGGGCATCAGTTTGTATGTGATACGAAACCCGAGGTGGTGAAATGGCTCGACTGGGGAAAAGACCATTATGCCACTGTTTGTTTCTCGAATACCGGCGACCGTGTCATTGCCGTACCTTGGATGAGCAACTGGCAGTATGCTAACTATACTCCTATACAACAGTTCCGCAGTGCCAATGCTTTGCCGCGTGAGCTGAGTCTGTATACGGGAGAAGACAAACAGCTTTATCTGAGTGCCGCACCGGTAAAGGAAACGGAGCACTTGCGGAAAGATTCTAAAAAGCTGGATGATTTTACAGTAAATGGCGAGAAGCGTTTAGAAACACTTTTTGAAAATAACGACGGCGCTTTTGAACTGGAATTGCAACTGGTGTCGGCTGGTAAAGAGGCTGGTTTTGAATTGCTGAACAGTTTGGGTGAGAAGGTGAAGATTTATTTGGACGCTTCGGAGGGACGTGTGGTAATGGACCGTGCGGAAAGTGGTATTGTAGATTTTGGCAAGAAGGTAAAACCGCATGATTTGGATACTGAAGAAAGTTATGCTCGTTATAAAGAGGTTACGGTGAATTATAAAAATGATTTTGCTTTGGGGACTTGGGCTCCGATAAACACCGCGAAGGCACATAAAATTCAAGTTTTTGTGGATAATGGAAGTGTGGAGTTGTTTGTTGACGGTGGCCGCGTTGCCATGACTAATCTGGTATTCCCGAATGAACCTTATAACTCTTTGCGTTTTTATAGTAAAGGAGGAGAGATGAAGATTTCAAATTTCACAATATATAAGTTAGGTTTGTAAACTAAGTATAAAGCCATGAATAGCAATAAAAATCTGTATGCCAAATTAATTCCGGTGATGCTGTGTTTCTTCGCCATGGGATTTGTAGACCTGGTGGGGATTGCATCGAATTATGTAAAAGCGGATCTGGATCTGACAGACTCTCAAGCCAATATATTTCCTTCCTTGGTCTTCTTCTGGTTCCTGATTTTCTCCGTACCTACAGGTATTCTGATGAATAAGATAGGGCGTAAGAAGACAGTTCTTCTGAGTCTGATTGTCACTTTTGCCTCTTTGCTGCTCCCTATATTCGGCGACGGCTATACGCTTATGTTGATTTCTTTCTCTTTACTGGGTATCGGTAATGCATTGATGCAAACCTCTTTGAATCCGTTGCTGAGTAATATTATTGCGGGGGAAAAGTTGGCAAGTACATTGACTTTCGGTCAGTTTGTAAAAGCTATTGCTTCCTTTCTTGCCCCTTACATTGCCATGTGGGGAGCGATGCAGGCTATTCCTACTTTCGGGCTTGGCTGGCGGGTATTATTTCCTGTTTATATGGTGATAGCCGTTTTTGCCATCGTGTTGTTGGGGCTGACCCCTATTGAGGAAGAGAAACCCGATAAAGCGTCCGGCTTCAAAGCGTGCTTTTCCTTGTTGGGAAAACCGTTTATTCTCTTGTCTTTCATTGGGATCATGTGCCATGTCGGTATTGATGTCGGTACGAATACAACGGCTCCTAAAATCTTGATGGAGCGTTTGGATATGACATTGGCTGAGGCCGGTTTTGCGACAAGTCTTTATTTTATTTTCCGTACGGTGGGTTGCTTCCTCGGAGCCTTTATCTTGCAAAAGGCTTCTGCAAAGTCTTTCTTTGCTCTCAGTGTCGTGTTCATGTTGCTGGCAATGGTGGGATTATTTATATTCCATTCGGAAACAATTATTTATATTTGCATTGCCATGATTGGTTTCGGTAACTCCAATGTGTTCTCTATTATATTCTCGCAGGCATTGTTTGCCATGCCCGAAAAGAAAAATGAAGTTTCCGGATTGATGATTATGGGGCTGTTCGGCGGTACGGTATTTCCGTTGGCCATGGGAGTTGCCAGTGATGCCATGGGGCAGAGTGGCGCTGTGGCGGTGATGACTGTCGGAGTTATCTATTTGTTGATGTATACCTTGAAAATAAAGAAATGATTTTAATTGTAAACAGTAAATAATATCATGAATCAAATCATCGTAGGAATGGGTGAGGCACTATGGGATGTGCTGCCCGAAGGAAAGAAAATTGGTGGTGCTCCGGCAAACTTCGCTTATCATGTGTCACAATTCGGTTTTGACAGCCGGGTGGTCAGTGCGATTGGCGATGACAAGCTGGGTAATGAGATACTTGAGAATTTTGATGGCAAGAACTTGAAGTATCAGATAGAGAAAGTGCCTTATCCCACAGGAACCGTACAGGTGGAACTGGACCCTAATGGGGTACCTATGTATGATATAAAAGAAGGGGTGGCTTGGGATAATATACCTTTTACACCTGCTTTGGAGGAGTTGGCAAAGAATACCCGTTCCGTATGCTTCGGCTCGTTGGCACAGCGTAGTGTGGTTTCAAGGGAAACAATCAACCGTTTTCTGGATGTGATGCCCGAAGGAGAAGGACAATGTAAAATTTTCGATGTGAATTTGCGCCAAGGTTTCTATACGAAGGAGATTCTTTGCAACTCGATGAAAAAATGTAATATTTTAAAGATTAATGACGAGGAGTTGGTCACAGTGAGCCGTATGTTCGGTTATCCCGGCATAGACTTGCAGGATAAATGCTGGATTCTGTTGGCGAAATATAATCTGAAGATGTTGATTTTAACGTGTGGTGTCAATGGCAGTTATGTCTTTACTCCGGGTGAGATTTCATTTGTAGAGACTCCGAAGGTGGAGGTGGCCGATACGGTAGGTGCGGGCGATTCGTTCACGGCGACTTTTGTAGCTGCTATTTTGAAGGGAAAGCCGGTTGCCGAGGCGCATAAACTGGCTGTTGAGGTTTCTGCATACGTATGTACGCAAAACGGGGCTATGCCTGAGTTGCCGGCTCGTTTAAAGAATGAGTTGATTTAAATTTTAATGGTTGCGGATACTCATTCAAATTGGATTGGAAATCATATTGTCTGAGGCTGTATCGCGAAGAACCTGTAAATACAAAGTAGATGTAATCAGGTTCTTCGCGATGTTCTTTTTTTACTTTCTCTTGCAGATGTTTGTTTTATTAGCGGTTACCTTTTATCTTTGTTATCTATAAATACCTTGAGGAACATGAAAAAACATCTTTTGTTTTTGATTTTATGCCTTATGGGAATTCTGACATCGTGCAGTCAGAAACATACGCGCTATTACATTGGTGTTTCACAATGTAGTGATGACGAATGGCGGCATAAAATGAATCATGAAATTGTACGTGAAGCCTTGTTTTATGATGGGGTGGAGGTGGAGATCCGTACCGCGAAAGATAATAGCCGGAATCAGATAGAAGATATCAACTATTTTATTAACAGGAAAGTTGATTTATTGATTGTCGCTCCGAATGAGGCGGCGGCTGTCACTCCTGTTGTGGAGAAGGCATACGGGCTGGGAATACCTGTTGTGGTAATTGACCGTAAGATTTTGTCGGACCGTTATACGGCTTTTGTGGGCGCTGATAATTATGAGATTGGCAAAGATGTGGGACAATATATTGTGAACCGTTTGGGTGGAAAAGGGAAGATTTTGGAGATAACGGGACTGGAAGGTTCCACTCCGGCTATGGAGCGTCATAGAGGATTGGCGGATGCCTTGAAGGCAGAGCCTGGAATAGAAATTGCCGCCAGCGTGGACGGAGCCTGGCTGCAAAGTGTGGCTGGGGAGAAAATGGATTCCATACTTCAAGACAATAAGGATATAAATCTGGTTTTTGCCCAAAATGACCGCATGGCTGTCGGGGCTTATTTGTCGGCCAGACAGCGACAGTTGGAAAAGGAAATGTTGTTTGTCGGTATTGATGCGTTGCCTGGCAAGGGGTATGGAGTGGAGCAGGTACTGGAAGGGGTGTTGGATGCCACTTTTATTTACCCTACCGGAGGAGATAAAGTGATGCAGGTGGCGATGGATATTTTGGAGAAGCGTCCGTATGAACGGGATACTAAGTTATCAACAGCCCTTGTTGATAAAACGAATGCCCGTGTCATGCAGTTGCAGACAGACCACATTGCCGAACAGGACGGAAAGATAGAACGGCTGAATAATCAGGTGGACGAATATTGGTCAAGATACTCTGCCCAGACCATGTTTCTGTATGCATGTCTGATTATCCTGTTACTGTTTGCTGCCTTATTGGCGATCATCGTCCGTGCGTATTGGACAAAGAACCGGATGAACATGGAGTTATCCCGCCAAAAGAAACAATTGGAGGAACAACGCGACCAACTGATCAGCCTCTCCAAGCAGTTGGAAGAGGCGACTCATGCCAAACTGGTCTTCTTTACGAATGTTTCTCATGATTTCCGTACTCCGCTTACTTTGGTTGCCGATCCGGTGGAACAGCTTTTAGAGGATAAAGACTTGACCTCTAAGCAACGATCCTTATTGAAAGTGGTACATAAGAATGTGAATATTCTGTTGAGGCTGGTCAACCAGATTCTTGATTTCCGTAAGTATGAAAATGGTAAACTGGAGTTGGTGAGAACCAATATGGACCTGCGTGCGCAATTACAGGAATGGAGCCATGCATTTCAAACATTGGCTTTGAGAAAGCATATCCATTTTGTTCTGGACGTGAACGATGACCGGACAGACTGTCTGATGGCGTTGGATGCCGAAAAGATGGAACGTGTCTATTTTAATTTATTGTCCAATGCGTTTAAGTTTACTCCGGAGAATGGAACTATCACTGTCACACTTTCTACTTTAATAAAGGAGGAAAATAGAAGATATGTCCGTCTGGTAGTTGCTGATACCGGTTCGGGAATCTCTGTCCGGCACATCCGGCATATTTTCGACCGCTTTTATCAGATGGATGTGAACCATGCGGGCTCAGGTATTGGTCTTGCTTTGGCAAAGGCTTTTGTCGAGTTGCACGGCGGGGTGATAACGGTGGACAGTGTGGAAGGAAAAGGAACAGTGTTTACGGTGGATATTCCTATGGAGATAGTGGAGGGGCAGTCTGTAGATCGGATACAGGAACCGCACACTACACAGCCGACGGTGGTGGAGGAATTGGAGGAGACGGAAACAGAAGAACGGCTTCCGGATGAGAATAAGGAATGCATCTTGATAATTGACGATAATGCGGATGTACGTGGCTATGTGAAATCATTATTGAAAGAGGAATATACGGTGATAGAGGCTGCCGACGGACATGCCGGATTAAAGAAAGCTATGAAATATGTGCCTGATGCCATTATCTGTGATGTGATGATGCCGGTGATGGACGGATTGGAATGTTGCAGGAAGCTGAAAATGGAATTACAGACTTCTCATATTCCGGTGATGTTGCTTACTGCCTGTTCTTTGGATGAACAGCGGATACAGGGGTTTGAATGTGGAGCGGATTCTTATATTTCCAAACCTTTTAATTCCAAATTGTTACTGGTGCGTCTTCGGAATCTGATTGATAACCATAAGCGGTTGAAACAGTTTTTCGGAGATAAGATTACTTTGTCTAAAGAGTCTGTAAGCGAGGTGGATAAAGGATTTGTGGAGCGCTTCAGAGAGCTGATAGAAGCAAATTTGACAGATTCTGAGTTAAGTGTGGAAGAATTAGGCAGTAAGATGGGATTAAGCAGGGTGCAGCTTTATCGTAAGATTAAGGCACTTACCAATTATTCTCCCAATGAACTGGTGCGTATTGCCAGATTAAAGAAAGCTGCTTCTTTGTTGGCTTCTTCTGAGAAAACCATATCCGAGATAACGTATGAGGTAGGTTTTACATCTCCTTCTTATTTTACCAAGTGTTACAAGGAATATTTCGGAGAAAGTCCTACGGATTTCTTGAAACGCAGAGGATAATTGTGGGGGCGGACACGCAGCTCCGCCCCTACAAGGAATACTTTAAATCAGTGTTGATAAATCTTTTTCGGCTACAAAAGAGAGATTATTAAGAATAATCACTTCCCTTGCTCTGTCCGGATTGTCTGTCCGGAAAATCAAGATGCCTTTATTCCCTAACAGGAAGGAATACAGATAAGTAATGCCTATTTGGGCTTCACTGAAAATGGTGATGGCGTCTGCCGCCCGCCCCGGCTGATTGTCTAGTGTGATGGCGAACACATCGGAGAGTGCCACGGAGATTCCTGCCTCTTTCAGCGTCTCGTATGCGCGTTTGGGTTCCGAGCAGATGATACGGTAAATGCCATACTCTACTGTATCGGCAATGGTAGAGGCAATCAGCTGTATGCCTGCTTCTTTCAATAAGTTCAATACTTTCTGTAGTGTCCCCGATTTGTTTTCGATGAAGACGGATAATTGTTGTATAGTCATAAACTTATTTTTTAAAAGGTTTTACGTAAGTCTTTCACACGGACTGCTTTACCTTCCGATTTAGGCAGTGCTCCTTTGGGTACCAGTTTCACACGTGGGGTAACCAATATCTCATCTTTCAGTTGGCGGGTAATTTCCCGGGTCAATGCTTGCAGGCGTCCATAGTCATCGGTGAACAGTTGGCTCAATTCCACTTCTACAGTCATTTCGTCATTAGATTCGGCGGTTTCGAGTGTGATCAGATAGTCACTGCCCAATTCTTTGAATTGCAATAAAATCGTTTCAATCTGAATGGGGAAGATATTGACCCCTTTCAGGATAATCATATCGTCGCTGCGCCCTTTCATCCTGTCCAGACGTTTGTGATGGCGGCCGCAGGGGCATTCCCCCGGCAGAATGCGGGTCAGATCACGGGTACGGTATCTCAATAACGGCATCGCCTCGCGGTTGATGGTGGTCAGTACCAGTTCGCCCACTTCACCTTCGGGCACAGGTTCCAATGTGTCGGGGTCGATGATTTCTACGATATAATAGTCTTCCCATATATGCAATCCGTTTTGTTCCTGGCATTCAAAAGCCACACCGGGACCGCACATTTCGGACATGCCGAAAGAGTTGTAGGCTTTTACACCCAGCATATCTTCGATGCGGCGGCGTTGTTCTTCGGAATGAGGTTCCGCTCCTATGATCAATGTTCTCAATTTGGTGTCACGACGCGGATCAATCCCCATTTCCTGCATTACCTCGTACATACGGGCTGCGTAACTGGGAATGGCGTGCAAGGCGGTGGTTCCGAAATCGGAGATGAATTTCAACTGGCGTTTGGTGTTTCCGGCAGCGGCAGGTACAGTCAGCATTCCCAGCCTTTCAGCACCATATTGAAAGCCCAGCCCGCCGGTGAACATTCCATAGCCGGAAGAGTTCTGGAAAATATCTCCCGGACGTAATCCTACCATATAAAGACAACGGGCCACTGCATTAGCCCATTCGTCAAGGTCTTTTTGGGTATGCAGAATGACAGTGGGATTTCCGGTTGTTCCACTGGATGAGTGAAGGCGGACTGTTTTTTCCAAAGGTACGGACGCCAGTCCGAAAGGATAAGTGTCACGTAGATCTTGTTTGGTGGTAAACGGGATTTTCTGTAAATCATCCAATGAACGGATATCTTCCGGACTCAGATGATTTTCGGCAAACCGTTGTTTATAGAAAGGGGAATTCATGCAATGGCGGACAGTCTTTTGCAGTCGTTCCAATTGTAGTTTCTCAATTTCGGGTCGTGTCAGGGTCTCTAACTCTTTGTGTAAATACATAGCATTTCCTGTTTAGTTGGTTATCAGTCCGACAAAAATAGAAAAAAATATAATGCGGTTGGGAATAAGCTGACAAAATATGTATCTTTGGAGGATTTTAATTTGAAAATGTGATGAAAAAGACATTGTTTGTAATAGGTATGCTGTTATGTGGGCTTTCATTGTACGCTCAGGATATGAAAACTCTTTTTATTGCCATGCCCGATTCGGTGGCTCCTTTATTGACAAAGGTAAATCGTGAGGATTGTGTGGATTTTCTGGCAAGCAATATGAAAGCGGAAGTGAAAAATCGTTTTGGCAAAGTATCTGAACTGAAAAGACTGACGGATGATTATTTGTTTCTGCAAACCACCGGAAGTAGTTCTATGGAAATGAAACTGTTACCCTTGAATGATTCTGTAAAGGTGATTTGTGTAGTGAATACTGTTTGCGGTCCGGCTTGTGATAGTGAAGTTCGTTTTTATAATACGGACTGGCAGCAACTGGCGAAGGAGGATTTTATTCAGCTTCCCTCCGTCGGGGCTTTTTATCTGCCGGTGGATACGCTGACCGATGAGGCTTATGCCGCGATTAGAGAGAAGGCGGATATGGAGTTGGTGAAAGCCGCTTTATCAGAAGACAAACCTATTATTTCTTTTACTTATACTACTCCGGATTATCTGGCAAAGACGGAACGGGAAAAATTGGTTGTATACATCAGGAAAGAACCTGTAGTGTATGAATGGAAGGGGGGAAAGTATAATGATGTATCTTTGAAATAAAGGTGGATACGTATGATAAAATAAAAGGCTGCAAATACCATGAGGCGGGGGGATATCAAATGATTTTCAAGGACTATTACAAAATACTAGGATTAGAAACAAATAAAGTTAGCGTAGAAGAAATAAAAATAGCATATAGAGAACAAGCAAAAAAATATCATCCAGACTTGAATGCTGGGGACAACAGATATGAAGAACGTTTAAAAGATATAAACGAAGCGTATAAGAATTTGTCTGATGCAAATACAAGAAGAAAATATGATAGAATGTGGTATTCTCGTATAGGAAGAAAAAAGAACAAAGCCACAAAACAACAAGAAGCAAAAAAGACAGCCACAAGAAGCGAGATTTTAAATGTGTTATTTGGCATAGACCGTAATAATGATGAAAAAGAACCAGCAAAACAAAGAAAATCAAAAGTACCAGTTCAAGGTGAAGACGTTGAAACCGAAATACCAATAACAATATATGAAGGTTTTTTTGGTCAAACCAAGAAAATTTCTTTACGTACAATTAATGGTAAAATGAAAAACTTTGAAATAAATATCCCTGCTGGAATCAGAAACGGAGAAAAAGTTAGATTAATAGGTCAAGGAAAACCCGGTGAAAATGGCGGAAAAAATGGAGATTTACTTATAAAAATAAATATTGAAGAAAATAAAATATTTAAATTATATGGAAGTGATTTGTGTACAGATTTAAAACTTTCACCTTGGGAAGCAGCATTAGGAACAAGAGTTGATTTAAAAACAATTGATGGAGAAACAAATCACTTCCATATAATTTAAATATTTTATTTTCTT
>ENA-UESJ01001379-UESJ01001379.1-human-gut-metagenome-genome-assembly--contig:-NODE-1379-length-11485-cov-3.838184_pt1 | contig 11485 bp, 9 predicted proteins | sample MGYA00243000_ERZ508001 | MGnify/ENA primary metagenome ERZ508001 (study PRJEB26167, sample SAMN06115479) | human gut metagenome | host: Homo sapiens | place: China:Chongqing | collected 2015-03-03... | reverse complement strand
GGCTGCCTGTTCGTCTACATGGACGGTTCCTACATCTTCCAACTCTTCATTAATCACTGCGAAAGAGGCATTCTTTCGTTGCAGTTGTCCATCGGGCGAAAACCAAACTTTGACTACCGAAGGACTACAAAGCTGTAACTGCAACGCAGCACTGTCCGTCAGGTGAAAAGTCACCTGACGGCCTTGTTGTGTAAAAGAAGTGCATGTGCGCGCTGCACTTTCCGCCCACACCAATGTCGGGAATACCAAACACAACGCCCATACCCAAAATTTATATCTCATCTTCATACTTATCATTTTAGTTATTCTATCTACAGCCGCTTCATGCATTATTGCTCATATAGTAAATTAAGGCACGGATTACACGGATTAACGCTGTTGTTTTACATACTCCATCATTCTAAAAACCGTGAAATCCGTGTAATCCGTGTAATCCGTGCCTTTTTTGTGCTCGTTTTTTTTGTTTATGGTCTTTGTTATCTGATTAAATTTCCATATCTTGCCAATCTTTATCAATTGGCTTTGCGAAATACTTCATTAACTAATACGAATCTATATTATGACTAAACAACTAGCCCAGTATTCAGTTCCCGCTGAAAATTCACGTGTTATCCGTGTTTTCCTTTCGTCAACGTTCAGAGACATGGAGATGGAACGTTCTGCATTAGTCAAACTCTTTAAGGGTTTGCAAGTGAAGGCTGCCAGCCGTGGTGCCACCATTTCATTGGTTGATTTGCGTTGGGGAATCACAGAAGAAGATGCGAAAAGCGGCAAGGTTGTTGAAATATGTCTGAAAGAGATCGTTAACTCCCGGCCTTTCTTCATTGGTATGGTAGGCGACCGCTATGGATGGTGTCCCAGTTATGAAGATTTATCTCAAACTCTTAATGACAGCTTGGAATATCGTTGGATAGAAGATGACTTGAATCATCATTTGAGTGTGACGGAAATTGAAATGCAGTTTGGTGTACTGCGCAATCCCAATCCGTTACATGCCTATTTCTATATAAAACAGTCGGCAGATGATGAACTGTCTTGCCCTGAAGAGGAGTCTCTTAAACTGAAACGTCTGAAAGAGAGTATTTTGCAACAGGATCGTTATCCTGTGCAGGAGTATGATTCGCCCGATCAGTTGTGTAACCTTGTGGAAGCTGCTTTCACGGAATTGCTTGAACGAGAGTTTCCGGATGTACTGACCGTTGAAGATAATCAAGCATTGCAAGAACAACTGACGCGCAATGAACTCTTATTCAATTATCACCCAATACCTGAAGCAGATCAGGCGTTTGCTGATTTTTTGGCGGCGGATGAACAGCGGTGCCTGGTGGTAACGGGCGGTTGCGGTCTTGGCAAGAGTGCTTTGTTGGCTCATTGGAGCGATTTGGTGAACAATGATATGCCGATGATTCCTATCTATCATCGCTTGGATAGTACTACATTGTCTTCTTATCCGGAAACGTTGGCGAGAATGTTAGCTTCCAAATGCCAGAACGCACTCAAGCATCAATCTTTGGGTGAAGAAAATTTGTTCGCGGCGGAAGTATCAAAAGAACTGGACTCGACCCAAAGCACTGCCAAATCCATCATGGACGCCGTGAGAAACTCGGTTTTGATGGGAGATGCTGGCTTGAACATTTTTTCAGGGAACACACTTCGAAACCTCAAGGAGATTGAAGAAGATTTGAATTCTATCCAAAAGTTCAGTCAGTTGTGGAGTGCGCTGGGTGCATCAAGATACCCTATCATTCTGTTGATTGATGACATCAGTTATCTGAATCCGACTGAAGCATCCCTGTTTTCTTTATTTGCATCTATTCCCCCGAACGTGAAAGTCGTGTTGAGCTTTTCGGCGTCATCCACTGCTTACCTGCCCTTTGTTCAGAATGGCTGCGCTCATTTCCAGTTGAATGGCTTTTCACAGGCGGATGCCAAGTCGTTCTCAAAGCAATATTTGTCTACTTACTCCAAGGCTTTGTCTGCACAGCAGGAAGATATTCTTGCTTCGTGGGTGCTGGCTAAACAACCGCGCTGTTTAAGTGTATTGCTCAACGAGCTGGTTTCGTTCGGTCAGTACGATGCTCTCAATGAATATATGCGTGGATATTGCCGGCTCAATGAGGTTGGGCAATTCTATGACAGTGTGCTACGGCGTTTGTCGGCTGATTATGGTTCCGAAGAGATTGGAAGAACGCTTCTGATGCTTTCACTTACTTTAGAAGGATTTACCGAAGATGAAGTGAAGAGCATGGCAGACATTAATCAGATACTTTGGTCGCAGTTGAGAGTGGAAATGAGCAGCTGGCTCACCAACAAAGGAGGACGATATTGCATTGGTGACACACAAATGGTAGAGGCGATCGAACGCTATTTCGCTCAAGATGACGAATGTATAGATGATAGTCGCCATGAAATTATTTCCGCTCTGCTGGATGAGGAAGAAATCCTTTCCCATCCGTTGACTTTTGCCGATTATAACTATCGCATGAAACAGTTCTGCTACCATGATTCGTATCGCTATAAAGTGGAGATTACCTATCAATGCTACAAGATGCAAGAATGGGATATATTGAAGGATTGGATTTGTGATGTGGAGATTTTCGAGATTCTGTATCGCACGAATCGTTCTTTGTTGGAAGATAGCTGGAAGGCGATCATGAACGACAATCCTGAAGTTACGCCTGAAGTCTATGCCGAATTGGACTTTGATGAGATCGATTCTTTTTTAATTCCTGTCATTGCTAATGATATGGCTACTTTCTTGAGCAGTTCTTTCCATCTGACGAAGGCGGCAGCTGCTGTGAGTGAGAAGAGTATGGAAGGTGCTGCCATGCCACTCATTGCCAAGTCGGTATTGAAGATGAATGAGGGATGCCGATATGCCCGTAATGAAGAATACGAAACGGCATGCGACTGTTTCCTGAAAGCATTGGTGATGCAGGAAAACATTGTACCGACTCCGGAACTGGAGATTGCCAACACCTGCCGAAATCTAGCTCTGGCATATTACTACAATGAGCAATACAATGAAGCAGTGATCTATCTGAATAGGGCGCTTGATTATCATGCGGCTTCTGCTGACGAGAAGAGTCAGGCAGAAGTCATTGAACTTTCCGAATATCTGGCTTATTGTGATTACTATAAGGATGAGGAAGAGAGTGCTGCCGAGAAATTCCGGAAAGTAGCTGAAATGCACGAGTCGTTGAATGGCAGACTGTCCGGTGGAGTGGCTAAATGTTTGCGTATGCAGGGTAAATGTCTTTATTATATCAAACGATACGATGAAGCATGGATGCTGATGAATCAGGCGTTGGACATTGCTATACAGATAGATAATAAAAAACAGATCGTCGCTTGTCATAAACAGTTGTATTATCTATGCAGGGAATTCAAACGGATGATGAATGAACGTGGCGATGAGCAGGCGTCTACTTTATTCTTCCGTGAGTCTCTTCTGCATGAAATGTATTTCAGCGAAAAACCGCGTCTGGCGGAACTGACTGTCCGATATGAGGCATTGAGATGTGATATTATGCAGCAGTATTACATGAATAAAGACTATGATAACGTGATTCGTATTGCAACGTCTTTGGATTTTCACGATGATACTGACCCTAATGCTTCCTGTCTGGTATATTATTACAAAGCACAGGCTTATGTGAAGTTGGAGAATTATCCAATGGCGAAAGAGGCTTTCTTCAGAGAGTTCGAACTGCGAAAGAAGTATTTGGGATGGGAGGAAGAAGATACGATTCTGGCTTGTCAGAACTTAGGGGTTTTGTACAGCTTTTGTAATGAACGGGAAGAGGCGCTGGCTTGTTTCCGTGAGGCGTACGGTCATGAAGTGAAAAAGAATGGCGAGGATTCTGAAATGGCGCAAAAGCTACTTCAATATATCAGCGTGGTTGAATCATAACGGAGGCATACTTCCCTTTTTTGTTAACTTTTACATTCCTGCTATACGGAAATCGACTTTATTTCCTTACATTTGCAGATATAAACTATCAACAGAAAGAAGAATGTCTAAATATCCCCTTTTAGGAATGACTCTTGTAGAGCTTCAATCATTGACAAAAAGACTGGGTATGCCCGGCTTTGCTGCCAAGCAGATTGCATCCTGGCTTTACGAAAAGAAGGTAGCCTCGATTGATGATATGACTAATTTGTCATTGAAACACCGGGAGTTGCTCAAGCAGAACTATGAGGTGGGAGCGGAAGCTCCGGTAGATGAAATGCGCTCTGTAGATGGTACGGTGAAGTATCTTTATAAAGTGGGTGAGAACCATTTTGTAGAGTCGGTTTATATTCCGGATTATGACCGGGCAACGTTGTGCGTGTCGTCACAAGTAGGTTGCAAGATGAACTGTAAGTTCTGTATGACCGGTAAACAGGGGTATACCGCTAACCTGACCGCCAGCCAGATCATGAATCAGATTCATTCGCTGCCGGAACGGGACAAACTGACTAATGTCGTAATGATGGGAATGGGCGAGCCGCTCGATAACCTGGATGAGGTATTGAAAGCATTGGAACTACTGACCGCTACCTACGGTTACGCATGGAGTCCGAAACGTATCACGCTTTCTACAGTCGGGCTACGGAAAGGATTGCAGCGTTTTATTGAAGAAAATGACTGTCACCTTGCCATCAGCCTTCACTCTCCGCTGACCGTTCAGCGTGCTGAATTAATGCCGGCGGAAAAGGCGTTTTCAATCACCGAAATGGTGGAACTGTTAAAAAACTATGATTTTAGTAAACAACGTCGACTTTCGTTTGAATATATTGTTTTTAAAGGGCTCAATGATTCGCAGGTCTATGCCAAAGAGTTGCTGAAACTTCTTCGCGGGCTGGATTGCAGGGTGAATCTGATTCGTTTTCATGCCATACCGGGGGTAGACCTCGAGGGGGCGGACATGGATACGATGACCCGTTTTCGTGATTATCTGACGTCACACGGACTTTTCACCACTATCCGTTCATCCAGGGGCGAAGATATTTTTGCCGCTTGCGGTATGCTGTCGACAGCGAAACAGGAGAAAAATAATGAAAGTTAATATATAAAACCGAACATCATGAAAAAGTACTCTTTTATTTTATGCATCGCTTTGGTAGCCTTTGTCGTTGCATCTTGTGGTCTGAAAGGAAATCACACCTCTAGTGGTCGTGCTTACGAGCTTTTGGTTGTAGTAGATCACGGTGTTTGGGATCGTGCTGCCGGAAGGGCTTTACATGATGCGCTCGATGCTGATATGCCCGGTTTGCCGCAGTCGGAACCTTCTTTCCGGATTATGTATACTTCGCCGAAAGATTATGATTCTACGCTGAAGTTGATACGTAACATTATTATTGTAGATATACAGGATATATATACGAAAGCCTCGTTCAAATATGCGAAGGACGTGTATGCCAATCCGCAGATGATATTGACTATCCAGGCTCCGAACGAAGAAGAGTTTGAGAAGTTTGTGGAAGAGAACAAAAAGACGATTGTCGACTTCTTTACCCGCGCGGAAATGAACCGTCAGATTACGTTCCTGGAAGGGAAGCATAGTAACTTCATTTCGCAGAAAGTGGACAGTTTGTTCGGATGCGACATCTGGGTGGATGCCGAACTGGCTAATTCAAAGACCGGGGATGATTTCTTTTGGGCCTCTACCAACACAGGTAGTGCCGACCGTAACTTTGTGATGTACTCTTATCCGTACACTGACAAGGATACGTTTACCAAAGAATATTTTGTGCACAAACGTGACTCCGTGATGAAAGCCAATATCCCCGGATTCAAGGAAGGCGTTTATATGTCGACCGATAGTTTGCTGACCGATGTCCGTCCGATCAATGTACAGAACAGCTACACAATGGAAGCACGTGGCCTGTGGCGTATGAAGGGCGACTTTATGGGTGGCCCGTATGTATCTCATACTCGTCTGGACGAGAAAAACCAACGAATTATAACAGCAGAAATATTTGTTTATTCACCTGATAAAATGAAACGCAACCTGGTACGCCAGATGGAAGCATCTCTGTATACACTGAAACTTCCGAATGAGGTTCAGCAGAATCAGATTCCATTGGGAGAAGTATCTAAGGAAGCGGAACAAACTAATAAATAAAAACATGGAAGATAACAAGATAAGGATAGGTATCACCCAAGGAGATATTAACGGGGTGGGCTATGAGGTGATTCTTAAGACATTTTCCGACCCTACGATGTTGGAACTATGTACTCCGATCATTTATGGCTCACCGAAAGTAGCGGCTTATCATCGCAAAGCGCTGGATATACAGACCAATTTCAGCATTGTCAACTCTGCTACCGAAGCGGGGTACAACCGTTTGAGCGTGGTGAACTGTACGGATGATGAGGTGAAAGTGGAATTTTCCAAACCCGATCCCGAAGCCGGTAAAGCTGCGCTTGGGGCTTTGGAACGTGCCATCGAAGAATATCGCGAAGGGCTGATAGACGTTATCGTAACAGCTCCGATCAACAAACATACGATTCAGTCGGAAGAGTTCTCCTTCCCCGGACATACGGAATATATCGAAGAACGTCTGGGCAATGGTGATAAGTCATTGATGATTTTGATGAAGAATGACTTCCGGGTGGCTTTGGTGACGACACATATCCCTGTCAGAGAGATCGCGACTACGATTACCAAAGAACTGATTCAGGAGAAACTGATGATATTCCATCGTTGTCTGAAACAGGATTTCGGTATCGGCGCTCCGCGTATTGCGGTGCTCTCTCTCAATCCTCATGCCGGAGACGGTGGTTTGTTGGGAATGGAAGAGCAGGAAGTGATTATCCCTGCCATGAAAGAAATGGAAGAGAAAGGAATCCTTTGCTACGGTCCTTATGCGGCCGACGGCTTTATGGGTTCGGGCAATTATACTCATTTTGACGGTATCCTGGCGATGTATCACGATCAGGGGCTGGCTCCGTTCAAGGCCTTGGCTATGGAAGACGGGGTGAACTATACGGCAGGCCTGCCGGTAGTACGTACTTCTCCGGCTCATGGAACGGCATACGATATTGCAGGCAAGGGATTGGCTTGTGAAGATTCTTTCCGTCAGGCAATCTATGTTGCCATCGATGTGTTCCGTAATCGTCAGCGGGAAAAAGTGGCTCGTGCCAATCCGTTGCGTAAACAGTATTACGAGAAACGTGACGATAGTGATAAACTGAAGCTGGATACAGTGGACGAAGATTAAAAACGAGTGATGACGAGAGCAGAGATACAACAAGTGAAACAGCGTTTCGGTATTATTGGAAATACTGAAGCATTGTCGCGCGCCATAGATGTTGCCATTCAGGTAGCTCCTACCGATTTGTCTGTGCTGATTACCGGAGAAAGTGGAGTCGGAAAAGAAAGTTTTCCGCAGATTATTCATCAATATAGCCGGAGGAAGCACGGACAGTATATTGCTGTCAACTGTGGTGCTATTCCGGAGGGCACGATTGATTCCGAACTGTTCGGGCATGAGAAGGGTGCGTTTACCGGTGCGATTGGCGAACGGAAAGGGTACTTTGGCGAAGCCGACGGTGGTACTATTTTCCTTGATGAAGTAGGGGAGTTGCCGATGCCTACCCAGGCGCGTTTGCTCCGTGTGTTGGAGAGTGGCGAGTTTATAAAAGTAGGTTCGTCCAAAGTGCAAAAGACGGATGTTCGTATTGTGGCAGCTACCAATGTCAATCTGACACAAGCGATTGCAGAAGGACGTTTCCGTGAAGATTTATATTACCGGTTGAATACGGTGCCTATCCAGATACCGCCTTTGCGTGAACGTGGTGACGATGTGCTCCTGTTGTTCCGTAAGTTTTCCGCAGACTTTGCAGAGAAATACCGGATGCCTGCTATCCAGTTGACGGAGGATGCGAAGAAAGAGTTGTTGGCTTACCCGTGGCCAGGAAACGTGCGTCAGTTGAAGAATATCACCGAGCAAATATCTATCATTGAAACCAATAGGGAGATCTCTGCTGCTATCTTGCAGAATTATCTTCCCGCACAAAATACGCAACGTCTTCCCGCGCTGATGGGAACGCGTGAGAGTAAAGGCTTTGAGAGCGAACGGGAGATTCTTTATTCTGTTCTGTTCGATATGCGCCAGGAAGTGGCGGAGCTGAAGAAGATGGTGCACAACCTGATGGCGGAACGTGCCGGACAGGTGGGGCAGGTAGGACAAATGGGAACGGTGGTTACTACTCCGGTAGTGACGGCGCATCAACCTTCGGTACCTGCTATCATTCACACCATGCAGCCCACGGTTTGCAAGGATGATGATGACATACAAGACACGGAAGAATATGTAGAAGAACCTCCTTTGTCACTGGACGAAGTGGAAAAAGAAATGATACGCAAAGCACTTGAAAGGCATCACGGAAAGCGGAAGAGTGCGGCCAAGGACTTGAATATTTCCGAGCGTACACTTTATAGAAAAATAAAAGAATATGAATTGGATTAAGAAAATAATACGCCCTTTGCTACTGTTCGGCTTGCCGTTGGTAGTCATTGCGTGCACTGTTTCCTATAAGTTTAACGGATCGTCTATCAATTATGATAAGGTAAAGACCATTTCGATAGCCGACTTCCCGATCAAGTCGGAGTATGTATATGCTCCGTTGGCAACCAAATTCAATGAGGACCTGAAAGATATCTTCATCCGGCAGACCCGTCTGCAACTGCTCAAGCCGAGTCAAAATGCCGACTTGCAGATTGACGGAGAAATCACAGGGTACAATCAGTACAACCAGGCAGTATCTGCCGACGGTTATTCTTCGGAGACGAAGTTGACTATCACCGTCAATGTACGCTTTGTCAATAATACTAATAATTCCGAAGACTTTGAACAACAGTTTTCTGCTTTCCGTACCTACGACTCTACCCAGTTGTTGACTGCCGTACAGGACGGATTGATTGCTGAAATGTCTAAAGAGATCACCGACCAAATTTTTAATGCAACTGTAGCAAACTGGTAATATAAATGACTTCTGTTAACTTTCAACAATGGATTCAGCATCCCGAGACGCTGAATAGGGATACTTTGTACGAACTGCGCAATCTTCTTGCGAGGTATCCGTATTTTCAGTCACTTCGTCTGTTGTATCTGAAGAATCTGTATATTCTCCATGATATTAGTTTCGGTGGAGAACTGCGGAAAGCAGTTCTTTACATTGCAGACAGACGGCAGTTGTTCCGGTTGATTGAAGGTGACCGCTATGATGTGCAGGCACGGAAAAAGGGAGTACCTCTCACGGAGGTGCTGAAAGACGAACCGTCCGTAGACCGCACATTAGCATTGATCGACGCTTTCTTGTCCACAGTACCCGAAGAGGTGACTGCCCGCACCAGCTTCGACTATTCGATGGATTACACTTCTTATCTTTTGGAGGAGACTCCGGCCACGGAACAACCGGCTGAAGAAACGCCCAAACTCAAAGGCTTCGAACTGATTGACGACTTTATAGAAAAGAGCGAGAGCGACTCTCCCCTCTGCATGAAACCTTTAAGAGAAGAAATGCCATCTTCGCCAACCTCTTCGGACGAACTTACCGAAGAAGAAACGATAAAGGAAGAAGAGGAAGATGACAGCTGTTTTACGGAAACTTTGGCAAAAATCTATGTTAAACAGCAACGATATTCAAAAGCTCTTGAAATAATTAAAAAATTAAGCTTGAAATATCCAAAAAAAAATGCTTACTTTGCAGACCAAATCAGATTTTTGGAGAAATTGATTATTAACGCTAATTCAAAATAACTAAAAATGTACTTATTATTCGTTATCTTAATGGTTATTGCAGCCTTGTTGATGTGTTTCATCGTGCTGATTCAGAACTCAAAAGGAGGCGGACTTGCTTCTGGTTTCTCTTCATCTAACGCCATCATGGGCGTGCGCAAGACTACAGATTTTCTGGAAAAAGCAACATGGGGCCTGGCCATCTTTATGGTTGTAATGAGCATTGCTACTGCTTATGTAGTTCCTCGTTCTGCTGTTGCTAAAGACGCAGTGTTGGAACAGGCACAGAAAGAACAACAGACTAACCCGTATAACTTACCCGCAGGTACGGCTGCGCCGCAAACTGAAGCTCCTGCTACCAATGCACCTGCTACAGAAACTCCGGCACCGGCTACTGAAACTCCTGCTCCTGCAGCAGAGTAATTCACTCCGTTGTCAGGTAAGACTTTGGGGTAAAACCATTAATGGGAAGGTGCAGACGGATGCTGCATTTCTTTGATATTTAAGTGCGGATTACGCAGATTACACGGATTTTCAATGTTCCGCGTGGTCAGTGTAATCCGCACTTAACTTTTTCTTGTAAAAACAATCTCTTTGTGATAGAAACAAACGAGATTTAACTACCTTTGTTGGCTGTATAAGATTATTAACTACTTTTTTAAATATAACAATGACAGAACATTTGAAACAGAAATTGAATGACTCCGCCGTACTCCGATGGAGTGTTCTAGCATTGGTCGCATTTACTATGCTATGCGGCTATTTCCTCACCGACGTAATGTCTCCTCTAAAACCCATGCTTGAGAAAGAACTACTATGGGACAGTCTTGATTATGGTTTCTTCACAAGTGCTTACGGGTGGTTTAATGTATTCCTATTGATGCTGATTTTCGGTGGTATCATTTTGGATAAGATGGGAGTTCGTTTTACCGGAATGGGAGCTTGCTTATTGATGGTGTTTGGTTGTGGATTGAAATACTATGCGATTTCTACTACTTTTCCGGAAGGTGCCATGCTCTTCGGATTCAAAACACAGGTGACGTTGGCTGCATTGGGATATGCTATCTTTGGTGTAGGTGTGGAGATTGCTGGTATCACTGTTTCCAAGATTATAGTGAAATGGTTCAAGGGCAAGGAAATGGCATTGGCTATGGGACTTGAAATGGCTACGGCACGTATTGGGACAACTCTGGCGATGGTGTTGACAGTTCCTTTGGCAGACTTCTTCGGATATACGGACGAGGGTGGTGCATTCCATACCAATATTCCTGCTCCTATTCTGTTTTGTCTGATTATGCTGTGTGTAGGTACTATTGCTTTCTTCCTTTATACTTTCTACGATAAGAAATTGGATGCTTCTTTGGATGCAGAAGGTTTGGAACCGGAAGAACCGTTCCGTATGAAAGATATTGTGTATATCATTACCAATAAGGGATTCTGGTTGATCGCATTGCTGTGCGTATTGTTCTACTCGGCCGTCTTCCCTTTTATCAAATAGGCTGCCGACTTGATGGTGCAGAAATATAATGTAGATCCGAAACTGGCGGGAACGATTCCCGGATTGTTGCCGATTGGTGCAATTATCCTGACTCCGTTGTTCGGTTCGTTATATGACCGTATCGGTAAAGGAGCCACATTGATGGTGATCGGATCATTGATGCTAATTTTTGTACATACCATGTTTGCCCTGCCTATACTGAATATATGGTGGTTTGCTACTATTATCATGATTATATTGGGATTTGCTTTCTCA
>ENA-UESJ01001376-UESJ01001376.1-human-gut-metagenome-genome-assembly--contig:-NODE-1376-length-11505-cov-3.672646_pt1 | contig 11505 bp, 18 predicted proteins | sample MGYA00243000_ERZ508001 | MGnify/ENA primary metagenome ERZ508001 (study PRJEB26167, sample SAMN06115479) | human gut metagenome | host: Homo sapiens | place: China:Chongqing | collected 2015-03-03... | reverse complement strand
CCGAAAAGGGCTGACTCCTGCAAATGGAATCAGCCCTAATTTTTATGCTGCTCTATAAAGTTTAGCGGACAGTAATAATTAATTTTATTGTCGTTTATTGTCGCATATAGTGCAGCTCAGCCACGTGGCAATAACGGTTGGCGGCAACCAAATACTACTTCACCGGAAGTACATGCCGATAATAGGGTTACTTTCCGGTATTTGGCTCCGGATGCTAAGAATGTGAAGCTAAGCGGGCAGTTTGCTACTCAACCATTTGATATGGTGAAAAACGGAGAGGGAGTATGGACTGTTACAGTCGGCCCTATTGAGCCGGATATGTATCCGTATGAATTTGTGGTGGATGGCGTACGTGTGATGGACCCGGGTAATGCCGATTATTTCCCCAATGAGAATTTCAAAGGCAGTTTGCTTGAAGTTCCTGGAGATGAGTCTTTAGTACACTCCATTCAGAATGTACCTCATGGTAATGTGGAGTACGTGATATATGATGCTCCCTCTATCGGGGCTACAGGTAGAATGTTGGTTTATACTCCCCCCGGCTATGATCCGAAAGAGAATAAGAGGTATCCGGTATTTTATTGCATCAGTGGTACTACCGATACTGAAGAAGTTTACTTTAAAGTAGGGCGTGCTAATTTTATTCTTGATAATCTGATTGCCAAAGGTAAAGCAGAACCGATGATTGTGGTAATGCCTTATGGAAATCCGGCTGCTTATTTTTCAACAGTTGATGAGATGCCGAAAACAGATCTGTTCAGCACAGAACTGATGTCAGACATTATACCTTTCGTTGATAAAAACTATCGTACTATCACGGCTCGTGAAGGACGTGGTATCGGTGGCTTTTCGCGTGGCGGTGGACAAGCTTTACGAAATGGGTTGGCGCATACAGATAAGTTTGCGTGGGTATGTTCGTATAGCTCAGGTCTTGGAGTTGACGACTTTGAGAAGAACTTCAGTTCGTTCTATGCCGATCCGGATAAAACCAATCGTGAGATGAAACTTATTTGGTTAGGGGTAGGCAATAACGATTTCCTTTATAAAATGGCTTGTGATTTTGGTGATGTACTTTCCAAGCATCGCATTAACCATACGTTTTTTGTCAGTAGTGGCGGGCATACATGGATGAATGCCAAACTCTACTTGCACGAAACTTTTCAGCGTTTATTTCAAACTGCAAAATATTAACTTTTATCATCTGTAATATAATGAAGAATAGATTTACAATTATAGTATTGGCAGCATTTTCGCTTGCTCCTGTTTCGCTTACAGCGCAAGCACAGTCGGCTCGGCCTCAATCGGTATCACGTTCGAATGCTCGTTTTATCCGCATTGTATCGCTTGAAGTGCATGCCGATCAAACGGTTACTTTTCGTTATTTAGCTCCCAATGCCACAAAGGTTGAATTGAGCGGGCAGTTCCTAAAGAAAAACTTGCCGCTTATCAAAGATGACAAAGGGGTTTGGAGTGTTGTGACAGGTAAGGTAAAGCCTGATATTTATCCTTATAATTTCATAGTCGACGGCAAGAAGGTTCGCGTGTTCAAGTCGAACGGCGCTGTTGTCGGCGCCAAGGCCGAATGAGGGTGACGATGTCGCGTTTTAGTTCTCTTTATCAGGACACGATCGTCCCCGAACTCACCAAGAAGTTCGGCTACAAGACCGTCATGCAGGTTCCCCGCATCACCAAGATCACCCTCAACATGGGTGTCGGTGAAGCCGTGAACGACAAGAAGCTCGTCGACAACGCCGTTGCCGACATGACCAAGATCGCCGGTCAGAAGCCCGTGGTCACCCGTACCCGCAAGGCCATCGCGAACTTCAAGATTCGCGAAAACATGCCCATCGGCTGCATGGTCACGCTCCGCGGCGAACGCATGTACGACTTCCTTGACCGTCTCGTTACGGTTGCCTTCCCTCGCGTTCGCGACTTCCGCGGCGTGTCGGGGCGCGCTTTTGACGGCCGCGGCAACTACAACATCGGCCTCAAGGAACAGATCATCTTCCCGGAAATCGAATACGACAAGATCGACGCTCTCCGCGGGATGAACATTTCGATTACCACGACGGCGAAGACCGACGAAGAAGCCAAGGCGCTTCTGGCCGGTTTCCACTTCCCGTTCCGCAACTAAGGGTTGACGCAAAATGGCAAAACTTGCTCTGATTAACCGCGAAGCCAAGCGCGCCGCTACGGTCGCCAAGTTCGCGGCCAAGCGCGCCGCCCTCAAGGCTATTATCAACGACGCTACCCGCTCGATGGAAGAGCGCCTGGAAGCCCGCGCCAAGCTGCAGGCTCTCCCGCGCGACGCGAGCCCGGTCCGCCAGCGCAACCGTTGCGCCCTGACCGGTCGTCCCCGTGGCACGTTCCGCAAGTTCGGTCTGTGCCGCGGCATGATCCGTGATGCCGCCATGCGCGGTGACATTCCCGGCCTTGTCAAGGCCAGCTGGTAAGCGAGGAGATTACAACAATGAGTATGAGTGATCCGATCGCCGACATGCTGACCCGCATCCGCAACGGTCAGATCGTCGACAAGGCCGAAGTGGTCATGCCTTCCTCCAAGCTGAAGGTTGCGATCGCCAAGGTTCTTAAGGATGAAGGCTACATCGATGATTTCGCTGTGGTCGCCGAAAACGGCAAGCCCGAACTTCGTGTTCAGCTCAAGTACTACGCCGGCCGCCCCGTGATCGAACGCCTCGAACGCGTTTCCCGTCCCGGCCTTCGTATCTATAAGAGCTCCGGCGCCATTCCCCAGGTGATGAACGGTCTCGGTATTGCGATCGTTTCCACCCCGAAGGGCGTGATGACCGACCGCGCTGCCCGCGCTGCCGGCATCGGCGGTGAAGTTCTCTGCTACGTCGCCTAAGCCAAGGAGTGTGAAATGAGCCGAATTGCTAAGATTCCCGTTTCCATCGCCAAGGGCGTGACGTACACGCTCACCGAGGAAAACATCTCCGTGAAGGGGCCCGTCGGCGAAGTGTCGATGCATATCCTTCCGAAGGTTGCGATCAAGGAAGAAGACGGTCACCTCCACTTCTCCCAGCTTGATGAATCCCGTGAAGCCAACGCCAACGTCGGTACGATGCGTGCGCTCGTCGCCGACATGGTCAAGGGCTGCTCGGTCGGTTTCGAAAAGAAGCTCCAGCTTGTGGGCGTCGGCTACCGTGCCCAGGCTCAGGGCGACAAGCTCAACCTGTCGCTCGGTTTCTCCCACCCCGTCGTGCATCAGATGCCTGCCGGCGTGAAGGTTGAAACGCCCAGCCAGACCGAAATCGTGATCAAGGGTGCCGACAAGCAGAAGGTCGGTCAGACCGCTGCCGAAGTCCGCGCTTACCGTGCTCCCGAGCCCTACAAGGGCAAGGGCGTCCGTTACGCCGACGAAGTCGTCATCATCAAGGAAACCAAGAAGAAGTAATCGGGGCGATTGAAGATGATCAACAAGAAACAAAGCCGCTTGCGCCGCGCGCGTGCCACGCGTGCCCGCATTCTCTTGCAGAAGGTCGATCGCCTGACGGTCCATCGCACCAACCTGCACATTTACGCCAGCATCATTTCCGCGGACAACCGCCGCACCCTGGTTTCGGCCTCGACGCTCGAACCCGAAGTGCGCGCGCAGCTTGCGTCCGTCACGGGCCGCGGCGGCAACATTGCCGCTGCCAAGATCGTTGGTGCCCGTCTTGCCGAAAAGGCGAAGGCCGCCGGTATCGAAACCTGCGCCTTTGACCGTTCCGGCTACCGTTACCATGGCCGTGTCGCCGCGCTCGCTGAAGCCGCGCGCGAAGCCGGCCTCAAGTTCTAAGGCAGGAGCTCATGGCTAAGGTTCAAGCTAAAAACGCTGTGGTCGACGAACAGGACGAAGGCCTGCGTGAAAAGATGATCGCGGTCAACCGCGTCACCAAGGTTGTTAAGGGTGGTCGCATCCTCGCGTTCGCCGCTCTTACGGTTGTCGGCGACGGCGACGGTTCGGTCGGTATGGGTACGGGCAAGTCCCGCGAAGTGCCGCAGTCCGTCTCCAAGGCGATGGAACGTGCTCGTCACACGATGAAGCGCGTCCCGCTCAAGAACGGTACGATTCATCACGCTGTCGAAGGTCGTCACGGCGCCTCCCGCGTCATCATGATGCCCGCCCCCGAAGGCACTGGCGTGATCGCTGGCGGCCCGATGCGCGCTGTTTGCGATGCCGTCGGCATCCGCAACGTTGTTGCCAAGGCTTACGGTTCCACGAACCCCTACAACCTGGTTCGTGCCACTCTGAAGGCTCTCGACAATCTGCGTAGCCCGGCGGAAATCGCCGCCAAGCGCGGTAAGACCGTCGAAGAGCTCCTCGGCTAATCAGGAGACCAAGACATGTCCGAAAAGAAGACCGTTAAGGTTACTCTGGTTAAGAGCCCCATCGGTACGAAGGCGGATCACCGTGCCACGCTCGCTGGCCTGGGCTTGAAGAAGCTCAACCAGTCGCGCGTTCTCGAAGATACGCCCGCCGTGCGCGGCATGATCAACAAGGTTGCGTACCTCGTGCGCGCCGAATGATCGGAAAGGATTCGAAAATGCGTTTGAATACGATCAAGCCCGCTGAGGGCTCGAAGCACGCCCGTCATCGCGTCGGGCGCGGCGTCGGCAGCGGCTGGGGCAAGACCGCCGGTCGCGGCCACAAGGGTCAGAAGTCCCGTGCTGGCGGCTTCCACAAGGTTGGTTTCGAAGGCGGCCAGATGCCGATGTATCGCCGCCTCCCGAAGCGCGGCTTCACGTCGCTTACCCGCAAGTTCTGCGAGGTGGTGCGTCTGTCCGACTTGGAACGTCTGGGTGTTGAAGAAATCGATCTCGCCGTCCTCAAGGATGCCGGCATCGTTTCCGCTCTCGCTCAGAACGCCCGCGTGATCCTCTCGGGTAGCATCACCCGCAAGGTCACCGTGCGTGGTCTCGGCGTCACCAAGGGTGCCCGCGCTGCCATCGAAGCGGCCGGCGGCGCCATTGTTGACTAAGACTCAAAGCTTCTAAAGAGGACACCGACGTGGCGACCAGCCCCAGCACCAAGCAACAGCAGTCGGGCCTCAGCAAGTACGGCGACCTTAAGGGTCGCCTGATCTTCCTGGCGCTTGCGCTCGTTGTCTACCGTATCGGCGCTCATGTGCCGGTCCCGGGTATTGACCCCGACATGCTCAACCAGCTGTTCAATCAGCAGCAGGGCGGCATTCTCGGGCTGTTCAACATGTTCTCCGGTGGCGCTCTCTCGCGCTTCTCGGTGTTCGCGCTCGGCATCATGCCGTACATCTCTGCATCCATCATCATGCAGATGCTGTCCTACGTGTTGCCGTCGCTTGAAGCGTTGCGTAAAGAAGGCGAATCCGGACGCCGTAAGATCACCCAGTACACCCGTTACGGGACTCTCGCATTGGGTATCTTCCAGGGGTTCGGAATTGCCGTCGCCCTCGAGAGCCAGGCGGGCCTCGTTCTTGATCCCGGAATGCTCTTCCGCATCACGACGACGGTCTCCCTGCTCACGGGGACGATGTTCCTCATGTGGCTCGGTGAACAGATCACCGAACGTGGCTTGGGCAACGGTATCTCGATCATCATTTTCGCCGGTATCGTGGCCGGTCTCCCGAACGGTGCCTCTGGTCTCTTCCAGCTGGTTTCCACGGGCGCCATCAGCCCCCTGGCGGCGATCTTCGTGATCGCGATCGTGCTCGCTGTTACCGCTTTCGTCGTCTTCGTCGAACGCGGTCAGCGTCGAATCACCGTCAACTATGCCAAGCGTCAGATCGGCAACCGAATCTACGGCGGCCAGAGCTCGTACCTGCCGCTCAAGATGAACATGTCGGGTGTTATTCCCCCGATCTTTGCTTCGTCGCTGATTCTCTTCCCGGCGACCCTTGCGGGTTGGTTCACGAGCGGGGACTCCACCCGCTGGATCCGTGACCTTGCCGCTTCGCTTTCTCCGGGGCAGCCGCTCTACACGCTCCTTTACGCCGCGCTCATCGTTTTCTTTGCCTATTTCTACACGGCGTTGGTCTTCAACCCGAAGGAAACGGCGGAGAATCTGAAGAAGAGTGGTGCTTTCATCCCGGGCATCCGTCCGGGTGAGCAAACGGCCCGCTACATCGACCGGGTGCTTCTGCGCCTCACGCTCGGCGGTGCCGTCTATCTGGTGTTCGTGTGCCTCGTGCCTGAATTCCTGAACCTTCGTTTCAACGTGCCGTTCTACTTCGGCGGCACTTCGCTGCTCATCGTGGTGGTGGTGACGATGGACTTCATGAGCCAGGTTCAGGCGTACATGATGACGCACCAGTATGAAAGTTTGTTGCGGAAGACCAACTTCCGCGGCCTGGGTCAGAAGTAATTCCGACCCATCGTTAAAAACCCGATGCCCTGTTCCGGCCCGACCGGCCGGAACGGCATGGCGGGATTCCAGGCGGGCGTCCTTCCTTCGGGAATGGCGCCCGATGGTTACCCGAAAACCCGAACTGAAACATCAGGATGCACTACGTCCCGTTTCGAGTTGCAGGGAACAGAAATTTCGATTAGTATTCAGCGTTTCTGCCATGTGGGCATTGTTATCCGTGCACTCGTGCACGTGGAGATGAGAATGAAGGTTAACGCTTCGGTCAAAAAGATGTGCCGCAAGTGCAAGATCATCAAGCGCAAGGGCGTTGTTCGTGTGATCTGCGCCGACCCGCGTCACAAGCAGCGTCAAGGCTAAAGAGGTAACAGAATGGCTCGTATCGCCGGTATTAACATTCCGCCGCAGCAGCACGCCGAAATCGGTCTCACCGCCATCTATGGCATCGGCCGCTCTCGCGCTCGTGCGATTCTCGATTCTTGCGGTATTGAATATTCCAAGAAGATCAAGGATCTTACTGACGCCGAACTCGAACTCGTCCGTGATGGTGTTTCCAAGTACACGGTCGAAGGCGATCTTCGTCGCGAAATCCAGTTGTCGATCAAGCGTTTGATCGACCTCGGTACCTATCGTGGCATGCGCCACCGTCGCGGTCTTCCCTGCCGCGGCCAGCGTACCCGTACCAATGCTCGCACCCGTAAGGGCCCCCGCAAGGCCGGTGTGACGCTCAAGAAGTAATAAAGGATTACTATGGCTGGCAACAATTCCAAGCAGGCTGCTGGGCAGCGTGCTCGTATGAAGGTCAAGAAGGTTGTGACGGAAGGCATCGCCCACGTCCACGCTTCCTTCAACAACACGATCATCACGATCACCGACCGCCAGGGCAACGCGATCGCCGCGTCCTCGTCCGGTGCTCAGGGCTTCAAGGGCTCCCGCAAGTCCACGCCGTTCGCCGCTCAGGTTGCGGCCGACGTCGCCGGTAAGGCCGCCCTTGAATACGGTCTCAAGAACGTCGAAGTTCGCATTTGGGGTCCCGGTCCCGGCCGCGAATCGTCCGTGCGCGCCCTTAACGCGCTCGGCATCCGCGTGACGTCGATCCAGGACGTGACGCCGATCCCGCACAACGGCGTCCGCCCCTCCAAGCGTCGTCGCGTCTAATCACTGATTGATTTTCTGTTGTATCCCCGTGTCCACCTGCAAACTGAGGCACGTGGACTGAATGTAGGGATTACCTACAGGATAAAAGAGGCATTTTTAAATGGCACGATATCTCGGTCCTAAGCTCAAGCTTTCGCGCCGCGAAGGCATTGATCTTAATTTGAAGAGCGCCCGTCGTTCGTTTGATTCCAAGGTCAAGGACGTCGGTTCCAAGCCGGGCCAGCACGGTAAGATTTCCGGAGCCCGCATGTCCGACTACGGTAACCAGATGCGTGAAACGCAGAAGGCCAAGCGTATGTACGGTGTGCTCGAACGTCAGTTCCGCCGCTACTTCGCGGAAGCCTCGCGTCTGCGCGGCAACACTGGCGAAAAGCTGTTCCAGCTCCTTGAAAGCCGTCTTGACAACGTCGTTTACCGCATGGGTTTCGGCTCCACGCGCGCTGAAGCGCGTCAGCTGGTCAGCCACGGCGCCATCCTCGTGAACGGCAAGAAGGTGAACATTCCTTCTTACAACGTCAAGGCCGGCGACGTCATCTCCGTGCGTGAAAAGGCCCAGAAGCAGGCCCGCATCGCCGAGGCTCTCGACCTCGCGCAGCAGAACGGCTTCCCGGCCTGGGTTAGCGTCGAACCGAAGAAGTTCGAAGGTACCTTCAAGAACGTTCCGGCCCGCGACGAAGTCGCCCCGGAAATCAACGAAGCCCTCATCATCGAACGCTACTCCCGCTAATTGTCCCGACGGCTCTCGTTCCGCACCGTGTAGTGCGCAGTGCGGAGCGATCCGTCTCAGACAATGTCCACAGGCAAAAAAACGCGGTCTCCTCCGGAGTCCGCGTTTTTGTCCCTTACGGCGTTGGCATTCGCGAGGCGCTTTCTTCGAGGCTCCTCCCGAATGCATTAAAATGCAGGCGGCCGTCCGTCTGGCCGGTCCAATCCAGCCTTATCGGCGTAACGAACCGAGGGCAAGAAGGAATATCAACATGGCAAGCACCGCTCTTTTGAAGCCTACGATGGTTGACGTCCGTCCCGACGTCGACAATCCCAATCGCGCCGTCATCACGCTCGAACCGTTCGAACGCGGCTACGGCCACACGCTCGGCAATGCACTGCGTCGCATCCTGCTCGCGTCGATGGTCGGTTACGCTCCCACGGAAGCGCAGATCACGGGCATCGTTCACGAATACTCTCAGATCGACGGCGTCCTCGAAGACGTTGTGGACATCCTCCTCAACCTCAAGGGCGTGGTCTTCAAACTCGAAGGCCGTGACGAAGTCACCGTCATGCTCCGCAAGGATGGCGAAGGCATCGTCACCGCCGGCGACTTCGACCTCCCGCACGACGTTCAGGTTCTCAACCCCGAACATGTGATCGCGCATCTTTCGGGCGGTCGTCTCGAAATGCAGGTCAAGATCGAAAAGGGCCGCGGCTATCAGCCGGGCGACGTTCGCGGCTTCCGTGACGACTACTCGAAGACCAACATCGGTCGCATCATCATGGACGCCTCCTTCTCGCCGATCCGTCGCGTCGCTTACCAGGTTCAGGCCGCTCGCGTCGCGCAGCGCACCGACCTTGACAAGCTCGAAATGACGATCGAAACAAACGGCGCCATCGGTCCGGAAGAGGCCCTTCGCGAATCTGTGCGCATCCTCCAGGATCAGCTCACGGTCTTTGGTTCGATCCACCCCGACGAACTTGCCGTTGAGAAGGAAGAGGAAGCGGCCAACAATCCTCCTCCGATCGATCCGATCCTCCTGCGTCCGGTCGACGACCTCGAACTCACGGTTCGTTCCGCCAACTGTCTGAAGGCCGAGAATATCTACTTCATTGGCGACCTCATCCAGCGCACGGAAAACGAACTGCTCAAGACGCCGAATCTCGGCCGCAAGTCCTTGAATGAAATCAAGGAAGTGCTCGCCGCTCACGGTTTGACGCTCGGTAGCAAGCTCGAAAACTGGCCGCCCGCCAACATCGAACGCTGATCGACCGGAAATCCGGAAGGTTTTTCAAACTTCCGGTTTTGAGTTGAACGCGAAGGCGCAATCGTTTATGATTGCGCCTTTCTTCTTGCTCACCCGACCGCCGTTCAAGCGAACGGATAGAAGACACGGGGGGCTTTTTTTCAAGACTCACATTTAAGGAATACGAATCATGCGTCATCGTCATGGTCTCCGTAAGCTCAACCGCACGAGCGCCCACCGCCTCGCCATGCTCCGCAACATGATGTGCTCGCTCATCAAGCACGAAGCCATCCGCACGACGCTGCCGAAGGCCAAGGAACTTCGCCGCGTTGTCGAACCGCTCGTCACGCTCGCCAAGGAACCGACGGTTGCCAACAAGCGTCTCGCTTTCAATCGCCTTCGCGATCGCGAAGTCGTCGTGAAGCTTTTCAAAGAAATCGGTCCGCGCTTTGCGAACAGCCACGGCGGCTACACCCGCATCCTCAAGCTGGGCTTCCGCGTCGGCGACAACGCCACGATGGCCTACATGGAACTCACGGAACGCGCCGAAAAGGCCGAAGAAGTCGCCGCCGAATAATTTCGACGCGCAGCTTCCGCAACGGGCGGACGCTTCAACCGAGAAGCAGCCGCCCGTCGCAGCTCGAAAAGCCCGGTCGCAAGATCGGGCTTTTTTCATAAGGATCCCGGAGTTTGCCATGGATGCCATGCGTATCGACAAGTGGCTGTGGGCGGCGCGGTTTTTCAAAACCCGCTCCCTCGCCCAGGAGGAAGTCGGTCTCGGGCGCGTGCTGATTGGCGGTCAGCGTGCGAAACCCTCGCGAGACGTGCGAGTCGGGGACCGCCTTGAAATCCGTCGCGGCGACGAGGTGTTCGTCGTCTACGTCGAAGCCCTCTCCAATCAGCGCGGACCTGCCGAAGCCGCCCGCAAGCTGTATCGCGAAACGGACGAAAGCCTCCAAGCACGCGAAGCCGCCAGGGAACGGCGCCAAATTGCCTTCGAACCCGCGTCCACCATTCGACACGGTCGCCCCACGAAGCGCGAAGGTCGCGAGTTGCGCCGCCTGCGTGAAGGTTACTAAAGTCTTCACGAAAAATGAAAAAGCCCCGCCTTTGAGCGGGGCTTTTCCTCATTCGAGAGGCGTCGATCAGTAGTTGTAACCTTCCTTGATCCAACGCGCTACGTCGAGCGCGTAGTAGGTGAGGATGCCGTCGGCTCCCGCGCGCTTGAAGCAGACCATCGTTTCATAGACGATCTTCTTTTCGTCGATGGCACCCGCCATGGCCGCGAACTTGATCATCGCGTATTCGCCCGAGACGTGGTAGGCGAAGGTCGGAGCCTTGAACTCTTCCTTCACGCGCCAGAGGACGTCGAGATAGGGAACACCGGGCTTGACCATCACCATGTCGGCGCCTTCGGCGAGGTCGAGACCCACTTCCCAGAGCGCTTCGTCACCGTTGGCGGGGTCCTGTTGGTAGACCGCCTTGTTCGATTTGCCGAGGTTTGAGGAGGACCCCACGGCGTCGCGGAAGGGACCGTAGTAGCACGAGGCGTACTTGGCCGAGTAAGCCATAATGCGCGTGTGGATGAGTCCTTCCTTTTCCAAGCGGTCGCGGATGATGCCGATGCGCCCGTCCATCATGTCGCTCGGTGCGACGACGTCGGCGCCGGCACGAGCCTGAGCGAGGACCTGTTCGACGAGCACTTCGATCGTTTCGTCGTTGAGGATGTAGCCCGTTTCGTCGATGAGACCGTCCTGGCCGTGCGTCGTGTAGGGGTCGAGTGCGACGTCGCACATGATGCCAAGTTGCGGATAGGCGGCTTTCAGGGCCTTCACGGCACGAGGAATGAGACCGTCGGGGTTGGCGGCTTCGCGACCGTCGGGCGTCTTCAGTTCGTCTTCGATGTGCGGGAAGAGCGCGAGCATCGGAATGCCGAGTTCGACGCATTCGCCCGCCACCTTGAGAAGTTCGTCGATCGTCAAGCGGTCGACGCGAGGCATCGAAGGAACGGGTTCGCGACGGGCCGTACCTTCCATCACGAAGACGGGAAGG
>ENA-UESJ01001371-UESJ01001371.1-human-gut-metagenome-genome-assembly--contig:-NODE-1371-length-11540-cov-20.084620_pt1 | contig 11540 bp, 7 predicted proteins | sample MGYA00243000_ERZ508001 | MGnify/ENA primary metagenome ERZ508001 (study PRJEB26167, sample SAMN06115479) | human gut metagenome | host: Homo sapiens | place: China:Chongqing | collected 2015-03-03... | reverse complement strand
TGGCGGAACACCTGCATCAGCGTGTGGTAGCGGTGTTCCAGTCCGAGAAAGGCGTTCTTGACCTTCTCCGCCGTGACAAAGTTGTCACGCTCCATGATTTCCTGATAGTGTTTGTTGATACGCACACGCATCTTGTCGAGCATGCGGTTCGTTTCGAGTGCCGCCGAGCTTCTGCCCGTGACACGTCCCCCTTTGGTGTCCCACAGCTTGGGATCGACGGTCAGCTTGCAGCTGAACTGCGTCTGGCTGCCGTCCACCGTGATGCGTCCCATGACGGGTACTGTCCCGTCCTTTTTCACTACCTGACGTTTGAGGTAGTAGATAACTGAAAATGTACTCTTCATCGTCCTTAATTTTTTTAGGTTCAAAATTAGTCGGTGAAGAATCCTTCGTCGGTACGCAAAACACGGAGGAACGACGCAATCTTTTTCCGTAACTGGATTTGTCGCGTGAGTTGTTAGTAACTCACTATATCACAACGCCTTGTTTTGCCATTCGTGCCAATTTCGTCACCTATATGGTGTGGTTACGAACAAGTAACGTTGCGACGTCTTGACTTGGCTTCGGCAAGGATTGTGGTGGCGTTGGAGATAATCGGCTGCTTAAATGAAACCTCTGTAAATCAATTCTATTACTTCATTCTTCTGTATTCCACTTTTTTGTAGTATCTTTGTGCCATAAATATACAAAAAAAGGAGCAATTTTGTGCTCCTTTTTAAATGTATTTCAGTTTTTATTATTTCAGTTCGCTAACCAGCTCTTGGGGAGTGACCATTTTCTGCTCTCCGGTCTCCATGTTTTTCAATGTCACCTTACCTTCATTCATTTCATTCTCACCCACCAGGGCCACAAACGGGATGGCTTTGGAGTTCGCATACCCCATCTGTTTCTTCATCTTGCTTGCATCGGGGAAAATCTCGGCACGGATGCCTGCCGCACGCACTTCAGTCAATACATTCATTGAGAATGCGGCCTCTTTCTCACCAAAGTTGATAAACAGTAACTGAGTACCGTTCACCGCTTCTTTCGGATAAAGGTCAAGCTGGTTCAGCACATCAAAGATACGGTCTGCACCGAACGAGATACCGACACCACTGACACCGGACATACCGAATACACCCGTCAAGTTGTCATAGCGTCCTCCACCAGTAATACTACCGATTTGCACATCCAGCGCCTTTACTTCGAAGATGGCACCGGTATAGTAATTCAAGCCACGGGCCAATGTCAAATCCAGCTCGATTTCGTTCTTCAAGCCAAGGTTCTTTAAGGTGGAAAGGATAAATTCACTTTCCTCCACGCCCTTCAGTCCGGTCTCGCTGGCAGCAAGAACTTCCTTCAGAGTTGCAAGTTTCTCTTCATTACTTCCGCTCAACAAAATGATAGGTTGCAGTTTGGCGATAGCCTCGTCACTGATGCCTTTCTCTTTCAACTCGGCATTGACATTGTCCAGACCTATCTTATCCAACTTATCAATGGCCACAGTAATATCAACAATCTTGTCAGACTCACCGATGATTTCGGCAATGCCACTCAATACCTTACGGTTGTTAATCTTGATACAAACACGGATGCCGAAGCGGGTAAATACCGTATCGACAATTTGCATCAGCTCCACCTCATTCAGCAAGGAATCACTGCCTACCACATCGGCATCGCACTGATAGAACTCACGATAGCGTCCTTTTTGCGGACGGTCGGCGCGCCACACGGGCTGTATCTGATAACGTTTGAAAGGAAAAGTTATTTCATCGCGGTGCATCACCACGTAGCGGGCAAAAGGTACTGTGAGGTCATAGCGCAAACCTTTCTCGCAAAACTTGCAGGCAAGTCTCGGAGCATTACGGCTCAACAGTTCTTCATCTGTCAGTCCGGAAAAGTAATCACCGGAGTTCTGTATCTTGAACAAAAGCTTGTCGCCTTCCTCACCATACTTCCCCATCAAGGTAGAAAGCATTTCCATCGAGGGCGTTTCTATCTGCTGAAAACCATAGAGATGATACACCTCACGAATCGTATTGAATATATAGTTACGCTTCGCCATTTCTACGGGCGAGAAGTCACGGGTTCCTTTCGGAATACTTGGTTTTGCTGCCATAATCAGTTCAATTATTTTAAAAATCGGACGACAAAGTTACAGTATTTTATTGATTAAGAAAAGAGAATGTTTACCTTTGTATCATTACCGTCGCATAAAAACGACCAAAACAAACTTCAAACTTACACATCTATGAAAGAGAGACTGATTTTATTCTGCATGTTGTTGCTATGCGGCATCGGTGTTAGCCGGGCACAATCCGACAACGCTAAAGACTTCGACCAAAAAGAAGAAGCCATCGCACAAAAGCTGCAACAAGCCGTCAATGAGAAAAACTATAAAGAAGCCGAAAAGAACGGTAAGGCTTTGATAACTCTGTTCAAAGAACAAGACGAGAACACTCAGAAAAAGTACAGCTGGCTCATACAGTCCTATTACTACAATTTAGCCTGCTTCCAATCCTTGTTAAAGAAAAAAGGTGAAGCCATCAAAAATTTAGAACTGGCCTACGACAATGGATTTCAAGATTACAACCACATGATGAATGATACCGACTTAGACAACCTGCGCAGCGATAAACGCTTCAAGGCAGTGCTTGCCAAAGTGAAGAAAGTGGGTGACTACCTCGACATTCTTCAAAAAGCACCGGGATACACCCACAATGAGCGCCCTGATACACTCCCGCGCTTCGAATACATCAATCCCAACAACAAGTATTTAGTAGAGGTACGCCAATACTTCAAGTTGGACAGTGTGGCAGGCGCAGGCAACGAATTATCAAAAATAAAGAACATACTGACTTATATACACAATACCATAAAACATGACGGAAACCATGAAAGTCCGGCAGGCAGCAACATCATAAAATGGGCAGAAGCTTGCAAAGGCGGTGCGCGAGGTCTGCATTGCGGAGGTCTTGCCCATGTACTGAAGGATTGTTATCTGTCCATGGGATTTAAGGCACGCCACATCAGCGGATTACCCCAAAAATACATTGGCGAATGCCATTCCATTGACGTAGTTTATTCCAATACCTTGGATAAATGGATATGGGTAGACCCCACCAACAATGCCTGGGTGATGGATGAAAACGGCATCATGCTAAGCGTGCAAGAAGTGCGCGAACGTCTGCGAGACGGTCGTCCGGTAATCCTAAATGAAGAAGCCAACTGGAATAACCAGCAGAAGATTACCAAAGAATATTATTTAGACAGCTATATGGCCAAGAATCTCTATAGCATAAAAGCAGACGATGTACTGCTTTGCCCCTCAGACCCTAATGCAGAAAACTTCTTCCAAGCCAAGTACGTGGTCAATGACGATGCCTGGTTCTGGCAGTCGCCCTATCAGGAATAAAAAAACAGATGATGCATCCGGCAGAGACACATCATCTATTTAATGTAAACAGACCATCTGTTTCGGGTGAACAGATGGTCTGTTTTTTATGTCTGCATCATGTGTTTAATCTCTGCGTCCCAGGAATATCATGATATAATAAATCAGGGTAGCAAGCGAACCGAGAGCAGCCACTACATACGTATAGGCAGCCGAGCGGAGTGCATCTTCCGCTTGCGCATGATTATATGAATTCGTAATGCCGGAATTGCTAAGCCATACCAGCGCACGCTTACTTGCATTGATTTCCACCGGCAAGGTGATGAAGCTGAATAAAGTTGTCAATGCAAACAGTATAATGCCCGCCAGCAACAGTTGCGGAAAGGAGTTCAGCATCAAGATACCTGCCAGCAGCAACCACGTCATCCACTGTGAGGCAAAAGAGACTACCGGCACCAGTTTGCTGCGCATTGTCAACGGAGCATATGCGCGTGCATGCTGCACGGCGTGACCACATTCGTGGGCTGCAACGGCAGCAGCCATGATGCTGTTACTGCTATAAACACTCTCACTCAAGTTTACTGTCTTATTGGCAGGATTATAATGGTCGGTCAGATGTCCGGGAGTATGCGTCACAGTCACATCGTAGATGCCATTGTCGTGCAGCATCTTCAAAGCCACGTCCGCTCCCGTCATTCCGTTGCCAGTAGGGATTTTAGAGTACTTCTTGAATTTGTTCTGAAGATTCATCTGTACCAGCCAGCTAACGGCGGCAATACCGATAAAAATAATCCATATCATTCCTGTTCCCATAATTTTCTTTCTTTAAATTGTGAATAAATCAGTCGTTTCTTATTGTATAACAAATAGTCTGCCAAAAATAAAAGGAAACGGTGAGCAATGCCAGCGTTTCCTTTATCTTTTAGGAAGAATTAAAGATTTCTGATTTATAATTTATTTTTCAATATCCACCTCTATCACTTTATCAATATCCGTCGGAACCTCCGGCAAGTAGAGCATCACCCCTCCTTCACACTTACGGAACTTCACTGGAAGATGGTCGGCATACCCCACTGCCTTCCTCACTTTCTTGCCTTCCAACGGCAGGAAGAGAGCCTTATCCTGCAATTCGAGAATATGCACGTATAATTTATTTTCTCTTTGTGTAGTGACTCCCCAAGGATGCGGAGCAATGCAGCCGCCACGGGTTCCGTAGATGGTTTCACCGTATACCTTCATCCATTCCCCTACTTCTGCCAGACGCTCCAATGCAACAGCAGGCAGCTCACCGTCCGGCTGAGGACCGATATTCATCAGCAGATTGGCATCTTTACCCGCAGCCTTCACCAGGTAATGTATCAGCGTTTTGGTGGATTTATAATCCTGGTCCGTAATCTTATATCCCCACATTCCATTCATCGTCTCGCAGGTTTCAAGGGGCAAGGCGCTGATATCCTGCCCGGAAAGACCGGCACGGTTCTCTCCCGGCAGGTCGCGCTCGAATATCTGGATGTCCTCGCCGGCAAACGGTGCTTGATGATGGTTGTTCCCAACCAAGCAAGCCGGTTGCAGGCGGTGTATCATGGCATATTGCCCGGGCAGTTGCCAGTCAAAATCCGGATTCTGGTCCTGGTCCCACCAGCCATCAAACCAAATGGCACCTATTTTTCCATAATTGGTGAGCAGCTCGGTCAGCTGGTTGTTCATGAATTTATAGTAGCTGTTCCAGTCGCCCTTCGGATTCGGTCGTCCCGTTCCACGTCCGGTGCGTCCCCACGGAGCATCTTCGCGATACCAGTCGATGTGCGAATAGTAGAGATGCAGACGAATACCTTGCTTGTGGCACTCGTCCGCCAATTCTTTCAGAATATCCCGCTTAAAAGGGGTAGCATCCACAATATTGTAATCGGAAAAGCGTGTGTGGAACATAGAAAAGCCATCGTGATGCCGGGATGTAAAGCAGATATACTTTGCCCCGGACGCCTTAATGGCTGACACCCATCTGGCAGCATCGAATTTGGCAGGATAGAAACCTCCCGCCAGTTTGGCATACTCCTTATAATTAAGGTTCTTGTTCGTCATGGTCCATTCTCCGGTAGCCAGCATACTGTATATCCCCCAATGCAGGAAGATACCGAAGCGATTGTCCCGAAACTCCTGACGGGATTTCAGGTTCTCCTCCGTCGGCTGGTAAGTCTGCGACTGTGCGGAGCACACAAGAAGAAACAACAGTAAAAAAGACAAAAGACGTGTTTTCATGGCAATAAATAAAAAAGGCACGGATTATCCGGACACCCACGGTTCTTCAGATGAAGCCGCGAAATCCGTGTAATCCGTGTCTAAGGTTATCTGTTTGTTTTATTATTCCTCTGTATACCGTTCGATGGTCTGCTCACGGTCCGGTCCCAGAGAAACAATCTTGATGGGCACACCAAGCTGTTCTTCCAGGAATGACAAATATGCATTGAATTCTTCCGGGAACTCATCTTCACTCTGCATCTTGGTCATATCCGTCTGCCAACCGGGTAGCTCTACATAAACCGGTTCAACAGTCTCATTGATATCGAACGGGAAGTAATCAATCTCTTCCTCATCCATCTTGTAAGCTACACAAGCCTTAATGGTTTCAAAAGAATCGAGCACATCGCTCTTCATCATAATCAGTTTGGTAACCCCGTCTACCATAATGGCATATTTCAATGCCACCAGGTCAATCCAGCCACAACGGCGCTTACGTCCTGTCACAGAACCGAACTCATGACCCAGCGTGCAAATCTGGTCACCGGTCTTGTCGAATAATTCCGTCGGGAACGGACCGGCACCTACGCGCGTACAATAGGCTTTGAAAATCCCATATACCTCACCAATCTTGTTGGGAGCAATACCCAGACCGGTACAAGCACCTGCACAAACCGTATTGGAAGACGTTACAAACGGATAAGAACCGAAATCAATGTCCAACATTGTCCCCTGCGCACCTTCGCACAATACAGACTTGCCGGCAGCCAGCAGATTGTTCATCTCGTGTTCGCTATCCACCAACTGGAATTGTTTCAAGTATTCGATACCTTCGAACCATGCCTTCTCCATTTCGGTAATGTCATACTCATAGTTCAAGCCTTTCAAGATTTGCTCATGACGGGCCTTGGCCGCTGCATACTTCTTGTCAAAGTCATGCAGAATGTCGCCTACACGCACACCGTTACGGCTGATTTTATCCGTGTAAGTCGGTCCGATGCCTTTTCCGGTCGTTCCTACCTTTGCATCGCCTTTGGCTGCTTCGTATGCAGCATCCAGTATGCGGTGAGTCGGCAGAATGAGGTGTGCTTTCTTGGAAATGTGCAAGCGTTCCTTCAAGTTATGGCCGGACGCTTCCAATGATTCGGCTTCCGCTTTGAAGAGAGCCGGGTCAAGCACCACTCCGTTACCGATGATATTCACCTTGTCTCCCTGGAATATTCCAGACGGAATGGAACGGAGCACATACTTCTGCCCTTCAAACTCGAGTGTATGTCCGGCATTCGGTCCGCCCTGGAAACGAGCTACGACATCGTATCTCGGAGTTAACACATCAACGACTTTGCCTTTGCCTTCGTCGCCCCATTGTAATCCTAATAATACGTCTACTTTCATTTTTCTTTTTTATGGTTATTATTCTTTTTCTTCCGTTTATTGGCCCGGTCACACTTGCTGCACAACCCATACATATATAAGGAATAGTGCGTAAGATTAAAACGGCTCAGTTTGGTATTCTCAATGGCATGTTGCAACTCCTCGTTCTGAAACTCGGTCACCTTTCCGCACTGGGTGCATATCTGGTGATGGTGCGTATCGCGATTATAAGATTTTTCGTATTGGGAAGAGTTGCCGAACTGATGCTTGATGACCAGACGAGCATTTATAAGCAAAATGATGGTATTGTAAAGCGTTGCACGGCTGACGCGGAAGTTCTCCTGGTCGGCCATCAGTGAATAGAGCGTGTCGATATCAAAATGACCGTCTATGGAGTAAATGGTGTCAAGTATAGCATAACGTTCGGGAGTCTTCCGATGCCCGTTCGCATTCAGATATTCAGTGAATATCTGCCTAACTGTATCTTTCACATTCTGACTTTCCATTTGACGGCGCAGTTTTACAGCCAACAAAGTTAATCCTTTTTTGTGGAAAGCAAACGAGAAAGAGATAAAAATTGCGATAAGGGAAATATTCCCTTACCGCATCAGTCTCTATAACCATAGAACTAATCTAACAAACCTCCTCTTTTACAAGATTGTATAGTAATTGTTCTACATCAGAAGAAGAATTGTCCATACCCTCCACTCTGCGGCAAACTTGAAAAGAATTTTCCTCATTTTGCTGCATAAAGCGGCGGATAGCAGTCATGGCTGCATTGCGTACATGATAGGAGCCCGACAAAAAAGCCGTTATTGCCTGGTCGAGGAACTCATTTTCAACCCGTTCGTTCATATCCCCTTTCTTCATCAATAGACGGGCTATGGTGAGGAAGCCGCAAACCTGCGTGTATTCGTCCTCGCTTGCAATCCAATGGAAGGACTTGGCAGGCGCATAAGGAAGATGTTGGAATAAATTCATGCAGGTAAGTTCTGCAATCTCGATATTACGGATATCTTCCACCCAGATATCGGCTATCTCGGGCAGGAAACTCTCTACCGGCTGTAAAAGTCCCGCCAATATTTTGCACTCTCTGATATCTTCTTTCCACAAAGCTTGAGCCAGAGAGTGGTCCTTCTCGTAACCGGCAGCAATACCCTTGATACGGGGCAACTCCACGCCAAAGTTCAGCTTATATACCAGCCCTTTCTCACGCATACTTTGGGACACAGCCCCGTTCATTGAGAGACGGAGCTGTGTCTTTATATCTTTCAGCCGCTGATGCAGCTGCTCTTTAGTATCTATCATAGTTCATCATTTATTGACAGAAGGCAATGTAGAATAGTCTTTGCTATAACGCAACATCTGTTCCGCATAACCTTCATCATAAGTCACTGTCACATCTGTTATAGTACCGTCGGCATCCGTCACCACTTCATACTTGGGATTGACGAACCCCTTATACGGCGCAAGATTCAGCTTCTTGTAGCGTTCCAGCACTTCGGCATGCAAAGCGGGATCGACTTTCACGGCATAGGCTTCCACCAAATCATGGGCACCGGCATAGTCACCGGTGGACTTGATACGCTGTATCTCGGCAAGCAACCGGCCAAACAAGTCACGCACTTTCTCATAATCGTTTATCACGACGTACGTCTTCCCATCCTTCTTTACCAATTCCACAACCTTCTCCGCCGCACCTTTCTCGTACACCCAGCGGGCTATGAGCTGACGGTTGCGCATATGGGCTTCTTCTACATTGTTACCCGGCTCGATACGTACAAGCTGTGTCATCAAACCATTCATCAGATAGGTGTAGTATTGAGCCTTATAAGCATCCGCACTTGGAGTAAGCCCCAGTTCCACCAGCTTCGGGTCGGCCACGTAGTAGAGTCCGAACAAGTCGGCGCGCGCTTCTTCGATAGTAGAACCATATGCCTTCAACGCATCCGGGTCCACACCCGGGAGCAATTTACCGGAACCATGTCCCAAACATTCATGCAGGTCAGTATGCAGTTCATCTGTCACATCTGCGTACTTATCAATCAGTTGAAGCTCTGCATCACTGTACACAAACTCCTCATTGAACCCGTTGCCATGAGCTGCCTTATTATAAGCATCTGTAATGTTACCGATTGTAACGGATTTCGAACCATGATGGCTACGTATCCAGTTGGCATTGGGCAGGTTGATGCCGATAGCAGTTGCAGGATACAAGTCACCGGCCAGAATAGCCGCCGTGATTACCTTGGCAGACACCCCTTTCACTTTCTCCTTCTTGAATTGTCCGTCTACCGGCGAATGGTCCTCAAACCACTGTGCATTGCCGCTTATCAACTCTGTACGCTGGGTAGCTTCCAAATCTTTAAAATTCACCAGAGATTCCCAGCTTGCCTTCATGCCGAGCGGGTCACCATAACTTTCGGTAAAACCGTTCACAAAGTCAATGCGTGAGTTCAAATCCTTCACCCACAAAATGGCATATTCATCGAATGTCTTCAAATCGCCGGTTTCATAGAATTCCATCAGTTTGGCTATCACCGCCTTCTGCTCGGGAGTCTCGGCAACTCCTTCTGCCTTCTTCAGCCAGTAGACAATCTTTTCAAGTGCCTGTCCATACAAGCCCCCCACTTTCCATACTTTCTCCTGAATCTTGCCATCCTCTTTCACCAAACGGCTATTCAAACCATAGGAAACGGGAGTTTCATCCTGCGGATTCTTCAAGGCATTATAGAAGTGGGTAGCATGGGTGAATCCGGCTTCGTATGCTTTTTTCACTTGGAGATAATCGGCTGTGGTGTGGGCTAGTGAAACCAACACACCATGAGCTGACGCATATTTACCGAATTCCAAAGCTCCGTCAAGCTCGGGGGCGGCGCTCCAGCGTTTAATACATTGGGTACTGTTTAGTAATTCCTTATATTCTTGGGGATTGGGCGGGTAAATATAATTAGGGTCTTGTCCGCCTTTCATAGCCATATTCAAATAGTTGCCTTCGAGATGTAATCCCATGATGCGGGCTCCCTGTTCCGGGTGGTTCATGATGTGCTCGCAGGTCTTGATCGCTTCCCGGAAGGTATCGATAGGGGCAGCTGCCAATGTAGGATATAAAGCCGTTGTTCCCTGTAAAGCATGTGCTCTTGTGATCGCATAGAACGCTTTCGGGGTAGCTTCCGTGAAATCATGTCCGTTGCCGCCGTGTACATGCGTGTCGATACAGCCGGGAGCCACATAATATCCTTTTGCGTCGATGATCTCCGCATGAGGAATCTCCCGGTTTTGCCCGGTGATCTCCACTATTTTCCCATCCGAGATGATGATTTGCCCGTTTGGTAGGAGACCCGAAGGAGTTAATACTTTTGCGTTTATGATTTTAAGAAATGCGCTTTCCATATATCTTGTTTTTAGTCTTTTGGAATCAGTAATAAGTTATCCTTATAGGACAACGGGGGATTATATTGGATTTCCCGGTTGCCCCTCGGGGTAGCGGATCGTAAGAGCGGTGACTGGCCGGTTATCTCGTAAATAGCTTGTCCTAATAAAGGATCCTTCAAATCTCCGAATTCAGCTAGATCACTCTTGAATTCATCGATAGCTACATCGGGATGAAATCCGTCTTCATAATCAGCTTCCCGATCCTTATTATAAATATGGAAAGTGACGGGAGAAAGTATCCAGCCATATTTTTTAGATTCATTGTAGATCGTCATACCGACGGTCTTGCCAAAAGTCTGCTTACCGATAACCCGAACGTCTAGATAAGATCGTAGCGAGTTAATGATAAGTTCGGAGGCAGAAGCCGTAGTTGAACCTGTCAAAACAAATAGCCGTTGTAGGTTTAAGTTTCCCGCCATGACCTCGGTCGTTTTGAGCAAAGGTAAGGTCTCATTTTTATTGGAGTTTTTATCGTTATACTCCATGATACATAAAGGTTCTCCTAAAACGTTTTCACGGACTAATAGCGAAGCCAGTAATTGGGCGCAATTGACAAGCCCACCCCCATTATAGCGTAAATCAAGTACGAACTCATTGACGTTGCGACTTTTGAATTTTTCGAAGAGTTGTTGCAAATAAAGATTATAACTAGTGTCGCTATAATCGTATTCATTCGGTCCGGAGGCGAAATGGTTGTACATCAAATAGCCGATTCGCTTATTGCCATATGTGTATACGGAATCTTTTAGGAATGGGGTGTCTTCTACCGTTCGGGATGCGTTCAAGGTAACTCTTCGGGTGGAGACGAATCCCTTGGTGTTTCCTGTTTCTTTTCCTAGTTGGAGGGATACGCTGCCTCCGCTTCTCAACACATCATAGTCTTGGATAGAACCCAAGGAGCCGTTTACGCCGAGTATCCAGTCTCCCCGTTTCAATCCGGCTTCTTCGGCGGGTGAATCCTTTAATACATAAAGGACAATGGCTATTTTATAGGTACTACCTCCGTCTTTAAGGTTGGAAGTCGCGAAATCGAATCCGTATGAGTTGTTCGCATCGTAAATGCTCTTTGTTACGGTCGCTTTCTCTAATTGGGAGAAGTAATGATGGCCATCAGAAAGCT
>ENA-UESJ01001367-UESJ01001367.1-human-gut-metagenome-genome-assembly--contig:-NODE-1367-length-11566-cov-232.676647_pt1 | contig 11566 bp, 9 predicted proteins | sample MGYA00243000_ERZ508001 | MGnify/ENA primary metagenome ERZ508001 (study PRJEB26167, sample SAMN06115479) | human gut metagenome | host: Homo sapiens | place: China:Chongqing | collected 2015-03-03... | reverse complement strand
CAAGTTCAAATCGGCTGCTTCTCCGGAAGATATGGAAAAACTAAAATCTCAATTGAAAGAGGCAGCGCAGGCAGGAGCATAACCCCTATTGCTACTGAAACTCCTAATACACAGAAAAGCCGCCATGTATCCCTTACCAAGATGCGTGGCGGCTATATTTTACTTCAATGCTTTTCCGTCGGAAAAGGCATTGCCCACCTTCTCTCCTATCACCAGATAATGATGATGAATCGGGTCATACGTAATCGGTTTCAGACGGGCAGGGTCAATCTGTCCGTTTTCATCCAGAATCTCTTCCGCAGCCGACACGTTGACAATACGGCCTACCAGATGGTTACTCTCCTGATCGTATGAAACCAGCTCACATTCCAGTGTCATGGGCAGTTCCTCAATGACCGGCGCATTCACAAACTCCGATTTTACGGCATGGAAACCGGCTTTGGCAAATTTATCCGGCTCTTTCTTTCCCGAGACAAGCCCCACATAATCGCAGGCTGCCACATGGTCGGCTGTAGCCATGCTCACGGTAAAGGCCTTCGTGGCCAGAATATTCTGGGTCGTCTTGTGTCCTTCGGCCAGGCAGATGCCCACCATGTCATCCGTATAGATTCCTCCCCACGCCGCATTCATAGCGTTGGGGTTTCCATTCTCGTCGTACGCTGCCACAATAAATACGGGCATCGGGTACAACCATGTTTTTACTCCAAAATTCTTTCGCATAGTCTGTATATTTTTAGTTGCAGTATCGAATCATTTGTCATTTCGAGGACTCACCGCCACCTTAATCACCCCATCCAGGCGGTTCTCGAAGATGCGGTAGGCTTCCTCAATCTCATTAAGCGGGAAGCGGTGTGTAATGAGCGGCGTAGTGTCAATCTTTCCTTCCGCTATCAACCGGAGGATTTCGGCACAGTCACAACCATCTACTCCGCCTGTCTTGAAAGTGAGGTTCTTACCGTACATGTCGGGCAAAGGAAGCACCTGCGGACGGTCGTACAAAGCCACGACGGTCACAATGGCATTCGGACGAGCGCACTCCCAAGCTAGCTGGAAAGTATCATCAGCTCCGGCCACTTCAATGACTACGTCGGCTCCTCCATGCGCACTATGGGCTTTCACAAACTCCTGACACTGTTCCGGTGTAGTGACCAGAACTTCGGGATAATGAGTTTGCACAAAACGGATACGCTCTTCCGATTTCTCACATACAATGAGACAGCGCGGATGTTTCAGCCGGGCACAGAGCAACGTACAGATTCCCGTAGGCCCGGCTCCAATCAGCAGTACCGTATCTTCGGGTGTGATTTCCGAGATACGGGCAGCCCAGAAACCAGTGGCCAGAATGTCACCCACGAAAAGTGCCTGCTCATCCGTCACCCCGTCGGGAATGCGGTTCAATCCCTGGTCGGCATGCGGCACCCGCACGTATTCCGCCTGTCCGCCGTCGATGCGGCAACCCAATGCCCATCCTCCGTCGGGGTCCTCACAATTGTTTACATATCCGTGCTGGCAGAAGAAACATTCTCCGCAGAAGGTCTCCACGTTGACCGTTACCCGGTCACCCGGCTTCACGGTAGTGACTTCTGAACCGACCTTTTCCACGATGCCCACCATCTCATGCCCCACCGTAATACCCGGTACAGCACGCGGCACACTACCGTGCTTGATATGTAAATCACTGGTACAAATACTTCCCAACGTGACGCGCACCAGGGCGTCCTTCGGGTCTTTCAATTCGGGCACAGGCTTCTCTATTAGTGAGAAACGACCGTGCTCCATATACGTATAAGCTAACATACTCTTAAATTTTAATGAAAATACGCTTTCAGTACTTCTCCGAACACCTCTCCCGGTGCAATCTTATCGAACAGCTTCATCGAGGTATGCAGTTTCAGCACGTCCACCTCCGACCCCATCAGTTCCCAAACCGTGCGATGGCCACGATGACCTAACAAGGCATGGGAGATTTCCCGCAAGCGAGCACCCAATACAGGATGTGCCAGATAAGCCCGGGCCTCTTCTTCCCCGTCCAATCCATAAAACTCCGAGTTATAACTATAGCCTAACCCCTTCTGCTGAGGGAAGATATACCAAATCCAATGGCTGCGCTTACCTCCATTCCTGATTTCCTTCAATGCCACAGGATACACGCCTTCCTGCGCATCCAGAAACCGTTGCAGATTAAAATTCGTGTGCGACATATTCCTTCGTTTTTTATCTTTACTCAAATGTAAGGATAATCCCTTAATGAGCCAACGGTCGCGAGGAGAATTATTTTTGTCACAAGTATGATTTTCCTCCCTAATTCTTCGTTTATTAAAGAGTTATGCTTATATTTGTTCCGAAAATCCGCACAAGGCGGTTTTCATCGCACATTGATTTTTAGATACAACAAATGATCGTTAAAGATGTCACACAAAGTTTTCGTTACGTTCCGCTGAGGTCCTGACCGGATTTTTCTCAGCATAGGAATCGAATGAATTATTGCTTCCGACAAGGAGGCCGGGATTGTTGTGCTCTTTGACGTACTAGCCGCACACCTCTCTTTCGATGGGGAAACGAGAGGGAATCTACGCTGCTACGGACCTTTACCTTCTATGTCCGTAAGCTTCTATCTTTATCTATTTCTATTTTCTCATTTTAAAATTCGTTTGTTGTATATGAAAAATGTCATGTTACGTGCTACACGCACCTTTATTGAAGATCTCTGTGCTCCCGAATATGCTCACAACCACCTCGCCGTGGAAATCTCTCATCCCGATGGTTTTACCGATGCCCAAGAACTCTCTATCCGGGTATATTCCAGCGAATACCGCCTGCTGGGCTGTGACACCCGTTCACTGAAAGGAAAAAGGCCCCGAAAAGTACGGTTCGACATTCTCTCTGAAGAAGAATGGGAAGCCGGACTCTACCGTATCTACGTCTACCGCAACGGACGCCCGATGGGATGGACGCTCCTGGAGCTCTATTCCGGCTATGAATGCTGGGACAGGACCGAAGTGGAGGATTTCCAGACCCGCCCTGAAGAAAAATACTTTGCCGAGACTTTCTGCTTCCTGCCCCTGTTCTCCTGGATGCACCAAGAACAGTGTGACTCGAACCTCATCCGGCAGTTCCTCGAAACATTGTATGCCTCGACAGCCATCAGCTTGCCGTGCCTCACCTGCTCGTTTCAGGCAATCAGGCCCGTAAATATGCCGCCCGCCTGCTGGCCCTCCATTTCTGTGAAAAGCAGACTGCTCTCTGCAGCCATTTCTCCCTACAGGAATTGCTGGAGGGTTCCCTGCAATGGAAAGTCCTGCAAGAGAAGATGGATACTCGAAAAGTGGTGCTGGTGGAAGTGCCCTACATGGACTACTCCCGGCAGGAATCCAACCTGCTCGACCTGTTAGGAAACCTGATGGAACAGAAAACTTCTTCCGGTCCTATCTTCATCTTCTACGGTACGATGGACAGTACCTATCAGTTGCGCAGATGCAGCACAGCGATGAGCCGCATCTTCACCGAAGAGAACACCATCTATACGCCCGACAAGGCAGAAAACGACAACTCGGATAAAGACTTTCCGGCAAATGATCTTCCCTTGCCATTTGATGAAGAACAGCCGCTTTCGCATACCGAAGAAGATAATCCCTTGCCCGAAGACGACACGCCATCGGATGCCGAACAGGCCTTGCAGGAGATGGTGGGACTGACCCGCCTGAAGGAAGACTTGCGGGAGGCCCGGATGCTGGCCGCCTTCATGAAGCGGCGTATGGAATTAGGCCTCGACACGGAACTGGACAACCGCCACCACATGCTGTTCTTAGGCAATCCCGGTACAGGAAAGACAACAGTGGCCAAACTCATCGGACAGCTGTATCACCAGATGGGACTGCTTTCCAGCGGACATACCATAGAGACATGCCGCACAAAGCTGGTGGGCGAATACATCGGTGAAACAGAAAAGCACATCAGGCAAGCCATTGAGGAGGCCCGGGGAGGCGTACTCTTCATCGACGAAGCCTACACCCTGATTACCACGAAGCAAGAAACGAAAGATTTCGGGAAGGAGGTGATTCACGCCCTGCTCACCGTGCTCTCGGAACCCAATCCCGACATGATTATCATCCTGGCCGGCTACGAGGACAAAATGCAGCAGATGCTCCGTACCAATCCCGGCTTGCAGGAGCGTTTCCCTCTCCAGTTCTACTTTGACGATTACAATGCAGACGAACTGATGGAAATGGCACACCGTCTCTTGCAGAAACGCAATTTCCAGCTTACTCCTGAAGCGGACAAGGAACTGTACGCTCTGATTACGGAAGCCACTGCCCAGCGTGACGAGCATTTCGGCAACGGACGCTGGCTGCACAACCTGATTGAGCAGGGCATCATCAAGTGCATGGCCCAGCGTATCATGTCGCAACCTTCCATCCCCGACAATACCTTCCTGTTCCGTACCATCACCCAGGAAGATGTCGTGAAGGCAGGTAATCGTCTCCGCGGCAAGCAGGTGGTGAAACTGGAACCGCAGCCCATCCGTCGCATCGGGTTCAGAGCCTGAAAAATTACCGACCAATCGCTAAAAATCCCCCTGTTTTCGCTGCAAAGTGAAGCAGAGGGATTCCTTTATTTCCTGTATTCTCTCATTTGTTGAACACCAGCCTGTCCGTATCATATCCGCGCTTCCGAAGTTTATCCAGGAGTTCCTGAAGCACCCCGTCGGGCAAGGTTTCCTCGCGGCTCATAATCCAAAGATACTTGTCACTGCTACTGCCTATCAGCACGTAGCGGTAATCCGGGTCAATATCGAGCACATAATAGTCGGCATAGAACCACAGGAAGAACGATACTTTCAGTTTGCCGGGGTCGTTCGGATCGGGCTGTTTGGCCTTTCCCTTGATTTCCTTGTACTTCCCATCTTTGTATCCCGCGTTCAGCACCTCAATGCGCCCATTGGGAAGCAAGGTATAAGTGGCCGTTACACGGGTCATGCCCTTTTCAAAGCGGTGGTCGTAACGGGCTATTTCGTGCCACTTCCCCATAAAACGCGGCACGTCGAATGTCTGTACCGTCCGGTTGTCTATCTCAGTAGTGTTACTGCTTTGGCAACTGCCAAGCCCTAACAGGGCACACAGAAGAATCAGGATGTGTTTCATAACGTGTATTTTTTAAGTTCAAAGGTTGTATCTCCCACAAATATACCAAAACCTGACCAATTACGGAGGCATTTATCAAAAATAAATCCCTCAATCGTTAGGTCAGCTACATAAGAATGCATACCTTTAAGACCGTTATTTTTTACCAGGCAATCTATCAGAAAAATATGAAAAAGACAAAACTATTTTTTGTAGGTGCTGCCGTCCTGATATGGGGAGGAACGGCCGTACATGCCCAGTCGTGGAGAAACGGCGGGGCAGTTTCTTTGGATAAGCAGTATGCCGATTATCCTTGTGTAAATTTACTGGACAGTACCAGTGTGACAGTGGAACCTACCGGACAAGGTTCGTTTGCGGTCTGCCGGGCCGTACGGGTGCAGACAACTGCCGGAGCCTTGCAGCAACGGGTACTGAAATACGATTACGACCCGCTGACGGCAGCCGCCACCTTCAAGCGAGTGACCATCTACCATGCCGACGGGACATATACATCGGTCGATGTGAGCAAGGCGTGCGACTATGCCGCTCCGGCCAGAGCTATCTACTGGGGAGCCCGCCAGATTATGCTGGAACTGGGCGCATTGCAACCGGGCGACATCATCGACTATGAGATCGACAAGAAAGGATTCACGTACGCCTTGCTGGGTGATGCACCCCAAGCAGGAGACGACTCCCGCTTTATCCCGCCCATGCGCGGACAGTTCTACGACATCGTGCCCTTCTGGTCGCCCGATCCCACCCTGCGCAAAGTGTACCGCGTCAGTCTGCCGGCCGAAAAAGAAATGCAATTCCAGTTCTATCAGGGCAGCTGCGCTTCCTCCATGCGCTATGAAGACGGACGGAAAGTCTATACCTTCGCCAAAGATGCCATCCTGCCCTTCCGTCGGGAACCGAATATGGTCGATTTCTATGATGCCGCACCGAAGCTGATGATGTCTACCACCGCCGACTGGAAAGAAAAGTCACGCTGGTTCTACGGAGTCAACGAAGACTACGGCAGTTTCACCGCCATTCCAGAGGCCCAGAAGAAAGTAGACGAGCTCATTCGGGGTAAAAAGACCGAACTGGAGAAAGTGGCAGTACTTACCCACTGGGTAGCCGACAACATCCGTTATGCAGGTATCTCCATGGGCAAGGGAGAAGGATTCACCCTGCACAACCTGAAAATGAACTACACCGACCGCTGTGGCGTGTGCAAGGACATTGCCGGCACGCTGATTGCATTCCTGCGGATGGCAGGATTCGAAGCCTTTCCGGCCATGACCATGGCAGGCAGCCGGGTGGAGACCATTCCGGCCGACCATTTCAATCACTGCGTGGCTGTGGTGAAACTCAGTGACGGCACGATGATGCCGCTCGACCCCACGTGGGTACCTTTCTGCCGGGAACTGTGGAGCAGTGCCGAACAGCAGCAGAATTACCTGCCAGGCACACCGGAAGGCACCGACCTGTGCCTGACTCCCATCTCCGACCCGGAAAACCATTACGTACGCATCAAGGCACAGAACACCCTCGATGAAAAAGGCACGCTGAAAGGCACCTTTACCATCGAAGCAGAAGGACAGAGCGACAGTAACATCCGCCGCATCTTCACCACCGGATTCCAAAGCGAATGGGCACATACCATGGAACGCCAGTTGCTGAACGTATCGCCCAAAGCCCGATTGAAAAGTGTGGACTACGGACGAACACCGAAAGACTACCAGAGCGCCCCCATCCAGATTACGTTCCGCTACGAAATTCCGGAATATGCACTGAAGGGCGACCAGGGAGAAATGTTTTTCAAACCCTTCGTGCTGAACAACCTCTACACGCAAGTCCTCTCCTACCTGCGGATAGATACCAGCCTGGAGAAACGGGGCTACGGCTTCAAGGACGGCTGCTCCCGTCTGGTGGAAATGGAAGAAAACCTGAAACTTCCTGCCGGATACGAATGGCAAGGAAAGGAGAAACGCGACCAGATGGACGGCTCCGGAGCCGGATTCACCGGATACATGGGCCAAAACGGCAACCAGTTGCAGGTGAAAACATCCTTACGCCTGAAAAAACGGGTCTACGAAGCTTCCGACTGGGAAAGTTTCCGAAACGCAGTGAACACAGCCAAGGGATATGGAGAATATATTGTGGTAAAGAAATAACCACTCATTCGAGGATTTAACAAGAAACGAAGCGTAATGAAAACATTATCAATCTACATAGGAATCATAGGAATGCTTTTGCTGGCAGTGCTGCCGGCCAGAGCCGCATCGGAAGCGGAATTCCGCAAACTTTCGAAAACGTACACCCTGCGTGCCGACGGCAGTCAAGAGATGCGGGTACAAAAGGAACTCACCCTGTTCACCCATGCCGCCATGAACGGCCTGTACGGAGAAACATTTATCGTGTATAACCCCGATTTTCAGAAACTGGAGATTCACGCGTCCTACACCCGCCAAAAAGATGGCACCGTGGTTCAGACACCCGCCAATGCCTTCGTAGAAGTATTGCCTGCCGCAGCCGCCAACGCACCAGCCTACAACCAGCTGAAAGAGATGGTCGTGGTACACACCGGACTTGAGTTAGGTGCCACCATCGTGCTGGACTACTCCATTGTGAGTAAAGCCGGTTACCTGCCGGAACTCGATGTCTGCTGTCCGGTCAAGGAACTCTCTCCCATCAAGGAATTTACCTTCCGCCTGAACGTACCAGCCGGAAAATCTGTACACTATGAACTGCTGAACGCCTCTGCCCAGCCGTCCATTGCCCAAAGAGACGGAATGAAATCCTTCACCTGGACACTGAAGGAAGTAAAACCCCGCCCTTACGCCTATCCTTCTGCAAGAGAAAGCATAGGACAAGCACAAGCGGTAGCCAGCGGCATGATGCCCGTCTTCATGGCCTCAACCTGGTCACGGTACGATGAAGCCCTGAAAAGCCTGAAAGCACAGTTCCAGCCCGGCAACCGTTCCATCATTGAAGCAAAGGTAGCCGAACTAACCCGAGGCATCCAAGACAATCCACAGGCAGTCCGCAACGCCATCGCCCACTACATGACTGAACTGTATCAATTGGGCCGTTGCGGTGTATCACTGCAGGATGCCGGCTATCGTTTGCGTCCGGCATCGGAAGTCATCCGTTCGGCTTACGGCACCCAAGCAGAATTAGCGAACCTGGATGTTACCCTGCAGCAGGCAGCCGGACTGGAAGCGGAAGTAGCCGTATGTGCCTTGCGTCCGTCGAAAGCAGAAAACCAAGGTTTGTCTACCATCGTATCGCTGGTAGCCCAAAGCGAGCTGATGCCCGAAAAAGTCGCCCTGACAGGCACCGAAGAAGCCAACCTGCAACCCTTCCTGGCGGTGACCAGTCTGGATGGAAAACCACTGACAATGGAAGCTTACTTAGGAGCCAAGGAAATGCAGCAGACCGACACCCTGAAGGTGGACGGGAAGAAGTTGCAGCAGCCCGCCGAAGGATGGGGAATCGTGACACTGAACGACCCTACACCGGCCCGCACGCTCTATGCGTATGCTGCCAATACAACCATTCCCGAAAATATCCTTCTGTCGAGAACGGTGAACTGCACACTGGAGACCATTGTCTGCCTGCCGGAAGGTATGAAAGTGACTCCCCGCGCCAACAAGGAAATCAGTAATGCCTGCGGAAAAGTAGTATTCAGCTACCAGCCCACGAAAGAAGGCATGAAAGTAACCCGCAGCCTGCGCATCAGCCGCCAGTTACAGACTCCGTCGAGCTACAAAGAACTGTATGCCCTTCTGGCAGAATGGAGAGATGCCAATAACCATACGCTGGTGGTGAAAAAAGTAGCAGAATAAACTGAAAAATAAATCTCACGAAAAAGGAATCGCCTCTTAAATGGGTCGGTTCCTTTTCTTTTTCCCGAAGCCGCTACCACACTCAGCAACTTTTCCGGCCAACTTTTCCGTTTCCTGTTTCCTGCCTGTTTGAATGTTCACTGAAAATTACTACATTCGCAGTAGAATCAAAATCCAGTGGTTATGAGCAAGCTATATCCGGTAGGAGTGCAGAACTTTGAGAAAGTGATATTGGGTGGTTATGAATACGTCGATAAGACCGCCTTGACTTATCAGTTGTTCAATACAGGAAGTTACTATTTTCTGAGCCGTCCGCGACGCTTCGGAAAAAGCCTGCTATTGTCGACCCTTGAAGCCTACGCACAAGGAAAGAAAGAGCTTTTCAAGGGACTGGCACTGGAGAAACTGGAGAAGGACTGGACAGTATATCCGGTGCTGCACCTGGATTTGAATACACAGAAATACGATACGCCGGAATCGCTGACCAGCATTTTGAATGATAATCTATGTATCTGGGAAAGCCAGTACGGCGCACGGGAAAGTGAGACAAGTCTTTCCCTTCGTTTCCAGGGCATCATCCGCCGTGCCTGCGAGCAGACAGGCCGCCGGGTGGTGATTCTCATCGACGAATACGACAAGCCCATGCTCCAGGCCATCGGCAATGAAACCTTGCAGAACGAATACCGCAGTACCCTGAAAGCCTTCTACGGAGCATTGAAATCCATGGACGGATGCATCCGCTTTGCCCTGCTCACGGGAGTGACCAAGTTCGGTAAGGTCAGCGTGTTCAGTGATTTGAATAACCTGCGTGACATTTCCATGATTGACCAGTATGCCGAAATCTGCGGTATCAGTGAGAAAGAAATTTATACCTATTTTGAAGAGGATATTCACGAATTGGCCGCAGCTACAGACATGAGCTATAAGGAAGCTTGTGCGGAACTGAAAACAAACTACGACGGGTATCATTTCACAGAAAATGCCATCGGTATGTACAATCCGTTCAGCCTGCTGAATACCTTTGCCAACCGGCGGTTCGGCAGCTACTGGTTTGAGACAGGCACACCGACCTACCTTGTCGAACTGCTCAAGCTCCATCACTATCCGATAGAAGACTTGGAACACATCGTCACCAGCCAGCCGGTGCTGGACAGTATTGATACGGCCTCTACCGACCCGATTCCAGTCATCTACCAGAGCGGCTACCTCACCATCAAGGGCTATAACAAGATGTTTGAGAACTACACGCTGGGGTTCCCCAACCGCGAGGTGGAACAGGGGTTCTTCAAGTTCCTGCTGCCCAACTACGCGTCGGTGAGCGTAAGCAAGTCACCCTATCAGATTCAGTGCTTTGTGGAGGAAGTAATGGCGGGCAAGGTGGACGATTTTTTCGAACGGTTGAAGACCATGTTTGCCGACATTCCTTACGAGCTGGCGCGCGACCGTGAAGTGCATTACCAGAATATTCTCTACATCATTTTCAAGCTGATGGGTTTCTATGTGCAGGTGGAATACCACACCAGCCGCGGTCGGATTGACCTGGTGCTCCAGACGCAGGACTACGTGTACATCATGGAATTCAAGTTGAACGGCAGCGCGGACGAAGCTTTGGCCCAGATTCGGGAGAAAGGCTATGCCGCACCTTTTGCCAAGGACAGCCGTACGGTCTACAAGATTGGTGTCAACTTCAGTGATGAGCTTCGGAACATTCAGGAAGTGAAGGTGGAAGTGGAGTCTTAAGCATCGTGTCAGTTTATTTCAACTCATAAAAGAAACAATATCACATAGAAATGTCAGATGATAATTATTATATTGACATATTGATATATAAATCATAGATAAAATTCTTGACTTTATCATATTTTTGACAGATTGGTTCGGTTGATATTTATGTCAACAAATAGCGATTTAACCTTTTGTATATTACCCGATATAAAACAATTATTATGATATCAATAATCAAAAATAGATATGAAACGAAGTTACATTTTATTTCAAGTCATTCTTATTGTTGTAGGGCTGACTTTTTGTAGTTGCAATGTAGAAAAAATGTCCAACGTAATGGAGTGAAAATAGATAAGGTCGTGGAACCATCAGCCGAAGAGGTGATGCGTGGAATGGATGTACAGCTGCAAGCTGCGATTGACTATCTGCAAGGAGTTAACATCTGATTTCAAAAACAGTTTTTATGAAACAAATATTCATATTCATTCTGCTTGTATTAAGCACATACCTGAAAGCACAAAGCATTCAGGAAATAGACTCATTATTGTTGGTGGCCTATGAAAATGACCAGAAAGTCAGAACGGAGTCCATGATTCTAATGAATAAGCTGAACAGCACAGGAGCTAATGACGTTCCAGTCTCTGTAATAGATTCTCTTATGCTGCTTCAGGAACAAACACAGGCCATCGACAAGGAAAACCAGATTCTTGTTACTTCAATATTGAAGAAGGGACTGCCTGAAGGTTTGTCCCAGCAATCCTATAAGACTATATGGTTGATTGTAGATCATGCTAATCTGAAATTCCAGAAAAAGAGGGTGTGTCAAAATGCATACCCTCTTTTTTTTTATGACAAAGCCCCGACTTTCCCAAGCCGAGGCTTTGTTAT
>ENA-UESJ01001366-UESJ01001366.1-human-gut-metagenome-genome-assembly--contig:-NODE-1366-length-11570-cov-5.136083_pt1 | contig 11570 bp, 9 predicted proteins | sample MGYA00243000_ERZ508001 | MGnify/ENA primary metagenome ERZ508001 (study PRJEB26167, sample SAMN06115479) | human gut metagenome | host: Homo sapiens | place: China:Chongqing | collected 2015-03-03... | reverse complement strand
AATTTGCGTATGAACAGCTTCGTTATGGCAGAATTAATAATCATCTTATATTAATTTATAAAAGAATATGGAATAAATGTTTATTTGATGAGTATACAGCATCATCAATGATGAAAATTTTATACACTTATAAAATAAAATGTTATGAAGAAAATGTAAAAGCTGTATGGGTAAAACATAAAGAATATAAGACGTTACATCGTTACGAAATCATTAATAAATGTGCATTTGTCCCGATTTACACGAAAGATGCCGTTATTATATTTGAATCAGAATCAGGAGAATTTTTTAAGGACAGCTTCAGGTATGACATTGAAAAAGTATTTGAAAATAAATACTATGAAATGATAAACGAGAGCATGCTTGCTTATCAATATGAAGAAAATGATATAGAAAAATATAAAAATATAATTTTGTACGAGCAGAAAAAAGATATATTTAATGAAGAAATATATGAAGCTGTCAGATGTATCATAAATGATGCTGATTGTGATAAAAAATGTAAAAAGAAGCTTAACAGCTGGCTTATAAAATATTTTGAAAAATCATATGATAAAGAAAATTATCTGGCAGATATACAGATTATAGATACTGATGATTTAGATGAAAATGATGCAGTGAGACTTATATATGCAAGTGTCGATAATAATGCTTATAGTTTTGCATTTTCAATTATAAAGCAATATGGAATATGTAATGCCAATTCAGGAAAAATATCAGAACTTGCACGTCATATGCTGGGATTTGCAGGGACAGAAGATGATGATGAACTTACGCAGCTGTGTGAATATGCTTTTGAAAATAAAAAATATAATGCTGATATTCTTGAAAATCTTGAAAAAAGATTTAATGGAACTAATGAGCAGATGCTTGATATATGGAATGCATGCAGAGATTATGATGTATTTACAGGTGATATAGAAGAAAGAATTGTCGCACAGATGCTTTTTACAAAATCAAGTGATAAAAGGCTTACAGATGTATTTGATTCATATGTAAAAAATGGTGGACACAGGACAGTTATTGCGGCTTATGCTGCATATAATGCTTTTATGTATTTTGTAAAGCACAGAGAAGTTGACATAGCAGTTTTTGACGTGATAGAAGAACTTATTATGGAAAAACGTGCAATTCCTGATGTCTGTGTCCTTGCATACTTAAAATATTATTCTTTAAGAACCGGAGAACTTACAGAGTCAAAAAGCAGATTTATATATGAAATTATAAAAACATTGTGTGCAGTGGACAAGTGTTTTGAATTTTATAAAAATTATTCTGAAGTATTTGCACTTCCATATAATATGACAGACAGGACATTTGCGGAGTATGCAGGTAATCCGGATTCGCGTGTGGAGATTCATTACTGGTTTGGAGAAAGCAGTAATGAATATACTGAGATTCTTTCAAGTTGTGGAGGTTATTTTGTAAAAGGATTTACACTTTTTTATTCGGAGAGTGTCAGATATTATTTTGTTGAAGAAATTGGAAGTGAAACAAGAAAGTCTGATATATTTCATATGCAGAATAATGTTATCAATAAATCAGAGACCGCAGGAAGATTTGACAGCATTAATAAAATTCTTTCGGCAAGGCAGCAGCATGATCCGGCAGAAATGAAAAAGTGTATGTATGATTATTGTGTTCAGGATTATGTAACACAACAGATTTTTAAACCAATGTAGGTGAGGAATTTAATGAATAATGTAAATGGAGTGATAGTCGGGATTGATATACAGGATAAAATAACACAGGCTGCAATCTGGGATGAGCAGACAGAGATGGTGATACATGTTACAGGACCTGAAAACGAGGCCGCTTTTTTAAATCCGTTTGAAATGCCAGGCTGGGAACAGAGCGGTAATATTGAGGCAGCCTGTGAATTTATTGCATCGATAATAGAATGTGCATCAAAATGTTCACAGGGCAGAAAAGCGGGATTGATATGCATAACAATCGCTGATTATGAAATTAAAAAGCTTAATTTTATATCTGAAGTCATGAAACGGCTGCAGTTTAACAGTGAACAGTGGTCAGTTATAAGCCATGAGGAAAGTTTTGCTTTTTATGCTTACAGCCAGAAAAAGGGTCTGTATTCAGCAGGTGTTATGCTTCTTGACTACAGTAATGATAATATTGCATCATATATCTGCATGAAAGCTAATCTTAATGGTTGTGATGTTATAATGGAAAACAGGTTTTTTTCTGATGCCATACAATATGATGAAGAAAAGGATTCATATAGCAATCTGTGTGTTAATCAGCATGAGATAACAGAGTGGCTTAAAGGATTGCTGTCCAGGTATAATGTCTCAAGTGTATTTCTTACAGGCAGCAGATTTGAGATGGAGAAATTTCCTGATGAATTCACAAGATTTCTGTGCCATTCAAGAAAAGTTTTTGCAGGGCAGAATCTTTATGTGAAAGGTGCGGTTCTTGGGGCATGTACAAAAGTAAAACAGATACTTCCTCCTGATACAATTCTGGCATGCAAAAACAGGATTACAACTGGTATAGAGATGGACATATGCGAGCGTGGAAACGATATGCGTCTGAAAATTGTAAGACCCGGAACAAACTGGTACAGTGTAAAAAAACAGCTGTTTTTTATAATAGATGATGTAAGATATATTAATTTTTATTTGAGACCTGTTGATACTAACAAAGAATATATTGAAAAAATTGACATAAGTTCACTGCCTTTCCGTGAAGGTAAAATGACAAGAATAGAAATGGATGTTGATTTTATGTCTGATGAGGAATGTCATGTGTTAATACAGGATAAAGGCTTTGGTGACATAGTAAAAAGTTCCGGAAAAATAATAGAAAAAACGTTTTTACTGAAATGAGGGTCATGCGTAAATGGGAAAGATAATATTATGCAGGGCAAGAGAGGCAAAACAGCCGCTTGTTGTAAAGGATATAGGACTTAAAATATATACACTTGAGGAATTGTGCTATTTTATATATAATAATATTTATTTTATAAGCATTGACTTCTTTGATGATGACTTCAATTCATTTGTTGAGGAGACAGGGCAGAAACAACTGGTACAGATAATTGCAGATTTGAAAAGCAGGAATGCAGGACTTGCACAGATTGTTGTAAGTGTTTTAAAATATGTTGATTATTACAGCAATGAAGAGATAGAACAGTTAAGCGGTGTGCTTGGAACACTTGACAGCCGCAATGTTTATGAAAGACTTAAAGCGAGAGCTGATACATTGCTTGAAAATAAATGTTATTACGGTGCAGTGCAAAATTATGCGAAAATAATTGAGGGCACATATGATAAGTCACTTTCGGGATTGTTTTATGCGAGAGTGTATCATAATATGGGGGTTGCACATGCAAGAATGTTTTTATACAAACAGTCTGTTCCATATTTTGAGGAAGCCTACAAAATAGGGCAGCACGAAGAGTCGCTAAAATGTCTTATGGCAGCTAAAAGACTGGCTATGGGAAATAATATAATAGAAAGTGATGATGCATCTGACCAGGAGGCAGCTTTGAAAAGCGAACTTGAAAAACTGGCAGACAATGCAAGATATTCTGATACATACAGACATCTCCAGCAGATTGAAAAGCTTAAAGAGGAGGCTGATATTACGGAGTATAATGATGCACTTACCGGTCTGCTTGATGACTGGAAGAAACAGTATATTAAGTACAAATCATAGAATGGGGTACATATGGGATTTTTAAAGTCAGTTAAGAATATCTTCTTTAAAGATGAAATAGAAGATGATTATGAAGAATATGACGAATTTGATGAAGAACTGAATAAGCATGCCAGAACAATAAAGTCATATCTTGATGAAGATGATTATGGCAAAGAAAACGAAGACACTGATAATCAGGAATTTGATGAGTATGATGAGAGTTCAGGATATGAAACGCCGGAAGATGATGAGGGCTTTGACGGCTTCAGCGATGATGAACTGCTTGTGGGTGATGAACGTGATAACGTAAAACTGGGGGCTTTTGATGGAAGTGACCTGAAAGAATATGTTAAAGGCCAGTGCGAGATTATGGAAGATGCCGGAAGGCATATTGAAATGATAATGGAGGAGTATAGTCAGGTATCAGAGAGATTTGCTGATATTGAACTGTATGAAAATGCACCGGATAATCTGAAAGACCAGATTGCAAAACAGGCTGAACTTGTTGACAATCTTGCGGTTGACAGGCGGATCCTTAAAAATTCCGAGAGCAAGCTGTCTAATAATGCATATAACAGAATGGACATGTATGCACAGGAACTTCCTAAGAGTTTTAGGTTTATACAGCAGCAGGAAACATATTATGAGACAGTGAAAAGAGATTTACAGTCTCTTGAGGGCGAGAGGATGGCTCTTAGAATGGAAGCCAAGAATCTGAAAAAGAAACATGCTGCAATCAAAAAGGCTGCAATTATAGTTCTTGCCTGTCTTGCGGTAGTTTATTCTATTTTTACAATAGTTATGGTTGCACTTGATAATGAAGATGAGTTATATTTATTCTTTGTTGTGACATTTCTTGGTGCAATAGTTGCTGTGGGAATATTTGCATGGCTGAGTATTATTCACAGACAGGCATCGGCAGTCGAAATAAAGATAAATAAAATTACGGCGGCATTAAACAAGATAAAGATAAAGTATGTTAATGCGGCAAATGTGCTTTCATATGAATATGATAAATACAAAATAAAGAGCTCATATGAACTTGGAAGAAAATTTGAATTATATCTTCAGATGAAAGAAGAAAGAAAGCATGTACTGATGATGACAGCTAATCTTAATGATGCAGAAAATAAGCTGCTTATGCTTCTGAAAAGAATAGGAATTTCAGACACAGTTGTATGGCTTTCACAGACCAAAGGACTATATATACGCAATGAAATGGTTGAAATCAGGCATGAACTTGCGGCACGTCGTAAGAAACTGAGAAATCAGATTGAGTATAATGAAGGCAGGATTGAAGAAGCAAAATATAACATAAGAAAAGTTAATAAATTACATCCGGAGTATACAAAAGAGACTTTGGAAATACTTGATGAATATGAAAAAAGGTCTATAAATTAAATTTTGCTTGCCAATTACGGTACATGTGTTAAAATTAGTTACAGTTCAGTTATTTTAAATTGGAGGAAAAAGTAATCATGATGAAGGAAAGATTGCAGGAAATCAGGGAGAGAGCGTTAGAACAGATTAACTCTACTGATTCACTTGAAAAGTTAAATGAGGTAAGAGTATCTATCCTCGGCAAGAAAGGCGAACTTACAGAAGTCCTTAAAGGAATGAAGGATGTTGAGCCAAAAGACAGACCTATGGTTGGTCAGATAGTCAATGAGACAAGACAGGCTATAGAGGAAGTTCTTGAGAATGCAAGAAAAGAACTTTCAGAGAAGATGAGAGAGATTCAGATGAAAGCAGAAGTTATTGATGTAACACTTCCTGCAAAAAAGAATAATGTTGGACATAGTCATCCTAATACACTTGCTCTTGAAGAAATTAAGAAAATATTTGTTGGTATGGGATACGAAGTTGTAGAAGGTCCTGAAGTTGAATATGATTACTATAATTTTGAAGCGTTGAATATACCTGCCAATCATCCGGCAAAAGATGAACAGGATACATTTTATATTAATGACAAGATTGTCCTTCGTACACAGACATCATCAGTTCAGGTTCGTGAGATGGAGAAAGGAAAACTTCCGCTTCGTATGATTTCTCCTGGTCGTGTATACAGAGCAGACGAAGTTGATGCAACACATTCACCATGTTTCCATCAGGTAGAAGGTCTTGTTATTGATGAAAATATTACATTTGCGGATTTAAAGGGTACACTTGTAGAATTTGCAAAAGAAGTATTTGGCCCTGAGACAAAAGTTAAATTCAGACCGCATCATTTTCCATTTACAGAACCTAGTGCTGAAATGGATGTTTCATGCTTTAAGTGTGGCGGTAAAGGATGCCGTATGTGTAAAGGTGAAGGCTGGATTGAAATTTTAGGATGTGGAATGGTTCATCCTCACGTACTTGAGATGAGCGGAATTGATACAGATAAATATACTGGTTTTGCATTTGGTGTTGGTCTTGAAAGAATAGCACTTCTCAAATATGAAATTGATGATATGAGACTTTTATATGAAAATGACGCACGTTTCTTAAAGCAGTTCTAATAATTAAGATAACAGGTTGTGAATATATTATAGATATCAGAAGGGATAATTAATCATGAATACATCTTTAAATTGGATTAAAGCAATGGTACCCGGACTTGATGATGTTACAGATCAGCAGTTCCGTGATGCCATGACACTTTCAGGAACAAAGGTTGAATGCTTCACAGCATATGATAAGAACCTTGATAAAATAGTAGTTGGACAGATTGAATCAGTAGAAAAGCATCCTGATGCAGACAAGCTTGTTATATGCCAGGTAAATGTAGGTGATTCAACAGTTCAGATTGTAACAGGTGCACCTAATATTGAAGTTGGTTCAAAGGGTCAGAAAGTGCCTGTAGTTCTTGATGGAGGACGTGTTGCAGGAGGTCATGATGGTTCTGCACTTCCTGAGGACGGAATTAAGATAAAGAAAGGTAAACTTCGTGGCATAGAATCATGCGGCATGATGTGTGCAATTGAAGAACTTGGTTCATCAAGAGAGTTTTATCCTGATGCACCGGAAAATGGTATATATATTCTTGGTGATGATGCAGTTGTAGGTTCTGATGCCGTAGAGTATCTTGGTCTTAATGATACTGTATTTGAATATGAGATTACAAATAACCGTGTTGACTGCTATAGTGTAATCGGTATTGCAAGAGAAGCAGCAGCTACATTCAACAAACCATTTAATCCTCCAATGCCATCTAAGACAGGCAATTCAGAGGATATTAACGATTACATAAGTGTGGATATTGAAGCAAAAGAACTTTGCCCTCGTTATGTTGCAAGAGTTGTTAAAAATATCAAACTTGCACCATCTCCAAAGTGGATGCAGCACAGACTTATGACAGCAGGAATCAGACCTATTAACAATATAGTAGATATAACTAACTATGTTATGGAAGAATATGGTCAGCCTATGCATGCATATGACTATGACCAGATTGCAGGTAAAAAGATTGTTGTAAGAACAGCTGCTGATGGTGAAAAATTCGTCACACTTGATGGTCAGGAAAGAACACTTAATTCATCAACTCTTATGATTTGTGATGGAGACAAAGCAGTTGGTATTGCCGGTGTAATGGGCGGCGAGAACTCAATGATAACAGATGATGTTCAGACAATGCTTTTCGAGGCTGCGACATTTGACGGAACAAACATCAGAAAGACAACTAAGAGAATCGGTCTTCGTACAGATGCATCAGGCAAGTTTGAAAAAGGTCTTGATCCTGAAAATGCAATGGCTGCAATGGACAGAGCATGCCAGCTTATAGAAGAACTTGGTGCCGGAGAAGTTGTCGGTGGAGCTGTTGATATCTATCCTGTTAAGAAAGAATGCAGAAGAATTGTATTTGAACCTGAAAGAGTGAATAAACTTCTTGGTACAAATGTATCCGTTGATGATATGATGGATTATTTCAAGCGTCTTGAAATAGAATATGATAAAGAATCAAATGAGCTTATTATTCCTACATTCCGTCAGGATTTAATAAGAACAGCTGATATTGCTGAAGAAGTTGCAAGATTTTATGGCTATGACAACATTCCTACAACACTTCCTCATGGTGCTACAACAATGGGTAAGGTTTCGTTCAAGCAGACAGTTAAGGATGTTGCAGGCGAGATAGCACAGTTTTGTGGATTTTCACAGGCTATGACATATTCATTTGAAAGTCCTAAGGTTTTTGATAAATTAAAGATTGCTAAGGATTCACCACTTAGAAAGACAGTTGTGATTTCAAATCCACTTGGAGAAGATTTCTCTATTATGAGAACACTTCCTCTTAATGGTATGCTTACATCACTTTCAACAAATTATAACAGAAGAAATAAAAATGTTAAGCTGTATGAACTTGCTACAGTTTATATTCCGTCAGATAATGAAGAAGAACTTCCAACAGAAAGCGTTGATTTTACTCTTGGTTTCTTTGGAGATGGAGATTTCTTTACAATGAAAGGAGTTGTAGAAGAATTTCTTGAAAGAATAGGAATGAGAAATAAGCCTGAATATGATCCACAGGCAGGCAAGCCATATCTTCATCCGGGTCGTCAGGCAAATGTAATCTATGATGGAACTGTTATCGGATATCTTGGTGAAGTACATCCTGATGTTGCTGATAATTATAGTCTTGGTGAGAGAACATATATTGCTGTTCTTGATTTATCAAAGATTACTCCGATGGCTTCATTTGACAGAAAATATACAGGAATTGCCAAATTCCCGGCTGTTACAAGAGATATAAGCATGGTTATGCCTAAAGACATGCTTGTTGGATCTGTTGAAAAAGTCATTGAAAAACGCGGCGGTAAGCTTGTTGAGAGCTTCAAGCTGTTTGATATATACGAAGGCGAACAGATTAAAGCTGGATTTAAATCTGTTGCGTATTCAATTTCATTCAGGGCAAATGACAGAACATTGGAGGATAAAGATATAGCTCCTATCATGGAGAAGATTCTTAATGATTTGTCAGAAATGGGAATAGAACTTAGAAGTAACTAGAGGTCAGACATGGAAAAAGTTATGAATCTGCATGATTTTTATTATGACCTGCCACAGGAACTTATAGCACAGGATCCGCTTTCTGACCGCTCAAGTTCAAGGCTTATGGTCCTTGATAAAAATACAGGCGAAATAGAACATAAAATATTCAGGGATATAGTTGATTATCTTAATCCGGGAGACTGCCTTGTTATTAATGATACAAAGGTAATTCCGGCTAGACTTATAGGTGAAAAAGAGGGTACAGGAGCAGCAATAGAAGTGCTGCTTCTCACCCGTAAAGCTGATTTGAAGGATACATGGGAAGTTCTTGTTAAGCCGGGCAAAAAGGCAAAAATAGGAACTCGTATTCATTTTGGCGGTGATAAACTTATTGGTGAGGTTATTGATATTGTAGAAGAGGGAAATCGTATTATCAGATTTGAGTACGACGGCATATTCGAGGAAATACTTGATGAACTTGGTCAGATGCCTCTTCCGCCATATATAACACATAAACTGGAAGATAAAAACAGATATCAGACAGTATATGCAAAACATGAAGGTTCGGCAGCAGCACCGACAGCAGGACTGCATTTTACAGAGGAACTGCTTAAAGAGATAAAAGAAAAAGGTGTTGATATTGCAAGAGTAACTCTTCATGTCGGACTTGGTACATTCAGACCTGTTAAAGAAGAAAATGTACTTGATCATCATATGCATTCTGAATTTTACAGAATTGATGAGGAAGCAGCAGAAAAAATTAATAACGCACGTAAAAATAATGGGCGTATTATTGCTGTTGGAACTACAAGTACAAGAACACTTGAATCGGTGGCTAAAGAGGATGGTACAATAGAAGCGTGCAGTGGTTGGACACAGATATTTATATATCCTGGATATAAGTTTAAAGCAATCGACTGTCTTATTACAAACTTCCACTTGCCTGAGTCTACACTGGTTATGCTTGTGTCAGCACTTGCAGGACGTGAGAATGTACTTAATGCGTATGAAACTGCAGTAAAAGAAAAATATCGTTTCTTCAGTTTTGGAGATGCTATGTTTATAAAATAACGCAGGAGATATGGGAGGAGAAAAATATTGGGAGCAGAAAGAAGAAGAGCATCAAGGGTTCCGATTAATGTGACATTGTCACTCAATGGTATCAGTGATGAAAATGATGCAAGTGAGCAAAAAGATATAAGTGTTGAAACAGTAGACATTTCAAAGGGTGGCATAGCTTTTATTACAAAAGAACCTTTGAAAATGGGGACTTTTTACAATACTTCAATTCAAATGCCGAACCATGAGATTCTTGATGTTGTTATTGAAATAGTAAGACAGCAGCCAGAAGAGAATGGTGAGATTATGTATGGAAGCCGTTTTGTTGGAATAGGACCTGAAGACGAATTTCGTATAGAGGTATTCAGAATGGTATTTGAAGGAACAAAAAATCAGAATAATTAAAATTAAAGATATTGAGTAGTGCGGATAATCGCGGCTGCAATTGCCGAAAGGCAGCAGGTGAGGAAAGTCCGGGCTTCGCAGGGCAGGATGCCAGATAACGTCTGGTGGAGGTGACTCCAAGGATAGTGCAACAGAAATAAACCGCCTGTTTTACAGGTAAGGGTGGAAAGGCAGTGTAAGAGACTACCGCGTTGCCGGTAACGGCAATGGTCCATGTAAACCCCATCCGAAGCAAGTCCAAGAAAAAGCTATACGGCTGCCCGTCGTGCTTTTAGGTAGGACGCTTGAGTGTATCGGCGACGATGCAACTAGATAGATGATTATCACACATTTATATGTGGACATAACCCGGCTTATAGTGCTGCTCATTATAATAAATTAGTTATTAAAACATTTTACAGATGACAAAAATAAATATTTTCTTTCTGCCGGAAAATGAATTAAGGTATGGTTTTTTAATGGTTTCCTCATCGGCGCCCGGCGTAATGCCAAGAACACTGTACGGATCGTTCATTCGTTTGGTTTCCCCTTCCGTGGTGTGCGTGTGGCTTTCACCAGCGCGTACTTGCTCCACACCCCCGCGTAAATCGTGTTGTGCAAAAGCTGACCTTCGGGGGTATCTTTCAAAATCGGCAACAGTTCAAAGTTCTGGGCGCAAAGGGCCATCTGCTGGGTCAGCAGCTCGCGGCAGCGCGCTTCAAACCCGGCAGTATCGCTGCCAAACGCCTGCTTGGTGGCGGCCAGTGCATTAAAGCTGCCGTGCCGGGCATCTTTTTTTAAATCGTCATAGGCATCCATCAAATAGATGAACCCGCCCAACCCGCGGCCCATCTGCGTCAGGGCAGGGGACCAGAAATCCTCCCGCGGGCTGAACACCGCGCCCAGCAATGCGCCAAAGGCATTGCAAAGGGCATCCAGGTCGGTGCTGTTGGCGCTTTCCAGGCGGTTCAGCTCATCCAGCTTGGTGTGGATGACCTCGCACTGGCGCGGCCACTGGCGGCGGATGTTTTCTAGATGCGGCTCAAGCTGCTTTGCCAGCCGCAGGCGGCTGCGTTTGTGGTCGTCCTGCCAGTCATCCAGATAATTGTAATAGGCCAGCACCACCGTCATGTCCGCAGCGTAATCGGTGAATTCGTTCACGGCCCGCGGCCGGGTGCGCAGCGGATGCGGCGCGCACCGCCCCTGCGAAGTCTGTGTGGGCGGGTCATACAGGGCGGTCAGCAACAGCGCGGCAAAGGTCATGTCATAGCTCAGCGCCATGCGCGCCGCCGTGCCGTATTTGCGGCCCAAAGATTGGCAAAGCCCGCAATAGTACGCCTGGTAGCAGTCCATTGCGGCATTGTCTAAATCTTTCTGATAAATGGTAACATATCCAAACACGCAGCGTCAACCTTTCATCGAAGTGAAGGGAAAACCTTTAGCTTTTTTTAATGAACTGGGTGCCGCATTTGGGGCAGGTGATGGAAATTTTGCCG
>ENA-UESJ01001363-UESJ01001363.1-human-gut-metagenome-genome-assembly--contig:-NODE-1363-length-11596-cov-12.371820_pt1 | contig 11596 bp, 14 predicted proteins | sample MGYA00243000_ERZ508001 | MGnify/ENA primary metagenome ERZ508001 (study PRJEB26167, sample SAMN06115479) | human gut metagenome | host: Homo sapiens | place: China:Chongqing | collected 2015-03-03... | reverse complement strand
TCGTTCATAATCCTTTCAAACTGCCCGACCGCTTCGATGAACTTTGCCGCCGCTTCCTTGTCGGCTATCTCCTGCGGCACAATCCTGCCCCGGCATAGGGTGGAGAAGTCGCTCTGTCGGCGGCTTCTCTCCCTTGTCGTCTTTGTCAGGAACAGGTAGCAGTAATGGTTCAGGAACGGGCGTTCATTGAAGTGCCGTTCAAAGGAGCGGCTTAAAAAACTAAGCTCGTCCCTTTCCGTGTCGGGCTGGTAGTTCTCCTTGATGAAGAAGTCCTGCTTGTGTACTATGGAGTAGTCGGGCAGCACCTTGATTGCCTTGTACCACGCCGAATGTATGGCTTCGTATTCGGCACTGGTGACGGTGAACAGTTCGGGCAGTTCCACCCTGAAAGCCACCGTTATGTCCGCATCCTTTGAAATGATGCAGCCGTTCTCCACCGCCAAAAGGGGAAATTTCCTTTCCAGCGTGGTAGCCTTTAACATATTCCTCATGGTCTTTCTTCCTTTCTATTTTTATAGGTAAATAATCTGGGTATCGCCTTTCGGCTGATGATGAAGCGGGGATGTCTTTTGCGGGCGGCAGCTTTCATCAGTCCGTGCGTGCCGTACTTGGCGTTGAGCCGGAACGTCTGCCATACGAGCAACAGCGAAGCCGACACGATGAAACCGATACATAGCCACTGGTTCACACCTGCCATGAACAGGACGATGAACACCACGAACACGGCGAGCAGGCCACCCGCAAAGATGAAAAGGTACTGGCTTTTCAGCCCCTTGAACTCCACCGGTTTTCCGATACCCCTGTTTACCGGATATTCAGACATAGCCGCCGTTTTAGAGGAAGAACGAACGCAGGATAGTGGCGGCGACAATCAGGAAGATGCACGCCCCGAACCAGCTTGCGGCGGTCTTGCTGGTATCGGGGTCACCGCTTGAGAACTTGTTATACACCTTTACACCGCCAATCAAGCCGCAGACCGCCCCGATTGCGTACACCAGCTTTGTTCCGGGGTCAAAGTAGCTGGTTATCATGTTGGTGGCTTCGGTAATGCCTGCCTGTCCGTTACCTTGTGCGTAGGCACTTACCACAGCGGCAAGGAGAGCCGCCGACAAAAAGATTTTCTTTTTCATTGCGAATTGGATTTTAATGCCGGGACAGCGGGTGGATAGTCCGCTGCCGCACGGCGGATGAATAATTTGAAATTTTAGTGGTTGCGGCACGGATGCCGTCTGTTGTTGTCAGTATTGCCAATCAACCGTAATCATGTTGCTTCATATCGTTACTTGTTATGTTACAGATACTCGTTCATGTCGAACGCTTCGTATTCCCCGCTGGTATTGCCAGTTCCGGCGGGATCAGCCGCAGCCAGTTCCGCTTCGTTGCGTCCCAGCAGTTCCGCCACCTTTGCCAGCCCGCCGTTGATATTCTCCACCACCGCATCGTAGAGGTTCGTCCCCTCAATCCGTGCCAGCGTCACGGCGGCTTGCCGCTGTTCCGCTTCGGTGGAGTTGTCGGCGTTCGCCGTGCGTACCGTTTCGCCCAGTTCCTCAAAGCTCACGCCCGCAGCCCTGCCCATATCATCGTACCCGTCCATGTACCCGGATATTTCTTCGCCCTCGTAATCGGGTTCGTCATCCCCGTAGTCGGGTGTTTCGTCCGGTTGTCCGGCAGCTTGCGCCGCAAAAATAGTATCATTTTCAGCCGCTTGCGGGAGGTGTCCCGATTTGTCCTGCACTGTCCCGATTAGTCCACCCTTGTAGCGGCTCTCGCCTATCAGCGTGTAGCCGTCCGCCAGACTTTCGGGAACGGTTTTATCATTTGTTCCCTTTTCGAAACGCCTGTTGTCCGCATGGCGATACCACAGCCACAGGGCGATATAGTACACCAGAAGCCCGGTAAGTATGCAATAGGTTACCATAGTCATACAGGCTTTTGGAAGTGGCTTTCGTACAAGGCGTTTATCTCGTCTTGGTACTGTTCGAAGTGCCGCAGCAGAATATTTTCCACGTAGCTGCTTACCGTCACCTTGCGCCCGCCTATCACCGTCACGATACGCATCAGTTTCTCGTGGGTGGCTCGGCTCACGTACAAGGGTTGTCGGTCTGCCAGTTCCACTTTCTGGAAGTAGGTTTCCCGGTAGTCGCCCGTGCAACCCTTGCGCCTGCGGGGTGTCGGTTTCTCCATCCGTACCGTTTCCGTCTGTTGTCCCTCTTGGGGGATGCCCGTTTCGCCGCCGGGGTTCGGTATGTCCTCCGGCTGCTTGTCCTGCTTGGTGGGGACACCCTGCGAGATAAGTTCCCGCATGAAATCCTCGTCTATTTTCGGCAGAGTGCCGTTTTGCTTTGCCATATCATTGTAATTTAATGTAATACATCATTTCTGTTATCAGTTCTTCCAAGTTGCTGCCCCTTACCAGCGGGCGGCTGGCGGGAAAGAGCGTGGAGCGGAACACCGCCTTCCTGTCCGTCACCAGTTCTTTTTTGTAGCGTTTGGTGTCGGGGATAAAGGTTTTCATCAGCGGCAGTTCCAGTTCCTTTATCGTCTTGTCATAGGCGGCATAGAGGTCGGTTTTCTCCCGACCGTCCACCATGTTCCAGAAGAGGTACAGCCCGGCAAGGCGGCAGGCTTCATTCCTCACCAGCAGCTTTTGGATAGCCACCGCAAACGACAGGCTGCTTTCAAGAACCACCTTATCGGCGGAAATCGGGGTGAAGATATAGTCCATGCCCGCAAGGGAGTTTATCACGCCCTCGCTGTTCACCGTGCCCGGCAGGTCAAAAAACACGATGTCCGGTACGTGTCCGGCTTCTGCCGTATATCCGTCAGCCGTGGCTATCGCCTTTTCGGGCGAACTGCACAGCACCGGGTAGGCTTTCTTCCCCAGACGGGTGAACTGTTCATACGCCATGCGCTTGTAATCCTCGTCCGCCCCGACCTGTTCGGCATCCCGCTTGCGCATCCCGGCAATGGAATGTTGCGGGTAGTCGCAATCGACTACCGCCACATCGTAGCCTTTGAGGTAATAGAGGTAACTCGCCGCAAGCACGGTAAAGGTGGTTTTGCCGACCCCGCCCTTTTGGGTGGAAAAGGCGACATAAAGGGGTGTTTTCTCGTTTTCCATATTGCTTCCGTTCATTATTGGTTGATAGATTTGTTTATTGCTTCCAATCATTCGGGCTTTCCATATTGCAGGCTTGAAATATGGAAAGACTGCTTTATTTCAATCTTGCTTTCCTGCTTTCATTCTTTCTTGAAATCCAGCAATCACGTTTTCTTGAAATCCTGCTTTCAACCGTTCTTGCCTGATTGAAATGTGTCTTTCAATCTTGCTTTCAATCTTGAAATCTTATGCAAATAAAAGGAGAAAAAACGTCCGTTTTTAGATGTGTCCCGATTTGTCCTTTCGTGTCCCGGTTTGTCCACCAACTACCTATTTTACAGCATTATAAATCACCGTTACTTTGCAGTGGAGTAACGAGCCGCAAGGGGTAAAGACGTGTAACGGTGCTGGTGGACGGCAGGGCTTGCCGCCTGATGCAGACCCCAATCCGTCCCGGACGGATTTTCGATTTTCGCCAGAAAATAGCAAGGTGTGTTTCGTGGCACACGAAACCGTTTTCCGTGCCTGAAAACACCTTGCCCCTTGCGGGGGTAAAAACCACTCCGAAGTCGTGATTTTTTAATTCAAGAAAGTATGGAAACAAGGAAAAACAGCAAGGGCGGTCGCCCCGCCCTCCAAGACCCGGCGAAACATCGCCATGTCCTTTACCTGAACGACCGGGAGAACGCCCGCTTCCTATCGCAGTGGGAGCAGTCGGGCGTTTCGAGCAAGTCCCGTTTCATCGCCGCACGTATCTTCGGCGAGCCGTTCCAGGTGGTGAAAGTGGACAAGTCGGCGGTCGAGTATTGCGCCCGACTGACCGAATTTTATGCACAATTCAGAGCGGTAGCGGTCAATTACAACCAAGTGGTAAAGGCTCTGAATAGTAACTTTTCGGAGAAAAAGGCACTGGCTTTTCTCTATAAACTGGAGAAAGCGACCACCGAACTGGCTGTGTTGAACCGTCAGGTTATCGACCTGACAAACGAGTGCAGGGAACTATGGTTGCCAAAATAAGCACGGGCGGCAATATGTTCGGCGCACTGGCATACAACCAAAACAAGGTGGACAGCGGGGAAGCAAAGGTGCTTTTCTCCAACCGGATGCTGTTGGGCGAGGACGGGAATTTCTCTATCGGCGAGTGTATGCGCAGCTTTGAAATGCAGATGCCCGTCCAGCTATCCACCAAGAAGCCGATACTTCATATTTCCATAAACCCGCACCCGGAAGACGTGCTGACCGACCAGCAGCTTTCCGACATTGCCAAAGAGTATATGCGGAAGTTGGGCTATGGCGACCAGCCCTATTTGGTGTACAAGCATACCGACATCGACCGCCACCACATCCACATCGTGGGGTTGCGGGTGGACGAGAACGGCAAGCCGCTGAATGACAAGTTCGAGCATCGGCGCAGCAAGCAAATCACCCGTGAACTGGAAAAGAAATACGGGCTGCACCCGGCAGAGCGAAAGGAACGTGCCGAACGCCCGGAACTTAAAAAGGTGGACTATGCCGCCGGGGACGTGAAGCACCAAATCGGCAACACCGTGAAAGCGGCTTGCTATGGCTACCGCTTCCAGTCGTTCGGGGAGTACAAGGCTTTGCTTGCCGCTTACAACGTGTGCGCCGAGGAAGTCAAAGGCGAGATAAACGGCAAGCCCTATCAGGGCATTGTCTATTCCGCCATGAACGACAAGGGCGAAAAGGTGGGCAACCCGGTAAAGGCTTCCCGCATCGGCAAGTCGGTAGGTTATGAAGCGGTGCAGCGCAGAATGGAGAAATCGGGCGAAGCAATTAAGAACGGGAAACTGAAAGAGCGCACCCGGAAGATTGTAGCCACTGCCATGCAGACCGCCCGCAGCCGCAAGGAACTGGAACGACAGCTAAAGAAGCAGGGCATTGACGTGGTATTCCGTCAGAATGACAGCGGGCGCATCTATGGCGTTACGTTCATCGACCACGACAGCCGGGTGGTGCTGAACGGTTCACGCTTGGGTAAGGAGTATTCGGCGAACGTGTTCAACGAACGTTTTTCGGGCGAAACCGGAAAGATACACCAGTCCGAAGTGGCAGCACCGCAGCAAGACCAGCCCACGCATCAGGAACAGCCGGGCTTCACGCCGAAAGCCGACATCGTTTCGGGCATGGCTTCCGTGCTGGGTGCTTTCGGCGGTTTGCTGGGCGGCGGTGCATCAGGCGGTGACGAGCCGCAGGACACCGACTGCCAAAAGAGAAAGAAGAAAAAGAAGCGCACAAGGCGCATCAACTAACTTAAAAACATTACAATCATGCAACAGGAAGATGATTTGAGAGGGCTTGCAAGGGTCATGGACTTTATGCGGGCTGTCAGTATTCTATTCGTGGGAATAAACGTGTACTGGTTCTGTTACTCCACCCTGAAAGAATGGGGAGTGACGTTTGAGGTGATAGACAAGATACTGTGGAACTTCCAGCGCACCACCGGGCTGTTCTCGTCTATCTTATGGACAAAACTATTTTCGGTGGTGTTCCTCGCCCTGTCGTGTATCGGCACTAAGGGCGTGAAAGAGGAAAAGATAACGTGGGCGAAGATACATTGCAGCCTTGCGGCGGGTGTCGTGTTGTTTTTCCTGAACTGGTGGCTGCTGGAACTTCCGCTGCCACATACGGCGGACACTGTGTTTTATATCGCCACGCTGTCGGCGGGCTATATCTGTATGCTCATGGCGGGTACGTGGATGTCCCGGTTATTGAAAAACAACCTCATGGATGATGTCTTTAATACCGAGAACGAAAGTTTCCAGCAGGAAACAAGGCTTATCGAGAACGAGTATTCTGTAAATCTGCCTACCCGGTTCTACTATAAGAAGAAGTGGAACAATGGCTATATTAACGTTGTAAACGTTTTTCGTGCGAGCATCGTGTTAGGAACGCCGGGCAGCGGGAAGTCATACGCAGTAGTAAATAATTACATAAAACAGCAAATCGAGAAAGGTTTTGCGCTCTACCTGTATGATTATAAGTTTCCTGACCTTTCGGAAATCGCTTACAATCATTTGCTTAACCACTTGGACGGCTACAAGGTCAAGCCGAAATTTTACGTTATCAACTTTGACGACCCACGCAAGAGCCACCGATGTAACCCTATAAACGCCAGCTTCATGTCGGACATTGCGGATGCTTATGAAGCCAGCTACACGATTATGCTTAACCTCAATCGAAGCTGGATAAGCAAGCAGGGCGACTTCTTCGTGGAAAGCCCGATTATCCTGCTTGCAGCCATTATTTGGTATTTGCGCATCTATCAAGGCGGCAGGTATTGCACGTTTCCCCATGCCATAGAACTGTTGAACAAGAAATACGCTGATGTATTCACGATTTTGCGCAGTTATCCCGAACTGGAAAATTACCTTTCCCCGTTCGTGGACGCTTGGGAAAGTTCGGCAGTTGAACAGTTGCAGGGGCAGATTGCCAGTGCAAAAATCCCGCTTTCAAGGATGATTTCACCCGCCCTTTACTGGGTAATGACGGGCGATGATTTTTCACTTGACATCAACAACCCGAAAGAGCCTAAAATACTGGTTGTCGGCAACAATCCTGACCGCCAAAATATCTACTCGGCAGCACTGGGATTATATAATTCCCGTATCGTGAAGCTGATAAACAAGAAAGGTCAGCTTAAAAGTTCGGTGATAATAGATGAATTACCAACTATATATTTTCGGGGGTTGGATAATTTGATTGCCACCGCCCGAAGCAACAAGGTTGCGGTTCTGTTAGGCTTTCAGGATTACAGCCAGCTTACCCGTGATTACGGGGACAAGGAAAGCCGGGTTATCCAAAATACTGTGGGTAACGTGTTCAGCGGTCAAGTAGTCGGTGAAACGGCGAAAATCCTTTCCGAGCGTTTCGGAAAGGTGTTGCAGAAACGGCAGAGCATGACGATAAACCAACGGGAAAAATCCACCTCGATAAGCACCCAAATGGACAGCCTGATACCCGCCAGCAAAATATCCAACCTCACGCAAGGTATGTTCGTGGGTGCTGTGGCGGACAACTTCGATGAACGGATAGAGCAGAAGATTTTCCACTGCGAAATCGTGGTGGACAACGAAAAGGTGAAGCGGGAAACCGCCCATTACGTGAAGTTGCCGCAGATTATCGACTTCACCGACAAGGACGGCAACGACCGGATGCAGGAGGAGATACAAGCCAACTATGACCGCATCCGTCAGGAAGTCAGGCAGATAGTCGAGAACGAGATAACCCGGATTAAGAACGACCCGGAGTTATGCCACTTGATTAAGGAGGAAGAATAGCTATATATAATAATGTATGGAGTGAAGAACAGCCGATGTAGCTTTACGGTTGTTCTTCATTTTGCTTTTTGGTGCGGTAGGCTTCAAAACGCACTAATATTTCGTGCAGGTTCTTCAATGCTTCCACAGCCTTGCCTATCGGCGGCATCTTGCTTTTGTCGAAAGTCAGTTTCTTCAAATCGGTAGTGTACGCCGTAGCCACTTCGGGTAACGCCATGACCGCTTCGGCATCCTTGAATATCGGTGCATCAGCCAGCGACAAGTGCGAACGGGAGTTTTTATTTAGTCCGTCCTCTATCGTCACCCGGTACATGGCATCCAAGAAATCTTCCGAATGTAGGTAATCGTTATATTCCTGATTGTGGTAGAGTGCCGACAAGTCGTAAACGTCACGGATATGCTTTGCCAACAGTGCGGCTGCATCCTCATTGTAAGACAGCTTTACCAGCCTTGAAACCTTGTCGCAGATAGTCTTTCGGGGGTTGATACACTGCGTTTCAAAACTTTCCAGCCCGTAGGTGCTTATCAGTTCCTCTTGCCCGATGCTTTCAAGAAAGGCGGTCACAATCGGTTTGATAACCCGCTTGTCCGCCGGGTAGAACATCAGTTTTTTGTCCGGCAGGTCACAGGATTTTATCTCTACTTCCAAATGTTCTTTCAGTCCCACGCCTTGAAATACATTGTCATACGAGAAATACAGTTTACGGTAATTACCGCCCGTTTCCGACAAATCTTCCTTGTATATGTCACTATTGAGTTCGGCTATGTATTTGGAAAGTTTCTTGTTCAATGTCTTTTCTGCCTGCTTGGACGCACCTTTATCACCCGTGAACACGAACAAGTCCAAATCTTCCGAGAAACGTTCTATCAGCCCGTAGGCTTTGGAAAGTGAAGTTCCGCCTTTGAAGTAGGTCTTATCCGCATATTCGGACATGGAAATATCCCGCAGTATCTTCGATACCCAGTAATCCTTTTCCACGTGCGACTGCTCGTAGCCGAAATGGTCAGCCGCCAGTGCGATGATTTCCTTGAACGCTTCCTTGTCCGAATGTAAATTCATATTTCTGTCCTATGCTGTTTTATAATCCAAGTTGAACCGTGTCGTGGGAAGAATGGTCTTTGCCATTTCCGTTTGCAATACGGTTTGTCTGATGTCGCCCAGTATATCCGCCACCACCTTTCTGACACGTGGCGGGTAACTTTTCGCCAAAGATACGATTTTTTCCAGTTCCGGCAGGCTGTACCCGTTGAAATATTGGCTTTTGACCCGGTTGTAGATGTCCTGCCCGGTTGTTCCGGGTATGCGCTTCATGTCCTTTATCGCATCGAGCAGCCGCAAGTACGGGACAAGGCTTTCATCCGGATAGACCATGCAGTAGGCTTTCACGCACTCTATATCCAAGTTCTTGAAACGGAAACGGCGAACCGGGTTAGGAGTGGCTATCGTTATGGTTGTGGCTACCTGTTCGGTCAGCCCCATTTTGTTATAGATGTAAGCCCCCGTGATATAGCCGTTCAGTTTTTCAGTCAGGTAGCGGAACTGTTCATCCTGATAGACAGGCAGCTTTCCCAGCCCCAGCACTGATTTCTTGGGACGGTAGTACGCCCCCTTTTCAACCCGTACCAGTACCCCTTTGCGGCTCTGTTCGGAAAGTAGCACCGCAACATTGGCGGTCTTTTCCGTTTCAAACGATAAATCCCGGAACGTGAATATACGCCCGGTATCTATCCGTTCAATCTGCCCAAGTATCTCTTTTCTGAATGAAGCCATATTTATGTCCTTTGTTTCTATATGCAAAGATAGTATATTATGTAATCACCTGCAAAAACATAACAAAGATTTTGCCGAAGATGTTTTCTTTTTGTCGTGTCACCTGATAATAGGAGAATAACGGAAACTCAATCAAAGGCTTGCCATACGCTTCATAAACGCTTCACAAATGGCTCACAAGTATAATGCGATTTTTGTAAAACTGTTGATTATAAGCCGAAAACAATATATACAAATGGCTCACAAATGGCTCGTTTAAAGCAAGCGATTAACTTCGGTCTGTACCCGTTTTAAATCTCCAACCAACAGTTGGAGATTTACCGCACCCGGATAATTTCAAGCTCCGCAGGACAAATTCGGGCATCCCTTGCCCCCGTTTTTAGTCGCTATCTGTAGACTGGACTATTATTATACCATTCAATAATCAAATCATTATCGTTATTATGGACATTTAAAGTGAAAAAGATATTCCTATAATGATTAAAGCAATAGATGCAAATATGTATCTATATCTTTTTGTAGAAAACATTGCTCCTATACAAGAGATAGATACAGCAAATTGCATACATTTTAAACTTAACTCTGTAGTCTTAAATATACACATAGACAAAAAAGATAATGCCAAAACAAATATTATAGCATTCAATATATATTTCAGTTTCATATTACTTTGATTTACATTGACCTTATTAGCAGTAGCATATAAATTGCTCATCCTAACCCAATAACCAATCCTATACAAAAGAACAAGGTGAATCTCTTTTCCTTGTGTTTCAGCCCATAGACCAGCCCGATAATAGCACATAAAGGAATATTAGATGAATCTGCATTTTTTCCTTTATTTACAAGGTATTTATGACTTTCTTTGCTCAATTTGCAAATCTCACGGTTCTCATTGTTCTGTTGTAGCATACATTTATGCAACTTAATGTTCCCATGATTCAGTTTAATCTATTTTCTCTAATTCAATTGTAGCTACTTTCTCTTTATCTGGACTAATTTCATTCTGTATAATGGTTATATGTTTTTGGGTATAGCTTTTGATAATCCAAGGGGCTCCCCCCAAATATAAAGCATTGCTATTAAATGTGATATATTTCCCTTCTATTGTATAAGTAATATCAATTTCATCGTAACCTTCCCAATTTACTTTCCCTTTCCGAGTATCTACAAATTGCATACCGACCCCCATATTTTGTACTGTCCAAGCCTCACAATGCCCTGTTCCACGCCATGAAGTCTGATAAAGTGCTTCGGGGGTTAATTCATTTGTCTGTTCATTATCATCGTCGCAGCTTATAAAACTGAATGTACAGAGGAATAGCATAAGTATTCCAAGAATTTCTTTTGTTTTCATATTCTTTTTTTTAATCTCTTGTTTAACTCATTCAATCTTTATTTTGTCTCTTCGTTGAACCAACCAAAGATAAGACAAAGATAAAAAGAAGAATCCTTTGGCAGATTAAGATACTCCTGGAATATTGTTATGAATGTAAATTTCTAAACCTATGTTTATTTTTTGTTGTCAAAACTTTGCTTGCGTCTGATTCGGCTCATGTGTATGGGTGTAATTTTAAGGTAGGATGCTATTTCTTTTAGTGATACCATTTGAAGGATTGCAGGGCATTTTTTTAAAAGTTGGAGGTAACGCTCTTCCGGTGTGAATCTGAATAAATCCAAATAACGTGAATATGATTGGAAAAACATCTGTTCGGCTGCGATACGGGCTATCCGTTGGCTTTCTTTGTTCTCCTCGAATTTTTGCTGTAAGAATGCAGAAGAACAGATGTAAATCTCGCACGGGATTATCGCCTGTATATTCAATTCTGATTTCATGCCATATAAGCAAGTGGGATAATCGGCTATAAATTCATTTGGAAAGGAAAAACCGACATTATACGGCTTGTTTTCTGTCCGGTTGGTGCAACTGTATTTGACTACGCCTGATAAGATAAACCCGAAGAAAGAACAGGCATCACCTTCATGGAGAATAAACTCATTCTTTTTATAATGTCGTAACTCTCCATGTTTCAGACACAACTCCTTGAAGAAGTCTATGTCTATGTTACTCATATATGAATTGAATTCGGCTATCATTTGTATATAAGAGAAATGTATAAAAAATATCTGAATTTCCATGTTTGGAGTTTAGTCTGTTTTTTGTCTATATATCCAAACCGTACTAAACTTTTTTCTGTTGACTGCAAGATATAAGTACTGGCGAAAAGAGTAAGAATAAAAGGTATTTCTTTTTGACAGTATTACTTTTAATAATTTGAGGAGGAAATAATACTCTAAGTAAAGGCTTATTCTACCGTCCGAGAGCTTATTTTGCTCCAGCTTGGGGTTTTCTTTCGTTTTATTTTCTAACTTTGCCATTGTTTAGAGGTTTTATCCCGATTTAGGTACCGTAACCGGGTAATTACA
>ENA-UESJ01001361-UESJ01001361.1-human-gut-metagenome-genome-assembly--contig:-NODE-1361-length-11611-cov-14.011618_pt1 | contig 11611 bp, 9 predicted proteins | sample MGYA00243000_ERZ508001 | MGnify/ENA primary metagenome ERZ508001 (study PRJEB26167, sample SAMN06115479) | human gut metagenome | host: Homo sapiens | place: China:Chongqing | collected 2015-03-03... | reverse complement strand
AGTTCTTACAATATGGTTGGAGGATGGCCAAGTTATACCACTGATGGCTATGTAAACGAATATTCGGCAAACGGCAAATTTACAAACAAATACGATGTAGGGGTAGGTCCATGCGGATTAACCTTCTTACTGAAATAATAAAATATGGTTTTGCTTCTCTTCACTTTTGATGAAGGAAGCAAAACTACAATTATTTCCTTCATAAATTAAATAATCTCATAAAACTTTCCTCATTTTTGATAACCGTGTAGAGATTATCAGCCCGGGATGCCTTCCCGATGGGCTGACGGTGGAAAGCATCAAACTGGGAAGCGCCGTAGTACGCAATCCTTTCATTGCCAATTTCTGTGCTAAAACGATACCTTATCGCGGGCTGGGCTCGGGGATTATACGTGCACTTCAAGAAGAGCCAAATATAAAATTCATCAATGAGCCGGTAGGAATGCAGTTTATTTCAGTAATAAACAGAATCGCTGATGAGGGAGTAAATGAAGGTGAGGGAATAAACGAACTTGAGAGCCTTATCCTCACCTTCTTGGAAAAGAAACCCGGTGCAAAAGGATATGAAATTGCAGAATATATCCCAAAAGGAGCTGCTACGACAGAGCGTTATTTACGATCACTGAAAGATAAAGAGTTAATAGAATACAAAGGTTCCCGTAAAACCGGCGGATATTATAAAAAATAACATGAAACAAGTAATCCTATTCACCTTCTTGCTTGCCCTTCTTTCCTCCTGCGGCGGAAAAAGCAAGACTGCTTCTGTAATAGAAGCAGAAAAAGCAATCCCTTTGCGTTATGCAGAGAACCTCAGCCTGTCTGCAACCGAAGACTATACCATTGCCCGCCTGCGCAATCCTTGGGATACGACCCGGATACTGCATACCTACGTCTTGGTTGACAAAGAAAAGTCCCTGCCTGCCGACTTGCCCGAAGGGACACTTGTCCGCACGCCATTGAGCAAGGCCGTTGTTTACTCATCCGTACATTGCGGATTGCTCAACCAGATTGGTGCTTTGAAAAGTATTGGAGGAGTCTGCGATTTGAAGTATATCAAACTGCAAGAAGTGCAGGATGGCTGCCGCACAGGAAGCATCGCCGATGTAGGGAATGGAATGAACCCGGATATAGAAAAGATAATCGACCTGCACCCCGATGCCATTATGCTCTCCCCCTTTGAGAACAGTGGCGGATACGGACGGGTGGAGAAACTCAACATCCCCATTATCGAATGTGCGGACTACATGGAAACTTCTGCCTTGGGACGTGCCGAATGGATGCGTTTTTATGGTCTCCTATTTGGTCAAGCACAAAAAGCGGACAGCTTGTTTGCCGAGGTGGAAAAAAACTATAATGAGCTGAAAGCATTGGTTGCTCCCCTTTCATCTGCACCGAGCGTTATCAGCGAACTGAAGAACGGTTCGGCTTGGTATGTTCCGGGAGGGAAAAGCACCTCCGCGCGGATTTATGCGGATGCCGGGGCCAATTATGTGTTTGCCGATGACGAGCATAGCGGTTCTGTTCCCCTAGCCTTCGAAACCGTGTTTGACAAAGGTCAGAATGCAGATTTCTGGCTCATCAAATATAATCAGGCCATTGACAAGACTTATAAGGAATTGGAGCAGGACTATGCTCCATACACCGGTTTCCGTGCATTCAAGGAACGCAACATTTATGGATGCAACACAGGGAAGGTAGACTTTTACGAAGATTCCCCTTTCCATCCCGACCGATTACTGAAAGATTTGATAAAAATATTCCATCCTACGCTTTTAGAAGGGTATGAATTAAAATATTTCACTAAATTAGCGGAGTAAATCACCGTAGGGTTATGTCAAAACGTGGATAATGCTGCCCCTACAGCTGACGATGGGATAGGCCGGGTTAGTTTTGACACACTCCCTACAGTGGGCGTAACCCCAACAGTATCAATGAATAACAAAGGAACAAAATACGGTATCATACTGCTCCTCCTCATCCTTGCATTGACAGGAGCCAACCTGTTGTTCGGCTCGGTAAACATCCCTGCCGAGGCGGTGTGGCATATCCTTACAGGCAATGAAGTAGAAAAGGCGAGTTGGAGTTTCATAGTCTGGGAATCCCGTCTGCCGCAAGCCATTACCGCCCTCCTTTGCGGAATGGCACTCGCAGCATCGGGACTGATGTTGCAAACCACATTCAATAACCCTTTGGCCGACCCTTCCATACTGGGAATCAGTTCGGGAGCCAGTTTGGGAGTTGCCTTGGTCATGCTGGCAGGCGCAGGTACGATTACTGCCGGAGTATTCACTTTATCCGGATTCCTGTCCGTCATTATCGGAGCATTCATAGGCTCCATGCTGGTGATGGGAATCATCCTGTTCTTCTCCACTTTGATAAAAAACAGCATCATGCTGCTCATTATAGGTATCATGATAGGGTATATCACTTCATCTGCCATCTCCCTGCTCAACTTTTTCTCCACGGCAGAAGGGGTGCATTCCTACATGATTTGGGGAATGGGAAACTTCGGAGGAGTATCTTTGCAGCAGCTTCCCTTTTTCTCCTTGGTCACAGCGGCGGGACTGCTGATTACCATACTGCTGATAAAGCCTCTGAATGCCCTGCTGCTGGGAACACGCTATGCCGAAAACCTGGGAATCAACATCCGCCGTACACGTAACCTGCTGCTTGTCGCCACCGGATTACTGACAGCGACGACCACCGCTTTCTGCGGCCCGATTTCCTTTATCGGACTGGCCGTGCCGCACATTGCCCGCCTCATGCTGGGAACCTCCAACCATAATTCTCTGCTACCTGTCACCATGCTGACGGGAGGAGCCATTGCCCTGCTCTGCAACTTCATCTGCATTCTGCCGGGCGAAGCAGGTATCATTCCGCTGAATGCCGTCACTCCGGTCATTGGTGCGCCCATTATTATTTATGTCATTGTGAACCAACGTAAAATCCAGTACTTCAACTGATGGAAAAGCAAGCTGTCATCACCGCCACAGACCTGTGCATAGGTTATCGTACCCACAAAGGAGAAAAGAAAGTGCACGAACACCTTTCTTTCGGACTCTATCCGGGAGAACTGACCAGTCTACTTGGAGCAAACGGGGCCGGAAAGTCGACTTTGCTCCGCACCCTGTCCGCTTCGCAACCTTCACTGGCAGGAGATTTGCAATTACTGGGCAAGCCTTTGCAGCAGTATTCGGAAAAGGAACGTTCGCGCACCATCGGTGTAGTCCTGACAGACAAGACACAAGCCGGAGGGCTGACCGTGTATGAACTGGTAGCTTTGGGACGCCAGCCGCATACAGGCTTCTTCGGACGGCTCCATCCCAAAGACCATCTCATTATCAAAGAGGCATTGGATGCCGTAGGCATTGCCCACAAAGCCGAAAGCTACACCGCCGAACTTTCGGACGGAGAACGGCAAAAGGTAATGATAGCCAAAGCATTGGTTCAGGAATGTCCGCTTATCATCTTGGATGAGCCGACCGCTTTTCTGGACGTGGTGAGCCGCATAGAAATCATGACTTTGCTGCATCAGTTGGCGGTGGAGCAAAACAAGGCCATCCTGCTATCCACCCATGACATAGAACAAGCCCTGGTACTGTCGGACAAACTTTGGCTGCTGTCCAAAGAAACAGGACTGCAATGCGGAGTGACGGAAGATATGATTCTGAACCATCGGATGGACACGCTGTTCTCACACAGTAATATCCGGTTCGATTATGATCATGGCATCTACTATCCAACCGTGAATGGAAAGCAGGAAATAACGGTGGAAGCGACAGACGAAACCTTATTGCACTGGACTATCAACGCACTGAACCGTCACGGATATACTTGTCTGCAAACCCAAAACGTTCCTGCCGGTCTGCCCCATCTACAAGTCATCGCTCCCGATACCTTGTACCTCACCTGGGGCGGGAAACAACGGACATTCACTTCGTTCGGGAAGTTGCTGGAAGAAATAAAATAAAGACACGCATCAACCATTCCGGATTACGCGCAGTATCTCTCTGTAAATCAACAATATAATGTGAAAAAACATTCTAAATTCCCCTAAAACGGTTTTCCATTCTCCGCTATCAAATTCGGCTTGACGTATATCGGTTGTTCTAATTCCTGTGCCATAGTTGCGGTTACTTCCTTGCAGGAGAGCGTCATAAGGCTTATTTTTGCCCATCTGCATTTGTTGCTTCACCCAAGTGAAGAGGCGATTTCACTTAGATGAACAGCCGTTTTCGCCCAAGTGAAACAGTTGCTTCACCCAAGTGAAATATCAAATGAAACGGAGTGAAAATGAAACGGAGTGAAAGATACGGTAGGAACAAACTTTGTTACATACGTAACAGGATTCGATAGCCGGAAGCATACCGATTGAAGGAGGTTTGAGATTCTTTTACACAGAAAGTAACTAGTAATGAGCACGTTGCTGTGACGGAACTTTTTTGTTCTTTATGTAAACAAGCCCAAAATAACTATTCAATCCGCCCCTACGGTGAACCATTGGATAGTTACTTTGGACTTTTGCCCCCCTCTTTTCGTATCAGATATCTATTTCTAAAAGCTATTCTTTCATCAAATAGCCTTTGAAACTTTCAAAGTCTTTTTCCATCGGAACACTTTGTTTGGTTCCTTTCATAAACGCTTGCAGTTTGGCGGGAATCTCCACTTTGTCGCCAATGATGCCTTCCACAGTTTCCAGGAATTTAGCCGGATGTGCCGTTTCCAGGAAAATACCCGTTTCGCTGGGGGACAATCCTTCGGATAAAGCACGATAACCGCAGGCTCCATGCGGATCGAGCAAGTAACCGGTTTCCCGATATACCTCACCCACCGTTTCACGAATCTGTTCATCCGTATAAGTCGCACCAGAGATATCCGCTGTTATGGCAGCATGACTGTTACCGTACAATGCCAGTACACGGGCAAAATTACTTGGATCTCCCACATCCATTGCATTGGCAATAGTAGCTATGGAAGGACGAGGATTGTATTTTCCGGTCTGTAAGTATTGGTAGAAAATATCATTCCGGTTATTGGCTGCAATAAAACGCTTGACAGGCAAGCCCATGCGTTTACCAAATAGTCCGGCGGTGATATTACCAAAGTTTCCGCTAGGTACGCACACTACCAGATGATCCGCTTTTCCTTCTTTCTTTAACTGTGCGTAGGCATAGAAGTAATAAAATGCCTGTGGCAGGAAACGAGCCACATTGATGGAGTTGGCAGAAGTCAACTTCATGTGCGCATTCAAATCAGCATCCATAAACGCATTCTTAACCAATGCCTGACAGTCATCAAAAGTACCGTCCACTTCTAACGCTGTGATATTCCGCCCCAGAGTAGTGAACTGCTTTTCCTGAATTTCACTGACTTTTCCTTTCGGATAAAGCACATACACATGAATACCTTCCACTCCGAGGAAGCCATTGGCTACAGCACTACCGGTATCCCCCGAAGTCGCAACCAGTACATTCACCTGCTTTTGCCCTTCTTTTTTAATGAAGTAGCCCAACAAACGGGCCATGAAACGTCCACCTACATCTTTAAATGCCAATGTAGGACCATGAAACAGTTCCAAAGAGTAAATATTATCCTTTACCTTTACGGCAGGAACATCAAAACTCAATGTATCATAAACGATCTGCTTCAGTGTTTCAGCAGGAACATCCTCACCGAAGAAAGCATCGGCCACGCGATAAGCAATTTCCTGAAACGACAGATTCTCAATCTGATCATAAAACTCTTGCGGCAATGGCTTGATGGCCTCGGGCATATACAAACCTTTGTCAGAAGCCAGCCCCTTCACTACAGCTTCTTCCAAAGAAGCATCGGGAGCCTGGTGATTCGTACTGTAATATTTCATAGTAAACAATTTTTCAATGCGTCAATGTGCTAATGTGCCAAGGGCTTTGCATGGAGGGTTGCCATTGGGGCAAATTAGCAAACTGCCACATTATTTTTTCATAAATTCATTCATAAACTCATCTTCTTTCAATATTCCATAACTGCCTTCCACACATGCCACTTCATCAAAGGTCTGCACACAGTCCGGTTCTATACCGGGATAATAGATAAGGAAAGGCACAGGTTCGGCCGTATGGGTACGGAGTTCGCAAGGCGTAGGATGATCCGGAAGCACGGCGATAGCCACAGGCTCATCCCAATCCTTCACTGCTTCATAAACAGGTCCTACAACACGTTTGTCCAGATTTTCAATAGTAAACTGCTTCAACTTAAAATCTCCTTCGTGACCGGCCTCATCACTGGCCTCAATATGCAGATACACAAAGTCGTCCGTCTTCAATGCTTCCAATGCCGCAGCCACCTTATTCTCATAATTCGTATTATATAAACCGGTAGCCCCCTCTACAGCAATACGGCGTAATCCTGCATAATGTCCTATGCCATTGATTAAGTCCACCGCTGAAATAACAGCCCCTTTCTTTATGGCCGGATACTTCCCGGAGAGAGGTTCCATCTGCGGGCGATACCCCGGACTCCAAGGCCAGATACTATTAGCAGGATCTTTGCCTTCGGCTATACGTTTTTGATTAACCGGATGATCTGCCAACAATTCCTGGGAAGCCAGGATAAGATTATTTATCAATCCGGCTGTTTCCTGCGCCTCCGGTACTTCCGCCTTCACCATGAGCGGACGGAAAGGCTGCAAAGGCACATCATGGGGCGGGGTGCAGTCCAATTGTTTATTTCCCCCTTTTATCACCAACAAATGGCGATATTGTACACCGGTATAGAAATGAATCCGGTCAGAACCCAATTTTTCTTCCAAATATCTAACCAGCACATCAGCTTCTTCGGTAGTGATATGTCCGGCGGAGTGATTTTTTATCTTCTCATCTTCGATGCAGATAATGTTACAACGCATAGCCATATCGCCCGGTTGCAACTCCACCCCGATGCTTGCTGCTTCCAACGGCCCACGGCCTTCGTACACCTTCGGTAAATTATAGCCCATAACAGACATATTCGCCACTTCACTACCCGGATGAAATCCGGGAGCAACTGTAACCAACCTCCCGGTACGTCCCATAGCGGCCAACTTATCCATATAAGGTGTACTGGAGTATTGCAGCAATGTTTTGTTTCCCAGTGATTCGGCAGGCCAGTCGGCCATACCGTCGCCTAAAATAATAATATGTTTCATAAGCCTAAATATTAGCGATGCTCATGATATCGGCAAATACTCCGGCGGCAGTCACACTGGCACCGGCCCCATATCCTTGTATCATCATCGGATACTCTTTATATCGCTCGGTTGTAAGCAGAATAATGTTGTTGCTGCCTTCCAGACCATAGAATGGATGTTTGCTGTCCACTTCCTGCAAAGACACACTGCCTTTCCCATCTTCCAGTTTGGCTACAAAACGCCAGCGTTTGTTTTCATCCTCCAGCTTTTGACGGCGTGATTCAAAATCCGCATCCAGGGAAGGTACTTTCTTCCAGAACTCCTCCAACGGGCCTTCAAAGAAATCATTCGGTACAAAAAGATGTTTTTCCACATCTTCCTGTTCCAATTTATATCCGGCTTCACGAGCCAGAATAACCAGTTTACGAATCACATCCTTGCCACTCAGGTCAATACGCGGATCGGGTTCCGAGTAGCGCTCTTCCTGTGCCATTTTGATGGTCTTGCTGAAAGGAATGTCCGCGCTGATTTTGTTAAAGATGTAATTCAGCGTACCGCTCAATACCGCCTCTATTTTCAATATCTTGTCTCCGCTGTTTATCAAGTCATTGATTGTGTTGATAATGGGTAGCCCTGCACCTACATTGGTTTCAAACAAGAATTTCACACCGCGACGGCGGGCTATTTGTTTCAGTTCACTGTAAACGGAGTATTCGGAAGAAGCGGCAATCTTGTTGGCAGCTACCACCGAAATATTATTCATCAGAAAATCTTTATATAAGGATGCAACTTCTGCACTGGCTGTACAATCCACAAACACAGAGTTGAATATATTCATACCTATAATCTCGTCATGCAACACCTGGGTGGACGAAGGCATTCCTTTCTCTGCCAACTCTTCCTTATAATGTGACAAGTCTACGCCTGCACGGGTAAACAACGCATGATGTCCATCGGCTATACCTACCACTTTCAGCTTCAAACCGCGTTCCTGCATCAACTTTTGTTGCTGACAACGGATTTGCTCTATCAAACTGCCTCCTACCGTACCTGTACCGCAGATAAAAAGGTTCAGCACCTGATATTCGGACAGGAAGAACGAATCATGAATCACATTCAATGATTTGCGCAGTGACTTGGATTCTACCACGAAAGAGATATTGGTTTCCGAAGCACCTTGCGCACAAGCAATCACACTAATGCCGTTACGGCCTAAAGTCCCGAACAGCTTACCGGCGATGCCCGGTGTATGTTTCATGTTCTCACCGACAATGGCAATGGTAGCCAAATTCATTTCGGCAACAACCGGACTGATTTCCCCCATTTCTATTTCTTTGGAGAATTCCTCATTCAGCACTTCACAAGCCAGCGGCAACATCAGCCAGATCGCTCACCTGGCAGCCATCGGACAGGGCGTTGTGGATATTTATTCCGGTAATGACGACCAGATCGTACCCATTCTGGCCCTGGGCGGAGTCGGAGTTATCTCCGTACTTTCCAATGTAGCACCTACACAGACCCACGAGATCTGCCAGAAGTTCTTTGACGGAGATGTGGCAGGTAGCCGTCAGATGCAGTTAGATGCCATGGATCTGTGTAACGCACTGTTCTGTGAAGTGAACCCGATCCCTGTGAAGACCGCACTGAACATGATGGGAATGGGAGCCGGTGCGTTCCGTATGCCTCTGTGTGAAATGGAAGAGGCCAATGCCAAGAGGCTTGAAAAAGCCCTGAAGGATTATGGTGTCCTGTAGGCTGGAAAATAGAGAGCAAGAGTGGAAGAATCCCGCCTGTGAAATTTTTATCATGGGCGGGATCTTTTTTCAAAAAGTAACGATTCATAGTGCGCTTTTGCAAATGAATATGAGGGCTGCTGGATCGTTATTACAAAAATCATGATAGATGGGAGAAAAGAAAAATGGTAAAAATAATCATGCATGGATGTAACGGTAAAATGGGACAGGTGATCAGCGGACTGATCGCAGCGGACCCCGATATGGAACTGGTGGCGGGAATCGATGCCAGAGACGATGGACACAATCCCTACCCTGTATTCACAGATATTTACAAATGTGATGTGGCTGCAGATGCAATCATTGATTTCTCCGCAGCCGTGGCAGTAGACAAGCTGTTGGATTACTGCGTGGAGAAAAAGCTTCCCTGCGTGCTGTGTACCACTGGTCTGTCCGAGGCACAGCTGGCGAAAGTAGACGAAGCAGCGAAAAAGGTGGCTATCTTAAAATCCGCCAATATGTCCTTAGGTATCAACCTGATGTTAAAGCTTTTGAAAGAAGCTGCCGGAGTGCTGGCCGACGCAGGCTTCGATATGGAGATTGTGGAGAAGCACCACAATCTGAAGGTAGACGCTCCCAGCGGCACCGCACTGGCACTGGCAGATTCCATCAACGAGGAATTTAACGGTGAGTATGAATATGTCTATGACCGCAGCAACCGCAGAGAGCAGAGACCGAAGAAAGAAATTGGCATCAGCTCTGTCAGAGGCGGCACCATCGTCGGTGACCATGATGTGATCTTCGCCGGGGCAGACGAAGTTGTAACCTTCTCCCACACCGCCTACTCCAAAGCTGTCTTCGGTAAAGGCGCCGTACAGGCAGCCAAGTTCCTGGCAGGCAAGCCCGCTGGCATGTACAACATGTCTGATGTTATCAATGCAGCGATGTAATTACCTGGTAAAGTCATGAACTGACGAAGTGGATGGATGCCATGGCGATGATGTTTGTCGTAGAGTGTTGACATTTTCTTGAAAAGTGTTGAAGAACAGGGTGGAGCAAACACGATGTTTGCGACAGCCGATCCGCACTACGGATGGTGCGTGTAGGCGTGCCCGTGTTAAGTAGAACAAATGAATCACTTTTCCTAAAAAATTCACACTCGGAGACCTTACACCGAGGCATGGTATCCGTACGCTTCGTGAAGTAACATAGAAAGGTGAATTTCATGAGCGAAATGGAACAGAAGGTTCTAAAGACCCTCTCACACCAATACAAAAATATAGCGGCAGCCTCCACAGAGATCATCAACCTCCAGTCCATCCTGAACCTCCCCAAAGGTACGGAACATTTCCTGACGGATATCCACGGAGAATACGAACAGTTCAACCATGTCCTGAAAAACGGTTCCGGTTCCGTACGCCGCAAGATCGACGAGGAATTCGGCAACACCATCAGCAACAAGGACAAAAAAAGCCTGGCAACCCTGATCTATTATCCAGAGAGCAAACTGGAGATCGTGGAAAGAGAAGAGGACAATCTGGAGGACTGGTACAAAATATCCCTTCATCGTCTGGTACAGGTCATCAAACGTGTCTCTTCCAAATACACCCGCTCCAAAGTCAGAAAGGCATTGCCGAAGGATTTCGCCTATATTATTCAGGAGTTATTGCACGAGTCTTCCGTAGAGCCGAATAAATCCGCTTATGTGGATCAGATTATTTGTACGATCATCTCCACGGGACGTGCGGACGATTTCATTATCGCTATGTGTAACTTGATCCAACGGTTGACAATCGACCTGTTACATATCATCGGCGATATTTACGATCGGGGTCCGGGCGCTCATCTGATCATGGATATCCTTTGCGATTACCATAATTTCGATGTTCAATGGGGTAATCATGATATCTTGTGGATGGGAGCCGCTTCCGGTAATTTGGTAAGTATCGCCAACGTGATTCGTATGTGTTTACGCTTTGGTAAGATGGCTACCTTAGAAGATGGATATGGTATCAATCTTTTGCCGTTGGCCACTTTCGCGATGGAGGCGTATGGGGATGATCCTTGCGCGTTATTCATGCCGAAAACAAAGTTCGCCGATAATGCAATGGATGAGAAGACCACCCGTTTGATCGCCCAGATGCACAAGGCGATCACCATCATCCAGTTCAAGCTGGAGGGTGAGATCATCCGCCGTCGTCCGGAGTTTGAGATGGATGACCGGATGTTGTTGCACCATATCGATCTGAAGCGGGGAGTGGTTCATATCGATGGAAAGGATTATACGCTTAAAGATACTAACTGGCCTACTTTAGACCCGAAAGATCCGTATCGTCTTTCTATTGAGGAAGAGGATTTGATCCGAAAGATATTGCATTCTTTTGAGAGCAGCGAGAAGATGAAAAAGCATATGCGTTGTTTCTTCCGGCATGGGGGAATGTATCAGGTTTGTAATTCCAATTTACTGTTTCATGCCTCTATCCCGATGAATCCGGATGGTACATTTAAGTCAGTACGTATCTTGGGGCAGGATTATAAGGGCCGTGCTTTGTTGGACCGTGTAGACCAACTGATCCGTACGGCTTATTTCAAGACCGGGGAACAGGAAGAAGTGGAATATGCGCATGATTATATCTGGTATCTTTGGGGCGGCAAGGAGGAGAATCGGCATTGACTAACGGCATACATGGCGGTTGGGTATATACCGACCAGCGCTGGCAGGGATTCCTTG
>ENA-UESJ01001356-UESJ01001356.1-human-gut-metagenome-genome-assembly--contig:-NODE-1356-length-11645-cov-3.457210_pt1 | contig 11645 bp, 15 predicted proteins | sample MGYA00243000_ERZ508001 | MGnify/ENA primary metagenome ERZ508001 (study PRJEB26167, sample SAMN06115479) | human gut metagenome | host: Homo sapiens | place: China:Chongqing | collected 2015-03-03... | reverse complement strand
CAGCCGACCACGATGCCGACGACCATGCCGGCCATGACCTGCAGGGGCGTATGGCCGACCATCTCCTTCAGATGCATGTTCTGCAGGAAAGGAGCATTCTTCTCGCTCACTTCGATCCACTGATCGATCATCTGGTTCAGGACCTTGGCCTGCTCGCCAGTCTCATGCCGCACGCCCATGGCATCGTGCATGGTGATGATAGCAACCACACAGGCCACCGCAAAAATCGGCGAGGAAACCCCGGCGCTGCGTCCGGTAACAATAGCCATGGCGCAGACGGTCGCGCTGTGTGCGCTGGGCATACCACCATCGCCCCACATCCGCTCTAACTGGAACTTACCCAGCAGAATAAAGTTGATGATGGTCTTTAGCACCTGTGCAATGAACCAGCTAAGAAGCGATGCGGTCAAGATCTGATTGGCTGATAAGATATTTTGAATAAACTGCATATCTGTATTCCTTTTTCTTTAGTTTTTGCGCACCAGAAGCTGCTGAGCCAACTGCTGCAAAAAAGCTGCCTTTGCGCCAAAATGCTGCTGCAGATCATTGCAGATTTGCTCGTTCAGCTTTTGCGCCAGCACCATTGCGCCGTCGGTTCCATACAGGGTAACAAAAGTGGTCTTGCCGTTTTCGCTGTCACTGCCGATGGGTTTGCCCAGCTGTTCCGGGGTGCTGGTAACGTCCAGCACATCGTCCACGATCTGGAACACCAGCCCCAGCCCGTATGCGTAGGAGGCCAGTATCTCGCACTGCTGCGGTGCTGCACCGGCTGCGGCAGCGCCCATCTGGACGGCGGCATTGATCAGCGCACCAGTCTTGTTGCGGTGAATGAGGCGCAGCTGCTCCTCGGTGGCCGCTAGCGCTTCATATTTCAGATCCAGCTCCTGCCCGTAGACCATGCCGCGGCTGCCTGCACCCGCGCCCAGCGCACGGGCGGCTGCCACGCAAATCTGCGGCGTAGCGGAGGCGTTTGCAATCACCTCAAAAGCCTCGGTCAGCAGCACGTCACCGGCCAGCATTGCCGTGGACTCGCTGAAAGCCTTATGGCAAGAGGGACGTCCCCGGCGCAGATCATCGTTGTCCATGCAGGGCAGATCATCATGGATCAACGAGTAGCAATGCAGCATCTCCACAGCTGCCGCGAACTGTGCGGCAACCTGCATCTCGCCGCCCAGCATATCGCAGACACTGAGCGTCAGAATCGCGCGGATGCGCTTTCCACCGCCCAGCAAGCTGTAACGGTCAGCTCTGCATACTTCCGAGTCCTCTGGCAGAAAACGAGCGCTGGCAGCATCCAGCGCAGCCGTAGCCTGCCGCAGATATTCCTGATATTGCGCCTTATATTCCATTATTCTTCCTCCTGCTCCTGCGGGGTGTCCACGGTCTCGGCTATCCTTGCATTGATTTCCTCGATCTGCAGCGACGTCTTTTCCAACGTTGCATGGCAGTACTGCATCAGGGAGGCGGCTTCCGCATACAGCTTGACGGAATCTGCCAGCGAGGTATCCTCCTGCTGCATCTGTACAAGAATCGCGTTCAGCCGATCCATTCCTTCTTCAAAGCTTTTGGGTGCTCTCATTGATCTCCTCCACCGTTTCCACACGGCATCGTGCCTGATATTGCCGACTGCGCACACAGATAGGCTGCTCCGGCTGCAGCTGCTCCACGGTGCAGACCTTTCCTTTTGTATCGGTCACAAGGGCATAGCCACGGGCCAGCACGCAGTATGGGTCCAGCGATGCCGCCAGCGCGGCCGCGTGTTGCAGCTGCATATTTTTGTCATTCATACGCGTTTTTTGCTGCGCCTGAATGGCCTGCTGCACCTGTTGCAGACGGCTTGAATACTGCTGTAAGATTTTACTCGGCGCGCTCTGCTCCAACAAAAAGTTGTATTGTTCTAGACCATTATAGCACAACGCAAGCCGTTTTTGTATATTTTTGTGAATATTTTCTTCAATATTTTCAAAAATGCGCTGCTGTTCCTCCCGATCCGGCACCGCAAGCTCTGCGGCAGCGGACGGTGTGGGAGCACGCTGGTCGGCTACAAAGTCCAGAATGGTGTAGTCGATCTCGTGTCCGATGGCACTGATCAGTGGCGTTTTGCAGCGAAATGCCGCCCGGGCGATTTCCTCGGCATTGAACACCCACAGGTCTTCCCTGCTGCCGCCGCCCCGGGCTACGATGATCTCGTCCACCTTCCCGCTCTGATCCAGCGTGCGGATGGCTGCGGCGATCTGCCGGGCAGCCTCAAAGCCCTGCACCGTTACCGGGCACAGCAGCAGCCGAACGGACGGCCAGCGGCGGCTGATCACGTTGCGGATATCCTGCAGCGCCGCCCCGGTTTTGCTAGTGACGACACCAATACATTCGGGGTATGCAGGCAGCGGCTTTTTGTGTGCCGGGTCAAACAGGCCTTCCTTTTCCAGCCGGGCCTTCAGCTGCTCCAGCGCAAGCTGCGCCGCGCCCAGACCATCCGGAAACATCTCGTTTACATAGACCTGAAACGCGCCGTCCCGCTCGTAGAGGGTAGCGCGGCAGCGCACCACCACCCGCATCCCCTCCTCCGGGCGAAACGCCAGACGGCGGGCATCGGTGCGGAACATCACCGCCTTTACGCTGCAGGCATCGTCCCGCAGAGAAAAGTAGCAGTGCCCGCTGCGGGCGTTCTGCACAAAGTTTGCGATCTCACCCCGCAGGGCCAAATCAAACAACCCGTCGTTGACATCCAGCAGCGTTTTGACATAATGATTCAGATCGGATACCGAGATCACATCAGCCATAGACCGGCCTCCCGCGCAGCAAGAATGGATACGCCGATGGCGTTATCACTGGAATACTGCCCCGGCACAAAATAGACTTGCGGCAGCCGCTGCTGCACCCATGTGCGGATGATATCGCTGCTCATCACACCACCGGCGCAGACCACCGGCAGACCGGGGTATTCCTTTTGTGCGGCCTTTGTCATGCGGACAACGGTATCTGCCACACAGAGCAGGCAGTACTTGCAAACGTATTCCGGTGCTTTTCCGGCCGCAAGCAGGGCATTACACTGGTTTTCCAGCCCAGAAAGGCTGCATTGCAGCCCCTTTACGCTGGACTTGGGCCGGATCTCCTCGGCGCACTGCGCAGCAAGGCGGGAGACCTCTGCCCCTGCGGGGAAGCCAAAGCCCAGCCGCACACCCACGCGGTCCACCGCCTGACCGGCGTACAGATCGGTACTGGTGCCAAGGGTGGTGATAGCACGCACCTGATCGCACAGCAAAAGATCCGTGGTACCGCCGGAGATATGGAACAAAAGCACCTTCTGGGAGAACAGTGCCTCACCCTTTGCGGCATACAGCGCCGCCGCAGCGTGACCCTGCTGATGGGTAGTGTGGATCAGCGGAATGTCCCGTGCCGCCGCAAAGGCGGTCGCCGCACTGACGCCAGCCAGAAAACAGGGCATATAGCTGCCCTCTACCGGACGCGGCTTTTGCGAAACACCTACGGCATCTATTTTGGTTAGGTCGAATTCCTGTGCCAGCTCCTGCAGCATCTCCGGCAGAGCTGCTGTGTGATGGAACAGTGCATCGCTTTGCCGGAGACCAAGCTGCCCGGCTTTTACCGGCAAAAAGCGCTTTTTTGCACAAACAACCTCCCCGGCTGTATCAAAAACTGCCAGAGAGGTTGCATAGTTGCTTGTATCGACCCCGAGCGTATAACGGCTCACTGTTCAGCCGACTCCGCGACGGCTTCATCACTCAGACCGTGGTCGCGTGCCACAGCACCCAGCAGGCCATTCACAAATTGGTAGTCCTCGCCCGCGCCGTACTTCTTGGTCAGTTCCACAGCCTCATTGATGGCAACGCCGGGCTTGTTCTCGCCGCCGAACAGCATCTCGGCCACGGCCAGACGCAGCACAGTCAGGCTGACGCGGGGCAGACGCTCCATAGTCCAGTTGCGCAGGTGAGCGCGGATCTCATCATCCACCTCTGCGGAATGATCGTAGTAGGCGTTCAGCAACAGACGGCTGAACGCGTCCACAGGATGCTCCTCGTCGTTCTCGGCGTGATTGGACAGTGCCTCGGCCAGAGGAATGTCACCAAAGGTCTGCGAAAATGCCAGCAAAAAGGCGTTTTCGCGGGCTTCTCTACGGGGCAGAATGTTTTCCATAATGTTCCTTTCGCAATACAAACCCTCCCCGCCGGGCCTGCCGGGAGGAGGATCGTTTCTGATATGATTTTTTGCTAAATTTGTTACTGCGCTTCGGCAAGGCCTGCAATGACCAGATCCACGCGGCTAACCGTCACATTGGTCATGTTCTGTACGGCAGACTTGACGTTCTCCTGTACTTTTTCAGCCACAGAGGGAATCCGTGCGCCGAACTGCATCATCAGGTGCAGAGTGATGCTGGCCGTGCCGTCCCGCATCTCAACCACCACAGGCGGCTGGATACTGGCAGATTCCAGCAGGCTTTTCAGCTTTTTATTCTGCACGCCGCAGGACACCTCGGCAACGCCGTCCACTTCCAGTGCGGCGCAGCGGGCAATCTTACCCACGACCTCGGTCGAAATCTGAAGGCTGCCGCCCTGAAGATCCATGTTCTGTAAATCCATTGTGCTGTCCTCCATCCAAAGGCTGCTCCGGCAGCGGTTTCAAAACCCTGAAACCGGTCTGCCGGGCTTGCCTTTTGTGTTCAAACGCGCCCTTGTACAGTGCATAAAGGCGCGCAGCATTCATTTTTGATAGAGTTATTATACCATCAATGCGGGGGTAATTTCAATACTTGTTTGGAAAAGAAGATGGAAATCAGCATAGAATGGCATCCCGGCAGCGCATACGGCTTTCTGCCTGCAAGAAAAGCTGCGCCTGCGCCGCCGGGATATCCGCATAGATAAAGAGTGCTTACTTTACCTCCACCACCGTGATATTCTGGGCGGTCACGCTGCTTTTGTTCATCACCACATCCCGAATCTGTGCCACCTGCGCCGCCGTGAGCGGCTCACCCGCTGTCATCACGGTCAGATCTGCCCGCCCTGCTTGCAAAAAGCACAGGCAATCCGCAAAGCCCTTGGCGCGCACCAGCGTTTCGATCTCGTTTTCTGCATTCAGATCCTCCAGCCCTGCCGCCATTTGTGCGGTGTACTCCTTTTTCTCCTCCGCTGTCAGGGAGGAGGACTTCAGGCTCTTTTGCAGGGTATCCATCGCTTCGTCGTGTGCCTTTTCCCGCTTGAGCCGAGCCTGTTCAAAAAAGCGGGTGCCGCTGTCGTTTGCTACGCTGACAAGCTGTGCTTCGCCATAATTTTTATTGACACCGGAGGCGGCCTCCGCCTCTGTGGGCAGCGCATCCGTGATGGCAGTCTCCGCTTCTGCCTCCACTGGCTCTGCCGAGACCATGAGGGTGTCGTCCTCTGTCTGCGGGGTAATGTCTGCCCGGGCATACTGCCAGTTTAAGTAGACGGCAATGACCAGCGCCGCCGCCAGTGTCATGGCGGTGACCCTGCGGGTGTTTCTGGAAAGTGCTCTCATAAAACGCTTCCTCCTTTGTTTTTGGGTAAATAGTTTTGGTACTCGATCAAAGCAGCAGCTCAGCACTTGCGTTGCTCCACGCAGATGCGGTTCGTGGGCAGATCCAACAGCGAATGCAGCAGCTCAGTAATGCGGGCTGCAACACGGACATCTCCCCCGCCCTCACACAGCACGGCGACCCCGCAGACCTGCGGCAGATAGGTAGTCTCGGCCAGTGCAGACCCATCCTGTAAAAGAACGTGCGTCTCCTGCTGTTGCAGATCTCCGGTCTGGGTGTCCACCGCATAGACGGTCTCCTCCCCGGTGGTCAGAGTGACCATGACCGTGGTGCGTCCTGCCCCCTGCAATTGGCTGATAAGCCCTTCCAGCTGCTGCTCCAGTTGGGTCTGGTACTGGCTGACGGCAGCAGTCCGGACAGTAGATGCCGCGGTTTTCTGCGTGTTGCCGCTGGGTAAAAGTTCCGACAGCAAAAGCAGCAGCATTGCTATCACGCCGACCGTCATCGCCAGCGAGGTGCGGTTTTTGTTGCTTTGCAAAGAGCGTAAAGCGGAAAGCAATTCATTCTTCTTCACGGTGTGCTCTCCTCCGCTGCCGTGGGAGCGGTGCCCAGCGTCTGCTGCAAAAAGCTGAGCGCTGCCTGCTTTTGGGCGGCGGTACAGCCCGCCGGGAAGGCAGCAATAACCTTTTTTACCACGACCTGCTGCCCGGCTTTTTCCAGCGTGACCGTCACGCTGGCATCAAGCCCGAACTGCTGGCGGCACTGTGCAGTGCAATACTCTTCCAGTTGAGCCTTGGTCTCAGTCAGAATCTCCGTTTCCAGTGCATCCGGCTGTGCAGTGGACGTGGCCGCCGGGGCTGTGCTCCCTGAAAAAGCGGTCAAAACCTTGCCCGGCAGCCGTGGCAGCTGCGCAAGAAGGACTGCTAAAATATATAACCCGGCTGCGGCTTTTATGCACCGGCCTGCCCAGCTTTGCCCAGCAAAAAAACTGACCAGCTCCGCCCCGATGCACGCCATGCAGAATACTGCCGCAGCCCGCTGAAACGCCTGCATCTAACCACCTCCTGTCAGCATCAGCAGCACGATGCCCACCACAAACAACATGAAAAACAAAGCTGTAACTGCCGCCATGCAGCGCACGGCTTCGGCAAAGCATTGCAACAGTTTATGGCAATGCTCCAGCCCGCTGATCCCGGCAAGCCAGCCGCAGCAGGACAATAAAAACAGATGCACCAGAAGCCCGAGATACAATGGCACAAATTCTGCCCCGATGCTGAGCAATGCGGCAATGCCAAGGGTGCTTTTGAGTAGCTGCATCCCGGCTAGCACTGCGTCTGCCGCGCTGCTCAGCGCCTGTCCCACAATGGGCACGCTGCCGGTCAGCAGCTGTCCCAGACGAGAGGCAGAACGATCCAGCTGCACCGTGACTACGCGCTGCAGGCTCATCAGAGCGGCGAACGCTTTACCCGCCCAGCCGATGGCCTGCCGCAGCAGCCGCCCGGTCAGAGCGCAGCCCTCGGACAGGCTTTTGCGGGAACTGATGCCGCAGGCCATACTGATGGCAATGTAGCTGCGCAGCAGCGGCTGCAGCCAGAGGGTGACCGCCTGTGCAATAAAGCACAGCACCGTGAGCAGAAAGCCGTTTGCAGCCGCTCCGGCGTTCCATTCGCCGCCAGCTGCCAGCACACCGCTGTATACCGGCAAAAAGCCCAGCAGATAACTTTTCCACCCGGTCATCCGGGTGCACAGGGCAGCGGCAAGCTTGTCCAGTTCCTGCCACAATAAAACGCCGCAGCCACCGGCAGCCGCCAGCTCCAGCAGGGCTCTGTCGGCAGTGTCCTGCAAGAGAAATGCAATTCCAGCTGCCAGCGACAAAAACAGCAGAACATCGGCATATTGTTGCATCGTATCCCGCAGCAATTGCACCGGTTCGGCGGCAAACAAACGCACAAGGGTGCCAAGCGGGTCTGCCGCAAACTGCTCGGCCTGTACAGGTGCCTTGTCGAGATAAGTCTGCCACGGTGTGGCTTCTGCTGCCGCAGCTTTCAGGGCGGTTTTGCTGCACAGAAAGCCCAGCGTTGCCCCGCAAATGATAAGGCCGCATTTTTTCATCCCACCAGCCCCCAGATCGTCTGGAATATCTGTTCCAGCAGCGGCCATACCGCCGCCAGTACGAGGCACCGCCCCGCCAGCCCGGCGCACCATGCAAGGGCATCCGCTCCGGCTTCCTCGCAGAGGGTGCGGACGTAATCTGCCAGCAACAAAATCCCCGCGCTGCGCAAAAGGCAGGAAAAGGCTTGCGCATTGGTGCGCTGCCCCAGCTGTACCATTGCTTGCAGTACCCCGCGCAGCGGCTGTGCCAGACGGAGCAGCAGCCACACCGCAGCGCCCAGCGAAAGCAGCAACGCAAATGCCGGGGAATACCGCTGCAATAGAACTCCCGCAAAGGCCGTCAGCAGCAGCGCCGTCAGCACCGGAACCGCCGCGCTCATAGCGCAAACAGAGACCGGATGGTGGCAAACAGGGTGCTGATCTGCTTGACGAGAATGGAGAGCACTACCACAAGCCCCGCCAATGTGGTCATCATGGCCTGATCCTCCCGCCCGGAGCGGATGAGCAGCTGATTGAGTACTGCCACGATGATGCCGATGGCCGCAATTTTGAACACAAGTTCGATATCCATCCGTTTCTCCTTTGTTCCATACAGCTTTTACCAAAAGAGCAGCGCCAGCATCATACCGCCAGCCAACCCCAGACGGTGCGGCAAACCGGCCTGCCGCTGTGCTGTGCGGCGTGCCTGCTGTAAATAGTCCTCAAACCGCGCCGTATAGTAACCCAGCCGCTCGCATTCCTGTGCGGCTTCTGCGCGGCCGATTCCGCTAAAGCACTCTGCAAAGCAGGCACGCTCCTCTGCTGAAAGCTGCCACGGTGCAGGCAACTGCTGCAATGTACCGCCGGGATTTTGTGGCAAAAGGCCCTCGCGGCAAAGCTGCCGGTAGAGGCTTTGCAGGTCTGCCCGGCGGTACTGTATCTCCTGCCGGATGCGCTGTAATAACGCGATGGTGCCCTGCAAGGCAGCAAGGTGCAGGGTTGTCTGAGCCTGTACCGCATCCCCCGCCAGCCAGCCGCACAGTGGGAGCAAAAGCAGGCCAAGCCCGCGCAGAAGACTGCTCATACGGCGCACACTTCCCGGATGCAACCCGGTGTCTCCCGCCCGGCAAGGATGACCAGCTGCCGCAGCATCCCGCGCTGCAACAAAGCCTGCACCTGCGGGCGGCACTGCGCCTGTGCAGCATCCGGCGCGTGGATACTGGCAATAAAATCCACCCCGCTGAAAAAGCCCTGCTCCAGTGCCATTGTTTCCTCCAGACTGCCCAGCTCGTCCAGCAGGATCACCTGTGGTGCCAGCGTGCGCAACACCATCTGGACGGCGCAGGCTTTATCCACCCCGCCAATGCGCTCCAGCGGCGGCAGCGGCCCTTCCGGCGGGAAAAGCTCGCCCCGCTCGTCTATCACTGCCACCAGACGCTGCCTCTCGGCCAGCGTCCGGGCGATAGTGCGCAGCAGGGTGGTTTTGCCGCTGCCAGGCTCTCCCACCACCAGCAGCCCGGTAAAGTGCTGTTCCAGCAGCTTGTCCAGCGCGGGCGGCAAAGGGATAACACAACTGCGTGCGATCCGCAGGTTGAGCGAAGTGACCTTTTGCAGGGTGATGCCATGCCCTTCACGCTGCACGAACTGCCCCGCCACGCCCACGCGGTTGCCGGCAGTAGTGGTCAGGTAGCCCTCGGCAAGCTCCCTTTCGTGGGTGTGCACTGAGCTGTTGCAAAGTGTGTAGAATATCTCTTCTATTTGCAGCGCATTCAGCCTCATTGCAGCCAGCTTTGGAGGGCAGCCCGGCAGTGCCGAAGCAGGGCATTGCCGCCCCTGTACGGTAAATGTGACCGCACAGCCAGTGCGCAGCCGCAGCTCCTGTACGCGTGCTGCCGTTTGTGCGGGCAGCTGTGCCAGCGGCGCTGCAAGCCAAGCGGGAAGGGCTCTGACGGCCCGGTAATACTCGTCCACTTTGGTTTCTCCTTCCACGAAAGCTTTGTGCTAGCATTGTATGCGCTTTATGCGTCATTAGAACTGGGAACCGGGAACGGGTAAACAAAAAAGCCCCTGCAACAGCGTTGCAGAAGCTTTTAAAATTACTTGTATTCCGGCATTTAAAAGGGCACTTTAAGTCGTTTCCTGCTCTACCGGAGCATCCTGCAGCATAGCAAGAAATTCCTGCTCGGTCAGCACCGGCACGCCCAGCGCCTGTGCCTTGGTCAGCTTGGAGCCCGCCGCTGCACCGGCCACCACATAGGCCGTTTTTTTAGAGACCGAGCCGCTGGCTTTGCCGCCGTTTTTCACGATCAGCGCCTCGGCTTCATTGCGGGAGAGGGTCTCCAGCGTACCGGTGACCACCAGCGTTTTGCCCGCCAGTTTATCTCCCTTCGGCTCGCCCTTCCACTGCATATTGACCCCGGCATCTGCAAGGCGATGCACCAGATCGGTAGTGCCTTCCTTGGCAAAGAACTCCACCACACTCTGCGCCATCACGCCGCCGAAGCCGTCGATCTCGCTGATCGTTTCGATGTCAGCTTCCCGGATGGCTCCAATTATATGTTGCTCGAAGGAGGCGGAGACCTTTCTTTCCAATACACCCCGCAAGGTGAAATGCTGTTGAACGGACGCTACTCGCTCATCAGCGGTGAAATGAAATATGAAATTCCGGTCATTCCACTCAAGACATTCAACATCCAAAACGGCAGCTATGTAGAATGGACAGGCAATGTGATGAATCCCCAACTCAATATTACTGCCACAGAGCGAGTTCGCGCTACTGTCGGCGAGGACGGACAAAGTCCTCGTATGGTCAGCTTCGATGTAGGCATCGCCCTGAGCCAACGATTGGAAAATCTGGGACTGGCCTTCACCCTTTCAGCTCCCGAAGATGCATCAGTACAAGACCAACTGACTGCCATGACCCCTGAAGAACGGGGCAAACTGGCTGTTACCATGCTCGTCACCGGCATGTATATGGCAGAAGGCAACTCTACCGGAGGATTCAATATGAACAATGCCCTCAACTCCTTCCTGCAAAGTGAAATCTCGAATATTGCAGGCAAGGCCCTTGATATCAGTTTGGGAATGGAAACCGTTGACAATGCCGAAGACGGCGGAAAGCGGACGGATTACAACTTCCAGTTTGCCAAACGTTTCTGGAACAACCGTTTCCGTATCGTCATCGGTGGAAAAGTGTCTACCGGTAATACAGCCCAGCAAGATGAAACATTTATTGATAATGTTTCCATCGAATATCGTCTGGACAATAGCGGCACCCGATATGTCAAAGTATTCCATGACAAAAACTACGAAAGCGTGCTCGAAGGTGAAATCATCGAAACAGGAGTCGGTATCGTTCTGCGAAAGAAAATGAGTCACCTGGGTGAGTTATTTATATTCAGGAAAAAGAAAGATTAACAAAAATGACAAGGGAACGAATTTTATCACAATAGGAAAAGCCGTCTACATCTGGCATCATAATATCCAGTATAATCAAGTCATATCTGTTCAGCTTATCAATCGGTACCTGTGCGGCAGAGGTATAAGTGTTCACGAAATGCCCATCCTTTCGCAGCCCGTTTTTGACAAGCTCTAAAATAGCCTGTTCATCATCAATCATAAGGATCGCTGCCATATTGTTGCCTCCTTTCGTTGTCCTTTTTAGTATAGCACAAGCTACAAGGGCAGGAAAGCTGTCATTGTCGCTTTGCAATATAGTAGTTATCATTTACATTGACCGCAACCGCTTCCGCTTTATCGGTTCCGTAAATCTCATAGACATCTGTGTAAAACCAAGACTCTCGCCCCTGTCCGGCATTTTCCCCGTACCAGTCAATCTTGCTTAAATCTTCTTTTGACAAAGGGATTTTCGTTTCTGTATCGAATGTAACACTTTCAGCGAGAATATCAATGTAGCTGCCTAATTCATCATCTGATACCATATCAGACGTTACTTGATAAAACGTCCTGCCCCAAAGAAGCTGTGTCGCATTTTCTGGATTGACTTCAAATCTGTCATTTATAGATTCTTCTGTTTTCTTAAAATCAA
>ENA-UESJ01001340-UESJ01001340.1-human-gut-metagenome-genome-assembly--contig:-NODE-1340-length-11759-cov-7.566941_pt1 | contig 11759 bp, 10 predicted proteins | sample MGYA00243000_ERZ508001 | MGnify/ENA primary metagenome ERZ508001 (study PRJEB26167, sample SAMN06115479) | human gut metagenome | host: Homo sapiens | place: China:Chongqing | collected 2015-03-03... | reverse complement strand
TGCCTGATATGGGATAACTGTGCCCTTTTTCAACTAAAAGGTAACGATCAAGGTAAAGTTACCTTTTCAAAGCATTGCTTGCAGGTCAATATTTGACCGATTATGCTAAATGCCTCTATTTGCCTTAATTTTTGTGGGTTTTTAGAGGTTACCATGCTATAATAACATCAGACAAAGGAGGAACAAGATATGTTCTCAATAAAAGACGCAGTACGCAAAACAGTTGTCGCAGTATCTTTAGCAGCTTTGACAACCAGCTTCTTCGCGGGATGCTCACAGCAACCCACCGTATCGGATGTAGATCTCTACCTACCATCAATCACCACAGAGGTCTCAACACCGTATACAGAAGAACTGACAGATGACATCAACCCAGGAATCAACGATGAAACCCATGACGCCAATACCTTCTCAATAAAGTACAAGTACTGGTATGACAATCCTGACGTCAAGGAAACCCAAGATAAAGCTTTAGCAGAGGCAGATCCAGGTGGAGACAACCCAAGTGGCGAAACCTTCCTAGGTATCCCTGGTCTCCCTCTTTACACAGACCCCTCAGGCAACCAGTACATCATCTCCGGACGTACAGTATGCTATTTAGCAGATGGTAAACTAGCCTCCAAGGACATGTACAACCTTCTGCGCAAGACAGGTACTGGCGAGCGTATCTACTATGGATTGACACAGACTGCAGAAGATATCTTAAGCACATTTCTCAAACGTTCAGCAGGTAAAGAGCAGCCAGCAACTTATGAAGACCGCAAGGCCCAGGATGCAGAAGCTACCCTTAATTCTGCCACATATGCTATTTATGTGAATAATATTGAAACAGGCATGACAACAACTCCAGATGGTATGATCGAGGTGTCTTCTGTGCTGCCAGGTTATGGCGTTGCCAATTATGCTTCAGATGAACAGGCACTTTATCTTCATACAGCTGCAGTAAGCAATCTTAAGCTGGAATTCAAAACTGAAGCTGACACAATTACTATAGAATACTCAACAGGCGAGAAAGACGAAAATATCAGCACAAAGGAAATCATCTTAGCAGGGGATATGCTTAAGATGTCACCAGAAGCTGTTGAGCATTATCTAGGTTATGATATTGAAGTGTATGATGACTTCATCAATATTGTAACAGATAACAAAGATATCATCACACCAGACAGTATCTTACCTGCTGAAGCAGAATCTTTAGCAGACTCAACGCTTAATGACAAGGACACTACGAAGCCTATCGAGCAAACACACACTACAGAATCACAGCCAGATCCTGCTCACACCGAAGAAGTAGTAACAGTTATCCCATCCGAAACCTCTACACCATCGTCAGCTAGTAAGAGCGATAAAGACAAGATTCCCGGCAGTGATCTGACGTATGGCCAGTTCAGAGAAATATATGGTTATGATGTACCAGACGGAGCTACTAATATTACAGACAAGGGCTTTGACATTCATGGCGGACATAGACTTTCACCAGCCGAAGCTGCCCGCATCAACCAGGAAGCCCAAGACATCATGGACGGCAAAAAAGACATCGAGTGGGGAGAAAACCTTACACAGGAGGATTTTGATTATCTTGATAGTCTGTAACAGATAAATTTACAACATAACATTATAAGGGATCTCAAGTCACGCACTTGAGGTCCTTTTCTTTATACCCAGAAAAGGAGTTGATACGCATAAACACAGATGAATTAACGCAAGAACAATCAGCACAAGATCAAGAAACCTCTTTCTTTATCAGTAATACAGACAGCAGGCAACAGTATGCAAAAACTCTTCAAAATGCCTTAAATGCGGGAATGATTTTTCCTGAAGTGGAGATTAATTTTGAACCTTTAGACGTTTATAGGCTTGTTGATTATTCAGAAAAGGAGAACGCGGGGATAAGCCATACGACCTGGAATTAATGCTGAGACTCTACCTGATACAGAATCTGATTCTGGCTGACAGTCCTCATCTGACAGCCTGAGGGGGAACTCTGATTAACTTCGCTGCGTTTCATGCTTTTGATGGAAATTTGCGCAGTGTTGCCTTATACAACATCACTGCTTCCAGACTTCCTGGGAAGGGTCACATTTAGACATACAGAGCCGCTCCGGAAGGGCGGCTTTTGTGTATTTCGCGGAATTCGCAGGTTTTTTGTGTTCCCTCTTGAAATAAGGACGATTTTGTGGTAAAATAAAACTGTATGTAAAGAAAAGGGGGAAAGCCTGTGATAAGAGAAGTACGCATGGACGAATACGAACAGCTCATGGAGCTGTATCTGCATCTGCACGAGACCTCCGTCCCGCCTGCGGAGCTTACCCGCCCGCTGTGGGAGCGCCTGGTGAACGACCCGGACTACCACCTTATCGCAGCTGAGGAGGACGGAAAGCTGGTGTCGACCGTTACCTGCGTTATCGTCCCGAACCTCACCCACGGCCCGCGCCCGTACGCATGGGTCGAAAACGTCGTCACTCACCCGGATTACCGGGGACGAGGATTAGCGACAGCCTGCCTTGAGTACGCAAAAGAGATCGCGAAGCGCGAGAACTGCTACCGGCTCATTCTCATGACCGGCTCGAAGCTTCCCGGCACGCTGAATTTCTACGAGCGCGCAGGCTACGACAGAACGGAAAAGACCGGATTTATCCAGTATTTATAAACGAAAGGAACTACGAACATGAACATAAAACCCCAGAAGGGCATGCAGGAATATTTACCCGAGGCAGCGGCACAGCGCGACCGCCTGATGAACCTCATTCTTGAAACCTACACCGCAAGCGGATTCACACGTATCTACACTCCTGCCATTGAGAGCGCAGAGAACCTCGACAAGAGCGACGGCGGCGACAATCTTAACCTCATCTTCCGCATAATGAAGCGCGGCGACAAGCTCGCAGAAGCGCTTGCAAAGAACCCGGTCGACGAAAAGGAACTGTGCGATCTCGGTCTGCGCTACGACCTGACCCTGCCGCTTTCCCGCTACTACGCGAATAACCGCAACAGTCTGCCGTCCCCGTTCAAGTGCATTCAGATCGACAAGGTGTACCGTGCGGAGCGTCCCCAGCGCGGCAGGCTCCGTGAGTTCGTTCAGTGCGATATCGACATACTCGGCTCGGATTCATGGTGCTGCGAAATCGAGCTTATCTCCGTTACCGCTAAGGCGCTTTCAAAAATCGGCATCGGGGAGTTCACCGTGCGTGTTAACGACCGCAGGGTGCTGAGAAATTCCCTGCTCACGATGGGATTCCCGGAGGATTCCCTTGACACGGTTTCCGTAAGCTTTGACAAGCTCGACAAGATAGGCGCCGACGGCGTAGCCGCAGAGCTCCGCGAAAAGGGCATGCCCGAGGAAGCGGTCAACAGCCTGTCCGGGCTTCTCGCAAAGGGTAAGCTCACCCTCGACGACATGGCGCAGTACTGCTCCGAGGACGCCAAGGAAACGCTCGAGCAGCTCCGCACTATCATTGAGACTGCCGACAAGCTCTCCGACAGCTACACCGTTGAGTTCGACCCGTCCCTTGTAAGAGGTCAGGGTTACTACACCGGCACAGTTTTCGAGGTCGCAAGCAAGCAGTTTGGCGGGACCGTCGCAGGCGGCGGACGCTACGATAACCTCATTGGCAGATTCACCGGGGACACTGTTCCTGCGGTCGGCTTCTCCATCGGATTCGAGCGTATTTTCTCCATCGTTACCGAGAACAATATCCAGCTTGCAGGCAGCCGCAGGAAAGTGGCTATTCTGCACAGCCCGGAGGCAATCCTGGAAGCTATCGCGAAATCCAACGAGCTCCAGGCTGAGAGCGACGTTACGCTCATCGTCGCAGCCAACCGCAAGAAGGCTGACAAGGCTTACTCAAAGGCAAAGCAGCAGGGATTCGACGAGATCATCAAGATAGGTCTGTAAGAGGAAACGACATGAGAAAACAGTTTCTTGAGATAGGAAAAATAGTTGCGACCCAGGGAATACGCGGGGAAGTCCGGGTGCAGTACTACTGCGACAGCGCCGAGGTGCTGTGCGATTTCGACACGCTCTACCTCGACAAGGGAAAGACCCCCATGGAGATAACCAGGGCTTACCCACACAAGAACGTAGTCGTGATGAAGTTCGCCGGTATCGACAAGATAGAGCAGGCTCAGCCGCTCATCGGAAAGGTTCTGTACCTCGACCGCGAGGACGCGGAGCTTGAAGAAGGGCTGTACTTCATTCAGGATATAATCGGGCTGACCGTAAAGGACGCGGATTCCGGCATTGTCTACGGCAAGATCACCGACGTTTACCAGAACGGCGCTAGCGACGTGTACTCAATTCACAGGGAGGACGGCACGGAGCTTATGTTCCCGTGTATCGACGAAGTCGTGCTCAAGACCGACATCGACGCTGGCGAAATGATCATCAGACCGCTCCCGGGGCTGTTTGAGGACGCTGTTGACGGAGACGGAGACGGCGAATGAGGATCGACATTGCAACGCTGTTCACTCAAATGTGCGGCAGCGTGCTTAATGAGAGCATAGTCGGCAGGGGAATCAGAAACGGCTTTATCGAGGTGCACACCCACGATATCCGGAAATACACCGAAAACAAGCACCGCCGCGTTGACGACAAGCCCTACGGCGGCGGCACCGGAATGCTCATGCAGGCTCAGCCGGTTTACGACTGCATTTCCGCGATAAAGTCCCAGGGCGAGGGCAGGCCCCGGATAATCTACATGTCCCCGCAGGGCGAGGTGCTGACCCAGCAGAAGGTGCAGGAACTCGCGCAGGAGCCGTGGCTTATCCTGCTGTGCGGCCACTACGAGGGCATAGATCAGCGCGTGCTGGACGAGCTTGAAGTGGAGGAGCTGTCGGTCGGGAATTATGTGCTGACCGGCGGGGAGCTTCCAGCGCTGATAGTCGCGGACGCTGTGGCGAGGCTCCAGCCCGGGGTGCTTCCGAATGAGGACGCCTACAGCATCGAGAGCCACTACAACGGACTGCTGGAGTTTCCGCAGTACACCCGCCCGGAGGAATGGCACGGGCGCAGGGTACCGGAGGTGCTCCTCACGGGAGACCACCGCACCGTCACCGAGTGGCAGAACCGTGAAGCGCTGCGGGTTACTGCAAGAAAGCGCCCGGATATGTACGGGAAGTTTATCGCTGAACAGCACGAGCGGCTCTGGAGCGCATTCCTGGAAGATAAGGATATCCCGCCGGAAACCAGGTGTTCCGGCGTAGTCAGGTTCGGGAAAACGGCTGACGAGGCGGACAGGCTCGCGAAGCTTGTTATGCGCGGGAAAAAGCGCGCTGACATCAGCGTTCAGTCCGGGGAGCTTCCGTGGCGCGGCGAGTATTTGATCGTCACTGATGGCGCGGGTCTTGGAAAGTGCGTGGTGCAGGTTTTCAACGTGAAAACTGTGCCGTTTAGCGGGGTCACCGAGGAAATGTGCGGCTTTACTGCGGAGTGCAGTTCGCCTGACGAGTGGCGCGCAGTTCAGGAAGCTGATATAAGCGCGGAAACGCCTGTTGCCTTCTGGCAGTTCAGGCTGGTTTACAAGTATCACAAGGAAGAAAGATAATGACTAAGAACGCATTCATTGCAATTACCGGGCGCGCAAACGCCGGAAAATCCTCTCTCACCAACCTGCTGGTCGGCGAGAAGATATCCATAGTCAGCGAGAAACCCCAGACTACGCGAAACCGCATAAACGGCGTGCTCACCAAGGGCGATACGCAGTACGTTTTCATGGATACGCCGGGTATGCACAAGCCCAAGACCAAACTTTCCGAGCACATGGTGAAGTCCATACGGCAGAGCGTTGACGACGTGGACTGCGCCATCCTCATGGCGGACGTAACAAAGAAGATATCCTCCATCGAGCAGGATCTGATACGCAGCTTCGCTTCCCACGGGACTGCTGTGGTGCTGCTTCTCAACAAGGTCGACCTGCTGAAGGACAAGAGCGAGATACTCAAGATAATCCAGCAGTACTCCGAGCTTTACGACTTCGAGGAGATAATCCCGATATCCGTCAAGAACCGCATAAACACCGATCAGATAATGCCGGTGCTGGAGCGCTTCGCAGTCGAGGGAGAGCACTTCTTCCCGGACGACATCGCCACCGACCGCACCGAGCGTTTTATGTGCTCGGAGATTGTCCGCGAGAAGATACTCCGCGTCATGCAGGAGGAGATACCCCACGGCGTTGCTGTGGACGTCGAGAAATTCAAATCCCGCATGAAGGGTGACACTGAGATAATCGACATCAGCGTCGTAATCATCTGCGAGAAGGAAAGCCACAAGGGAATGATCATCGGCAAGGGCGGAGAGCGCCTCAAGCAGATAGGCACCATGGCGCGCGGGGATATGGAGGATCTGCTTCAGGCTAAGGTCAACCTGCAATGCTTCGTGAAGGTCAAGGAGGACTGGAGAAACCGCGAACGCGTTATCTCCGACCTTGGAATGTACGACGAGGACTAAACTGGAGGTACGGATTTGCTTTTTACCTATGACGGTATAGTCGTCGGGCGGCGGGATATCGGCGAAAGCAACTGTTTTATTGATATCCTCACCGACGAGCAGGGCATAATCGAGGCGACCGCCCACGGTGTGAAGAAGATCAACAGCTCGCTTTTAGGGTCATGCGGACTGTTTTCCTATGCCACCTTCTGCCTTAATAAAACCAAGCAGCGGTACTCGGTGAACTCAGCGAAGCCTAAGCGGAGCTTCCACGAGCTGGGAAGCGATATTGAGAAACTCGCGCTCGGTTCCTACTTCGCGCAGGCGGTGAAGTTCTGCACCCCGCAGGAGCAGGCGGCGGAGGGTTCTGACAGCCTGGTGAGGTTCTTCGCGATATCGCTTTACGAGGCTGAAATGGCGCGGGATACGGCTCGGCTCGCATGTGTAAAGGCGGCGTTCGAGCTGCGGTTTTCCTGCATGCTGGGGTACTTTCCGGATCTTCGCGGCTGCTGCAACTGCGGCTGCGGAGAGCATGACGAGATGTTCTTCCTGCCGGACAGCGGCGAACTCATCTGCGGCGACTGCTTCGACAGGGAATACAGCGGGCGTTACTTCGTGCTTACCCGGGAGCTTCTCGGGGCTATGCAGAATATCGTTTACGCAAGGCTTGACGAGGCGTTCCGTTTCAGCGTTTCGCCGCAGGCTGCAAAGCTGCTGGGCATAGTTACCGAAAACTACTTCCTCGCCCGCACGGAACGCAGTTTTTCTGCACTGGATTACTATAAAAGTATAAGAATGGAATGAATTGCGATATTATTTGACACAGAATTTAAACTGTCTATTGCATTTTTAACAAAAACTATTGAAAAATACGAGCGTATGTGGTAAAATTGTATAAGAGTTAACAGAACAAAACAAGGAAAGGCGGTGGTGCAATGAGTAATATCACAGAAAAGGACATAAAGCTTTTTTATGAAATGCTGGAACGTGACAAGAATTCCGCGCATTTTCTCTGGGACTGCGCAGCGGGGACTGTCGTTTCCGCCGGCTCCGGAATATTTGCAGACGTCTCGGGCGATCCGCTGGAGTATCTTCGCGAAAGCGGTCTGATCGACCCGCAGTCCCTGCCTTCCTTCAATATCTTTTCCTCGTGCGTAGAGGAAGGGACGATCTCCGGGAGCGACAGAATGAGCCTCGCCGCAGATATTCGCATGAAGCTGTCAGCGGACGGAGAATTCCGGCTGTGCGGGTTCTACGCGCATTTTCTGAAGGACGACGGCGGCAGGATAATCGCCGTACACGGCACCATCAGACCTTACACGAGCCGCGAACTTTTTGACCGCCGCGTGCTGAGCGGCTTTTCGTCAGACCGCGACCCGCGTATTTTCAGCGACGAGGCTGCGGAGATGATAAAGCGCCACCCTAACGAGGAGATAGCATTTATCCAGTTCGATGTTGAGCGGTTCAAGCTTATCAACGAAAAGTACGGCGTTGAAGCCGGCGACGAGCTTCTTGAGTTTCTGTACGGCACGCTGGGACTGATTTGCAGCGAGGAACAGCCCTTCGCACGGCTGAACGCTGATGTTTTCATGGTGGTGACTATGTTCTCAAGCGACTCCGACCTGCTTGATTTTATTCACAGGATTGAAAGCATGCTGACCGGATTCCAGAACATGGAGTACAGGCTGATTTTCGGCGTTGCGATTGTCGAGGACAGGTCGCTGCATATACGCAGGCACGGCGACAACGCCGCGCTGGCGCGCCAGTCGATAAAGGGGAACGCCCTGAACAACATAGGATTCTTCAACGGAAGAATGAAGAGCGAGCTTCACAAGAAGCAGTCCATCGAGGACGACATGATGAACGCGCTGCTTGACGGTCAGTTCGTGATGTACCTCCAGCCGAAGTTCAGCATTTCCACCAAGCGGATAATCGGCGCGGAGGCGCTTGCAAGGTGGATCCACCCGGAAAAGGGCATGATATCTCCGGCGGATTTCGTTCCGGTGTTCGAGGAGAACGGGTTTATACTGAAGCTCGACCAGATAATCTGGGAGAGCGCGTGCAGGAAAATCCGCGAGTGGATAGACAAGGGAATAGAGCCGGTTCCGATATCGGTGAACATTTCCCGGGAGTACATACACACCTTCGACGTGGTGGGCGAAATGCTGCACCTCGTGAACAAGTACGATATCCCGATAAAGCTGCTGGAGCTTGAAATAACTGAAACCACTGATTCCGAGGGAGTTTCCGACGTAGTTCAGAAGATGAAGGACGCGGGATTCACCATGCTGATGGACGATTTCGGCTCCGGGTATTCATCGCTGAACATGCTGCAAAAGACGCAGTTCGACGTACTCAAGATAGACCGCGGGTTCCTTTCGGAATTCATGGAGTCCAGCCGCGGACGGAAGATTATCTCGCACACGATCTCAATGTCGCGTGATATCGGTCTCGATATCATCGCGGAGGGCGTGGAAACTCCGGAGCAGGCTTCGTTCCTGAGCGATTGCGGCTGCGATTCGGCGCAGGGATTCTACTACTCCAAGCCGATAACCCAGGAAGAATTCGACAAAATGCTTGTCGAGGTCAATAAATAAACAAACCGGGGCAGTTTTCCTGTCCCGGTTTTCGCTATAATAATCCCCGGAGCGGCGCCCCGGGGACTTGTTTTATTCTACGTCGAACTGCATGAGTTCAGCTATTTTCTCCTGAATGCGGTCTGCGACGTCGGCGGGGTTCAGCTTCTCGCTGAAGCTCTTGTCTCTTGCGGAGATCTCGATTACGCCGTCCTTGAGGTTTCTCGGGCTTACGATAACGCGGAGCGGGATTCCCAGCAGGTCGGCGTCGGAGAACATTACGCCTGCGCTTACTGCACGGTCGTCGTAGATCACCTCTACGCCGCGCTTCTGGAGCTCCTCGTAGAGTGCGTCTGCCTTCTCCTTGACCTCGGCGTCGTCGGCGCGTACTGCGCAGATGTGCACCTGCCACGGAGCGATAGCCATCGGCCAGATGGGACCGTAATCATCATGGTGAGCCTCGCATACGGAAGCGGCAAGTCTGCCTACGCCGATGCCATAGCAGCCCATGATAGGAGTCTGAGTGTCGCCGTCCTTGTCAAGGTAGGTCATGCCCATGCTCTTGGTGTACTTGGTTCCGAGCTGGAATATGTTGCCGACCTCGATGCCGCGGGAGATGGTGATGTGCTTCTTGCCGCAGCTCGGGCAGATACCGCCCTCGATGATCTTCGCGAAGTCGTGGTATTCAACGTTCTTGCAGTCGCGGTCGATGTCGAGACCGGTGTAGTGGTACTCCTCCTTGTTTGCGCCGCAGGAGAGGTTGTTCGTGTTCTGGAGGGAGCGGTCGAACAGCACGGTCATGCCCTCGGGGAGACCTACCGGCCCGATGTAGCCCGCGTTGAGTCCGCACTCCGGAGTGATAACAGCCGGGTGGATATCGCAGCCGAGGAAGTTTGTGAGCTTAGTTTCGTTGATATCGAGGTCGCCGCGGATAAACACTACAACGTAGCTGTCGTCGTGGTTGCGCTGGTATACTACCGCCTTGCAGCTCTTGTCCTGCGGGGTGTGCAGGAACTCGCAGATATCCTCGATGGTGTGGATATTCGGGGTGTGTACCTCGGCGAGGGGCTGGCTCTCGGCGTCGCGGGTGTTCTCAATTATGGACTCAGCCGCTTCCATGTTAGCGCGGAATCCGCAGTCCCTGCATATCGCGATGGAGTCCTCGCCGATAGGCGTGAGCAGCATGAACTCATGGGAAATGCTGCCGCCCATCATGCCGGAGTCGGACTTTACGGAAATTACCTCGGGAATGCCGGCGCGGGCGTAGATACGCTCATACGCCTTGTGGCAGCGCATGTAGTATTCCTCAAGATCCTCCTGGGAGGTGTGGAATGAATACGCGTCCTTCATAGTGAACTCGCGCACGCGGATAAGTCCGCCGCGGGGACGCGCCTCGTCTCGGAACTTGGTCTGTATCTGGTAGATCATGAACGGATACTTGGAGTAGCTGTTCGCATACTCGCGGACGAGCTGCACAGCGGCTTCCTCGTGTGTCATGCCGAGAACCATCTGCGCCTTGTTTCGGTCGGTGAAGCGGAGAAGCTCGCTGCCGATGCTCTCGTATCTGCCGGATTCCTGCCAGAGGGTCGCTGGCATTACAACAGGGAAGGATACCTCCTGACCGTCGATAGCGTCCATCTCCTCGCGGATTATCTGCTCTATCTTGCGGGTTATGCGCTTTAAGGGCATGTAGCTGGAGAAAATGCCGTTTGCAACGTACTTCATGTAGCCGCCGCGTATCATCAGCGCGTGGCTGTCGATATTGCAGTCGGAGGGGCGCTGCTTGAAGCGGTCGCCTACTAACTTTTCAAGTTTCATGTGTTTTCTTCCTTTCGTCTTGTTTCGAAATTTCTCAGAGAATACAAAAAGCCCTGAACCGTAAGGCTCAGGGCGAACTGTACAAAGTCCGTGTTACCACCTGGATTCGGGGAGACCCCGCGCTCAGCGTCTGCAACGCTTTCTCATGTAACGGTGAGCACCGGCGCCGCTTACTGCCGCATTCCTGCGGGTTCCGGGCGCAGCTCTAAGACGGGTTCGGCATATCTTCAATAACGGCTCGCACCTGCCGCCGTTTCTCTGAAAATCCGATGTGCCTACTGTTTCTTGTCACAGCTTTTCGTATTCATTGGTTTGATTATAGCACGATTTTGGGGATTTGTCAACCGGAAATTCACCATTTCTTTTCTTTGTCGTCGGTCAGGCACAGGAGGTAATCGGTTGATACGTCAAGATATTTCGCGAGTGTGATGATATGGCGGCAGGGTATCTCCTGAATGTTGTTCTCGTATTTGCTTACCTGCTGCTGAGTTGTTTTCAGCAGGTCGGCTATCTGCTGCTGGCTTGCTTTGCCGGCGCGTGCCTTCTTCAGACGGGTGCCGATATCCATGCTCATCATCTCCTTTGACTGCCAAAATGCGTTAATTATTTTTGTACAGAATATACAAATTTATTATACACCTATAAAATTCGCTTGACAAACATCTGAAAAGGTGTATAATTACTATAACACCTAATAAGGTGTGAAAAAGGAGGAGCGTTTTATGAACGTATTAAAGAAGATCGCATCAGCCGTGGCGGCTGTGGCTGTTTTGGCGGGGATTTCTGTTCCAGTCGGCGCTGCGGACAGCACTTTGAAGCTGCTGACCGAAGAGGTGGATTCAGAGTTTGGGTCGCTTCCTGTGGACGGTTTGTTATGCGTGTTGAATGAAAATGAGTTTATTGATGAGTTTGTGTCAATTCCTCAATCTGCTTTGAAAAAA
>ENA-UESJ01001336-UESJ01001336.1-human-gut-metagenome-genome-assembly--contig:-NODE-1336-length-11772-cov-8.750406_pt1 | contig 11772 bp, 7 predicted proteins | sample MGYA00243000_ERZ508001 | MGnify/ENA primary metagenome ERZ508001 (study PRJEB26167, sample SAMN06115479) | human gut metagenome | host: Homo sapiens | place: China:Chongqing | collected 2015-03-03... | reverse complement strand
GTATGTGGTTGACTAAGGAATATTGTTTAAGCGTGAGTTTGTGATATTGGGTGTGGTATCTTTAACTATGGGAAACTCCCCGCTCCCACTTGGACACGGCCTTGTCGGAGTAATTGAACTGCGCGGCAAACTCGGCCTGGGTCAGGTTTTCTTCTTTTCTCAGCTCGGCAAGGTTGGCGGCGAGCGCGCCTCTCACATCATCCATGCTATGAGTATACCACGCCGGGCGTTCTGCCGCAAGAGGCGTGTTCCACCTAAATCCTGTCATTCTCCCACTGGTAGAATCGCCTTCTCCCAACGTTTCTACCGCTCGCGCGCGCGGAGGATGCATTTGAAAAGTCCCTGCCGTATAATGAAGTCATGAAGAAATGTGATTTTCCTGACGATATGCACGTCAGACATCACCTGCAAGGGAGACGGATATCATGAGCAAACAGAACTTCCATCTGCCGACCTGGCGGCGCAAGCCGACGGCGGACGAGGCCGCGCCGGACATCGCCGACAGCGAGCTGGTGCCCTCGGAGAGCGCCGCGCGCCCGACACGCCGCAAGCACGGCAAGCGCACCTATGTCATCGGCGGCGCGCTGCTGGCGCTGGCGATCGCGGCGGCGATCATCATTCCCGGCGCGGCCGGCGCCGGCGACGATGACGGCGCCGGCGGCGCGAGCACGACGCTCTCCCGCCCGGACGGCGACCCCTCCGGCCAGACCGCAGAGGACAATATCTACATTACGACCGGCGTCATGGATCAGGAGACCTACCGCTCCGAGACGACCGGCCAGACGAAGGCAAAGGTCGGCTTCATCGACTACAACCAGGCCGTGCACAACGTGCGCGTCGTCACGAGCGACAGCGTCTTTACCGAGGCCATCAGCACGAGCATGTTCGTCAAGCTCGGCGAGCAGAAGTACTTCAAGGACGGGGCGATCCTCGTGCGCAAGGCCGATTCCATCAGCGGCGACACCGCCACCTGGAGCGACCAGATCGTGGCCATCTCGCAGCAGGACTATGAGGACGCCTACGGGCAGGACCCGCGCAACCTCAGCAACTACGTCATCAGCCGCGACACGGTGCTCAACCCCACCATGACCGCCAACGACGACGGCACCTACACCCTCGCCTTCGACCTCGAACCGTCCGGCGCGAGCGCGTATTACCGCCACCAGGTGCGCACCTACAGCGGCGCGTCGAAAAGCCCCGAATTTTCGGCCGTGCACATGGTCTGGACCATTGACGCCAACTGGGATCTGCTGCAGATGGACACCGTGGAGAGCTACGCCGTGTCCATGTCCGGCCTCGGCAGCCTCAACTGCACGAGCACGCTCACCGAGGTGTTCTCGGACTTCGGCGCCGTGACCGACGACCAGACCGAGTTCCAGCACTACCTCGAGACGGAATACGACCCCAACAACCTCGGCAAGCTCTCCGACGGCGGACAGGACACGCAGGCCATCGTGCGCGACTTCTTCCGCCGCACGCCGAACTACAGCCTCACCGTCACGGCCAACGGCCAGTCCTACGGCCTGACGGCGCACGTGGACATTGACCAGACCACCTTCCAGGTGCGCGGCAACGTCGCGGGCGTCGACCTCTTCGCCGCCTACAGCAACGAGCGCGTGTACGTCGCCTTCGGCAGCCAGAAGATCGTCCTGCGCGCGTCCGACACGATCGACGCGGCGCGCACGGTCGCGGGCTACCTCGGCGTGCAGATCCCGAACATCTCGCTCGACGCGGCCGGTATGACCGCGCTGACGAAAAACGTCGCCATGCAGCAGACCGACACCGGCATGACCATCCGGCTCAACGACCCGATGATCTCCGGCACCGTCCTGCTCACCGACCCGGACGCCCTGCGCCTGACGCGCGCGGACGTGGCGCTCAACTTCGGCGGCGCGCGCATGCACGTCACCGCCACGCCGTACTACGGCGGCTTCCAGGTGCAGTCGCTCAGCGGCTACACCGACCTGACCGGCGCGCTGAGCCTCGTGAGCCCCCTCATGGACGCGGCGACCGCCAAAACCGCGACCTTCAACGTCGCGCTCAGCGGGCCGCTGAGCCTCTCGGGCACGGCCACCGTGACCCGCACCTCCGGCGGCTATGACGCCGCGCTCACCACCACGGTCGACGGCGTGACCGTCACGGCCGAGTACATCGGCAGCACGGTGTACGTCTCGGCCGGGAACATCCACGTCAGCGGCACGGGCAGCGAGATCAAAGACCTCGTCGCCTGGGCGGGAAAGCTCGCCGGCGCGGGCGACGCCGCTGCCGCCGGCAATGCCTACGCGCAGTTTTTCCGCGAGCTCACGCCGCAGTCCGCCGTGAACAGCATCCAGGACCTCGCGTGGTCGAATAACGCGCTGCACGCGCAGCTCAACATCGCGGGCAACGCCGTCTCCGCCGCGCTCTCGGCCAACAGCGTGACCGTCACGGCCTCGGGCTGGACGGTGCGCGTGACGATCACCGGCACGTCCGGCTCCGCCACCACGCTGCATCCCACGAACGGCAATTATGTCACCCTCTCGCAGCTGCAGCCCTTCGCCCCCGTGCTCGAGCGCTATGTCGGCGCGCAGGCCATGGGCATGGACGCGACCGTGTCCGTCAACGGCTACAGCCTCGATACCGACGTCGTGCTCTCGCTCGGCAAGCCCGTCGCAGCGCGCGCCGTGTCGCAGATCCTCGGCCGCGACCTGACCGTCACGTTCTGGAACGACCGCGTCTATATCGACTACGGCTGGCACCACGTCGAGGCGTCCATGAACTCGCTCGAGCGGGCGCTCTACGCCGTGCTCACCATCACGCCGGGCGTCGACCGCCAGACCGTGCAGAATGCCATCGAGGCCTATACCTACTTCTTCGAGCACCTGTCGTTTGCGAATGTCGTCGGTGCGATCTCCGCGTTCGGCTATGCCGACGGGGCGCTGAACATCACGGCGAACATCGCGGCGTCGCCGCTGTACATCTCGCTCACGCCGAGCCAGATCACGCTGCGCACGCAGGTCGATTCGGCCACCCTCGCCGTCACGGCCACGCCGGGCAGCGCCTACGCCTCCGCGCCGGATCTGACGCCGCAGGGCGGCAGCTACCGCAATCTCGATGATTTCCTCGCCCTGTTCGGCTGAGCAGGCGCAGCGCATAAAGCTTTGCTCCCGCAAGTCTCCCCCGCAAAGTTTTATCCCAATCGCACAGCAAGCCCCCGGACATTTCGTCCGGGGGCTTTGCTGTAGTCAGGCGGCACAGCCCGCCGCCGAAGCCGCAGGGGGAAGGCCCGCCTCGAATGAGATCGATACAGAAAGCCCTCGGACAGCCGTCCGGGGGCTTCCCCTGCGCTTCATCCAAAACCCGCCGCGCAGCAGGTCACACACAGCCGCAGGGGAGCTCGAGGGGGCAAGGCCCGCCTCGAATGAGATCCATACAGAAAGCCCTCGGACATTTCGTCCGAGGGCTTTCTGCATCCTCTTCTTCTCCTGCGCATTCAGTGCACGCTCGCCTGCTTTTGCCGCAGGCTCAGGCAGTCGGCGATCATGGCGATGAACTCCGAATTCGTCGGCTTGCCCTTGATGTTCGAAACCGTGTAGCCGAAAAACTTCTGCAGCGTCTCGATATCGCCGCGATCCCACGCGACCTCGATCGCGTGCCGGATGGCGCGCTCGACGCGCGAGGGCGTCGTGTTGAACTTGCGCGCGACCTCGGGATAGAGCACCTTCGTCACGGAGTTGATGATGTCCATGTCGTCGATGGTCAGCAAGATCGCCTCGCGCAGGTACTGGTAGCCCTTGATGTGCGCCGGGACGCCGATCTCATGGATGACGTCGGTGACGACGCTCTCGAGCGTGGGCGCGGGCTCGGGTGCGTCAAGCTGCGCGCACAGGCTGCCGGTGCGGCGGCGCGGACGCGCGGTCTGCCGGATGCGGTACACGAGCAGCGGCGGGTCGACCGGCTTTTGCATGAAGTACATCGTGCCGAGATCGGCACACTCCATGAGCACCTCGTCATTGTAGATCGCGGATGTAACGATCACGCGCGGCGGCTTCTCCTTGGCCTGCAGCCGCGCCAGCAGCGACATACCGTCGACGCTCGCCAGCACGAGGTCGAGCACCACCACGTCGGGCTGAAATTCGTCGACGAGCGCCTCTGCGCGCAGCCCGTTGTCCGTCTGCGCGACCAGCTCCATGTCCGCCTCCCGGGCGATGGCCTTGGCATAGGCTGCGCGGTATTCCTCACTGGGCTCTGCCACCAGTACACTGATTTTTGTTTCCATAACCTTCTCCTCTGCAAAATTTCGGGCTTGCGGTCAGCTGTCTGATGAACCGCTCGTTTTCCCTGTCTTGCGCGGATATTTTACCATGTTTGGGATGCTGGAATCGTGTGGTTCTTGGCGAATAACCCTAAGTTTCCGTTGACATAATCTGATATACTTCGTCGAAAAGCATAAAGATTCGGAAAAATCCATTTTTTCTCGCCTGCCTTCGACAGGTGGAACGTGTCGAGCGGGTTTCGGAATTATGTAAACTTATTTTTCGACGTGCGCCGCGTTCCCCTGACAAAAGCCGCCTGTGTGCGCGGCGCTCAGTCCTCGTCGCCGTGCTTGTGTTCGTGCTTTGCCTCGTGCGCGGCGTGGCGCTCGAGGCGCTCGGCCTTGTGCTCGGCGTGGCGCTGCATCTTGCGCGCGAGATCCTCGGCGTGCTTTTGCGCGCGCTCGGCGGAGTGCTCGGCGTGGCGGCGGGCACGCTCGGCTGCACGCTGCGCCTTTTTGGCCAGCTCTGCCGCCTGCCGCTGTTCGCGCGCGACCTGCGCCTCCGCCTGGCGGCGCAGCCGCTCCTCAAGCTGGCGCTCGTGGCGCAGCTGCTGCTCGGTGGCATGCTGCTCGTGCCGCTTCTGATGCGCGGCGGCGTGCTGCTCATGCCGCTCGAGCAGCTCGGCCTGATGCTGGGCGCGGCGCTCTCCGCGTTCGGCGCGCTCGCGCTCGATGCGTGCGCGCAGCTGCTGCCGGCGGGCGTCGATGCGCGCGGCGCTCGTGGGGTGGTTGGCGTGGAAGTCGTGGTCGAGGTGGTCGCGGCGCTCGCGCACGTGCTCGACCAGCTCGGGATAGTCCTGCTCGACGCGGTCGATGAGGCTGTCGCGCTCGACCTCGAGGTCGGTGAACACGTCGTCCTCGGAGTTTTCGAGCAGCTCGGCCAGCTCGTCCGTGTGTCCCTCGAGATGCAGCAGCACCTCGTCGGCGTCGATGCTGCCGAAGTGGAAGTCCTCGTTGAGGAAGTGCTCGAGCATGGCGCGGCGCGCGCGCACGTCGTCCGTTGTGCGCATACGCGCGAGCATGAGCTGGACGTTGCGCTCGATCTGCACCTCCGCGTCCGCACCGTAGAGCCACTCAAGCTCCTGCAGCTGGCGGATGTCGTCCATGTTGCCGGGGATCTGCTGATATGAGCTGCCTGGGTCGAGCGTCACACCGGCGTCACGCAGCGCGCCGCGGATCGTGCGGCGCACGGCGCCGGTCTCGATGAGCTCGCCGGCCTCAAAGTGGCGCAGCTGGTCGTTGACCTCACCGATGTGCTCGGTCAGATAAAAGCGCACGCCCTGCGCGCGCAGCTTGCGGTTGAGCGCGACGAGCCGGTCGCAGGCGGTGATGTCCACGCTCACGACGGCGCTGCCGTCGACGATGACGGCCTGCGTGTCGGGCTGCACCGCGCCCTCGATGTCCTCCTGAAAGCGGCGGATGTTTGCAAAGAACAAGCTGCCGCTGAAGCGGTAGAGCACGATGTGCGGCAGCGGCTGCACCCCGCTGACGCGGTCGATCGGGAAGAAGCCGGACTTGCCCGGCAGTGTGCCGAGGAAGGTGCGCTGCGGCGCTGCGGCGCGCATGAGCACATCGACAAACGACAGCACCATGCCCACGAGCACGCCCTTGATCGCACCGAGCAGCAGCACGCCGAGAAACGCCCCGGCGAAGATGCCGAGCTCCACGCGGTTGACGCGCCAGAGCCGCCGCGCGATGCCGAACTCCGTCGCCCCGATGAGCGCGTTGACGACGATGGCCGTCAGCACCGGCACGGGCAGAAAGCGGATGAGCGGCGTGGCGAAGAGCAGCACGAGCAGCATGGTCACGCTCGCCGTGACGGACACGAGCTGCGTTTTCCCGCCGTTGCGCTCGTTGACCGCTGTGCGCGACACGCTGCCCGACACGACGCAGCAGCCGACGAGCCCGGCGGCGACGTTGCAGACGGCGTAGGTCGCGATCTCGCGGCGGCCGTTGAGCCGGTAGCCGTTTTTCTGTGCCGTGCCGGATGAGGCCAGCAGCGTCTCGGCTAAGATCACGGCCGCGACCGGCAGCGTCGCCACGAGCGCATCGGTAAACGGCAGCGCCGTGAGATCCGGCAGCACGATCTTCGGCAGACCGCGCGGCACGGCGGCCAGCAGCGCCACGCCCCATGTATCCAGCGGCGCAAACGCGCCGAGCAGCCCGCCGAGCACCATCATCACCAGCACCCACGGCACCTTCGGCCACTTGCGCGGCGCGATGAGCAAAACTGCAAGCGTCGCAAAGCCGAGCGCGGCGGTCGGCAGGTTGACGGCCTTTGCCGCGTCAAAAATATGCCCCAGCAGCTCGAACAGCTCGCCCGTGCCCGTGCCCGAGCCGAGCAGCTTCGGCACCTGCATGAGGATGATCTCGCAGCAGACGCCGCTGATGAACCCGCCCATGACGGGCTCGGAGATGTAATCGACGGCCCTGTCCGCGCGCACGAGCGCGAACACTGCCAGCCACAGCGCGACGTAGAGCGTCAGCACCGGCACGATGCGCATGGCCTCCGCACTGCCGGCTGTGACGCCGAGCGAGGCGAGCACCGCGCCGATCATGGCGGCGGGTGCGGCATCGACGCCGAAGATGAACTCCCGCGTCGTGCTGAGCATCGCAAAGAGCAGGATCGGGATCAGCGACCCGTACAGGCCGTAGACCGGCGGCAGACCCGCCAACTGGGCATAGCCCATGGAGATCGGGATGGACAGCAGCGCAATGAGCACGCCGGAAAACAGATCCGGTCCGAGCTGCTGCCGGTCATAGCCCCGCAGGGAGGCAAACAGCGGTTGTGAGAGCGCTTTCATAACATCACCTGAATTATATTATATAAGGTATGGGATACCCTGCTCAGGCGAGCAGGGTATCGAGTCCGGCGTCGAGCCGGGCGTTGCGCTTCGGGCGCGGACGGTCGATGACCCGGCCGCGCGCGACGACCATGTCGAGCGTGCGCAGTGCGCGCAGATCCTCAAGCGGGTTTTCGCTCGTGACGAGCATATCGGCGCACAGACCGGGGCGGAGCGTGCCGGTCACGTCGCCGAGCCCTGCCATGCGCGCGCTCTGACCAGTGGCGCAGTAGAGCGCGCAGGCGTTGGACGCGCCGGCGTATTCGTGGAAATAACACAGCTCGCGCCAGAAGTCGTACTGCGCGACCCACTGGCAGCTCGTGTCGTTGCCGAGCACGACGGGGATGCCGTGCGCGAGCGCGGCCTTCGCGCAGGAGATCATGCCGTCAAAGACGACGCGGCCGTTGAACTGCTCGTCCTCGGTCAGGTGCGTGACTGCGCGGTCAAAGCGCGCATACGGCAGCGCGGGCGAGAACGTTGCGCACAAAAATGCGCCCCGCTCCTCAAACAGCCGCAGGATCTCGTCGTCCGGCTTTGCGCCGTGCTCGATGGAGTCGACGCCGTTTTGCAGCGCGATGCGCACGCCCTCCGTGGACTCGGTATGCGCCGCCACGGTGTAGCCGAGCGCGTGTGCACGCTCGCACACGGCGCGCACCATCTCAGCCGGCATTTTCACCTCGCCGGGCATGCCGCGCTCGGTCGCGTCCATGACGCCGCCGGTGATCATGAGCTTGACGAGGTCCGCGCCCTGCGCGTGCACGGCGTCGACCTGTGCGAGCGCCTCGTCAACGGTCCTGGCCGCGATGGCGACCGAGCCCGCCATGTGCCCGCCGGGGACGGAGATGGCCTCGTTCGCCGCGAGCACGCGCGGTCCGATGCGGCGTCCGGCGCGGATCTCGTCGCGCAGGCGCGTGTCGAACGTGTCCAGCCCGCCGACGGTGCGGATCGTCGTCACGCCGCCGAGCAGCTCGGTGCGCGCAAAGGAGCACACCATGCGGTAGGCCACTGCGCGCGCGACGGGGTTTGCGAGGATGCGGTGCACGAGCGTCTCCAGGTCGCGCTGCTTTTTCTGGATCTTGCCGTTTCCGGCCAGATGCACGTGCATATTGATCAGACCCGGCAGCAGGTAGCGCTCGTGCAGGTCGATGCGCGCGTACCCCGCCGGTGTGGTACCGGCGGGCACGATGTCCGTGATCGTCTCGCCGTCCGTGAGCACGCACAGCCCCGGCTGCACGCGCATATCCTGTGTGCCGTCGATCAGATTGGCGTTGTCAAAGGCGTATTTCATCGCAGTTCTCTCTTTCCGGACGGGCGCGCTGCGCCGGTCAAAGTGCATAAAAAGGTGGTTTCGTGTTTGGTCAGGCTGCCGGCTGCACCGTCACGCAAGCGTGGCCGTGAAGCAGTGCCACTCCTCAAGGCTGTCGTGCGCCGTGACCGTGAAGCCCGCGCGCTCGATGGCGGCGCGCACCTCATCCTCGCGCCCGTCGATGATGCCCGAGCAGATGAACGTGCCGCCCGGGGCGAGAAATGCCGGGGCGTGCGCGGCCAGCGGGATGATGACGTCGGACACGATGTTTGCCAGCACAAGATCATACCCCGTGCCGAGATCCCGGCGCAGTCCGGCATCGGCGAGGATGTCGCCCGCGCAGACGGTGAACCGGTCGTCCGCGAAGCCGTTGAGCGCGGCGTTGCCCGCCGCGACCTCGGGCGCCTTGGGGTCGATGTCGCACCCGGTGACGTGCGCGCAGCCGAGCAGCAGCGCCCCGATGCCGAGAATGCCGCTGCCGCAGCCGAGGTCGAGCGCGGTCTTGCCCGGACCGGCGTACTGCTCGAGCGCGGCGAGGCACATGCGCGTTGTGGGGTGGCTGCCCGTGCCGAAGATGAGCCCCGGATCGAGCCGCAGCGCGATGCGGCCGTCCGCCGGCGCATCGAGCCATTCGGGCACGACGACGAGTTTTTCGCCGACTTCGATTGGCTGATAGTACTGCCGCCAGTTATTTTCCCAGTCGCTGTCGCGCACGGTCGCGGTCGTCAGCTCGCGGCCGAGGCCGGCGCGGATGGACGCAAGCTGCGCGCGGCCGTCGTCATCGTCCGAGAGGTAGAACTTGATGCGCGACACGCCGCGAAACTGCGCCTCGAGCGCGTCGTCCACGTAGTCCCAATACTGGTGGTTGTGCTCGAGAAATTCCTGAAAATCCGCCTCGTCCTCCACGACCATACCGCCGGCGCCCAGCTCGGCCAGCTGCGCGCAGACGTCGTCGATCTCATCGCTGCGGGTGGGGACGGACACTTCGATCCATTGCATATGCAGTGCTCCTTTGTGCGTGATTTGCCGCCCCGCGCAGGGCGGCATGCGATTAATATTATATGGTATCTTCTCATTATACCGCGTGGCGCGGCGCTTGAAAAGTGGGCGCGGCGGCTTTTTACACATTTTTTGGCATGCGGGCAAAAAACGGCCCGTTCGAGCGGAGCGTACATCGGCCGGCGGCTGCGGGAATATTCGCGCGAATGCATATTTCACTGCCGCTTACAGGCGACGCAGTGCGGAAAAATGCGTATAAACACCTCATTTTGTGAATATCACGGAAAGAATATGAATTTTTCGGCGAATTTTATGCAGATGGAGGGTTGACATTTGCACGAAAAAGGTGAATAATATGCACATCTTATGAATGAATAATCAATGGAGGTACCCATTATGAAAAAAGAAGATATCAAAAAAGTCGTCCTTGCTTACTCCGGCGGTCTGGATACGTCCATCATCATCCCCTGGCTGAAGGAGCACTACAACAACTGCGAAGTCATCGCCGTGTCCGGCAACGTCGGTCAGGCCGACGAGCTCGACGGTCTGGAGGAAAAGGCCATCAAGACCGGCGCGTCGAAGCTCTACGTGCTTGATCTGACGGACGAGTATGTCGACGATTACATCATCCCGACCATGCAGGCCGGCGCCATGTACGAGGAGTACCTGCTCGGCACGAGCCACGCGCGCCCGTGCATCGCCAAGGGCCTCGTCGAGATCGCCCAGAAGGAGGGCGCGGACGCCATCGCCCACGGCTGCACCGGCAAGGGCAACGATCAGGTGCGTTTTGAGCTGGCCATCAAGCACTTCGCACCCGATATGCCCATCATCGCCCCGTGGCGTGAGTGGGACATCCAGTCGCGTGAGGAGGAGATCGCCTACGCCGAGGCGCACAACGTGCCCCTGAAGATCAACCGCGAGACCAACTACTCCAAGGACAAGAACCTCTGGCACCTGAGCCATGAGGGTCTCGATCTGGAGGATCCGGGCAACGAGCCGCAGTATGAGAAGCCGGGCTTCCTCGAGCTGGGCGTGAGCCCGATTGACGCACCGGACGCCCCGACCTACATCACGCTCGACTTCGAGCAGGGCAAGCCCGTCGCGCTCGACGGCAAGCAGATGAGCGCCAAGGACATCATCCTCAAGCTCAACGAGCTCGGCGGCGCCAACGGCATCGGCATTCTGGACATTGTGGAGAACCGGCTCGTCGGCATGAAGTGCCGCGGCGTGTATGAGACGCCGGGCGGCACGATCCTCTACAAGGCGCACAGCGTGCTCGAGACGCTCTGTCTCGACAAGATGACCATGCACGAAAAGCAGAAGCTCGCCGTGACCTTCGGCGAACTGGTGTACAACGGCCAGTGGTTCACGCCGCTGCGCGAGGCGCTCAGCGCGTTCGTGACCAAGACGCAGGAGCACGTCACCGGCACGGTGCGGCTCAAGCTCTACAAGGGCAACATCATCAATGCCGGCGTCTGGAGCCCGTACTCCCTGTACTCCGAGGAGATCGCCACCTTCGGCGCGAGCGACTACAATCAGGCGGACGCCGCCGGATTCATCCAGCTCTACGGTCTGCCGATCGCCGTGCAGGCGAAGGTTGACGGCAAGAGCATGTAAGCGGTACAATAAATATATCGTAAGATTTTCTCCCCGCGCCGGGCCTCCCGGCGCGGGAAGATCGTTCCAAACGCCTCGCAAACGTGCGCGCATGGCGCGTGCGCTGCAGCGAGCCGCATCTTTTTCAAACGAGAGCCCGGCGAAGCGGGTCTCGTTTGAGATAACGCACGAAGGGAGACCATCACCATGGCAAAAATGTGGGCGGGCCGCACGGCCGGCGTGACCGACCCGGTCGCGGACGATTTCAATTCCTCCATCCGCTTCGACAGCCGCATGTACCGTGAGGACATCACGGGCAGCATGGCGCACGCGGCGATGCTCGGCGCGCAGCACATCCTGCCTTCCGCGGACGCCGACGCGATCATCGACGCGCTGCAGGGCATCCTCGACGATCTGGACAGCGGCGCGCTTGCCGTTGACCCCGCGTGCGAGGACATCCATATGTTTGTCGAGCAGGTGCTCACCGCGCGCATCGGCGACCTTGGCAAGAAGCTGCACACCGCCCGCTCGCGCAACGATCAGGTCGCGCTCGACCTGCGCATGTACCTGCGCCGTGAGACGCAGGAGATCATCGCGCTCACGAAGGACGTGCTCGCGGCGCTCGTGGAGCAGGCCGCGGCGCACAAGGGCGACATCCTGCCCGGCTACACGCACCTGCAGCGCGCGCAGCCCATCACCTTCGGCCACCACCTGATGGCCTATGCCATGATGCT
>ENA-UESJ01001330-UESJ01001330.1-human-gut-metagenome-genome-assembly--contig:-NODE-1330-length-11833-cov-5.021521_pt1 | contig 11833 bp, 5 predicted proteins | sample MGYA00243000_ERZ508001 | MGnify/ENA primary metagenome ERZ508001 (study PRJEB26167, sample SAMN06115479) | human gut metagenome | host: Homo sapiens | place: China:Chongqing | collected 2015-03-03... | reverse complement strand
GCACAAGCGGAGGAACATGTGGTTTAATTCGATGATACGCGAGGAACCTTACCCGGGCTTAAATTGCAAAGGAATGAAAAATCCGTATAACTATAGAAATAAGGCACAATTTCCAGTTGGAATAGATAAGGAAGGTAATCCAACAGTTGGTGTATTTGCACAAAGAAGTCATACAATAATACCAATAAAAAATTGTAAAATTCAGACTGAAATATCACAAGAGATTGCTAGAAGTATAATAGAATTTATCAAAGAAAATAAAATATCAATATACGATGAAGAAAAGCAAAACGGGGCAATAAGACATATAGTTATAAAAGTAGGAAAATACACGAAACAAATAATGTGTATATTAGTTGTAAACGAGGAATTTGGCAAAACAAATGAAAACAAGCTAGTGGAAATGTTATGCACTAAATATAAAGATGTAAAAACAATAGTAAAAAACATAAACAATAAAAATACAAATGTTATATTAGGAAAACAAAATGTAAACTTATATGGTGACGGCTACATAGAGGACAAGCTAGGGGAGTATACATTCAAAATATCTCCAATGTCATTCTATCAAGTAAATCCTATACAAGCAGAGGTACTTTATAACACTGCGATAGAAGCAGCAAATTTGAGCAAAGAAGACACATTATTCGACCTATATTGTGGAATTGGAACGATAGGAATATTTGCATCAAAATTTGTAAAACAGGTTTATGGCATTGAAATAGTTGAACAAGCCATAGAAGATGCAAAAGAAAATGCAAAAATAAATAAAGTAAAAAATGCAGAATTTATATGTGGAGATGTTGAATTTGCATTTGATGAATTAATAAACAAGAAAAAAGTAATTCCAACGGCAATAATAGTAGATCCACCAAGAAAAGGACTGGACGAAAAAACGATACAAAACATATTAAAAATAAAACCAGAAAAATTAGTATACATAAGCTGTAACCCAGCAACCATGGTAAGAGATATTTCAAAAATGGAAGAAGCATATGCTGCAGAAAAAATACAACCAGTTGACATGTTCCCATACACAAGCAGTGTGGAATGCGTAACAGTATTAAAGATTAAATAAAAGGGAAAAATTAAATATGGATTTTTACAGTGAAGAATTTAGAAAAAAAGAGGAATCAGACGATTTATTATTCGAGGCATATGATGAGCCTAATGAGGCAGAGGCAATAAAACTAGCTAAAAAAGCTCTTGAGTTAAATCCGGAAAATATTGATGCTGAAAATTTTATTACAGAGCATGAGAAAAAAACAATAAAGAAATTAGAAAGATATGAAGCAACTTTAAATAAAGAAAAGGCAAGGCTTGATAAGGAAGAGTATTTTAGTGAAGAAAATATGGGAGGTTTTTGGAGATTAATTGGAACAAGACCTTTCATGAGAACTAAACGCAATTATATGCTTACTTTTATGAGCCTAGGAAGATACACAAATGCAATAAAGCAAGGCGAAGAGTTGCTATAATTAAATGAGAGTGATAATCAAGGAATTAGATACATGCTAATGGGATTATATACTATACTAGAAAGGTTTGAAGATGCCGAGAAACTATATAAAAAATACAGCGAAGGTTCTGCTTTTATGTTGTTACCACTAGCCATAATGTATTATAAAAAAGGTGATTATAATAAGAGCAAGAAGATACTAAAAAAACTAAAAGAAAGCAATGAATTTGTTATAGATTTTCTAACTGGAGCACGAAAACTAACAAAAGCAAAAATTAATAAATTTGAAGCAGAAGAGGCGTTTGATTTGAGATCAGAAGCGGAAGCATATTTTGTGATTAAGGATTATGGATATTTACTAGCAAGTGTGCCAAGTTTTTCAGAATTTATAATATAAAACATAAGGAGAAAATTACATGGACATACCATTGTATACAACTAAACAATTGAAGAAAAAGGAGCGTGACTTTTGTTTATGTATTCCAATATATAATGAAGGAAGAAAAATAACAAGTGAATTACAGAAGGCTAATAGCTCTGGTGTAACTAATATAGTAGATATTGTACTGTTAGATGGAGGCTCTACAGATGGCACAACAGACATTGAATTTCTACAAACTAACAATGTAAATACATTAATAGAGATGGAAGAAAAAGGATTATATAGACAATCAGAGGCGTTAAAAGCTGGATTTGATTTTGCAATTAAAAGAAATTATGCAGGAGTAGTAACGATAGATGGAAATAACAAAGATGGAATAAATAAAGTAATAGATTTTATAGAGAAGCTAAAGGAAGGCTATGACTATATTCAAGGTTCCAGGTTTATTAAAGGAGGAACAGAAAGAAATACTCCTCCAATAAGATTGTTTGCCATCAAGTGTATTCATGCCCCCATAATTTCTTTTATTTGTAAAAAGAAGTACACAGATACAACTAATTTATTTAGAGGATATTCAATGAAATATTTGAAAGATAATAGAGTGCAACCGTTTAGAAAAATATTCAAATCGTATGAGTTATCTACTTATTTGTCGACCAGAGCCGATCAACTTGGAATGAAAACATGTGAAATACCAGTCGATAGGGAATATCCCTATACTAAAAAGTATCCTACAAAAGTTGGAAAAGTAAAGGGAAATGCACTTATAATAAAATCGCTTATAGAGGATTTGTTTGGAAAATATAATATTAATGGGGAAAATGATGAAGAATTATAAAGAAACGTTTATGAGAGAAACTTATAAAGATAGCTGGATGTACTATAAGCAAACATTAGAAAAAAATTACGAAAATGTGTGGGATTGGGTGGTTGTAACAGCTTCAAACGATGAGCAAGCCGAATTTTATGAGTCTGAAATAAGCAGCAGAAAAAATGCTGGATTACTGCCACAAAAAACGAAATTTATAGTAGTTGCAGACATCAAAGGGAAGAGAATTGGTTCTGGTGGTGCAACTTTAAATGTTATAAAGAGAATCAAGGAAGAACAAGAAAAAATTGATAATCTAAAAATTTTGGTTTTGCATTCTGGAGGGGATAGCAAAAGAATTCCACAGTATTCTGCGTCAGGCAAGCTGTTTGCTCCAATCCAGAGAACATTGCCAGATGGAAGAAGTTCCACCATTTTTGATGAGATATTGATATCGTATTCTGCTATTCCTAGTAGAATGCAGGCGGGAATGCTAATATTATCTGGGGATGTTCTATTTTTGTTTAGTTGTTTTCAGGTGAATTTGCAATATGTTGATAGTGCGGCAATTTCCACGAAAGCAACAATTGAAGAAGGAATTTGTCATGGAGTTTTTGTGACTGATAAAGATAACAATGTAGAAAAGTTTTTGCATAAACAGCCAGCACAAGTGCTGAAAAGTCAAAATGCTGTAAATAAATATGGATTTGTTGATATAGATACAGGAGCTGTATATTTTAATTCTAAAATTGTTGAGGAGTTGTATAATCTAATTTCGGAAAATGGTAAAACAAATAATGATAAATTTAATGAATTTGCAAATGAGAATGTTAGAATAAGTTTGTATAATGATTTCGTATATGTATTATCTAAAGAGGCGACCCTTGAATCTTATTTAAAAGAACAGCCAGAAGGTAAATTTTTAAAAGAATTAATCGAATGTAGAAAAAAGATATGGAATAGGCTTGGAAAATATACAATGAAAGTAATAAAAACATATCCATCAAAATTTATTCATCTGGGAACAAATGCTGAACTTCTTAAATTTCTAAATTCGGAAAAAGAAATATTTAATGACTGGAATTTAGAAAGAAATGTGTTGTGTAACATAAAAGGCAAAAGCTTCACAACAAATACTTCATGTATAGATGAGAACACAGTTGTTGGAGATGGATGTTATATAGAACATAGTAAAATAATGAATTGCAAAATAGGTAAGAACTCCATAATTTCAAATGCCGAGCTGGAAAATGTGGTTGTACCATGCAATGTTTGCATTAACACATTAAAGCAGAAAGATGGTAAATATGTTACGAGAATATGGGGAATAGAAGATAATGCAAAGAAGAACATTAAAGAAGCAAAACTGTTTGGTAATTCTATTAAAGAGAAATTTCTTAACATTGATAACAATAAAAATATGGAACTATGGAATGCTAAACTTTATGTGCCATGTGATACATGCAAGGATAGCGTATTTTATGCATTGCAGTTGTACAATATTTGTAATGGTAAAACGTCAAAAACAGATGAGGAAAAATATTTTTGCAGACCAAGAGTAAGTCTAAGTGAAAGCTTTGAAAACTGTGATATAAATTACTTAGTTCAACAACATAAATTATTAGAAGTAGAAATAAGAAGCCTGCAGTTTATAAAAAAGATAATGGATAAACAACCATTAGAAAAGAATATAGATATATTGCTAAATAGTCCTGATGTAAATTTGCAAATAGAAAATTTGCAAAAAAAAGCCATTGAAGAAGAACCGTATGTTAGGCTAAGAATATATATGGGACTGGAATTAATTAATAAAACAATAAAAAAGTATCAGCGTGGATATTTTGAAAATATGTGTTATGACGAAATCGAAAAAATGATAAGTCAACATGATAGTGCATGGATTAGCAACAAGCATCGAAAAGAAAGCACGGTAGAAATGCCAATAAGAGTCAACTTTGGAGGAGGATGGTCAGATACACCTCCATATTGTAACGAAAATGGAGGAAGTGTGTTAAATGCCGCATTTTTGTTAAACGGTAAATTGCCTATAAGATGCAGTGTAAAAGAAATAAAAGATAGTAAAATAATACTAAGAAGCATAGACTTAAATATCGAAAAAGAATTTAAGAACATAGAAGAATTAAAAGATTGCGGCAACATAAATGATGAATTTATATTGCTAAAATCGGCACTTGTAATTAGCGGAGTAATTCGAGAGAGTGACAAAAATATAGAAGACGTTATACAAAGAATCGGTTGTGGAATATGTTTAGAAACTGATGTGACACAGGTACCTAAAGGTTCCGGATTAGGCACGAGCAGTATACTTGCCGGTGCATGTATTAAAGCAATATATCAATTCTTTAACGTCGAAATATCAGATGAAAAAATATGTTATAAAGTGCTAGAACAAGAACAATTAATGGAAACTTGCGGTGGATGGCAAGATCAAATTGGTGGAATACTGCCAGGTATAAAATATACTCGCACAGAAGCGGGAAAGAAGCAAAAATTCAACATAGAGAGCCTACAATTATCAGAAAAAATAATTAAACAAATTAATGAAAGAATGGTACTAATTTATACTGGACAACAAAGAATAGCAAAAAATCTACTGCGAGAAATTATGAACGATTACATAATAAACAATGAAAATACATGCAAAACAATAAACAAAATAAAAATGATGGCATGCAAAATGAAACAAAGCCTAGAAGAAAACGACTTCCAAGAATTTTGCAAATTACTCGATGATCATTGGAAACTATCAAAAAAATTAGATGCGGGATGCACAAACACATGCATAGACCAAATTTTAAATGCATGTGATGACTTAATAGATGGCAGGATGATTTGTGGAGCCGGTGGCGGAGGCTTTCTTCAAGTGGTAATGAAGCAAAATGTAAAGAAGGAAGAAATAGCAGATAGAATAAGTAAAGTATTCCAAGAAAGTGGAATACAAGTTTATAATGTAGAAATATGGGAAAATAGATAAAACATTAGAACATTATGTTGGAGAAAATAACAAAATGGTTGAAAAAATATGCTGAAAAAAGCTAAAAAATTGACAACTTTGTTGCATGAAAAATTTGTTAATGATATACTTTAAACAGAATAAAAAACTTAGGAGGAAAGATTAAATGAAAAAGAGACGAAACTTAGGAATAACACTAATTGCATTAGTAATCACGATTGTTGTTCTATTAATTCTAGCAGGAATAAGTTTGAACTTAGTACTTGGCGAGAACGGCATTGTTACGAAGGCGAAAGATGCAAGAGAGCAAACAATAATAGGGCATGAAAAAGAGCAAATAAACTTAGCCTACTCAGCATGCAAAACAAGAGAGAACTTTGATGATTTAGTTACAGCAAGTGAACTTGAAACAGAAATGAAAAAATCAAATGAAAATGTATCTGTAGTAGCAGACGGAGACAACCTTGTTATTACATTTGAAGAAACAAAACACCAATACAACATTGGACAAGATGGAAGTTTTAGTGATATTGTTGATTGGAGCAAGCTTGGACCAGGCCTATATAAGACGGGAACATCAGAAATGATAAAATCATGGCAAGAATTGATTGATGATGGTGAGGTGACTGTGAAAGATGGAGTATTAGATACTGACCGTATAAAAATAGAGGAAAAATGAGATCTAGTAATTTCTTCGAGTGTGAATGAAATAATAAGTTTCTATAAAGGGTGCGGAGGCTCTTCAGACTATAATGTTATAGGATTATACATTCCTAAATCAGTTAATAGTATAGGTGATTTTGCTGGAGAAAAATTTTTAGCACTAGAAAAGTTAGTTATAAGTGATGGGTGTAAAAGTATTGGTGATTATGCTTTTCGTGATTGTTATAACTTGGCAAGCGTGACAATCCCGGACAGCGTGACGAGCATTGACTGGTCCGCTTTCGCTGGCTGCGCATCTCTGACCAGCGTGACGATCCCGGGCAGCGTGACGAGCATTGGTGGTGCTGCTTTCTCTGATTGCACATCTCTGACGAGCGTGACGATCCCGGACAGCGTGACAAGCATTGGCGATTATGCTTTCTCTGATTGCACATCTCTGACCAGCGTGACGATCCCGAACAGTGTGACGAGCATTGGCCATGATGCTTTCTATAATTGCGCATCTCTGACGAGCGTGATGATCCCGGACAGCATGACAAGCATTGGTAATGATGCTTTCCATTATTGTAAATCTCTTACAAGCGTGACGATCCCGGACAGCGTGACGAGCATTGATGTTAACGCTTTCGCTGGCTGCACATCTCTGACCAGCGTGGAGATCCCGGACAGCGTGACGAGCATTGATGGTGGCGCTTTCTATAATTGCAAATCTCTGACGAGCGTGACGATCCCGGACAGTGTGACGAGCATTGGTGATGGCGCTTTCGCTTACTGCACATCTCTGACCAGCGTGGCGATCCCGGACAGTGTGACGAGCATTGGTGATGGCGCTTTCGCTTCGTGTACATCTTTGACCGGTATATGGGCCGCTGAGGGCAGCAGTCATTACGCCAGCGATGCATTTGGTGTTCTGTTCAATAAAGATAAGACAACTTTGGTGCAGTGCCCGGGTGCTTTTTCCGGAAGTTATGCGATCCCGGACAGCATGACGAGCATTGACTGGCGCGCTTTCGCTGGCTGCACATCTCTGACCAGCGTGACGATCCCGAGCAGCGTAACGAGCATTGGTGGGGCCACTTTCTCTGATTGCTCATCGCTGACAAGCGTGACAATCCCGAGCGGCGTAACGAGCATTAGAGATTATACTTTCAATGGCTGTACATCTTTGACCAGCGTGACGATCCCGGACAGCGTGACGAGCATTGGCGGTTGGGCTTTCTCTTATTGCAAATCTCTGACCAGCGTGACGATCCCGGACAGCGTGACGAGCATTGACTGGTGTGCTTTCGCTGGCTGCACATCTCTGACCGATGTGTACTATGCCGGGAGCGAGGCGCAATGGAAAGCGATCTCTATTTCTTCTCTTTCCAATGGAAATGATGACCTTTTGACCGCCAACATCCATTATTATTCCGTGGATCCGGGCAGCTATCGCTCCATCTACGGCGCGGACGCGCAGACGCGCGCGCTGACGGTTTACGGAAACAAAAACGACAGCGCAACCATCGAAACGAACTATCAGGCGCTGCCGGGCGTGGAAGCGTCCGGCGGTGCGGACAAGCGAACGACCGGTAAGGACGGCAAGGTCACGCTCCAGAACGACGGCAGCAGCGTCACCTTCCACAAGGACGGCTATGTGGACCGGACGCTTTCGGCGGCGGCGCTGAACGTGTCCGCGGATGTGTATCTGCAAAAGGCATCGGACTACCCGGTGATCAATGCCGTGTGGCTCAACGATGTCAACGACGTCATGAACACGCGCTATCCCATGAACCTGGTCCAGTCGAAGCGCTACAAGGTGGAGGCGGAGATCAGCTGGGGCAGCAGTTCTGCCAAGCGGGTGATCCTGTATCAGGGCGACAAGAGCTATGACATCACGGCGGGTGCGAGCAGCCTTGTCCTGAGCGACCGGTTCGATCTCTCGAAGGATCTCTACATTGCGGCGACGGATCAGAAGAATCATACGACGGTCAAAAAACTGAAGCTGGAGTCCGGCTCTGCGGCAACGGCGGCGCTCGACGGGGCAAAGATCGATTTCGGCGATTCGCTGAAGTTCACGCTGCCGGACAGCATTCCGGTCATCGGCGGGGATTCCCTGAAGCTCGGCCTGTACAGCGAGGTGCCGGTCAAGGCGGTCGTTGATAAGGGAAAGGTCTACGTTGCGATCGGCTATCAGGTCGCCGCCGATGAGGACGGGGTCAAGTCCTTTGCCAACAGCGCCAAGAAGCTGCGCGACAATATGGCCAAGGCGAAAACCGCAGCCAAGAAATGCAAGACCATGCTGGACGCGCAAAAGGAATTAGGAGGCAAGGCGGCAACGGTCAGCGGCTCGTGGGGCTTTGATGCCGGCTTTACGGTCATGGGCTTTGCCGAAGGCTGGTATGATGATGACGCCAAAATCCACTGGACAGACGGCGGCATCACGCTGGGCGCAAATGTTGGCGTGGATTACAGTTATCCGTTTGCGATCGGCCCGGTGCCGTGCTATGCAGAGGTCGGCTTCACGGCGGATTTCCAGGCGCAGCTGAATCTCCTCATGAATGCGGATGCGAAAAAGTTTATGCCGAGCGGCACGCTGAAGGGGGACATCGCTCTGGATATCGGCGCCGGCGCCGGCGTGAAGAAAGTGCTCACGGCCGGCGGCGGTGCAGAGGGCAAGCTGAGCCCGACAATGAACTTTGACGCTGCGAATCAGATGACGTCTGCGGACGCGAAGTTCAGTCTAGCCGGATATTTGAAGGTTACAGCGTTCGGCCTTACTTACAAGCACAACTTTGATCCGTGGGTCGATAAGCTGATCTGGCAGTACCCGGACCCGGCCGACAGCGCAGATCTGATGTCGGCGGATGTTCAGCCAAACTTCATTGATCAGATCTATAATGCGGCGAATTACACCGCGCCGGATCTGAGCTATCTGGAAAAGGGCTCTGAGTTCTTCGGCGCGAAAAAGCCGGGACTGTTCAAGCGGCTGTTTGCCCCTGCAGAATTTTTGAGCGAGACCGAAAACCCGGTGTTCCTCAGCAATGCTTACGAGCAGGCGCAGCCGGAACTGGTGACGTGGGACGACGGGACGATGCTGGCCGTCTGGAAAGGGTATGACAGCAAATACAGCGGTCTGAACGCACTGGCCCTCTATTATTCGTATTATGACGGCAGTAAGTGGAGCACCCCGGCGATCCTGGAGCAGGACGGCACTCTGGATGGTGCGTTCACGCTGCAGAAGATCAACGGCAGCGCCTACGTGCTCTGGCAGGATGCCGGTGAATCCGTTTCGGATGACATTACCCTCGACGAGCTGTCGCAGAAAATGGGTCTGAACGCAGCGCCATTCAATGCCGCACAGCAGACGTTTTCCGTGCAGACCGTGGCGGCCGCAAGCGGAGCGGTCAGCATGCTGCCGACCATCTGCGGTGATGCCGAACATTTGACTGCCGTCTGGGCCACCAACACGGAGGGCGACGTCTTTGGCCAGAACAGCGCCAACGCCATTTGCACCAGCACTTACAGCAACGGCAGCTGGAGCGCAGCAGAAACCAGCTGCAGCGGCCTGAATTCGATCGACTCGCTGGCGGCTGCCTATGACGAAAGCGGCACGCTGCAGATCGCCTACAGCGTGGACGCGGATGGTGACCCCAAAACGATCGATGACATGGAAGTGTACCGGAACGGTACGGCGCTGACGGACAACGGCTCGGTCGACTCCGGCGTTGTGTACCGGAACGGGACGCTCTACTGGTTCAGCAACGGTGCGCTTATGGCGGAAGGCAAGACAGTTGTCAGCGCAGACCACGGGTTGATGACGGATCGTTATCGGATCGTGGATGAAAACGGTGTGAAGGCTGTGCTGTTTACGCAGAACAGCGGCCTGTATGCATCGCTGTACGGCATTTTCTACGACAGTGGCAGCGGGGAATGGGGCCAGCCGGTCGCGCTGACGGACGGCAGTGATTTTGTTACTTCATTCTCTGCGGGTGTTGCAAAAGACGGCAAGCTGAAAATTATGGCCAATCGTCAGCAGGTTACCGGAACCAGCTCGGATGAGAATCCGTATGGCGAGTCGTCGCTTCAGCTGCTGGAGATCGCACCCGGCTGCCAGCTCAAAATCACGGATACATATTATGATGGCGGCAATTACCTCGCAGGGGAAGACCTGCCTGTTACGCTGACGGTCACGAATGCGGGACAGGCGGCCTCCAACGGTGTGAAGGTGCAGTTTTACGATGGCAGCAAGCTGCTGTATGAGCAGACATTTGATGGCGCGCTGCAGGCCGGCGCAATCACAACGATGACTGCGACACCGGCGTTTGACAAGGCGGAGCAGGATAGGGCACTGACTGTGAAAGTCATTCCGGCGGATGCGGAGAATGATAGCGCGCAGGGTGGCAGCACGACGATCACGCTGCACCAGAACGATCTAACCGTTGAGTATATTTCCTGGGGTCTGAATGAGAACGGAAAGGTCATGGTATATGCGGATGTTGTCAACCGCGGCTACAGCACGTCGAAAGGCGTGACGGTTTCCCTGCGCAAGAGTGCAGTAGACGGCGATGTGGTCGACAGCGTGGCTCTGGATACCTTGGGTACGTTGGGGCTGCAGCATGTTTCCTTTGAAACGGACGGTACAGACGGTGATCTGTTCTATATCACACTTGACGGTAAGGCGGCAGACGATAACGGCGCGAATGATGCAGATTTTGTCGTAATCCGAAAGGAGAAGGCGAATGCCTGCCAGCACAATTATGAGCAGACAACCATTGCCGCTGAGTGTGAAAGGCCTGGCTATATTATCATGACCTGTAGTTCCTGTGGCGACAGTTATGTTCAGAAAACGCTTGCCGAGCTCGGACATGACTACCTGAACGGGACGTGTACACGCTGCGGACAGAAGGAAGGAGAGACGCCGCATAAGCACAGCTACAAAGACATCGTGACCGCTCCGACCTGCACCGAAAAGGGTTATACCACGCACACCTGCGCCTGCGGCGACAGCTATGTGGATACTTATGTGGATGCACTCGGCCACGCATGGGATAATGGCAAAGTGACGAAGGAGCCGACGGAAACCGAGACCGGTGTGAAGACTTTCACCTGTACCCGCTGCAGCGAGACGAAGACGGAAGTCATCCCGCCCCTGTCGCATAAGCACAGCTATGACGCTGTTGTGACCGCGCCGACCTGCACGGAAAAGGGCTACACGACGCACACCTGCGCCTGTGGCGACAGCTATGTGGACACTTATGTGGATGCTCTGGGTCACGCATGGGACAACGGCAAAGTGACGAAGGAGCCGACCGCGACGGAGACCGGCATCCGGACCTATACCTGCACGCGCTGCCATGAGACGAAGACGGAGTCTATCCCGGTCGTCAGCGTCGACGTGACGCAGATGTTCACCGATGTGACGAAAAACTGGGCATACCCCGGCATCCAGTACTGCGTGACGCACGGCATCATGGGCGGCATGGGCGATGGCACGTTTGCCCCGACCGGCACGACGACGCGCGCGCAGATCGTGCAGATCCTCTATAACCTCGAGGGCACACCGGC
>ENA-UESJ01001318-UESJ01001318.1-human-gut-metagenome-genome-assembly--contig:-NODE-1318-length-11880-cov-22.925527_pt1 | contig 11880 bp, 5 predicted proteins | sample MGYA00243000_ERZ508001 | MGnify/ENA primary metagenome ERZ508001 (study PRJEB26167, sample SAMN06115479) | human gut metagenome | host: Homo sapiens | place: China:Chongqing | collected 2015-03-03... | reverse complement strand
GACCGGGTACTAATATTACTTTTGTTGAAAATGATGATGGTACTATTACTATTAATGCTGCCGGTGGAGGTTCTGGCGGAGGTGGACTAACCGAAGAAGAAGTACGTAATATTATTAATTCTATACTTAATAATTATTATACTAAGCAAGAAATTAATGATATTATTGCTGGTCTTGAAGGTGGTGGTGGCTCAGGCGGAGATGGTACTCATAATGTTATGTCTACAACTCAACTTGGTGAAGCTAGAACAGGTAAGTATCTTGTTATGAATAAATTTGCAGATAGTGAAACTAAACCTAGTAGACTTGATGTAGATTTTAATTCTCTCTATACTGATATTAAAAATAAATTAGTTGGAGAAGGATTTGGACAAGGTGGTGGAAGTGGAGAAGGTGGTGGAGTTGCTGCTAGTCAAATTCAAGCTTGGATTGCTGCTGTTGTTCCTATTGGTTCTATTATGCTTTGGGATAATTCTAATCCTCCTGCTGGTTGGGAAGTTTATACTGCTGCTCAAGGACGTTTTGTTATGGGTTATATACCTAATGGTATTAATATTTATAATAATCCTAAACAAGGAAATCTTGATTGGAAAACAGTTCTTGAAAATATTAAAGATACTTATGACCCTGCTACTCCTGGTCGTAATATAAGTGCATATACATTTTATATTGGTGGTACAGATTTGCCTCTACATCAACATGCTGTTGCTGTTGGTAAAACTAAATCCGGTGATAATAACCATCAAGTTATAGCACCTAGTAACTGGAGATTTATATCAGGTGATTTAAATGGTGATGTTAAACATGGTTATCCTTATGGTACTGATAGAAATAGACTTGATAATCTTGGCATTAATCGTTCTACTAATTGGTATATGACTGGACCTAATATTAGCAATAATGGTGAAATGACTTGGAGCCAAATAAGTGGTAATAGATGGACAGGTAATTATCTTGCTATTAATAAACTTATGCCTACTATTGCTTTACATTATATTAAACGTGTTTCTAATCCGTGGTAATTATGGCTGAAGAAGAAAATGTTTTTGTTGGTACTAATTGTCAATCTTTTGACCCTAGTAAAGTTCAATGTGATAAAGAGGGCAATATGCCAATTCATATACTAGATAAGTATTGTGAAGAAAATGATACTAGATATAATATATATCCTTTAACTGTTATACAAGCTGTATTTGATGGTTTAACTGGTACTAGACTAGATAGAATACTTGCTGCTTGTAATAGTGTTTATTTAACTTGGGAAGGTACTTTTGCTGATACTGTTAATAAACTTAATAAAATTTATCGTCGTAAAGGATATATTATTACTTATCGTGATGCAACTAATATTAATTGGACACAGCGATATAATAGTGATGATATTAGCGATGCTGCTTGGACTAATCCAGATAATTGGGAAGGATGGTCTTTTGATACTGTTATTAAAGATTTAGCAGAAGCACTTGAAGAGATATTTACTAATATAGGTGATTATAAAGACTTTCTTGATATTATTACTGGTTTTATTAATGATTTTGTTATTAATGTATTTAATAATATTAATAATTATCCTAAACTAGTTGAAATTATTAAGAATAGTACAGTTGAAAGTTTGCCTATTATTATTAGAGATATATTTAATAATATTAATAAATATCCTGAGCTTAAAGAGATATTTAATCAATATATTAAACAATGGACTGAATCTATCTTTAATAATATTTCTTCTTATCCTGCACTTAATCAGTTTATAACTAATGCTATTAATACTCATGTAGAAACTACTATTGGTAATATATTTAATAATATTGATAATTATCCTGCGATTAAGAATCTTATTATTACTAATACTGTTAATAAAGTAGTTGATATATTTAAGAATATTGGTCAATATCCAGAATTACAAGAAGCTATACAGAATAATATTAATGAACGTGTTGATTATATATTTAATAATATTAATAATTATCCTGAACTTATTGGTATTCTTTCTGATTTAGTTTGTAATTGTGTTAAGAATATATTTGCTAATATTAATAATTATCCGGGTCTTGTTACTTGTATTAATAATGCTGTAAATAGTAGAGTTGATTATATTTTCAATAATATTGATAGATTTCCTATTCTTAAGAATCTTATTGAGAATAAAGTAGAAGCTAGAGTTACGTATATATTTGAACATATTAATAACTTTACTGAACTACTTAATGTTATTAAAGGTAATATAGAAAATATCTTTGATAATATTGATAATCATCCTAATCTTAAAGTTGTTATTGAGAATAAGGTTGAATCTACAGTTGAACATATTCTTAGTAATATAGATAATTATCCTATTATTAAAGAGAAGATTATTCAATTCTGTAATGAAGCTATTGAAGCTAAACGTGGTGTAGCAAATGGTATTGCTAGTCTTAATGGAGATGGTAAAGTTCCAGCAAGTCAATTACCTAGTTATGTTGATGATGTTCTTGAAGGATATTATGTTGATGAAACTCATTTTGCTGAAAAATATATTGATGATGCTCCTGTATATTATACTCCTGAAAAAGGTAAGATTTATGTTGATATAAGTGAAGGAACTGAATATAGTGGTAAAACTTATCGTTGGTCTGGAACTAAATATGCAGTTATATCTGAAACTTTAGCTTTAGGTGAAGTTACAGGTACTGCTTATGATGGCGGTAAAGGTAAGAAAACTACTGATATCGTTAATAGTTTACCTAAATATATTCTTAATACACAAATTAAATTATATAGGTCATCTGGTGGAAATATCATAATTGGTTCACATCATTATGAATTTAATAATACAACAAATGTTTATGAAAGTAAACCTTTTAATGATGGTATAACATTTCCTATTGTTAGTAAAACTGAATCTGGAGTTATGTCTGCTGCTGATAAAGTTAAACTTGATGAAACTTTACCTAATCAAATTACTGAACTTAGTAATAATGTTTATACTAAAGAAGAAATTAATAATAAGTTTAATGATGTTCCAACAGTAGAAAATACTTATACTAAAGCGGAAGTTGATAAAGCTATTGCTGATGCTATTAAAGCTTTAATTCCTGCTGGTTATGAACTTGTTATTAAAAAGAAAACAACTTAATATTAATCATGGTGGTACTGAATAAGTGCCACCATTTAAAGTTTATAAAGTTATGCAAGATATTAATCAACAATTATATGAAAGAAAAAGTACACCTGAAGGATTTATTCCTGTTTATGGTGTAGTTGTTACTGTTCCTACTGGAATATATATTAATGGACAAAAAGATTTTACTTGTGATAAAACTTTTGATGAAGTAAAAGAAATATTATTAAAAGGCGGAAGTATTATTGCTGTTGATAATAACAATAGTAGAATTAATTTTGATAGAATTGTTATAGGCAATCGTGATATTAGTGCTACGATTACTTATTTTTCTAATGGTGGAATTAATAAAATTGATTTAAGTTGGAATAAAGGTATAGCTAGAGTTGGAGGTGAAGAAACTAAAAGTATTAATACTTTTGTAGCTATAAATAGTAATTCAATTATTAAATCTTATGATATTGGTAATATTACTATATTATTAACAAATGATGGTAGTAAAGAAGAAGTATTAGCTGCTATTAATTCTATTTTTACTAATTTTGCTGGATTTGTTACAGCTATTGGTAAACCTAATTCTGTATTTCATAATGGTAAATATGGTACATTTAATGTTAGATATACAGATAATATTATAATTATTCAATGGAGTAATGCTAATGCAATTCATCATGTTGCTTTATCAGAAGATGGTTCATATATTTATAATACTATTCAAATAGTTGACCAAACTCTTTATAGATTATCTAAACTTACTATTGACCCAATAGTTAATCCTAAAATATGGGTTGGTACTGCTACTCAATATGCAGCTATTGCACAAAAAGATAATAATACTACTTATATAGTTAAATCAGATGTTTAAATTATGGCTATATATCAAGGAGATGTTGGAATACATGATATTAAAGTTGGTAATATAGATGTATTTGAAATATATCAAGGTAATAAACTTGTTTATCCTGAAAATACAGATGTTACTATTACATTTAAATTGAATGTTTCCGGAACTGTTACTATTAATGGTTATACTCCTGTTATAAGTGAAAATAATACTAAATTTGTATTTACTATTCCTGTTAAGACTGATTATACTGCTAATGTTACTGCTGAACATTATAAATCTCAAACTATTAGTGGTAACAGTGGTTATTTACCTATAACTCATAATGTAGAATTAGAATGGGAACAAAGATTTATTTCTTATACTGTTACTTTTCCTACTGATGGAGTTAAAGTTTTATTTGATGGAATAGAAAAAGGAGTTATAACTAATGGTAAGTTAGTTGTATTAATTGATGATACAGAAGCTAAAGATAGTTATACTGTTACATTTAAAGGTAGTAAAACTAGTATATATGATACTAGTACATTAACAGTAGTTAATAGTTCTATTGCTAATACTGGTGGTGTTTATGATTTAAAACTTCCTACTAGTTCTGTTAAAAGTGGATATAAGAGAACTGACTATGCATCCTCCACGGGGAGTATAACCAAAGACTCTACTTATGCTGGAACTTGGATTGAAACTGTTGTTAATCTTACTGCTAGTTTTACTAGTTCTACTACTTTAGGTAGTATAAGTAATAATGTATTAACTATACCTAATAATGAATCTACTAATACTAAAAGTGGAACTTTAAGTGTTGTATTTACTTTAGAAAATAAACAAACTAAAGAAGCTAGTGCAGCTTTAAATCAAGCTGCTGGTGCTAAAGTTTATACTGATTGGATATTAGATTTACAAACTGATGGAACTAGTGTTGAAGCTAAAGGCGGTACTAGAACTATTACTGCTAATGTTGCCCGTAGAACTTATAAATGGAATAACACTGGTACTGTTTATAGTGAAACTGCTACTCCTACTCTTAGTATTAGTGGTAGTGCTAGTCTTAGTGGAAATCAAATAAAATTTACATCAAATGAGAGCGTTTCAGCCCGTTCAGCGACACTTACAGCTAGTTATGTAGGATTGTCCAAAACGATTACGATAACGCAACAGGCAGGCGCGAAAGTATATTCAGCGTGGTCTGCTTGGGCTGTTTCTATTTCGGCAAGCACGCAAACGATAGCTGCAAGTGGTGGTTCATCTACGATAACTACTAATGCTAGTCGTTCTCGTACTTGGACTTGGAATGGAGTTGGTACTACACATACTGATACTGAAACTGCTACACCTACACTTAGTGGTAGTGCTGGTGGATTTACTTTAAGTGGTAAAACTGTTACTGCTAGTAACAATACTACAACAAATAGTCGTAGTATAACTATTACTGCTATTAGCAATAGTGTTTCTAAGTCTATTACTATAACACAATCTGCTGGTGCTAAAGTTTATAGTAATTGGTCTAGTTGGACTGTTAATATTAGTGCTGATAAAACTAGTATTGGAGCAACAGGTGGAACAGCTACTATATCAACTAGTGCTAGTAGAACTAGAAGTTATACATGGAATGGCGTTGCCGGTTCTGGTGGTACAGAAACTGGAAACGGTTCTCCAACATTAAGTAAAGTTAGCGGAAGTGGTAGTTGGACTAGTCCTAAAGTTACTTATGGAAATAATACTAGTACTAGTAGTAAATCAACCGTTATTCGTGCTACTATTGATTCTACTACTAAAGATATAACTATTAGTCAATCTGCTGGAGCTAAACAATATAGTGCTTGGTCTGCATGGACAGTTAATATTTCTAATAGTGGAAATGTTGCTGCTAGTGGTGGTAGCTCAAATATAACTACTTCTGCAAGTAGGACAAGAACTTGGACGTGGAACGGAGTTAGTGGAAGTGGTGGAACTGAAACAGGAACTGGAACACCTACTCTTAGTAAAGTTAGTGGAGCTGGTTCTTTTGCTAGTAATAAAGTAAATTATGATAATAATACTTCTACAAGTGCTAGAAGTACAGTTATTAGAGCTACAATGGATTCTGTAACTAAAGATACTACTGTAACTCAAAATGCTGGTGCTAAAACTTATAGTAGTTGGGGAGCATGGTCTATTAGTTTAAGTGCTAATGTAACAACTATCGCTGCTGCTGGTGGAAATGCTACATTATCTACTTCTGCTACTAGAAGTCGTACTTGGCAATGGAATGGTACAGGAACAACTTATACTGAAAATGCTAGTGGTTCTCCAACATTAAGTAAAGTTAATGGTGCTGCTTCTTTAAGTGGTTCTACTGTTAGTTATGGTAATAATACTTCTACTAGTTCCCGTAGTTCTGTATTTAGAGCAACTATTGATAGTGTAACTAAAGATATAACTATTAATCAATCTGCTGGTAGTAAATCGTATGGAAGTTGGTCTAGTTGGTCTGTATATTGTAATGCTAGTAGTTATACTGTTGCAGCATCAGGCGGTTCTGTTACTATTTATTATGGTGCTTCTCGTTCTCGTACTTGGACTTGGAATGGCGTTGCAGGTTCAGGTGGAACTGAAACAGAAAATGCTACTCCAAGTCTTAGTGCAGGAAGTGGTGGTGGAACTTTAAGTGGTAGTACTTTAAGTTATAGTAATAATACTAGTACAAGTGTTAGAAGAACTAGAGTTACTGCAAATTATAATGGTGCTATTAATTTTTGCGATATTGAACAAAGAGCAGGTAGTAAAGTTTATGGTAGTTGGTCTGGATGGTCAGTAAGTATTTCTGCTAGTCCTACTAATATTGCTGCTGCTGGAGGTAGTTCTACTATTACTTGTAGTGCTGTTCGTAGTAGACAATATACTTGGAATGGAGTTGGACAGAATTTTCCTGAAACTGAAAATGGTAGTCCTACATTAAGTAAATCTGGAGATGGTACATTAAATGGTACCACTAGCGGTAGTAAACTTACTTATGGTAATAGAACTGCTACAACAAGTAGAAGTACAACTGTTACTGCAACTTATAGTGGAGTTAGTAAATCTATTAATATTACACAATCTGCTGGTTCTAAATCTTATGGTGCTAAAGTATATCATACTAAGTATTATGATACTAATCCTGATGGAAATGGATTAGATTTTACAGGATATCCTTATACTAATGAAATTGATACAATTGCTGATGCTAATACCATATCTGTAAGTGTTTATTATAGATTATATACAACTCAACCTTGGACTTGGAATGGTGTTGCAGGTTCTGGTGGAACTGAAATTGTATATTATAATCCTGATTATGTAAATGTAACAAATAAAGTTAATTGTGATGTATCTGTTGCAAATGCTCTTAATTATGATAGTATGATTATAGTAACATTTAAACTATCTGCAAATGATTCTAATACTGCAAGAGAATATAAAATTGAATGGAATTGGTTAAATCATAATGTTATTACAAAAGGAACACAAAGAGCAAATCCTGTACGTGGAAGACTTGCTATTAAAAATGATTATTTTACTAGTCAAAATGTTGCTTTACCTATTTATTTAGATAGCCAAAATGTAGATTCAATATATAAAGGAGAAGCAAGTTATAATGATATTAAAAAAACTCCTATTGGTGTTTATGTATATATTCCTACTAATACTGCTATAATGAATGCTGGTAAATTACAATTTTGGTTTGAAGATAAAAATGGAAGTAGTAATAAATATACTTGTACTTTAAAGAATGTTAGTACACCTTCAAATAATGTTTCTGTATCTAATAGTAATAATATTATTACTGTTACTGCTAACACAACTACTTCTTCATTTACTATATTATGTCAATTTACTATGACTTCTAATAGTACAATATTTAATGTAAGAGTTTTAATTGAACCATGATAAGAATACTATTTAATATAACAATATTACTAATACTTATATTGTTTATTTACTCATTAAAGTTATTTAAATTAATCACATAATTATGAACAATAAACAACTATATGAAAAGTTAGGTCAGAATAGTTATGATAAAGTATTTCCTATTACTTATCTTCAAAATATTCTTGACAAAGATACAAATAATGATTTAACTGTTGTTCTTTCTCGGTTTAATCATTTATGGATTCCATATCAAGGAACTAGAGTTAATACTCGTAAAGCTGTTCCTGCTATTTTTAGACGTAATAGTCTTACTATTAGCTATTATGACGCTGAACATAATCTTTCTGTAACTGAAAGTTATATAGGTAGTAATCTACAAGCTGGTGTTGAAACTAGTTGGGTTTCTGATGATAATTGGACAAAAATTCTTAGTGAAAAGTATCTTGAAGAGAATGGTGCTAAGATTCCAATTGCTAATGGAACTATTGATTGGGATATGCTTAATGAAGCTCTTAAACAAATGATTGCAGGAGATGGTAAAGTTAATATTATTAATTATCCTGATGAAGAAGATATTACTATTAGATTAAGTCCAGGTTGTTGTAATGTTAATCGTCTTAGTTTTAAAGATAGACCTTATGAACCTGAATATAAAAGTGGTAAAGGATATAAAATAATTCGCAAGGTCTTACTCCCCGTGGAGGATGATGCTAGTAATGCAGAACAGCTTTTATTTGATGGTTTTCTTGATGATACTTATTGTGAACAATATGGTCAAATAATTCTTAATACTGATAAATATGAAGTTATTAGAACAGATTTAGGTAATACTGCTGGTATTTATTATGATACTTATCATAAATTATTTGTTCTTAGAGTTAAGACTATTAATGATGGAGTTGGATTTTATAATTATTATACTAGATGGACTATTGTAGAACCTACTGATAGAGTTCATCCTCTACGGGGGGTCAACACTGCTGACTATGGGAATGGTGAAGATTATAATATTTATAATACTTGTCTTTCTGATGAACGTCCAAGACTTGGTATTATATATGTTAATTCAGTAGATAATATTAAATATTATTTTAATGAAGAAAATCTAGTTCAAGTTAAAAATAATATTTATCTTAATTATAAAGCTGTTCTTACTCAAGATATGGTTAACGAAGAAAATACTCGTTATATTATTCGTTATGCTTTTGATTTAAGTGGCAAAACTATCACAATGCCTGTTGGTTGTGAATTTGTATTTGAAGGTGGTATTATTGAGAATGGTACTATTAATTTAAATAGTTGTAAGCTTGCAGGTATGGTTGGTGAAGAGTCTGAATATCTTCCTAATGTAACTTGTAGTAATTGGGCTGTTGGTCAAATTGAATATCGTAATGGAAAGATTTGTTATTGGAATGGTACTGAATGGAGAGTAATGGGAGATACTTCTTCTATGGAAAGTTATACTAAAGAAGAAATTAATAATATGTTTAAAAATTATTATACTAAATCTGAAACTTATAATAAAGAAGAAGTTAATAATTTACTTAATAGATATGTTACTAATGATACATTTAATAACTTTAAAGAAGAAATAAATCAAACTATTACTAATAGTGTTAATCTTGATAAAATTCAAAAAGCTATTAATGATGGCTGCGGAGTTAATATGACTATGCCTAGTGCAAATAGTAATAAACTTAGTCTTCCAATTTGGACAGGTACTGCTACCCAATATGCGACTATTACCCCAGTTGCTGGAATGACTTATAATATTGTTGATGAATAATGAGTTTAACTCTTGGATGTCAAGGAGGAATTGCTCAACCTCTTAAGAAGCGTACAGTAGGTCAAACTAATATTGCTCATGTTTATGATGGTGCTAATCATATTTGGCCTACTTCTGTTATTCATTTTAGTGATTTTACTAGTGTCCAACTTAGATATATTTGGGGTAGTGATGATGGTTTAGATTTGGACACTAAATCATATTATGTTAATTCTCCTATTAATGGCTTAAACTATGTAGCTGTTGGTTGGTCTTGGAATTTAAGTCAAATTCCTTATCTATATTGGGGTGGTGATAATACTGACTCAGGTGCTGAATGTGTTATGTTTAATATTGAATCTATGATTGACCTTGAAGATAAAATGCCTGATATAATGAAAATGAATCTTTGTGCTAATTGGTTTGGAAGTTTGAGTAGAGGTCATGTTACTGTTGAATGTACTGCTTATAAAGGTGGAGTTATTGTTCATGCTTGGCAATTAATAAATAATGAAATTGATGTTGATAATAGAGGAATATTTATTTTTCCTTTGGCTGATGGAACTATTAATATGCCTGATGGACATGGTGGTTATAAAGAATGTTGGTATGGTGAAGTTATTAAAAGAGTTGCTAAATCTAATAATGAAGTAAAATATTTTAGAATTAATTCTGTTAATGATAAAATTATTGGTTTAGATAATATTAAAATAATTCGTCATGGTAGTGGACTTGTTCATGACAATGGTTATTGTTGGTATGAAAATAAACCTAATGATAAATATAAAGTTTGGAATAATCAAGTCAATACAACTGGTACACCTATAACTCTTGATAAGCCAACTCTTAATATAACTAGCGATGATAATTATAGTTATGAATATCATACAGTTTTGCTAAATGAAGATAACACTGTTTATAATGATAATTATACTGATAACTATAAATTTAGATTTGGTTTTGTTGCAGGTAATTCTGAATTTAGAGGACAACAAACTATTCAATGTTATGTAGGTACACAAGGTGGTAAAGCTGATGATGGTAAGACTTCAATAGGTGAAATAAAATATACTAAACTTAACAAAATTGGTGAATTGACAATATATAGTCCTATTGAAAGTTAAAATAATGTTAATGACCAAACAAAGATAACGGTTTAAGTGCTATAGATTATGTAGTTCAAACTACAAGTATTAATCTATTTTTTTAACTTAAACCTTAATTTATTATGCAAGTAATTGAAAAAGTGAAAGTTGTTCCAGAGGGCTATAATGGTGCTGGAATGAATTATGACGGTTGTAATCGTCGTGATGTAAACGGTAAAGCTAATGCAGGTTTAACTCTTGGTATTATCGGTACTGCACTTGGTGCTTGGGCTTTGTTTGGTAATCGTCGTTCTAGTGTATTAGGTGGCGCTGGTGGTGGAATGTTAGGTGATGGCTCTACTAATATTAACGTACTTGGTGCGGTGGACACGGCGGTATTTGCCGAAATGCTGTCGTACATTTTAAAGGCGGATACGTATGCGTGCATGCAGCTTTTAGAGCAGATTATTATGCAGGGCAGGGATTTAGGACAGTTTGTCAGTGACTTTGTATGGTATTTAAGAAATCTGCTGCTTGTAAAGACAACGGATGATGAAGCGAAGGCGGAAGACATTATTGATGTTTCGGCAGATAATTTAGAGCAGTTAAAAAAAGACAGTAAACAGGTCGATGTCGATACACTTATGCGCTATATCCGCGTGCTGTCGGAGCTGGCAAACGAGCTGAAATTCTCAACACAGAAGCGTATTAAAGTCGAAGTGACACTCATTAAGCTGACGCGTCCGGCGATGGAACAGCGGCAGGATATGGGTGATGTGATAAGCCGCATCACCCTGCTTGAGCAGGAAATGCAGGAAGCCATGGAAGCGTTAAAAAACGGCGTGGCGGCAGGTACACAGGGCATGAGCGGTATGGCAGATATAGCGGGTGCGGCAGGCAATGCCAGCAACTATGCAGGCAATGCCAGTAGCGATGCAGGCATGTCAGTGTCCCAGCCGGTACAAAAGCGCGTAATAGAGGCAATGCCGGAGGATATTAAGCAGCTGGCAAAGCAGTGGGACTCCATTGTCCATTCGATTGAAGAACCGCTAAAGCGCACCCATTTATTAAATTCACATGTAACGCTTGCAGAGGATGGGCAGAGTCTGGAACTGATGACGTCTTCCCCGACAGCCTATGAGCTGTTTTCAAGGGAAGATGACAAGGCAGAACTGGTTGCGCTCATTGAGGA
>ENA-UESJ01001315-UESJ01001315.1-human-gut-metagenome-genome-assembly--contig:-NODE-1315-length-11895-cov-4.650448_pt1 | contig 11895 bp, 7 predicted proteins | sample MGYA00243000_ERZ508001 | MGnify/ENA primary metagenome ERZ508001 (study PRJEB26167, sample SAMN06115479) | human gut metagenome | host: Homo sapiens | place: China:Chongqing | collected 2015-03-03... | reverse complement strand
GAATACAAAGAACTGCTTAAGTATTTAGAACGGGGGCATAGATATGACTACCAACTAATTCTCGAAGAGATAAGTCTCATCGAATTGCTAGAAGAGAATGAAGTTAATAGGTCTGAATTTGTAGAACAATTTTATCTTAATAATAAATGGCAGATAACTCTATTTTAACACCAGGTGGTTCTGGAAATGAATGTATCAATCCTGTTAACGAACAAATTGATACTTCACAATTTCTGAAAGTAGATTACCGCTTAGGGGAGTTTGAGAGTGAGTCAGATAAACAAATTGCTAGAATTAATCTTGGAGCTGCTGGCATTAGTGATGTCTATGATAAGACTTCAGCAGATTTAAAGACATTAGAGGCAGTTAAGACCTCAATGGATACTCACCTAGCTACTGAAGACCCACATAATATAATTCCTACTATAGAAAGTAAACTGGAGGGTTTTGTTAAAGAGGATGGAACCACACCATTCTTAGCACCTCAAACAGGTGTTGACCCGTTGACAGACTTTCATTTAACAACCAAGAGATTCGTGACTGCTTTAATGGACAGTCATTTAGCTAAAACAGACCCACATAATATAATTCCTCTTGTAGAGGAAATACTTAAAGTATATGTAACTACTGACCAGATTTATAGGAAGGTAGAGTTATATACTAGAGAACAAGTTGACGACTTAATCAAGAATTTCGTTAGACGTGACGGAACTACTGCATTTTTAAAACCACAGTTAGGAGTTACTCCAGTAGCTGATGGGCATCTATCTACTAAGAAATATGTAGATGATGTAATGTTTAAACATTTAGTTGATGCAGACCCTCACGGATTTGTAACGTTACTTAATCAGAGACTAAACAACTATTTCAGGAAGGCTGAAACTTACTCTAGAGCAGAGACTTATTCAAGAGCTCAAATCGATGCAATTATTAATCACTTGGTAATTGATGCGGCTAGAGGGGCTATTGAGGAACATATCAATCAATATGACCCTCATGGAACTCTTAAAGAAATCTATAGTAAGCATTATGTACCTCGTGATGGTTCAGTTCCATTTACTGCCCCACAGAAGGGAGTAGATGCTGTAGAAGATGACGAATTAGTAACTAAGAGACAACTGGATGCTTCTATTGTAGAAGAGCCTGTTTGGATTACTAGTGGACCAGTTCAGACTACAGTAGGCTTCGTTGAAGATGAAACTGACCCAGGAGAGAAATTGAATCTTCAAGAGGTTATGGATGCAATCTTCTACGGTAAATCTGTAGATGTTAAAGCTCCTGCGTATGCTTTACTGGGTTCTATAGTAGACGTTGAACTATTCGTTAGAGGTTCTACTGGAGTGATATCTTATGCTGAATTATGGCAGAACGATGAGCTTATTGGAACATATACTAAGGACGATTTCGAATTAGGACAGTTGACTGTAAAGAGTTTACCTATTAACGAAGAAACTACTTTTACGTTTAAAGTATTCTATCCTAATGGTACATATCTGGAAGCTAGTTGTACTACTAAAGTAGCATATGATATATTTGTAGGAATCTTACCTAAATGGTATGCAGCCTCTAATGTTAATTATGATTACTTACTTCAGCTAGTTCAATCAGACCCAGAGAACAATAGCATTGACAGTTCTGGTGATTTAGTATCAGAAATCAAACACAAATATAATTTCTCAAGTCCTAGAGAGCTTAAGCAAATATTTGTAGCAATGCCTAAGGAATATCCAGACTTAGTTCAAATGACAACGCCTTCTCAACAGTTTGGTCTTGAATCGTTTGACATTATTAGCGATATCCCATTTGAAATTCCTGGATTGTCAAATAGTAAAATATATAAGATATATGTATTCAAGGAGTCTCTAGTAACTCTCAACTTGGAGGTAACATTTAAGTTTGACCCAGCCAACATTTAATAAGTATGAGAGCATATAGTGAAATTATAGCAAGTTTTAGAAGAGGTGGTCCGTTCCCTATAGAAGCTGACTATATCTTCGAAACTGAAGCGAAACTGAAAGAATTTTATTCATCTCCTGAAGAGAATGCTATTTTACACAAGGGATTGTTAAAGGTAGTTGAAAATGACGGAGATGGTAATCAAGCACTATATTGGGTCACTAGAAAGGAGACTAACGATGAGTTAGAGTTTACTAAACTTATTACTTCTAAGAGTGATGAAACTATAGCTGACTTGATAACTAGATTAGAGCAGGAAATTAAAGATAGAAAGACAGCAGACGATGCTATCTGGGGAAGTGTTGACCATACTAGTGTACCAGAGGACTTAAACAGTCTGAAGGACATTGCAGAGGAAATTACTAAAATTAGAGAGCATCTAGGTAATCTAGACAGCACTGATGAGGAATTACAGAGTAATATTGACAAGGTGCAAGCCGAACTCGATAAGACACAAGAAGGAGTAGGTTTGGGAGAAGACGGAGCTTATGTTCCTGATACTGAAACTACTTACCTTAAAGACTCTACATCTGTAATGGATTCTCTGCGCAAGCTAGACGAATTAGTGAATCATGCTATTCACTTTAACTGGGTTACACTAGAAGATACTCCAAGCATTGAATTAGATATTGATAGACAGATTACTGGAACTACAATATCTGGTAATGTTAAGGTATCTACTGATAGTGGTAACGGAATTACCATAAAGAATGACGGTCTATTCTATAAACTAACTACTGAATATTTAGACGGACTCTTAACTATTAAGGTTAACGATAATGTTATAGGGCAACATCAAATTGGTTTGTCAGCTATCGTAGAGGATGCTAAGTACGACCCAGATACGGAAGAGCTAGTTATAGTATTTAAACTTCTAACTGGTGATAAGCAAGTAGTTAGGATTCCAGTTGGAACTCTTATTAGAGAATGGGAAGTTGATAACTCTATTCCTGATAAGGTAGTAGAATTGGAGAAAGTGTTATCATTAGGAACTGGCGCTGATAAGCTTTCTGCTGACGTTAGGTTGTATACAGCTAAAGATAACATCTTAGTAAAAGAAGGAAATGCTCTGTATGTTAAAGGTACTTCCGATAACATTACACATGATTCTAAAGCCTTGGATGTTGTTATTAGTGAATTACAAAGTGATATTGATAGCCACCTTAAAGATTTCAACAATCCACATAGAGTCACTCCAGCACAGATTGGAGCCATTTCTTTGCCCGAAGTTGAAATTCTACTAAAGTCTAAAGCAGATTTAGTAAGTGGAAAGGTTCCTAAAGAACAACTTCCAGATGATATAGGTGGTGAAGTAACTTGGATTGACGTAGAAGGTGATGAAGAAACAGTATCCTAATAGGCCCGCTAATATGAGCCAGTTGGACTATTTGTGGACAACATATGGCCCATATACGGTGTCGGACTCAATAGACGTTGAAGACTCTATTCCTTCTTCTAAAGCTATCAAAGATGCTATTGCTACCCAGGTAACTGGTATAGTAGAACTCGATACTCAAGAAGAAGGTAATAAGGTTAGAGTTATAGGTAAAGGAGGAAGTGGTGAGGAAATATCATCAATCCTTCTTGATAAAGATACTAAGATAGTTTTATTTGAAAGACATCTTATAACACAAGAGGATATAGATAACGGATTCGGTAATGCACTGAATGAGGAATGGCTGATACTTACTGCTTCTAATGGAGATAGATTTGAAGTGTCTCTGGAAGACTTTGTAGTTAAAGGACAAATAACTAATACTATTATTACCCAGACTAAGAATGGTAATATTGCATCAGAATTAAAAATTAATAATCCAATTACTAATAGGTCTGTAGATTTATTAACTTCAAACTTTGGAGTTAGGGCAGACTTAGTAGTTGATACTGATGCTGATTCTAACATAGTTATTACTAAGGGTGATAAAGGAGTTGTTTGTAAATTTAGTTGGGAAGGTACAGAATATCCAGTAAGAATTAAAGCCGTAGATACTTACGATGAGTATTTACTACAGACTTTGGAACCTAATACCATTTACTTCATAAAGGACATTAAGTCTATTTACCTTAATGGAGTTAAATATGCCTCTGAAGGTGGTGGAGGTTTAGACCCTGACTTGTATTATACTAAATCAGAAACTGATGCTCTTATATCTAATATTGAAAGTGACTTAGACAATAAAGTTAGTTTGGTTGATGGTAATATAGTATTAGAGGAAGGTCAAGGAATTGTGGTTAATCGTAGAGACGGTGTTCAGAATTTAATATCATCTGACAATTCCGGAGGGTTTAAACTTGGTAATGTTAATTCTTATCTGGAGATATACACTAATACAAGACCAGCCGTTGTAGTAGGGGAAGACACTGATTCACTTGCATTAATGTCAGACTTGACTTCTTATACTTGGAATGAAGTAACTACTGCTAAAGCTACCAGACTCGCTGATTTACCAGAGAGTTATCCAGTAGGAACTTTAACAGTTAAGCATTCTGAAGGAGAAGTTAGTTACGACGGTTCCGAAGATGTATCTATTGACTTAACACATATACAACAATCAATTAATACATTGAAAGATACTATGGAGTACTTACTATCTACTAAACAAGATAAGCTTGTTAGTGGAGTTAACATTAAGAAGATTAATGGTAAGTCAGTACTCGGTAATGGAGATATACTTATATCTTCTGATTCTACAGCTATTAGATATAAGGGGTCTGTAGCTACTCGTATGTATTTACCTTCTGCTCCAGAAGTAGGTGATATTTACAACGTTATTAATGACGGTGCTAACTATGCTTGGAATGGAGAAACTTGGGAAACATATGGAACTATAACTCCAACTGGAGTAGATTTGTATAAGAATGCCAGTGGTGAAATAACTGGCGGGGAGGTAAGATTCAGTGATAAATTTTATGGCACAATTAAAATTTTACAGAGGGTTAAAAGCCAATTACGTAGCTGAAACTACTCACAAGGATGGGATTTACTTTGCTACAGACACCAATGAAATCCTTATGAATGGTAAGGCTTACACAGGAGCTCTAGCTGCTGGTAAAGTCGTTACTAATGTAGCCTTGTCTTCTGATAAAAGCAAACTGGTCATTACTTACTCTGATACCACTACAACAGAGATTGAAGTAGGTAGCGGTAAGTATACATCAGCTATTGAAGACAAAGATTTAGCTATGCCTAATGCTGTCGGTGGTATCGCTAAAGGAACTAAAGTAAGTGCTCTGGAAGGACAGACATATGATTATATGTGGGATGAACTGCTGTTCCCTACTATTAATCCTACATTTACTGCTCCTACTGCAAGCATCTCATTTAAGAGTTATTCAACTCCTCAAGAAGTTGGAGCTACTGCACCTACTGCTGCTAACTTCAACACTAGTCTTAATAAGGGAGCTATTACCTTAAATGGAACAAAACAAGCAGACAGGTCTGGTAACTTAGATGCAGATAATTCATTTATCTTCGTAAATGGACAAGAGTCTAACACAACTCTGCCTACTACTGTAACGCTTGGTAATACTACTTATACTTATAAGGCAGCTTATTTGCAAGGACCTCAACCTAAAGATAACAAAGGAAACAATTATAGCACTCCACTTGCAGCTGGTTCGGTCAACTCTTCAGCTATCACACTTAATGGTACATATCCTTGGTATGCATCTACAAGTACAGCTTCTTCTGGTACGCCTGTGGTTAAACAAGCTCTTATTGCTTGGAATACTTCTACTGGAGCTATGACTACTCCTAGATTTGAATTACAACCTTCTGGTACTCTTCCACAGGTATTCAAGCTGCCAAGAGCTGTCACTCAACTTCAAATGTTGAACACAGTATCAGGTAACATGGAAGTTATAGGACTTAGTGACTGGACTAAGACAGAAGAAGAGATTACTATTGGAACCACACCTGTAACTTATTCAGTTTACACTTACAATGGTTCTACTAGAGGTTCAGTAACTTTAATCGCTAAATTCTAATTTGACATATGGCAAGAAATAAAGGTACATTCCAATTTGCAGCCAACTTTGAGGTTAAACTTCAAGGTGCTTTAGACCCAAGAATCTTAGTAGATAATAAGTCTGAACTTATTAATAAAGAGACTTGGCCGTATGATGGCGATACTATCTACGTATATAATGGATTGTTAGTAGCCGTTGCTGCTGATAAGGCAATTTATATGCTAGTTGATAAAGATAAAATTCTGGAAGCAGATTACTCCGGATGGAAACAAATGGACGTTGCTGCTGCACAGACAGTAGAGATTATTGACAACTTAAGTTCTTCTTCTACCATTGCTGCATTGTCAGCTAATCAAGGTAGAGTATTAGGACAGAGAGTTACTACCCTTGAGGGCAAAATTTCTTCTGTATATTCATACAAAGGCTCCAAAGCTACTTATGCAGAACTTCCTAGTGATGCAGCAGCAGGTGATGTATGGAATGTAGAGGAAGCTCATGACAATCATCCAGCTGGTACTAACTGGGCATGGACTGGTACAGCATGGGATGCTCTGGGTGGAGCTATTGACCTGTCTGCATACTACAATAAGACTCAAGCAGATGCTGCAATTGCAGCTGCTGTTGATGCAGAGAAGACTTTAAGAGAAACAGCTGATACTGCATTAGACGGTAAAATTACTACTAATACTCAAGCTATTGCTAAGATTAATGGTAGTGCTGATGCTGAAGGTTCTCTAGCTAATACTCTGAAACAGGCTAAAGATTATGCAGATACTAAAGTTAGTGATGTTAGTAATTTAGTAGCTAATAAAGTTGATAAGGTAGAAGGTAGTACTCTGATTCCAGAAACTAAACTTGCACTTATTGACACTAACGCTTCAGATATTGATGCTCTAGAAGTTAGAGTTGCTGCTAACGAGGCTAAACTTGTTGGAATCACCACTACTGTAGTTTCGACAATTAATACAGCTATCGATGCAGCTATGGCTTGGCACGAAGTAACTGAATAAAACACATAATATATTAAAATGGAGAAAATGTTTGTACACGTAGCGAAGAAGTCCACATTTACCAGTGAACTACAAGAACAATACACCAATAGTATTGTTTTCATTAAAGATTCACAGGAGATTTATACTCATGGAACGTTCTACGCTATTCCTGATTCTTACAAAGGCAAAATTACTTCATTGGAGAGTGCTGTGGCAGCTTTACAGGCTGCCAAGGCCTTCTCTAAAGTTTCTGACGGTACTAATGTTGCAGAGTCTCCTTCTCATGACGGAACTCTTAAATTCAACAAAGGCTCTAATGTAAATATCACTGTCGGAACAGATGGAGTAACAATTAGCGCTACAGATACTAAATACACACAAGGTTCTGGTATCTCTATTGAAGGTACTACAATTAATCACTCTAATTCAGTAACTGCTGGCACAGCTAAAGGTGATAATAGTAAGACATTAGCATTTGGTGGAACGTTTACTATTCCTAGCATTACTTATGATGCACAAGGACACGTTACAGCTAAAGGAACCACTACAATGACTATGCCAGCTGCTCCTTCATTTACTAACTGGCAAGCTAAGAATGTTGTTGGCGCTTCTGCTACAGCTACAGCTAATGCAGCAACTACTAATGCTACTACATTCTTGAACTTAATTGAGAATGGTGCAGTAAGAAGCTCACATCGAATTACTGGTACTGGTAAAGTAACAGTTACAGCTGATGCTACTGGTAAAGTAACAATTAATGGTGCTGCAACCACGGCTGCTTCTGGTTCTGCTAATGGTACTATTGCAATTGACGGAACTGATGTTGCTGTTAAAGGATTAGGTTCTGCTGCATATACAGCATCATCTGCATATGCAACTGCTGCTCAAGGTACTAAGGCTGATAATGCTGTTCCAAATACTAGAACTGTAAACGGACATGCACTTAGTGCTAATGTTACTGTTACTAAAGCTGATGTAGGCTTAGGTAACGTAACAAATGAATCTAAGGCTACAATGTTTACAAGCCCAGCGTTTACTGGAACTCCTACAGCTCCTACTGCTGCTGGTGGAACTAATACTACTCAAATTGCAACTACTGCATTTGTAATTAGCGAGATTGGAAGTAAGATTTCTGCTGCTCAAGCACTTAGATTCAAAGGAACTATTGGCACAGACGGTGATGTAACTGAACTTCCAGCTAATCACACAGTTGGAGATACTTACGTAGTTAAGGCTGCTGGTAACTTTGCGGGCGAAGGCTGTGAAGCAGGTGACATGATTATCTGTGTTAAATCTGGAACGACTGCTGCAAATGGTGACTGGTCAGTTATTCAGAGAAACTTAGACGGTGCTGTTACTGGTAAATCCCTAACTGCTAACGCAGTAATTTTAGGTAACGGTGGTTCTACTGTTAAAGCTCTAACTACTGGTACTGCTGGATATGTATTGAAAGCTACTGCTAGTGGTCCTGCATGGCAAGCAGAGAAGGACACAGTTTATACTCACCCTGCTGGAGGTGCTCCTAGTAAAACTTCTGGATTCTATAAATTCAGCACAGATTCTACTAGCCACGTTGCTTCAGTAACCGCTGTTACTAAGGCTGATATTACAGCTTTGGGTATTCCAGGAGCTGATACTAATACTACTTATACGTTCGTTGGAGGAAACGGCTCATTCGACGTAACTCCTTCTGGAGGTTCTAAACAAACAGTTAGTATTGGTAAACCTGCTACTGCTGGTGCGGCTGATACTGCTGCTAAGTGGGCTACTGCTCGTACTATCACAGTTAGTGGTGGTGTAACTGGAAGTGTTTCTTTAGATGGTTCTGCTAACGTTACACTAGCTACTACTCTAGCCAATCTGGCTTCTAATAAGGTAACTGCAATGACTGGTTATACCAAACCGTCAGATACAGGTGCAATTGCTGCTGGTGATTCACTTAATGCCGCTATTGGTAAACTAGAAGCTGCATGGGATTGGGTTGAACTATAATATATGTACAAGAAGGAGGGAGTAGCATCCCTCCTTTATTTTATAATGATTAAAATTTAAGTGATATGGCAATTAATAAGAAATTAATTCACTTTAATAAGAAAACTACTTTTAACTCACAGAAGTTATCAGCCAATGCTTCTAATACTCAATATCAGGTAGGAGGTACTGGAACTGTTCAGACTGGAGCTCCTGACATTAACTATCAATCTATAGTTTATATTAAAGATTCTAAAGAAATTTGGACTCATGGGCAATTCTATGGGTCAGCAGCATCTGTAGCATGGAGTGCTATTACAGGCAAGCCTAGCTTTGCCACTGTAGCTACTTCAGGTAGTTACAATGATTTAAGTAACAAACCTACAATTCCTACTAGTCTTCCCACTCCTAATTCTTTGACATTTACTGGGGCTACGACTGGTACTTGGAATGGTAGTGCTGCTAAAACTGTTAATATCCCAACTTATAGTAATGCGTCCACATCGTCAGCCGGACTTATGTCAGCATCTGATAAATCTAAATTAGACGGTATTGCTAGTGGGGCTAACAATTATTCTCTTCCAACAGCTTCAGCATCTACTCTAGGTGGAGTAAAGGTTGGTAGTGGATTGAACATCAGTAATGGAGTATTGTCTACCAGTGGTGGAGATGTTAAAATACATGAGACCACCATAAACTTTGAGGATATAATTACTAATAATAGGACTGAAATGACCTCAAGTGAAAAAAATGAAGTCTTAAATATTAGTAATAAATTATATCAAGGGTACGTTATAGTTGTCCCAACTACTACATCTGGGATGAACATGGTTGGAGGAGCAGTGCCTGTAGTAGATAATACCCCATCTTACTCATTTCTGTTTTGTGGAGGTACCAATTATATATATATAGTAACAGCTACCCTTGATGATAGTGGAGACACCTGGGATATCCGCCAAATTAGTGAAAATATTATACAGAGCGGAGCCGTCAGAGTCTATTGCAGCTCTAGTAATTCAATTAAACTGGAGTCCTATGGTGCACATAACACTCTTTATAGTAACTCTGGAATGACTAGCCTAGGTAAATACAATGCTAATTCTACTGTAAATGTCGGTATGACTAGATTAGTTAGCATAGGAACTGGTACTTCAGAGTCTAATAGAATATCAGGACTGGAAGTCGGACAGAGAGATTCCAAGTCATATGTAGCTATTTGTGATAAATCTAAGGATAATTGCTACATAACAGCAGATGGAAGTACAGGTATCATTGAAATGTATAATAGTAGCAATAGTATAAGGTTTAACGATAGTAATGCTGCTATTGAGGTGGAAGGGGCTATAGGATTTAACGGCGAAGTAGTATTTTCCAATACAGTCGAGTCAGGTAGTTCAATAAGTGCTGCTGGAGGATTCTTCGATACCTCTGATGCGAGAGTTAAAGCTAACGTCAAAGAAATTGATGCAAGTGATGCCGACAAAGTTAAACTAGTTGAATTTGACAGAACTGACAAAGAACATCATGGTTATGGAGTTATTGCTCAAGAACTTGAGAAAGTGTATCCAGAAATGGTGAACACTGATAGTGAAGGATTTAAATCAGTTAACTATAACGAACTTGCTATGGTTAAAATTAAATATCTAGAGGACAAAGTTGCAAGACTTGAAGCTCTAGTTGGAAGATTACTTGCAGAGTAATTATTATAATCTCATAACGTTTTCATTAAGAAGGTCGCCAATAGGCGGCCTTTCTTTGTTTGTACCTGATTACTAAAACCACCTATGCAATAAATTAATTGTTAACGAGTGTTAAATAATTTGTAATGTCCAGAATTTAACGTAACTTTGCAACATCGAATTTGGAAGTATAGTATATTTATATATTATGCCCTCAACAGATATTGTATTATTTATCGTAAATTTATTTAATTATGGCAGAATTTCTAACAATGGACGAAGCTAAGTCAAAGTTCGGTACTAAAGGAAGAACAAACGCTGGACTTACACTTGGTATTATCGGTACTGCATTAGCAGCTTTCGCTGGAAACAACGGAGGATGTGGTTGTGGTAACGGTGGCGGAATCCTTGGAAACCTCTTTGGAGGTAACAACAACTGTTGCGCTATGCAGGCAGCTGAAAATGCTAAAACCTTAGCTATGGCTCAAGGACAGCAAGCTGATAACCTATCATGGGCGAACAGAGTACAATCAATGCAAGACGACATTGACCTGTACACTTACGTTAACAGCCGTGCTTTGGCTACTAACGAGAGAATCGGTAACGAGTCTCAAGTTTTAACTAACCAAATCTGGAAAGGTAGAGTAGAAGACCTTCAAGAGAAGAGTGCAATGTACGTAGATATCGTATCTCGTGATAATGCACAGAATTTAAGATTATGTGATGAGCTTTACAAGAGGAGAGAACAAGATGTTCAGGAGAAAGCTGATTTGTTCGCTAGACTAAGTACTAGAATCTCTGATTTAGAGAAGAAAGAAGCTGCTACAGCTGCTGCTCTACCTCTAATGTTCGAGCTTAACAAAGTTAATGCTGAAAGATACACTGATGCTTGCTGCTGCAAGTCTGAAACTAATCTGTTAATGACTGCTAATGGATTACAGCGTCAACTTGACCACAAGATTGATGGACAGTTGAAATATGCTTACAGTGACCTGTGTGCACCTGTTCCAAGTATAGCTCCACTATACTGTAGCCCATTCACAAGTTACGGAACTGGCATGTATGCTGGAACTGCTGCAACTAGTGAAACTATTACCACTTTGACACCAACAGTAACTAAAGTTATAGATGTGATTATACCTAACGGAGTTAGTATTGTTAGTCAACAAGTACTTGATGAATTGCCTACTTCTCTTCCTGTTAAGGGACATTGTGCATATTCAGTATTTGATGTTAGAGTAACACCTGCTCCTGCACCAACAGCCTTCGCACGCAAATCTTCCAAATCCACGTTTCCATTCTCATCGCAAGCACACGTCAGCGGTTCG
>ENA-UESJ01001314-UESJ01001314.1-human-gut-metagenome-genome-assembly--contig:-NODE-1314-length-11898-cov-5.052280_pt1 | contig 11898 bp, 9 predicted proteins | sample MGYA00243000_ERZ508001 | MGnify/ENA primary metagenome ERZ508001 (study PRJEB26167, sample SAMN06115479) | human gut metagenome | host: Homo sapiens | place: China:Chongqing | collected 2015-03-03... | reverse complement strand
AGACGGCCAATGAGGTCTGCGGCGACGTCCTTCGCGGTGTAATAAAGGTCGAGCAGCTGGCCCGCACCGGCAGACAGACCTTCCATGCTTCCTCTGACAGTTCCGCCTTGTCCACCCACAGGAAAGCCAGATCGCAGCTGTCCACTGTCTCCACGCCGGTGGCAGCCACCTGTGTTCCGTCCGGAAATGTCACCCGGGCCTCTCCGGTATCGTCCGCCAGTACGTGCCCTGCCGTTGCGATCAGAATCCTGTTTTCCTCTTCATCATAGATCACACCGCTGCCCTGCCGCTCTCCCGTCTGAATTCCCACCAGGGATTTCATTACCTTAAAATCATTCTCCGTCAGTTTCTGCTCTGTATGCACCGGCAGTTCCACAAATTCCATTCCTGCGTCAGCCTGTCCCATGCCACTGTTTTCTTCCGAAACCTTCTGGCCTGCGGTCTCCGTGGAGACATTTTCCTCACTCCCACCGTTTTCCCCGCAGCCGGCGAAAAGTAACAGGCAGCTCAGTATCACAGCGATCCCTTTTATCCACATTCTCTCTTTTTTCTCCATGACTTCTCCATAGTTTCTCCGCGAAACATGCTCTGCATTTCAGTCGCTTATAACAGAAAACGGACCGCATCCGCAGTCCGCATTTTTCTCAAAAGGTGTAAGCAAAAAATAAGCCGAGTTCTGTATATGACGATCATCTATCTAGTACGACTGTCACCAGCCGCATCAAGCGACCTACCTGAAAGCAGACCGGGCCGGTCTATAGCTCTCTGTTTGGTCTTGCTTCGGATGGGGTTTACATGGCTCCGTCTGTTACCAGCCGGACGGTAGTCTCTTACACTGCCTTTCCACCCTTACCGGCCAAAAGCCGGCGGTATATCTCTGTTGCACTAGCCTTGGAGTCACCTCCACCAGACGTTATCTGGCATCCTGCCCTGTGAAGCCCGGACTTTCCTCACCTGCATAAAGCAGCCGCGATCATCTATCTTACTTACACCTGTTCGATTATATCTTTTTCTTCCGGAAAAAGCAATATTTTTCTGCCAGACGTATGATTTCCCCATATCCCAGCGCTGCCAGCGGGAACATCATCATGTAATAGGCATACATATACCTGGCCTTTGCTTCCCAGAAAATACTGAACAAAAAGCCCCCGATCACAGCCACTGCCAACAGATGCTGTGTGATCTCACTGTCTTTTCGGACACAGAAGATAAAGTAAAACAGACACCCCAGATAGATAATGAACTGTAAACGATCTGCCATCCTCACCACACTGTCAAACAGATCTCCACTCAGCCGGTCTTCCAGTGCCGCCAGTTTCTCATGGTACACATCCCCGTGGTTAAAGTTGAAATACAGTGACTGATAGGTCGGGACATTCCACTGGGACAGAAGTTTTCCCTGATAAAAACCTCTCAGATACCCCGGCTGTGCTTTCATGGCCTGCATGCGCTCCTGCATCATCTCCCGGTAGATCTGATCGCTCTGCTCTGTATTACAGTCCGTTGCATAATATTGTGCCCAGCAATCGCTGTAATACCAGCCGTACCGGCCACCGATCTCTTCCATTCCCAGATACAGGTAAGCCGATGTGGGCAATCCCCGGGAATGCTCCATTCCGGATCTCATCTCATACATTTTATAGATTCCCTGATAGCACAAGAGTGGCAGTGCCAACGCCAGCACCAGTGAAATCAACAGGCGTCTGTCCCATTTTGAGAATATCCGTACCGCGCCGACCATGCAATATGCCACCACCAGGACCAGTGTGTTCTTACGCAGCAGAGTTCCCAGTGTAAGAGCTGTCACAATGCCCACCAGTGATCCCGTTTTTCCATATTTGATATATCGGACCAGCATCCATGCGGAAAACAGGGAACAGAATACCCAGGGAATCTCTCCGTAGACCCAGCTGGTATAAAAGACAGATGCCATACAGCTGCCCGCAAGCAGTGTCCCCATGGCCACCACCGCAAGTCTGCCGGAAACTTCCTTCAGAATGCCGTAAATGCAATAGATACCCGCCACGTTCAGAAGTACGAACACTATCTGGATCACATGATAATCCGCCTCTCCAAGAATCCGGAACAGCATCTCTTCCATGGCCGCCGGTCCCAGCTGATGAGCATACAGACCGCAATAATGATCCGGAGCCAGCGTCCCATAGTCACCCTGTATAAAATCTATGGCCGCACCAATAACCGATGCCTGATCTGCACTCGGCACTCTGTCTGCCGCCAGAACCTAGCACAATCCTGCGATTCCCTGCCAAAGCATGCCGAGCGTTACGGCAATTCTTTTGCACCAGATGACGATTTTGTCACCGGCCTTTTTTTCCACTGCCGTCAGAACTGCATACAATAGCAATATCAGCGCTGCTGCCGCCAGATTCCGTATTACGGAATCCGGAATCTCCACCAGATCTTCATGACCTGCCACCGGAAGCATATACTGCAGGGTACGCATGGCATACCATACAAGGAACAGAAGGATCAGGCTGCCCATGATCCGGATCACCCAGTTTGCTGTCTGCTTTACTATCGATTTTATCTTTGGTAAACGACTCTCCACAGGTATTCTCCTTTTCTTACTGTAGAGTAAACTATTCAGAACCATGCATGTAAACTATTCAGCACCACATTCGCAAAATCGCATCTCCGAGGCTTCCTTTTTGCTCATGTGGTTACTTCGTCGCATCAATTCTGCCGCACAGTCTTACGAATGCAAGCATTCGACGCCTGTGCGGCAGAATTGCGCTACTCTGAATAGTTTACACATTAAAACAGCTACCTCCCACAAATTCTCTGCACAGAGAATTGTTGGGAAGGCTTTCACTGGTCACACCCAGGAAATACTCCAGGAACTTAAGCAGTCTCTTGGCTTCGTAATATTCCGGTTCTCCCTTATCGATCTGGAACAATAACGGCTCTGCGAACTGCTTTAACACTGCCAGTTCATAGATCAGGACGGAATTAAACATGGCATCCGCATCCTCCTGGAACGGGAAAATATTCTGTTCCTCTCCCCGGCGTACAGAAGCCCACATATCGATGGTGCGTCTCGCATCCGCACCTCTGGTCCTCGCATCTCTGACCATACGGCGGAGAAGTCTTCCGTCCGTAGTCGGGATTCGGTTATGCTCATCAATATTGATATTGGTCAATGCACTGATATAAATCTTGTATTTACTCTCCTCGGGAAGTGCATAAGATGTCTTCTCATTCAGACCGTGGATACCTTCGATCACCAGAATATCATCCGGTCCCAGTTGTTTGAAATTGCCCTTATATTCCCGCTTTCCGGTCTTGAAGTTAAAGGAAGGCAGCTCCACACGCTCACCGGCTAACAATCTGCACATGTCGTCATTGAACTGCTTTACATCAATCGCTTCCAGACATTCGAAATTGTAATCACCGTTCTCATCCCTTGGTGTGAATTCTCTGTTCACGAAATAGTCATCCAGTGCAATGGGGTGCGGTGTTTTCCCCAGGGTCTTCAACTGAATGGATAATCTGTGGGAAAAACTGGTCTTACCGGAAGAAGAAGGTCCGGCGATCATGACAAATTTCACACCGCCCCTGTCTACGATGCTTTTGGCGATCTCGCCGATCTTACGCTCCTGCTGCGCTTCCTGTACCAGGATCAGTTCACTCAGCGACCCACGGCAGATCTGATCATTCAGATCACCCACAGTCTCAATACCGATCTCCTTCCCCCATTCCTCAGATTCTTTCAACGTCCGGAATAACAGCTTTCTCTCTTGAAACGGCTTAACATGTGTAGGATCTTTTTTATCCGGCAGCAGCAGCATAAATCCATCTTCATACGCTATGACATCGAACCACTTTACATAGCCGGCATTGGGCAGCATGTAGCCGTAATAATAATCGTAATAACCGTCCATTTCATAAATATTTACGAAGGATCCTCTGCGGTAACGGAACAGCTTTTCCTTATCCTTCATCCCCTCTCTTCGAAACAGTTCCATGGCATTATCCAGGGAATAAGATTTCTTCAGAAAAGGTGTCTTTGCCTCCACCAGCTCCCGCATCCGGTTACGGATCTTTGCAGCATTTTCTTCTGTCGCATTGATCTTCCCTTTGGGAGAGATGTAGGAGCCGTTCCCGATAGCAAACTCTACACGACAATTCTGTACCGTTTCTCTTCCGAACACATCAAATACTGCTTTCAAAAAAAGCATGGTGGCAGAGCGGACGTAGGTCTTATTCCCCACGTCGTCTTTCAATGTAAAAAAAGTGATCTCACAATCTCTCGTCAGCTTTTTGAACAGTTCTCTGATCTTGCCGTCTCTTGCTGCCAATGCGATCAGATTGTCATACTCCTTCTGGTAATCATTGGCTACATCTTCGTAGGTAGCCCCCTGGGGATATTGTCTCTCTTCACCGTTTATCTTCACTGTGATCATTTTTCTCACCCTGTCCTTTTGTAATCTCCTTTTGCAGGTATTATTGTCTAAATGCAATCCGGTTCCTTACCATTATCGTACCACTCCAGTGCCCGGGTAAGCAGCGCAGTCTCCTCTGCGATCTCCTGCCTGCGCCACATCGTTTTGGGATTCGCTGCATCTGCTTCCTGCTCCAGCCGCTTCGCGATCTTTCTATGTTCCGCAAGCTGCCATTCTACATAATTCAAAAGCAGCGGACACTTACGGTACAACAGTATCGGACCAAGCTGCCCAGCCAGTCCGGATGCAGCGTCATCCGCTTTCCAGGACTCTCGCACCTGTGCTCTCACCGCATCCTCCGACATCTCGCCCAGCCAGCGCACCTTCATCATAAAATAATATTTTCCTTCTTCGTAGATGATATTCTCATCCAGCAGAAGATATCCCTCATCCATCAGGAATGTCCGAAAATGCGGGATCTCCGACTGTGGCTGCAGGATCAGCTCTGCAAATCCCTGTGCCTGTTCTCTTCCTTCGGTAAGAATCTTCTCCATGAGAGGCCCACCCATGCCGGCGCAGATCATCCCGGCAGCCTCTCCGGTCTTCAGGCTGTGCAGACCGTCAGAAAGTCTTGTCTCTATCCTGTCCTCCAGTCCGTACTCCCTGATATGCTCTCTGGCATGTTCTAACGGTCCGGACCTTACATCCATGGCGATCACTCTCGGGGAAATGCCCTTCTGCACCAGATAGACAGATACAAAACCATGGTCACACCCCACATCTGTTATCACAGTGCCGGGAGTGACCATGTCTGTTAATGCCTGCATTCGATTAGATAATATGATCTCCGCCATTAATCCAGATAATCCTTCAGCTTGCGGCTGCGGCTGGGATGACGCAGTTTACGCAATGCCTTGGCCTCGATCTGACGAATACGTTCACGGGTAACGTTAAATTCCTTACCTACTTCTTCCAACGTACGTGCGCGTCCGTCATCCAGTCCGAAACGAAGACGCAGTACCTTCTGCTCTCTCTCTGTCAGAGTACCCAGTACTTCCACCAGCTGTTCCTTCAGTAACGTAAACGCTGCCGCATCGGAAGGTACCGGTACATTATCATCCTGGATGAAATCGCCCAGGTGGCTGTCTTCCTCTTCACCGATAGGAGTCTCTAAGGATACCGGCTCCTGGCTGATCTTTAAGATCTCACGCACTCTGTCTACCGGCATATTCATCTCCGCTGCGATCTCTTCGGGGGTCGGTTCTCTTCCCAACTCCTGCAGCAGCTGTCTGCTCACGCGGATCAGTTTGTTGATCGTCTCCACCATGTGCACGGGAATACGGATGGTTCTCGCCTGATCTGCGATCGCTCTGGTGATTGCCTGACGGATCCACCAGGTTGCATAGGTAGAGAACTTATATCCCTTACGGTAATCGAATTTTTCCACTGCCTTGATCAGCCCCAGGTTACCTTCCTGGATCAGATCCAGGAACAACATTCCACGGCCCACATATCTTTTGGCAATGCTGACCACCAGACGTAAGTTAGCCTCTGCCAGGCGCTTTTTTGCCTCCTGGTCACCCTCTTCCATCCTCTGTGCCAGTTCGATCTCTTCCTCCGCACTTAACAGGGGAACTTTACCGATCTCTTTCAGATACATACGTACGGGATCTTCGATGCTGACACCTTCCGGTACGGACAAGTCGATATTTTCCACATCCACTTCATCCTCATCGGTCAGAATGATCTCCTCATCGTCCACATCATCGTCATCGGTAATACGCAATACATCCACGTTATTCTGGTCCAGATATTCCAGAACCTTCTCCATCTGTTCCTCTTCCAGAGGCATGTCCGCAAAGAAGTCACTGATTTCCTGATACTCCAGCACATTCTTTTTCTTTTTCGCCATATTCAGGAGCTCTTTTATCTTCTCCGCAAATTTTGCCTGTGTGTTTTCATCCATTTTCGTGGTTCCATCCTTTCATTGCCATTATTTATAGCCATATTTCGTATTTTTTATAACTGTCCCGAGCCGCAAACCCTATTATTCCAGAGAAATGCGGACTCTTTGTAATTCTTCCAGTGCTTTTTTGCCTTCCACCGCTTTTTTGACCGCGTTGACATCCGTACCCAGCTGCGCCATATAGTACTGGTAGCTGTTGCGTTTGACTGACACCAGAATGTCATGGAAAGCTCTTTCTCTCTCCTGCTTCGTGGACAATTCGGGGAGCGTTGTATGGAACAGCTCCGCTGCCTGCCTCTGCTCCTCTTCATCCTCAAACATGCTGATGATCCCCGCCGGCTGAAACTGTCCGTTGTCCAGCTCTGCAAACATCTTCTCCGCCACCTTGCGATACAATTCCTCCGTGAAATCCTCCAGAGAAATGTACTTACGTACAATCGTATACAGAGAAGGATCATCTCCGATCCAGGTGATCAGCAGTCTCTGAGACTTCCGTCCGCTCTCCGAAGGATCGCTCTTGTTCTGCACTCCGCTGCGGGGACGGGGAATCGGTCTGGCGATTCCCATCTGGGAAGCATATCCTATGACCATTTTGCGCAGATCATCGGGACGGATCATATATTTTTCGGCAATGGCCTGCAAATAATTCTCCCGCTCCAGATCTTCCGAAAATTCGCACAGTTTCTGTGCGATCTCCCGGTGGAACTTCGTCCGCTGTTCCGGATCACTCTGATCGTATTGTTCACTCAGGATACGGATCTCGAAGTAGAAACTGTTCTCCGCCTGATCGATTCTCTCCTGAAAAGCCTCTTTCCCCAGATTCTTGATAAATTCATCCGGGTCCTTATAAGGACGCATATTGATGACTTTACCGGTAAGCCCGGCCTCCCTGAGAATACCGATGCCCCGTAGTGCCGCCTTGGTTCCGGCACCGTCGCTGTCGTAGGCCAGCAGGATGTTTTCCGCATAACGGTGTAAAAGGTTAGCCTGCTCCACCGTAAATGCCGTTCCCAGGGATGCCACCGCCTGGGTAAATCCCGCCTGATGCATGGCTATGACATCCATGTAGCCCTCGCACAGGATAATATTGCCCGTCCGGGCAGTCCTTGCGAAATTCAGTCCATAAAGATTCCTTCTCTTATCGAAGATCATGGTCTCCGGTGAATTCAGGTATTTCGGTTCCCCGTCTCCCATGACTCTGCCGCCGAAGCCGATGACCCGGTGGTTGATATCCTGTATGGGGAACATGACACGATTCCAGAACTGGCTTCGCAGTCCCCGCTGTTCAGAAAACATTGCCAGTCCGGAGTCTTTGATCTCTTCGTCCGTAAAGCCCTTTTTCCGCAGGTACTGTACCACCTGCTCGCCGTTTTTCCCGGCATAACCCAGTCCGAAATGATGCATGGTCTCATCGGTCAGCTTCCGCCCCGTCAGATACCGCATTCCCACTTCGCCGCGGGGATCCCGCAGCATATAATAAAAATATTTTGCCGCTTCCTTATTGACTTCCAGCAGCCGCATACGTTTGCCGGCTTTTTTCTTCTGTTCCGGTGTCTCCTCCACTTCGGGAAGCTTTACCCCGGCGCGGTCCGCCAGGATCTTAATGGCCTCCGGGAAGGTATCGTTTTCATATTTCATAAGAAACGTATATACATTTCCGCTGGCATGGCATCCGAAGCAATAATACATCTGTTTGTTCGAAGACACCGAAAAGGAAGGTGTTTTTTCGTTATGAAAAGGACAGCAGCCCCAATAGTTGCTTCCCTTTTTTTTCAATGAGACATAGCCCGATATCACATCCACGATATCATTTCTGGCTCTGACTTCTTCTACCAGTTCTTCGGGATAATACACGTTTTTTAACTCCTATTTTATCTTGTACCTATCTCTGCCAGGATTTCGGTATGTAAATATCCTCGTATACCGCTATGGCAAACCGATCCGTCATCGCTCCCACATAGTCGCAGACGACCTTCTCTCTCGGTTCTCCCACGGAAAGAAGATTGAGATATTCTTCCGGCAGATCATCCAGATGCTTCAGGAAATGCTGGTACAATGTCTCCATCAGCATCTCTGCTTTCCCCTCTTCGCTCTTCGCTATCGGGTTCTTGTAAACTCTCTCAAACATGAACTGTCGTATCTTCGTCATGGCTTCCGCCACCGGCTCCGACATCAGGATGTCTCCCTTGTCCATGCTGTTGGTCACGATGTCATGAATGAAATGATCCAGTCTCTCGGTGGGACTGCTGCCGATCACCTCACAGATGTCCTTCGGCACATCCGCTTCCGTGAGGATTCCTCCGCGGATGGCGTCATCCATATCGTGATGAATATAGGCAATTTTATCGGAAAGTCTGACGATCTTGCCTTCCAATGTATGAGGCTTGCCAATGGTCTGATGGTTCCGGATACCGTCACGCACTTCATACGTCAGATTCAGTCCCTTACCGTCCTTTTCCAGAATATCCACGGTACGGACACTCTGCTCTGCATGCTCGAATCCAAACGGACAGACTCTGTTCAGAGCCCGCTCTCCCGCATGTCCGAACGGTGTATGTCCCAGATCATGCCCCAGTGCAATTGCCTCCACCAGATCCTCGTTCAGCTTCAAAGCCTTTGCTATGGTTCTGGCTGTCTGGGATACCTCCAGTGTATGCGTCAGTCTGGTCCGATAGTGGTCTCCCTCCGGTGTCAGAAACACCTGTGTTTTATCCTTCAGTCTGCGGAATGCCTTACAGTGGATGATACGGTCTCTGTCCCGTTGAAATACCGGCCGGATATCACACTGTTCCTCAGGCTTCAACCGTCCCTTTGAATTTACACTCAGGGATGCGTACGGACTTAAATAATCCTTTTCCCATTGTTCCAAGCTTTCTCTGATCGTCATAGTTCCTCCTGCCCCTACTTCTAATATTCTGTGCCTGTCCGGAAAATCCTTTTCCCGGGTTCAAAATTTTTAACTAAATTTTGAACCCGGCTATCTGCACACAGAATAAATGAATTCCGCACTTTTATCCATGGCCTCATTGGCCCTTTTGAAGGGTGACATCTGAAAAACATGCCACATTCCGGGGAATCGGTCGATATGGGCAGCGACCCCGGCTTTGATCAGATTTTTATATAGCCGCAGAGAATCGTCCAACAGGATTTCATTCTCTCCCACCTGAATATAGACGGGCGGGAAACCATGAAAGTTTCCAAACAGCGGAGAAATATAAGGATCCGTCAGATCTCTGTCCGGGGCATAGGCCCTGGTCATACGGTCGATGTACTCTTTATCCAGTACCGGATCCAGTTCCGCCTTGGTCTGGAAAGTCTTGCCCTCGCCGGTAAGATCCGTCCAGGGAGACATCAGCACGATTCCTCTGGGAAACAAGCGCTCCTGCTCTTTCAATTTCAACACCAGTGAAAGCGCCAGATTACCTCCGGCCGAATCTCCGGTAATGATCACATCTCTTGCTCCGTAGCCCAAAAGCATCAGATAGTTCCAGGCTTTCATGGCATCCTCCGCAGCTGCCGGATACGGATGCTCCGGTGCCAGTCTGTAATCAAAGCACAGCACATCCATGGAAGTACCCGCCGCCAGCTTTGATGTCAGGGTTCTGGCATAGATACTGCTGCCGGTGGAATATCCGCCTCCGTGGCAATGCAGGATCACATACTTTTTCATATGAGCCCGGTTCACGCTGACCCACTCCGCATCCATGCCATCGATGTCCACGGGACGGTACTGGATCTCTTTACTGTTGCCGAGCAGCTCGCCAATGTGATCCTGGGATTGTCTGTGCTTCTCCAGATCCGGATTCTCCACAAGACCATGGGCCCTGCGGATGAGCTGCATCAGATTCTGGTTGTTCTTCTCACTGTTTTTTCCTACCAGTGCCATAAGTTCCTCCTGTTCACCTAGTTTTCTCGTAACTATTCAGCGCCTCATTCGCAAAATCGCATCTCCGATGCTTTCCTGAACAACAAGTTCGCTGGTTGTTTGCTCTGAATAGTGATCAAAAGTGCAATCTTCTGCGCACTGCATTGCGCAGTCTCCTCCGGGATAAAAGGGTGGCGATGGTGATATCGACGATCACGCAGATCGTCAGCACGATAGCCGACCATCCCAGTGCGATCTCCTGTCTCAGGAACCGGTCGATCAGAAGTTCCAGTCCAACGCACAAAACAGCGATTCCCGAGATCAGGTACAGGGCTCCTGTCAGGAAGGACATGGGGAGCTTGCGGATACAGAACGTCACCGCTTCCACCACTGCCGTCACCAGCAATACGATCGGCAGTCCCAGTCCATAGAACCAGCTGTTATGTCCCGTCAGATAAGTCAGCAGATATAGATACACGATCACTGCCACTCCATCCAGCAGGATCGACAGATAAATGGGCTGTCTCGTATAAATAACCACAGGGATCATAATAACCCACAATACCAGGACTACGCCGATCACCGCCAGAGACCACAGACTGCTGCGGAACACAAAAGCGTTTAACAGCCCACAGGTCACCGCCGTAGCCAGTACAATAACCGTCAACAGTACTCCCAGATCTTTTCTTTTTACCACTTCCACCTGTCCCTTTTCCTTTGGAAAAGGGGATGGCTGCTTCTCCGGTTCCGGTGCCTTGGGATTATACACCGGTGTGTCGCACAGAGGGCACTTCGTTGCCGAAGCATCCAGTTCCACACCGCAGTTCACACAATATGACATAAGCATTTCCTTTCCAACCGGAGGATCTACCGGTTACTCTCGATCTTCACATGAATACCGTCCTGTACCAGCTTGCGGAAAAACAGTCGTTCCACATCCGTTTCCGCAATACTGCTGGCAAAATTGATGGTCAGAATATCTTCAAAGCTGGCAATGGCACAGTTGGTTCTCGTAGAGAACGGCTGTCCCATATAGATATCAAAACGTTCGATATAGGGCTTCATGGTCTCCGGCACTTTCAAAGCTCCCATGTTGGTCAGTCCCGCCGAAGAGTTTTTGTCCTGGATCTTCGTATAGAACTGGCGGACCACCAGATCCTTGATAAACAGCGGTACCACACGGATAAACGGGTTCCTCTGGGTCTCTGCATTGGTGGTGATATCGCCCCGCAACAGCTTTTCATTCAGATAATACCGCATGTAATTGTGCACCTGGGTCACGATCTCTTCAAAAGTGTATTCTCCCAGTCTTGGGTCGATCCCCGGATAGATCATGGTGATAAAATTCCGCAGAGTCTTCGATGGGAAAAAGCGCCGCAGATTCACCGGCATGGCAATCTTTACCGGACGTAATTTTAAATGCCACTCACTCTCCTGCTTCTGCATCAGTGCATAGAGCAGAACCGCATTGAGATATTCCGTAATGGTGGCATTATAGCTTTTTGCCACCTTCATGACCTCTGCCACCGACATAATACCGTCTATGATGTTCAGGGTATAAAAGGGCTCCTTGGTTCCCCGGACACGGTAAGTCTTCTCCCCCGGTCTGGGCGGGCACACCTTGGCATTGGCATATTTCATGTAGGCATCTTCCAGTTCTACCG
>ENA-UESJ01001306-UESJ01001306.1-human-gut-metagenome-genome-assembly--contig:-NODE-1306-length-11941-cov-7.846173_pt1 | contig 11941 bp, 8 predicted proteins | sample MGYA00243000_ERZ508001 | MGnify/ENA primary metagenome ERZ508001 (study PRJEB26167, sample SAMN06115479) | human gut metagenome | host: Homo sapiens | place: China:Chongqing | collected 2015-03-03... | reverse complement strand
CAACCATTGCGAAACCGGCCTGCATAAAGAATACTAAACTTGCACCAATTAAGAACCAAATTGCAAAACTACTACTTGTAGCTGCCTCCAAAATTTCATTTGCGTCCATAACTAATTCCTCCATTCTTTTTTCATTGTCCTAAAGATTTTACTTAAGAAAGCATTTTTAAAGGGGAAACACTTTCCAAGTTTTGAGAATTTTTCTAATTTAGATTCCGGAACATTCAGTCCACACAATCTTGCCAAATCATGAACAACCTTTTCCCACGCCCCTGTGTCACATTCATCATTCTTTGATGGAAATTTAGCTATCCACAATTCGCCTTCTGTATCCATTACCGTAGCCTTTGGTCTTGCACCACCCAAAGATGATCCCAGCTTTATTAACTGGTTCAACCATTCGTCTGTAATTCCTTTTTCATCATTTTCAAAGTTTCGGGAAGCCTCCTCCAATGTTCTTAGTTTTGTCCATGGAAGTGTTGCGGTTTCCTTGTCATCAGAAACAAATAGTCCGTCTGGATCAAGCTTAAAACGAATCCCTCCCATTCTGGTTTCGTCGTATACCCCCAGCAGATAATCACTATCATGCAGTTTTCTTGGTTTTCTTTGTTCTCTTCCAGCAAGTATGCGTTCCCTTTTGTTCATAAGCACACGTCCCCACCTGTCTGGAGACGCATCCGAAAACATGCCAAAAATATTTTTTCCTGTTGGAAATTGCCGTCCTGTGAACGGTTGCAACTGCGGATCAAGGCTGACTCTCATTTTATTTTTAGCCAACCAGTCGGCATCGTATTCGAAAGAATATGTTTCTCCGCCCTTAATAACTCCAACATAAAGCTTTCCGATTAAACATGGACTATCTTCTGAAAAATCATCATATACATATATGATTTTTTCGTCTATCGCCATTATTTTTTCCAATGCATCAAAATATATCTCCTCAGTGCTGACTCCTTCATAGACCAGAAACACTTTTCTGCGGGTTTCACTCGATTTTAATACCCTTGTTCTTTCTGCAAATTTTCTCTTTTCTCTCATCCACTATACCTCCTTAACTGGAAATATCGTGTTAAATACCGGTACTCCTCCATAACGTCCTTCCAGATAAGCTTTATCAATTTTCTGGTCGAATCTTGTATTATATTCCTCCAAAGAATATATATCACTCTCACCTGTGTTCCGCTTATCAATAAACCATATCTCATCCCGTCGAAGCAGATCAAAGTCCAACAATCTGGACTCATGTGTGGTCACGATCAATTGCAGATTCTTTTTCGCTGCCAATTTCAAATATGTCTCAATAAATTTGTAAGTCAAACTCGGATGCAGACAACGATCCAGTTCATCAACAACATACGTCTTTCCTTCATCGGATAATAATATTTCCAGCAGATCCAAAATTCTTACTGTTCCGTCAGATTCTTCGGATAATTCGAAAAGTATATCATTTTTATTGTGTTCAAACTGTATCGTTTGGCACACAAGTTTCTGACCTTTTATTTGCAAAATAAAGAAGTCCCGGTTGCTTCGCATGATAATTCCGGTATTTTCAGGGACATTATTATCTTCTGATATTTTATGATCTATCATATTTTGAACTGCTGAATAATACCGTTCCATTCTCTTCAGCATCTGCGTTTGAGCTTCATTAGGTATATGTGCCAACACATTTTCCACCGGTACTTCCACCAATTTGTAATCCGTGATTCCCGTGCCAAAGGCAGCGATCATATCGCAGATCTCATCGACGTTTTCCATGCTTGCCATGTATGAATAATTTGAAATTGGTCTGTCCGGATAATTAATATCAAGTCCTTTTTTCAGCCACAAATATACATCCTGCAATATGGATGCACCTTTATAATTCAGATACAGATTTTTCTTATTATGATTCATAACCGTCAGAAATAAAGTAGAACCATCATCCTGAATATCCTCCGCATAGTTGTTCATCTTCTGTCCGAGTTCTTTCGTACTAAGATCATTTCCTAATTCATATACGCTCTGTTTAATATCTCTGGTAAAAATCGTTTTTTCCTTGTTGTCCGAGGTTAATTCAACCAGCCATTCTGATTGAAACTCTCCCTGATTTAAAAGCACTTCAAATCCGTACGCATAATACTTCTCGCCTAACTTCAATTCAATTTCAAAATAGCTTGGAATATCTCTGTTGGACTCATTGGATTTGCAGTATTTATTGCTATATCCATCCGGAAGCCCCTTGATAACAGTTTGCTTCATAAAGTCTAATGCCTTTACCAAATTAGATTTTCCGGAAGCATTCGCACCATATACTGCTGCCAGCTTCAACAGTTTAATCTTTCCATTATCATAAACATGTTCTTTCTTACTGCGTACTTTCCCCGCAATCATGGAAAATTCCTCGGATCTTCCCTCTGCATTTGCAGAAAAAGACAAAAAGTTTTTTACATTGAATCGAATCAGCATAAACACGCTCTCCTTCCTGTAATATAATTATATTATGTGTATTTTTTCACTTTTGTCAACATATTTATGCATCTTTTAGCGCTTTTTTAGTATTTGAATGTGATTTTTTCACTCTATTCAACCTTTTTCACATAAACACCATCTTCGCAACCCCCTTCCTTTTTTCCACTGATATGTTCCGCCCATTTCTTCCTATTTATATATTATTATTATTTCTCCACGCCTCCATCACCCCTATTTTGTTGCAAATCCGACATAAATCGTGCATAATATACATGATATTGGGGCAAATATATTTTGCCTCCGACTGATGCCACGCACGACTCCTTGCATCAGTTGCACGAATTTACACCGAAATATTAGCGTATCTGCACCAACGGGGGGGACTTGTTTCATGAAGAAAACCTATTATAAATACATATCTGTGATCTTGAGTATCTGCCTGATGCTTGGCAGTTTTCTTATCTATCTGCCTGCGCCATCTGCACTGGCAGCAACCTCTTGCTCGATGACCGAGTATTACAACATGACAGACGCCCAAAAGAAAGGCTTTTCGTTTATTTTCTTATATACCCGCGACGATCTGGTGTATCTGGACAAGTATCTGGAGGAGGGACGAAGCTTCAACAAGGAAACCATTGAGCTTGCCAATGATATTGCGCTGTCTGACTATGATTTCAAATATGATTCCTATACGGAAACTACTTTTATTTACAGACATTCCTCCGGAGAATGTCTTGCCCGCTACGATGAAACGAATCGCTGCTTCTACAAGGGCGCAACAGGCGATCAGAAAACAGATTTTACCTTTGAGGGAGAGGGCTGGAATCCGATCGGTTCTGCCGAGCATCCGTTTCTGCAGCCCTTTGACGGACAGGGGCATCGCATCACCGGACTCTGGAATATCTGTGATGCAGCCGCCGGTACATCAAGCACAAATTCTCCTGCTGCCGATGGTGCCGGTCTTTTCGCCGCTGTCGGTAGTTCCATCTCAAATCTTGTGATCGATGGGGCATTTCTGTCAGTTTCAGATACCGGTCTTTCTGCCGGAAACTATGATTCCATCGGTGTGCTCGCTGCACAATCCCCGAAGAATGATAGTGAAACGGTATTTACCTATGCTCCTTCACATTCGATTACATCCTGCTCCGTGCTTAACGCTCATTTTGCCTGTAAAAATGTACCAAACTCCGGTATGCTAACGGGAGTTACCTATTGTCAGACAATTTTTCTTTCTGTTTATGCTTCCGGCAGTGCATATATTGATAGTACACCAGAAACAACAGCATCTTCTTTCCCGCGCGTTTCTTTCGGCATGATCACCGGATATCTACCCAAAAGCAATTTTTATTATCATTTTAAGAATTGCTCTTCACAGGGCACGGTTACAGATGCCCACAGTACAGCTCAGATTGGTGGTATCTGTGGCACAGTCCGTTTCGCCTCCGCAGATGATTGCACGAACAGGACAACGATCCGCTCCGCCGGTATCGCCGGTGGAATTATCGGCAGTACAGACATTCCGACATTAGGGAAAATAGAGATAGGCTTCAGCTTAGTAAACTGTATTAACACCGGAAATATATCCGGTATATGTGCCGGTGGAATCGTAGGATTGTGCAACTTCCTGACTACCCCTGAATATTCAAGTTGTATCTTTACCTTCAATATCAAAAAAACCCAAAACATTGGTTCTGTTACTGCAGCTTTATATGCCGGGGGATTCATTGGAAATGCATATAATTTCAATGTTCGCAATAGTATTAATTCTGCTCCTGTATCGATCGATTCAACCCCGGAAATACAACAAAATCCTGTTTATCAGTATTTTACAAAGTTTTATTCTGACCAAAAAGCTGCCGGAGGATTTGTCGGTACTGTCATTCCCGTTTTGAACAACATCAAATCCACTGCATATACTTCCTACTGCTATACCACGAACAGCGCCAATCTGTCTACGTCCACGATAACTACAGACAGCAATACATATACGGGTGGATTTATTGGTAACTTATCGCATACAAATGAACAATATCCTCTTTTTACATACTTAAACACTTGCAATAGTTATACTGCATCTGAACTCACCACTCCTGCATCTGTTTCAACATCAGCTTCCATTCGCGGTTCTCTTGTTGGCGGATATGATTTATATACAGACATAAACGCACAGTATACCTATTGGACGCAGGACAATTTGGATCTCGATGGAGAGGCTTTTGGTCAACTTAATAAGACAAACTGTTATAAAATCACCCAAAGCCAGTTGCTCGGTCAGGAAACCACCACAAACATTGGCTCCTCCGCAGTCAATTCTTATCCGGATCTTCTGCGCTGTTTAAATAGCTACGTCGGTCAGACAGAAGACTATGATCCGTTGCTTAACTGGAAAATGCTGGATCAGGTCGGACCTGTTATTGATTACTCAACGAGCCCTGTTTCCTCTTATCCTCCGGTAATTACCTCCGTTCCGTCCCTGACCCCTGCTCCGACTACAGTGGTTCCTACTGTCACTCCGGTCACAGTTTCGTCTGACACTCCGACTTCAGCTCCATCTCTGTCCTCTGCTCCCACTACGGTGACTCCGACAGTCACCTCAACGGTAACTCCGACCGCTATTCCGTCCCTGACTCCATCTGTAAGACCTACCGGACAGCCTGCGACGGGACCACGGATCACACCATCACCGACACTGCCGGTCAAAACAGCAAAGCCAGCCAAAACACCGGTACCGATTCCGGATCCTATCCTGACACCGGCACCAACAGAGACACCGACATATACACCATATATAACAAAGGTTCCGGCAGAGACACCGACATATACACCATATATAACAAAGGTTCCGGCAGAGACAACAGCCACTCCGACGTGGCTGCCGATACTGACAACGACACCGACCGAAACACCGGTTCATACATTATCTGCCACGCCGCAAGCTCCATTTGCCACGGATGACGACAATGCACTTAATGCCCCAAAACAGATGACGATCAAAGCGTCTGCAGATCGTTCCGGAAGCGTCCGGATCACCTGGAAGAGTTCCACTGACCGCGATGGCTTCCTGTTGTACCGCAGCACCAATAAAACCGGCTACAAACGGATTGCAATGATCACAGCCCGCACAACCACTTACCTTGACAGAAAAGTGTCAGCGGGCACAAAATACCGCTATAAGGCAGTACCATATGTCCTGAAAAACGGACAGACCGTACGTGGCTCCGCCTCAAAGATCCAGACGGTTTCCCCACGTCTTATGGCACCGAAATATTCGCTCACAAAGCATAGAACCGTGGACGGGCAACGTTTCCTGCAGATTCGTTTGAATAAATATCAGGGAAAATATGTTGACGTTTACATCCGCAAAAATGTGGGCAGATATGTATTATTGCGTCTGAAAAATAATAATATCAAGCAGCAAAAAGGTATTTTCAAACTGCATTATAGCTTCCGGAACGCAACGATTTCCGTGAAGCTGAGAACCTACGACAAGAAACCTGTTTCTCAGAAGAGTTTTTATTCCAATGAGAAAACAATTCTGATCGATGAATAACCAGCAAAAACAAACGGAGCATAAATAATGAGCAGCACGATAAACAGCTTTGACAAAAACGAAATAATCATGGACCGCTACGAAATTCTGGCGGAAATCGGAAGCGGTGGCTTTGCCACGACCTATAAGGCAATGGATCATTCTCTGGATATTCCGGTGGCGATCAAGGCATTTCATAAGCACACCGGCGCCAGCATGGACGAGGCTGTGAAGGAAGCCAAAATTGCCGCCGGACTCTATGAGCTTGAGGGCATCGCCTCTGCCAGAGATTTCTTCTGGTATAAGGAAACTCCCTGTATCATCATGGATTACGTGGACGGCACAAGTATCAAGGATTATGTGCGCGAGCATGGTCGTATCCGTGGGGACAAAATGCTTATTCTGATCAAACCGCTTTTGCAGAGTCTGATCAAAATTCACGAAAAGGGCATTCTGCACCGCGATATCAGCGCTGACAATATTCTTCTGACTGAGGATGGCAGACTCAAGCTGATCGACTTTGGTGCCGCCCGTCTGTCGCAGAACGCGCAGGGTGACGAATATACGATTATCTTCAAACGTGGTTTTGCTCCAATCGAGCAATGCAGTGCAGGCGGCAAACAGGGACCCTGGACCGATGTGTACGGCATTTGTGCCACAATGTATTACATGATCACGGGAATCGTTCCGGACGATTCTGTATCGCGTCTGATCGAGGACAAGCTGCTTCCTCTGGAACGGATCGACGGCGTCCGTCTCACGCCTCAGGCAATGTCCTGCATCATGAAGGGTCTTGCCGTACGACCGGAGAAACGTTTTCAATCCATGTCAGAATTTTACACGGCACTCTATGCCGCCAAACCGTCCACCCTTGCCAATATACTAAATAATACAACTATCCAAGGTGGCAAGGTCGAAAACGGCGAAGCAAACTTCACGGAGAAGCTGCTTGAAGATATGGAACTTTCCATTTCTCATAAGAAATCAAGAAGGAAAAAGCAGATCATTATCGGAGCCGTTGTTGCGGTATTATTGATATTATCCGGAAGCATCTGGGGCATCCTGCAGCACAGATCTACAGTAAAGGATCAAATCCCACACGCACCGGCAAGCTCAATAACACCGGCTGTAAACAGCACTTCCGCCGAACCGGACGCAGATCTGCATTCTTCGGACAATCCGGCTGACGCCGACGCCGACAGCACCGACACACCGGCAAATGCTCCGGATGATCCAGACAGTTCCAACACGCCGGCAAACCAACCGGGCAACTCCGGCTCCGGTAATAATTCCGGCAACTCCGGCAAAAAAACCGGCTCCGGTAATAGTTCCGGCAATTCCGGCTCTGGCAAAAACTCCGGCAGCTCCAGCGGCAATTCCGGCTCTGGCAAAAACTTCGGCAGCTCTTCTTCCAAGGCAACTACCTCGAAGAAGTCCGGCTCCGGCAACAGTTCCGGTTCCGCGAAAAACTCCGGCGGCTCCTCTTCCAAGGCGACTACCGCTCCGAAAAAGTCAAACACCGCCCCGAAGAAAACGGCAAAACCGGCTTCCCCGAAAAACAACTTTGACGGCGATCTGGATGGTATTTAGAAAGGATTTTCCCATGAAGCATTATGTGATCAACAGCAGCGAAGACATTTTGACACAATTGCATAACCAGCATTATCAAAGAACAGATCTCTTTCTGATCCGAAAGTGGAGCCCTGCACACGTCACGGGCTCTAAACAGCATACGATCACAGATCCGGATAATGTTTCTGAGCGATCCGGTCAAAACCCAGCCGATACGGCTGCCACCGACATTTCCGATGAGCTGCGTCAGGAAGCCTATCTGAATTTCTACCGTCAGGTGAAACCATTTAAACTTGCGTCCCGGCAGACCATTCAGCGCTGGTTTGGTATTGGCGGGTATGCCGTCCCGCACCGCCGCCAGATCCTTGAGCTCGCCCTGAATCTGCATTTCAGCCTTGATGAAACCGAGGATTACCTGCTGCACGGACTTTCCCAGTGGAACCTGCAGGTAAATGATTATGAGGAAATGCTCTGTATGTATTGCCTGGAAAACGGACAGGATCCGGAGACCTACCGCTTCATGGTTGATTTCTTTGAAACACATACCGATCAGGAACTGCGTCCGCTTCAGACCGCGCGAACCGATCTGCTGCAGAAATCCTATGCTACCAAAAAGTCCCTTTCCGTGAGGGAATTTCTTGTATGGATGTGTCATAACGCCGAGCTGTTCAAGGGCTACAGCATGACCGTTTACAGTTACTACGTTTCCCTGCTCAACGAGGCATTTCAGTATTACCAGAAGCAGACTGAACAGGATCTTATGCTCCTTTTGGAACGCTCCTCCTACAGCCGCTGGAAACAGACCGAGCAGGAGACGAATCCGCTGTTTGCCAACGAAACGGAGAAGGATCACATCCGCCGTTATCTGAAAAATGTGCCGCGCCGCAAAAATAATGATATTGCTCCGGATGACTTAAGAACGGCACAGAATTACTACGCGATCGCCTATGCACCAAAAGCCCGGATCTCGAGCCTTCTGGCGCAGCTTTATCATAACGGCAAATCGCATGAGCCGACCCGCAATAACGAAATGTATGCCGAGCTTCAGGATTTTCTTGGCGAAGAAATTCAATGGGAAAATGAGAAATATATTTCCGAGCTGCTCTCTATGTCCATTCAGAAGGAGCAGCAAATGCTTTATCAGCGCGCCTTTGCAAGTCTTCAGCCACTTGACAGCACGGATCGCTGCCCGGATTGGATCACTCGTCACCTGCAAAGCAGAGATCCACAGCTTTCCGCAGATCTTACCGTCAAACACGCTACAAAGATCATTTCCGCAGAATTAAAAAAACAGAAGACAAGAGTCCGGAATATTCAACGTTCCGATCTCCTTCTTCTGATTCAGTACACATTCTCTGTCAAATATGATCAAAAGCTGCAGGAAACGCTTGCCCCCTACAACCGCGAAGATGCCACAATGGGCTTTCTCACCCTTGCCAATACAATCCTTACCTCCTGTAATATGCGCAAGGTCAATGCGCAGTACCGGCTTGACCAGCTGCTGTTAAGCTGTATCACCGATGAGGAAATTATTCTTTTAGGTGATCTTCTGGACAAAACTTTCTTCTGGACAGACTAATAGGGCTATTTATTTAAAGCCTTATTCACCTTCGACTTAATGCGCTGCAGGGCATTATCGATCGATTTTGGCTCCTTATCCAAATGCCTTGCGATCTCCTGATACGTCATGCCTTCCATATACAGGTCAAATACCTGCTTCTCCATGGCACTTAAGCATTCCTCGATCTTGCATCTGAGACTGCGAACATTCTCCCGATCGATCAAAATCTCCTCAGGGCTAAGCTCCGCCGCTTCCAGCGAATGATCCACCATAAAACTGCCTTCTGTCTCCTCCCCCTGCTCCGAATACACCGGCGAGTAGATGGACACATAGGTGTTGAGCGGAATATTTTTCTTGCGGTTCGAGGACTTCACTGCGGAATAAAGCTGTCTGCTGATGCAAAGCTCCGCAAAGGTAGAAAATACGGCTTCCTTGCTCTTGTCATAATCCTGAATTGCTTTGAACAGACCGATCATGCCCTCCTGCATCAGATCGTCCTGATCACCGCCAATAATAAACAAGGATCGCGCTCGTTTTCGCACAATTCCCTTATATCTCTGCATCAACGCATCCATCGCATCGTAATCCTGCGCCTGTGCCCTCTGAATCAGGACTTCCTCCGGCAATGCTTCCATATTTTCTGCCATTTTCCTTCCTCCAGCGTAATCCCTGATAATTTATTTTTGCTTTGCCAGTCTCTGACGGACAATCTCATAAGACAGTACTCCCATCGCCACGGATGCGTTCAGCGAATCAATATCGCCAAACATCGGAACGCTGGCAACAAAATCGCAATTCTCCTTGACGAGACGGCTGACACCATCCCCTTCATTTCCAATCACGACCCCCATCGGTCCGGTCAGATCGAGTGAATACATGGATTCTCCATCCATATCTCCACACACAAACCACATGCCCTTTTCCTTAAGTTCCTCCATGGTTCTCACCAGATTCGTAACCTTCGCTACCGGCGTGTAGTTGATCGCGCCTGCGGACGCCTTTGCCACGGTAGCCGTCAACCCAACAGCCCGACGCTTCGGTATGATTACACCATGTGCTCCCACCTGATTAGCAGTACGGATAATAGAACCCAGATTATGGGGATCCTCAATATTATCCAAAAGAATCAAAAAAGGTGCCTCGCCCTTTGCAGCTGCATTCTCAAGCATCTCATCAACAGTACCGTATTCGTACGCTGCTGCATATGCGATCACGCCCTGATGCTTCCCTGTCTCGGACATCTGATCCAGACGTTCCTTTTTCACGAAATTAACAATCGTGTCTGCCTTCTTTGCTTCGCGCAAAATCGTGCGGATCGGTCCATCCTGACATCCATCCAACAGGAATACCTTATCAATCGTCTTGCCGGCACGGAACGCCTCCAGCACTGCATTTCTTCCTTCTATTGTAAGCTCTTCGTATCTCATAACATTCGTCCTTTCCGCATAATATGTTACGCTCTTAGTCTCTTTAATCTCTTAATTTTGAAATTAACTAATCGTTTACTGCCTGACCGGTCTATTTGTTATCGTACTGTCCGGTCCGCTCCAGTCCCAACGCGATCAATTGAATTGCCCGCGAAAGCTGCTCCTTCAGATAGAGATAACCTATCAGCGCCTCAAACCCTGTCGCAATCCGGTAATCAATGATCGACGCATTCTTGGCAGAGGTTCCTGATTTGGCATTGCGTCCGTGATGAAAGATCCGGTTCTCCTCCTCGGTCAGATCCGGCTCAATCGACTCTACAAGACGTGCCTGTGCCTCCGCTTTGACAATACTGCTGGTCATTTTGTGAAATGTCTTAACACTGTAATTGCCCCGACGAAGCACCAATGTACGAATGATTAGATCATAAACCGCATCTCCGATATACGCAAGTCCCAATGCAGAATATTGTTCCGGTTTTAATTTACTCTCTCCAAACCGACGGTATATCTCTTCCTGAAAGCCAATCTCTGCGCTTATATCCTGCCCGTTCTCCAAATTCTTCTCCTCCTCTATCTACTCCATCAAAGCCTGAATCCACACAATCTGTTACTGAATCGTGCCGGCTTATTGGTATATTTCTTTATATAGAAAAAAATCCTCGAAACATCAGCGTTTCAAGGATTTGAGAGGCGCAGGCCGGATTTGAACCGGCGCATACTGGTGTTGCAGACCATTGCCTTACCACTTGGCTACTGCGCCATATAATGACTCCAACGGGATTTGAACCCGTGTTACCGCCGTGAAAGGGCGATGTCTTAACCGCTTGACCATGGAGCCTTCTATTTATTATATGTCCCGAATCAGGAAAATATCCTAAAATAAGGAAAACTCCCCGAGTAGGGCTCGAACCTACAACAACTCGGTTAACAGCCGAGTGCTCTACCATTGAGCTATCGAGGATCATCTTTTTGAAAGCAGATACCTTCAAAACTGTATACCGATTATATCATCTTCACGCCGCTTTTGCAACCAGCTCTCCGTTTCTTTTGGATAAGCCTTCGACCTATTAGTGACAGTCAGCTCCATGCGTTACCGCACTTCCACCTCTGCCCTATCTACCTCATCGTCTCTAAGGGGTCTTATGTGATTCCTCACGGGATATCTCATCTTAAGGGGGGCTTCACGCTTAGATGCCTTCAGCGTTTATCCCTTCCAAACTTGGCTACCCGGCTATGCCACTGGTGTGACAACCGGTGAACCAGAGGTTCGTCCAGCCCGGTCCTCTCGTACTAAGGCCAGCTCCTTTCAGATATCCTACGCCCGCGCCGGATAGGGACCGAACTGTCTCACGACGTTCTGAACCCAGCTCGCGTACCGCTTTAATGGGCGAACAGCCCAAC
>ENA-UESJ01001302-UESJ01001302.1-human-gut-metagenome-genome-assembly--contig:-NODE-1302-length-11951-cov-9.548004_pt1 | contig 11951 bp, 13 predicted proteins | sample MGYA00243000_ERZ508001 | MGnify/ENA primary metagenome ERZ508001 (study PRJEB26167, sample SAMN06115479) | human gut metagenome | host: Homo sapiens | place: China:Chongqing | collected 2015-03-03... | reverse complement strand
CAGTTTAGGCAACGAGATGTCCCATGCCTATGGCTGGCTGCCATAAATCAAGGGGCAAATATATAGTAACAGGAGAAGGTGGACGGGTGAGATGGTTTGGGGCAAGGTACCTCGTACTGCTCCCACTGCTCAATGGTCATCGCGTCGAAATCCGGGTCGCCGTCCTGATGAATAATCGTGCTTCCTTCTGCGAAAGCAGCGCCCGTCATGCCAACCATCAGCAGGGCGAGCAGGAACGCCAGCATTTTCTTCATAATGATTTTCTCCTGTCTTTCCGTCGGGTATGCTGTTGCCATCCGTTATGTTCCGTGCACTGAACATAACTTCTGTCATCATCATAGCATTTTCGCATGGATGCGGAAATAACAACATCCGTCCTCCTTCATAACGAGAGCGGACAAAAGATTGCTGATTTGGAGGTTATCATACCAGAGTGTGCAGGTTTCGTCCCTGTTCAGCGCTTAATCCGTCATGATTTGCAGCCTGCGTCGGAGCTGAAAAGTTGCTATTTGTGATTAGTACACATATTCCGGCGCCAGCAGCTGCATCAGTTTTTCATCGTGATGATGTACCAGCGCGGGCGTTTCATCCAGCAGCATCGTTGCGCCGCTGTCGCGCGTGTAAGGCTCCCATTCCGGCAGACCCTCGGCTGACGGTACGCCCGTTTTGGCGAAATTGACCCACGCTTGGCTCATCCGGTCGGCAAGCTGCTGTGCCGCCTGACTGCGCTGCGCATGATGGAACACAAACGGAATTTCCGCGCCGTGATATGCTCCCCGCAGTCCCGGATTCCATGTAAACACATACGCATACACCGGTGCGCCCAGCTGGTCAGCTTTGTGGGACATGATTTTGAGCATCGGCAGACGAATCAGCGTATCCACCCGATTGGCGCGGCTGGCCTCCTTCGTCGGATACGCCGCTTGGAACGCCTGCACCGCCTCTTCTGACAGCTTGCCCTGATTGCCGCCCATCATCATCGTCCACTCATTCAGGTTGCTGCCAATCAGCAGGGCAACATCCTTTCCGTTCTCCGCAAAGGAATCTGCTGTCACAGGGTTTGTCGGCAGATAGTCTCCCTCCACCACAGGCCCCCATTCCATCGCGTAGCCGCTGGACAGCGGCGCGGGAATCTGATACTTTTCCGCTGTCCGCCGAAGCGCCTGCTGGGATGCGCTCTCCAGCGTCTGCCAATCCAGCGTCTGCAAGGCTTCGATGTCGTCCGGCTGAATATTCAGCTGCGCCAGTACCTCCGCCGTCAGGTCAGCGCTGACTTCCTTCTGCGTGAAGGTGACGCCCATCGTTTCAGTTGCGCCGCTCTGCACAATGCCTTTCTGGAACAAGCCCTTGGCATACGGTGTCGTCATCAGCGCCAGCACCTTCGCACCGCCGCCGGACTGCCCAAACAGCGTCACATTCTCCGGGTCGCCGCCGAAAGCCGCTATGTTCTCGTGAATCCATTCAAGCGCCTGCACGAGGTCGGTCAGCCCTGCATTGCCCGAATAGCGGTACTTTTCGCCATATGCCGACAAATCAAGGAAGCCCGCCACGCCCAGCCGATGGTTAACGGACACAACAACCACGTCGCCGCTCGCGCTCAAATCTTTGCCGCTGTACAGTTCCTGATTTGCGCTGCCGGTCGAGAATCCGCCGCCATGCAGCCAGACCATGACCGCGCGCTTCTGACCATCCATAATGCCGGGTGTCCAGATGTTCAGGTTCTGACAGTTGTTGTCCGTGCCATCCTGATTTCCGGCGGACATTCCCAGCATCCCGCTCTGCGGGGACATCGCCCCGACGGCATTCGCGTCCAGCACGCCGCTCCACGGCTGTACAGGCGCTGCCGGCGTAAAGCGTTCCTTCGCCTCTGCGTAGGGAATCCCCAGATACTGATACACGCTGTCCGTCAGGCTGCCGCGAATTTTGCCATTCGCCGTTTCCACAATCGTCCGGTCATCCCCCGTCGCCGCCGGAATGCTCGGCTGCATAAAGATACTGCGTAGAATCAGGAAGCCCGCAAGCAGCAGCACCAGCACGATGCACAAAATAATCAGCAGCACTTTCTTCCACCGTTTTCTCTGTTTCGGTTGATTTTCTTTTTTCACTGGTCTTTCCTCCAATTTTTCTTTATTTTCCTTGACAGCACAAAGTCCCGCAGTCCTCTTTATCGGAAAACTGCGGGATATGTTGTTATTCGTGTTCCCCAAACAGCCAGCCCATGACGCTTTCCTCGTGTGCAAACGCCTGACCGCCGGAATGCTGGTCGCGGAAGCCGCGCTCGGTGAAGTATTCTGCCGGACGGACATCCAATACAATCAGTTTGCTGATTTCGTCCTCCGTCAAGCCCTGCGCGGCGTATAAGTCATGCAACGCATGGTAGGTCTGGACGAAGGAGTCCGAACCATAGTAGCTGTCCTGTGCGCCGATGGCGAAGTAGACGGGCGTACGCGCCTGCGCCAGCACGTTCAAATCGCCGTCCCACTGGGAGCTGGTCGCGAGGTACGCGGTGAATAATTCCGGCTTCGTGCCCATGACCAGCGAGCCCGTTTCGCCGCCGCCGGACATGCCGTGCAGATACACGCGCTTGGGGTCAATGTTGTAATGGCTGAGGAAGTATTCCGTCAGCGCAATCGCCTCATTCGCGGAGGTCTGCCCCCAGTCGTTCAGCTGCGGCGAAAGGATAATCATCTTTTCGTTGTAGCGGATGGCTTCCACCCCGAAGTCCTCCACCATATTCGCGCCGACGCCCTGAAAGTACAGCCCTTCCCATCCCGGCAGGGTGACAAAAAGCGCATACGGTTCGCTGCCGTCATAGGATGCGGGAATGTAGCTGCTGAAATGAATGTCCCCGATGGCGCTGTGCAGCACGTTGTCATTCACAAAGCCGCGCTGAGTCTGCGTGCCGAGGGTGATGGATTCCTCTGCCGATGCCGCGCAGAGCAGCAGCATCATGCAGCAGAGGATGGAAATCAAACGCTTCATCATGATTTGCCCTCCATATGGATGGCGCTGTCCATTTTCGCGGTTACTCCTGTGTCAAGCTTTCCAGCCATGCCAGCACGTCGGCTTCCTCCGTGCCGTAGGAGAAGCGCTGACCCGCCAGCCATTCGCCCGTGCCAGCCGCTTCCGCCAGCAGTTCGCCGCTCTGACCGATGCCGGAGCTTGCGGAGGTGCAGAAGGGAATCACGGTCTTGCCGGTGAAATCATTGCCCGTCACAAACTGGTTGACCGGCCACGCGGCAATGCCCCACCAAATCGGGTAGCCGATATAGACCGTCTCGTAGTTCTCCCAGTTTTCAGGGGTGATGGTGTTCAGCGCCACTTCATTCTGCGTTTCGGGATGGTCATGCTCGTAGGAAACGCGGCTGTCACGGTTCGTCCAGTTGAGGTCGTCGTCGGTGTACGGCTGCGTGGGTCAATGACGAACACATCCGCGCCGGTCGCTTCGGCAATCATGTTCGCAATGCGCTCGGTGCTGCCCGTGGCGGAGAAGTACACAACGAGCGTCTTGCTCGGTTCTTTTTCCTCCGCGGGTGCTTCTGCAAACGCACCGACCGCCGTCAGCGTGAACATCAGGGTCAAAACAAATGCAAGAATCTTCTTCATGGGGAAATGCTCCTTCCTGCGTCTTTTCAGACGATGTTGTTATTTCAGGCGGTTTTCCGACCTGATGGCTGCATTATACCAGCCGATTCCGCCGGATGGAAGTTTCCGTTTGTTCACCAGTCCACACCTTAGGGTTAGCATGTTTACAATTTCGTTGCATCTCTTTACAATTTGTTGTTTGATATCTGCATGTGTTTTTTGTATAATATAATCAGAAGATTTCGGAAAGGAGCGCATGCATATGGTCAATCCGCAGCTGGAAACATTTCTGCGCGTCGCCGACGCGGGCAGTTTCAGCAAAGCCGCCGAAGAAGCGTTTATTACCCCGACCGCCGTCATCAAGCAAATCAATCTGCTCGAAAATTCGCTGGGCGTGAAGCTCTTTGACCGCACCCATCGCGGGCTGACGCTGACCAAAGCCGGGCAGAGCATGTATCAGGATGCGAAATACATCATCCAATACTGCCGCGATTCCGTCACCCGCGCGAAAAATGCCATGCTGGAGGATACCAGCGTCATCCGCGTCGGCTCGTCGCCCATGACGCCCGCGCAGCTGCTCATGAAGCTCTGGGCGAAGGTCAACGAGACGTGCCCCGACATCAAGTTCCAGATTGTCCCCTTCGAGAACACGCCGGAAAACGCCCGCGAAATCCTCGGCAACCTCGGCAAGAACATCGACATTGTAGGCGGCATTTTTGATGAAACCATGCTATCCCTGCGCGGCTGTGCGGGCATGGAGCTTGTCCGCGCGCCGTTTGAATGCGCCGTGTCGATTCATCATCGGCTCGCGGTGAAAGACCGCCTGACGCTGCCCGACCTCTACGGCGAGAATCTGATGCTGATGCACCGCGGATGGAGCCACTATGTGGATCAGCTTCGGGACGAATTGTGGCAGGAGCATCCGCAGATTCACATTGTGGACTTCGATTTCTACAATATGGACATTTTCAACCGCTGCGAAAGCTCGAACAATGTGCTGCTGTCCATTTCCGGCTGGGGCAATGTGCATCCGCTGCTGAAAAGCATCCCCGTCGATTGGAATCACAGCATCCCCTTTGGCATCATGCACTCCCCGACCCCCAGCCCAACCGTGCAGCGCTTTCTGGATGTCGCACGGGTCGTCAGCAAAGGCATGTACACCTGATTATAACGCAAAGGTATAGACCCGTGAACGAAACGAGACTTCTCAGGGAGTCTCGTTTTGTTTATCATAGAATCGACACGGAAGGGAGTGAGGTTGTGAATCGAATGATACTTTGGCTGCTGATGCTGTGCATCCTGCCCGTCAGTGCCTTGGGCGAGGAAGCGGTCGACATGCAGACCATCACCCGCGACACGCGGATTCAGTCGGTCATCACCGACCCGGTCTTTGGCGATTACGGGCGGCTGCTGTTCCCGGTAGACACGGGATATTACAGCGGCGACACGCTGGGGAATCTGCATCTGACGTGGTACACGCACATCGATCCGAACGAGACGGTGGAAATCATCAGCACCCTGCGCAATCGCGTGCTGGCGGGCGAAACCGTCTTCTACGACATTTACACCGACGAGGAAAAAGCTGCTGATCCGGCGAAGCGGGACATGGGGCTGTTCTTCTTCCGCGGAACGCCCGGCGCGAAGTTCGCCGTGTGCAATGCGGGCGGCGGATTCGCGTATGTCGGCGCAATGCAGGACAGCTTCCCCCACGCGCTGGAACTCTCGAAGCAGGGCTACAACGCCTTTGCGCTGATTTACCGCCCTGGCGCACAGACCGCGTGCGAGGATTTGTCGCGCGCCATCAGCTTCATTTTCGCGAACGCAGAGATGCTGCAAGTAGACACGCGCGACTATTCCCTCTGGGGCGGCTCAGCGGGCGGACGCATGGCGGCGTGGGTCGCTTCGTATGGCACGGCGGCGTTCGGCGGCGACGAACTGCCGCGCCCGGCAGCGGTGATTCTGCAATACACGGGGCACAGCGAATACAGTGAGCTTGACCCGCCGACGTACGCCTGCGTCGGGGACAGCGACGGCATTGCCAGCTGGCGGCTGATGCAGCGGCGGCTGGAACTGCTCTCTGACCTCGGCACACCGACGGAATTTCACGTCTATCCGGGTCTTGGACACGGCTTCGGGCTGGGCACGGGCACGGCGGCGGAAGGCTGGCTGAATGACGCAGTGCGCTTCTGGGAAAAGCAAATACAGGACAAATAAGGAGGGAATCCCCATGAACAACTTCATTTTTGAGAACAAGACCAAGGTGTATTTCGGCAAAGGCGGCGTAAAGGAATATCTGGGCTGTTTGCTGAAAAAGTACGGCAAGACCGTTATGCTCGCTTACGGCGGCGGCTCGATTAAGCACAACGGCGTTTACGACGAGGTGACGGGCATCCTGAACGCGGCAGGCAAGACGGTCGTCGAGTTCTCCGGCATCATGCCGAACCCGACCTACGCGAAGGTGCAGGAGGGTGCGAAGCTGGCGCGCGAGAAGGGCGTTGACCTCATTCTGGCGGTCGGCGGCGGCTCGGTGTCCGACTGCTGCAAGATTATCTCTGCACAGGCGAAGCTGGACGAGGACATTTGGGACATGGAGATGGTCAAGCACACCTTCCCCAGCCAGTTCATTCCGCTGGGGACGATTGTGACTGTCTTCGGCACAGGTTCGGAAATGAACGCGGGCGCGGTTATCACCCACGAGGAGAAGAAGCTGAAGTCCGGCATTTTCGGCGCACAGGCGGATTTCGCCTTCCTTGACCCGATGTATACGCTGTCCGTCCCGTTCGGTCAGGTGATTTCCGGCGCGTTCGACACGCTCAGCCACGCGATGGAAACCTACTTCGGCAAGCCGGACGAAAACAACCTGTCGGATGATATCAACGAAGCTGTCATGCGCAGCGTCATCCGCAACATCCGCGTGCTGCTCAAATCTCCGGAAAGCTACGAAGCTCGCAGCGAACTGGCGTGGGCATCCGCGATGGCGGAGAACGGCGTGCTGAAAATCGGCAAAATCACCGACTTCCAGTGCCACCAAATCGAGCATCAGCTGGGCGCATACACCAACTGCAACCACGGCAAGGGCTTGGCGGTAATTCATCCGGTGCTGTACCGCCACCTCTGCACGGCGGGCGCGGCGCGGTTCGCCCGTTTCGCGCAGAACGTCTTCGGGCTTGCGCCGAAGGACAGCATCGAAGAAACGGCGCTGGCGGGCGTGGAAGCGCTGGCAGCATTCATCAAGGAAATCGGTCTGCCGACGACGCTGACGGAGCTTGGCATCCCGGCGGACACTGACCTGCGCGCCGTCGCGGATTCGACGAACATCACGGCGGGCTGCTGCAAGAAGCTGACGCACGACGAAATCTACGAAATTCTGCTGGAATGCAAGTGAGGAAATGCGGTTATGGCGAAGAAAGTGCTGATTCTCTCCGGAAGCCCGCGCAAGGGCGGCAATTCCGACCTTCTGTGCCGTGAATTTGCCCGCGGCGCGCAGGAAAGCGGCTGTGACGTGGAAATCCTCCGCGTGGCGGCGAAGAAGATTGCGCCCTGCTCGGCGTGCTACTACTGCCGGACGCACAGCGGCGAATGCGTCCATAAGGACGACATGGCGGACGTGCTGCAAAAGATGATTGACGCGGATGTGCTTGTCCTCGCCAGCCCCGTCTACTTCTATTCCATCAACGCGCAGCTCAAAGCCGTCATTGACCGCACGGTCGCGCGCTGGCTGGAAGTCAAGAACAAGGATTTCTACTACATTATCACGATGGCGGACGAGGACGAATCCTCTGCCGATACGACGCTTGCGTGTCTGCGCGGGTACGCCGACTGCGTGCAGGGTGCGCAGGAGAAGGGCGTCATCATCGGAAACGGCGTGTACGAGCCGGGCAAGGTGACGGATACGCCCGCCATGCAGCAGGCATACCAAATGGGGAAAAACGTGTAAAGGAGCATGAACATGAAACGAATTTTCGCAGCGCTTTGCAGTCTGCTGCTGATGTGCGCGCTGTTCATTCCCGCGCTGGCGGAAAATGCGCAGGTAGAAGCCCCCGGCGAAGGGGCGGCAAGCGTTTCCAACGTGGTTTCCGTCAAGAATGTGCCGATGATTACGCTGAACAACGGCGTGCAAATGCCGCAGCTTGGTTTAGGCACGCAGATTCAAAGTCTGGAAAACGGTGATTTGGGCGTTTTGAACCAAACGTCCCGCGAGGCCGTCGCTTCCGCGCTGGAAGCCGGCTATCGTCATTTGGATGATGCGCACGGCTATCTCAACGAGCGCGGTGTCGGGCAGGGCATCCGGGACAGCGGCGTGCCGCGCGAAGAAATCTGGATTACCGACAAGCTCTGGCCGAGCGACTACGGCGACGTGGAGCATGCCATCGACCAAATGCTGGAACGTCTTGGTGTGGACTACATCGACCTCGTCTACCTGCACCATCCGGCGGGCGACCTTGACACGATTGTCAGCGCTTGGCAGGGGCTGGAGAAAGCCTATCGCGAGGGAAAAATCCGTGCGCTGGGCATCAGCAACTTCGATAACCGCATGGATGCGTTCAATGCCATCATGGAGCAGGACATCAAGCCGCAGGTGATGCAGATTGAACTCCACCCGTTTGCGCAGCGCTTGGAAACGCGGGCGTTGGCGGCGCAGTACGGCATTCAGGTGGAATGCTGGTATCCGCTGGGACACGGCGACCAGCGCCTGCTGAATGCGGACACGCTGGAAGCTATCGCACAGGCGCACAATAAGAGCGTCGTGCAGGTGATTCTGCGCTGGCACATTCAGGAAGGTTTCTCCGTCATCCCCGGTTCGACAAATCCCGCGCATCAGCAGGAGAATATCGACATCTTCGATTTTGAGCTGACCGAGGACGAAATGGCGCAGATTCGCGCGATGGATCAGGGCGAAAGCGGGCGCTATTTCAACTTGAACTACACCTTCATGGGCGGCTTCTTCACGAATCCCGTCCGCGAATGGGATGGAGAATTTGCAGAATAAGGAGGCATGAACATGCGCATTTTGTTTATCAACGGCAGTCCCAATCATCACGGCAATACCGCTGCTTTGGCGGCGGTGCTGCTCAAAGGCAAGGAATACAAAACGCTGAACCTGACCGACTACACCATCGGCGCATACGGGCAGAACCTCCCCGGCGACGGGCTGAATGAGGTGATTGCCGCGATGAAAGAGGCGGACACGGTTGTCATCGGTTCGCCGGTGTACTGGCACAACATCTGCGGCAGCGTCCGCAATGTCCTCGACCGCTTCTATGGGAAGGTCGCAAACGGCGAGCTGTCCGGGCGCAGGCTGTACTTCGTGTTTCAGGGGGCAGCGCCGGAAGAATGGATGCTGGACGCGGGCGAATACACCATGCAGCGCTTTGCCGGACTGTACGGCATGACCTACGGCGGCATGGTCAGCAGCAAGGCTGACGCGGAAAAGCTCAATCAGACGATTTAAGGAGGAAATTTGTTATGGAATATGCAGTGCTGAACAATGGTGTCAAGATGCCGATGGCGGGCATCGGTACGTTTCTGCTGACCCCGGACGAGGCGGAAGCATCCGTCCTCCACGCGCTTCAAAATGGTGTGCGCCTGATTGACACGGCGAACGCCTACGTCAACGAAAAGGCGGTCGGGCGCGCCATGAAGCGTTCGGGTCTGCCCCGCGAAGAAATCTTCCTCGAAACGAAGCTGTGGTCCTCGTTCTACGAGCAGCCCGATGCGGTGGAAAAGACGCTGGCGCGGCTGGACACGGACTATATCGACCTGCTGCTGATTCACCAGCCCGCGGGCAACTATGTGGCGGGCTATCGCCTGATGGAAAAGGCGTACAAGGAAGGCAAGGTGCGCGCCATCGGTCTGTCGAACTTCAATCAGGCGCAGGTTTCGGAAATCCTTTCCCTGTGCGAAGTGAAGCCGACCATCTTGCAGACCGAGCTGCATCCGTATCATCAGGAACCGTCGCTGAAAACATTCTTGAAGGAAAACGGCATCGTCGCACAGGCATGGTATCCGCTGGGACACGGCGATAAGGCGCTGCTGGAAGAGCCGCTGCTGACAGCGCTGGGGCAGAAGTACGGCAAGTCCGCCGCGCAGATTATCCTCCGCTGGCACATGCAGGTCGGCAACATCGTCATCCCCGGCTCGAAGAATCCCGCGCACATCAAGGCGAATTTCGACCTGTTTGATTTTGTGCTGACGGACGAGGAAATGGCGCAGATTGCGGCGCTGAATCAGGACAAGCGCTATTACACCAGCACGCCGGAGCTGCTGAAAAAGTACGCCGAGATGGTGGCGCCGGTGGACGAGCAGAAGTAACGGCGCGTGTGCCTGTCTCCCGCAAAGGATAACGAAAGGATGATGCAGAATGAAGAAATTGCTTGCTGCGGCGCTCAGTCTCGCGCTCGTTTTGAGCCTTTGCGGGACAGGCGCATCCGCCAGTGAGGTGGAAAACGGTTTGGATGCGATTCAAGATGCCCTGACGCAGGGCAGCACGGAAACATCCGGCGCAGTTTCGGGGCTTGATGACCTGCGCGACGGTTCATCCGCCGACACCGTGCCTACGCCGGATGATTTTCCGTCAGATTATGACTACGGTTCCGGCACGATTAGCGGGTATTCCCGTACAAACATGTTGCGCCATCTCCCCGCGCCGGAGGGAAACGCGACTGTGCTGAACACGGCGGCTGACCCGACGCAAATTCAGGTGCTGTATCTGTGGGAAGAAGGCAATGTGCCCGCCAAAACCCGCTTCACGCAGAACATGACCGGCTACTTCGATGAGTGGGATTTCCGCCCCTATGTCACGGCGATTCCGGTGCGCGCGGGTGTTCAGCCCAAGGGCGCTGTGGTGCTGATGGCGGGCGGCGCGTACCAGTTCCGCGGCAATTACACGGATTCCCTGCCCACGGCGGCGGCGCTGCGCGAGCTGGGCTTCCAGACCTTCATCGTGGATTATCGCCTGTCGCCCTACACACAGGAGGAAGGTGCGCTGGATGTCGCCCGTGCCGTCCGCTTCATCCGCAAAAACGCGGACGTATACGGCATTAACCCTGACGCTATCGCTGTGATGGGCTTTTCCGCTGGCGGCATTCAGGCTGGCGAGTTTCTCATGCACTACGACGAGGACGTGACCGGCTTGGCGCTGGACAGCAGCTATGTGCCGGATGCGCTGGATGCCCTTCCCGCGCACGCCTCCGCCGCAGGCATGATTTACTCCTTCTACGGCCGCCTCAGCGTCGGCAATATGGACACCGCGTGGCTGGCGGAGGGCAATCTGCCGCCCACGTTCTACGTCTACGGCACGCAAGACCCCTTCTACCGCCAGTTCCAGCAGCAGTACGACGTCATCCACAGCATGGGCATTCCCACGGGGCGCATTGTCCTGAACGGCTGGCCGCACGGCTTCGGCGCTGACGGCGGGTGGGTCGGGGATTATGCGGCGTGGCTGGAGGAGGTTTTCGCACAGCTTTCCTGAAATGTGCGAGCGGGCTTCGCGGATTATAGGGGGAACGGTGATTTTCGCATAAAAAGCAGCGAGAAGGGAAATACCCGCGCTGCAATAGGAAAACCATCCGCAACAACCTTCAGCGCAGTCTCTTCTTATGGAAACAAGCGCTTAAACATACGATATTTTTCATGACGAACGCAATACGGGGCAGCAAGCATTTTTCGCTTGCTGCCCCTTTGCTGTTATGCCTTTACGTCATGTTTTGCTTTCCGTCCGCGGAAACAGCGAATCCCTGTAAACACAATCACCGTGACCGCCGCGCAATCCACCACATAAATTGTGATTTTCCACCACTCCGGACGGTAGTAGGCTACACTGATGTTCATGGCATTCGAGTTGACCACCGTTTAGAGAATGTTCTTCACGCATTGGCGAATGATGCTGGATGGAGAAACAAAGGAAGTGAACGCTGATGGGCTTTTATAGCGATATTATGTTCCAATGAGATACATCAAGGTAAAGAACTACTGGTGCAGGGGGAATCTAAACGCTATTATCCGTTCTTCTGTATGCGATTGGACATCGCCTGTGTTTCTCATGACGAAACAACCGCAGCGCCCGCGCTGCATTCATTGGGATTGGGGAATGTGTTCCCAACAAGCGAACTGTCATTTTTAGCAAAATGACCCTGCTTGCTACTACTTCTTCTTGACCGAAGGAGGAAATTAGCAAGCAGGGTTTTCGTATGCCCAAATTTAGAATGCCTGTTGATGCGCTCACATTCAGCTTAGGAATGTGATGAATTAGTGGTATAGCGCTCCCTCATTCCTTGCTGTCAGCCGATTCAGAAAAAAATTTTGCAATCCGCTTCAAATCGTGTCGCAAAACGGTCTTTTCTTTACAGTTCAAGAGTGAAGGGGTA